>Ga0181597_10000971_pt1 | contig 32432 bp, 20 predicted proteins | sample 041ome_5_FD_148647 | JGI IMG/M metagenome (GOLD analysis project Ga0181597, IMG submission 148647) | Coastal salt marsh microbial communities from the Groves Creek Marsh, Skidaway Island, Georgia - 041403US metaG (spades assembly) | ecosystem: Environmental > Aquatic > Marine > Intertidal zone...
GCATTTCGCACGTCCGCTTTCGGCAACGGCCGCACGACTTCATCACCAAATGTAAACTTGCCTGACGCATCTCGAGTAAATCCAGTTTCAAATCCTTGGCGCCATGTCGCGGGCCGATTGTCTTCGTCTTCGTCTGATGAATCAAGCGCTCTTTCTGCGAAACGCGAATCGTCGGCATTGAAATTTCCAACACCTTTACGTAGAGACGTATATATGCCACCTGTCGGTCGCGCGCGCGCCTTTGTGTTTGATACACGAGATACACGAGATACACGAGCTTTCGGTGCGGTCTTAGGGGCGCGTACTTGGGAGGTCGTCGATTCGTGTTTCCGGCGAGCCGGCGCGAAACCGTGCTCTCGCAACAATTCAGTCGCGGGATCGAAGTGTGCCATCTTCGACGACGTCGGAGACGACAAAGCTGAAGAAGAGAATGCACTAGTTGTACTCGATGATTCTCGTTTACTTGTTGCTCGTGCCGACATTGCCGCTTCGCGTCGTCGATCGAGACGACTCATCTTGAACGCGCTCGGCATCGAAATCATTCCAATCTCCATGAGCGCCGCGCGCCGTTCCTCTTTGCTCTGTGTGTGCGCCGGCACACCGTCTTCAGCGCGCACCTCATCACCGCCTTCAGTCGGCCACTCTTCTAGTAACGACGACGTATCGTGTTCGCGCACGTGCCGATCGAACATGTCGTGCAAATTCAACACGTCTCTGTCCCAGTAAATCCAATCATTCAATAACCGCCGGTAGCCTTGAAACGATTTACTCGTCTCTTTGGGCTTTGAAAGCACCACAATCTTCGGCACCGCACGCCTCGTTTGCGCCAAAGCACCGTGCCGAGGCTTGGCTCTCGGCTCACGCGAATTCGTCGTCGTCGGCGGCGGCGGCGGCGCCTTTTCCGCCGGCGGCGCGAGCCTTTTGACGCCCACGAGTGCGTCGGGATACACTTCGCGCAACACTTTCTCCACCGCCACCGCGCGGTCGCCCGCGACTTCGATAGTGTCGTGTGCCGTGCGCGTGCCGCCCGTGCCGAGTTTCTTTTTCAGCGCGCTCAAGAGCGCGTTGACGCCTTCGCCGCTCACGTTCGTCAGAATGGTCACTTTTTTGCCCATGGGTCGCTTTGCGACGCTAATGGCGAACGAGCCTTTCTTCGTACCGCGTACGGTAAGCGCCATGATGACCCGTGCGCGTTTAGCGACGACGTTTACGATCGTGAGACATGGCGCGCGAGAGCGAGACTGAGGCGAAGGCGCGGGCGAGACGATGGAGGTGTCAATCAACAAGTCAGTAGAAATGAATACAAAGCGCTATACCGACACCAGTACCGGTAAAACCTAAAGATACTATGCACAAATATGTATGTGAATGCCTGTCTATGTCTGTTGTTCTAATCTGACGAGCCTTGTCTCGCCGCTCGTCGCCGCATGGAGCTCGCGAGCTCCGCCTTGCGTAAACGAATCGCCGTAGGCGTGACTTCGATGAGTTCGTCACTTTGCACGTAACCAATAGCCTCCTCAAGATTAATTACTTTTGGAGGCGCAAGACGGATGGTTTCGTCGTTGCCCGAAGCACGAATATTGGTGAGCTTTTTTTCCTTCGTTGGGTTGACTTCCAAATCGTTCTCGCGACTGTGTTCGCCAATAATCATCCCGGCGTACACCTCAGCTTGCGGTCCGATGAATAAAGTCCCGCGAGGCTCTAGCGCACCTAGCGCATAAGTTGTCGCGACGCCGCTCGTGGTACTGATTAACATACCTTTACGAACCTTTTCCATCGGCCCACGCGATGGGCCGTAAGAGTGAAACGCGCGCTGCATCAATCCAGTGCCCCGCGTATTGTTGATAAACTCTTGACGAAATCCAATGAGCCCACGAGATGGCGCCAGGAACACCAAACGCGTTCGACCGCCGTCGCCTGCGTTCGGTTGCATGTCTATCATCTCCCCCTTGCGGTGCGACACGGCTTCAATAATCGCGCCGACATCCACGTCGTCAACTTCTACGACGACTTCTTCAAGCGGCTCAGTCTTGCGCCCTTGCTCATCAACGCCATAAATCACGGCTGGTGGAGAAACCGACAACTCGAATCCCTCACGACGCATGGTTTCGATGAGGACACCGAGATGAAGCTCTCCGCGGCCTTGCACTTCGATTCTCTCGTCGCTCCCGCCTTTGATGCGCAACGCCACATCCGTCTCTGCTTCCGCCTTGAGCCGCGCCTCGATTTGTCTTCCCGTGAGCTGCTTTCCTTCTTTGCCACTGAGGGCAGAGTCGTTGACCCCAAACGTCATGCTCAACGTCGGCGGATCAATCGGCGTCGACTCAAGAGGCTCCGTGACGTCCACCGAGCACAACGTATCCGTCACTGTCGCCTCGCCCAAACCGGCAATCGTCACAATGTCCCCACTCACACACTCATCAATCGCCACGCGTGTCAAGCTCTTCGAGGTGAAAATCTTCGACACTCGCCCAACTTCGCGCACTTCCCCGGATTGTCGCTTCAAAGCGTGCACCCTGTCGCCGACTTTACAAGACCCGTTCACCACGCGTCCCGTCACCACGCGCCCAAGAAATGGATCCCGATCAATCATGCTCACAAGCATCGAAAAGGGCTCATTCACCTCACCACTCGGCGCCGGCACGTGCTCGACGAGTAACTTTAACAGCGCTTCCATGCTTCCGCTTCCTTCACGCACTTGTTTCTGGCACTCCTCCAGCGACGCGCTCGACGCCCCAGCTCGAGCGCTCGCATACGCCACCGGAAAATCCAACTGCTCGTCATCCGCCCCGAGCGAAGCAAATAAATCAAACAACTGGCTCTCCACCGCATCGCACCCCGCTTTTGTCACCCCATCGCGATCGACTTTATTAATCACCACCACCGGCTTCAAGCCCTTCTTTAGCGCCTTTCCGAGCACAAACTTTGTCTGCGCCATCGCGCCTTCGCTCGCATCGACCAAGAGCACGCACCCATCCACCATATCAAGCGCGCGTTCGACTTCACCGCCGAAATCCGCGTGCCCCGGAGTGTCCACGGCGTTGATGCGCGTCGCCCCGTACGCAAAGGTTGTATACTTTGCTTGAATGGTGATGCCGCGTTCGCGTTCGAGCGACTTACTATCCATCGCTCGCTCCGCCGCGGGCGACGACGACGAGCGCTCGGTATCATTCGCCATCAGTCGGTCCATGAGCGTGGTCTTGCCGTGATCGACGTGCGCGATGACGGCGACGTTTCGCGTGTTTGAGCTCGCGGCGGCGGTCGCCATCTTACGCACCGTTGCCGCCGCCGCCGCCGTCACCGCCGACGCGTTCGGCGCGCAGGCGCGCACGGCGCGCGGGAATAACGACGTCGCGTCGCGCACCGCGATGGCGCGCGCGACCGCGGCGGCCGCGCGGCGTGGCACCGACATCTTGAGATGTCGAAGCGCTGGTGAGTGGCGTCACAGCGCGACGATGGAACGCGCGTCGGCGGCGGCGGCGACGTCGACGTCGGCGCTCGAACGCGGCGCCGGAAAGACAACGCACGCGTCGTTCACGTCGTCGATGCCGGCGCTGGATATTTTGCGCGTGTCGCAAGTCGACGCCGGGCGACTCGATGCGGAGCTCGTGGAGACGCTCGGCGCACAGCTCTCGCGCGTGGTGCACGCGTACGACGTCTTGGATGACGCACCGCGCGGGGTGTGGAACATGACGGCGGAGATGCGTTTGGCGCTCGACGTGGGGTTGTTCGCGTGCACGACGGGGATCAATAGGCCGACGCCGGGGCAGGATTTGATGAATTTGCGATTACGGGACGAACGGGCGTGGCGCGCGGCCACGGCGCGCGGCGATGTGGCGGTGAAAACTGGGGTAGAGGGTGAAGGATTGAGCGTGGCGACACGCTTGGTGTATGGTGTGGTGCGATGTGCGGGGAGGTACGCGTGGGGGAAGTGGCAGGAGAAAATGTTGCGCGAGCGGTTTGACGAAGACGAAGGAGACAGTTGGAAGTATCGCGCGTGGCGTCTTTCTCAGACGGCGGAAAATGCGCACGCCGTGGCGAGTTTTGTCAACTTTTGTGTGTTTTTGCGTCACGGTTCGTACCCGACGCTGCTCGACAGGGCTTTGGGTGCTCGATTGGTGTATCAACGGCCGTCGATGGCGCGCGTCGTCGATTTTGAATATCTCAATCAGCAACTCGCCTGGCGCGAGCTTTCAGAGCTCGTTCTATTTACGCTGCCATATTTGTACTCTACGCGATTGCGCTCGTTGTTTGGTGCGCTCACACGACCGATGTCGTCGTCATCATCCGAGTCGACGCAGCCGCGAGGAGGCGTCACCGTGCAAGCGTACGAATGCGTGGCGTGTGGTTGTCGAGAGCCCGTTCACCCATTCGTCGCCGAACCATGCGGACATCCGTATTGTTACTACTGCCTGCGCGCTCGCATGGTTGACCGCACGACGTGTCCGTGTGTTAAATGCTCGCAACCAATTCAAGACATGCGGCGTTTGGTGACGACGACGAAGCGATGAGCGCGCTCGCACGCCGCTATGTAGAGGACACTTAGAAAAACGATAGCACAGTACAAGCACGCGTTTTCGTCGAATTTTAGACACGGCGCACACGCATTCAGTAGTACTGTATTTGTAATTTGGTAAAGTTTAGCGACGAATGCGGGACATGAGAGTTACCAAGAAATGAAAGTCGTACAAATAATCAATCTAGAGAGAAGAGATAAAGTAAAGAATAACGGGTGCATAATTTACGCGCTCACGAGTTCGCGCTCGGCCTCGCCTTCGCGCTCGGAGGATTTCGTCGCCTTGGCGAGCGCCTTTTTCGCCAAGTTGGCCGCGTACTCGCCCGCGGGGTAGTACTCGCGGTGCTCGCTGCCAATCGGCATGCGCGCCTTAGCCTTCCACTCATCCGGCGTGACATACGTACCAAGCACGTGGTCCATGAGCGGGCAGCACACGTTGTAGTTCTTTTCGCCGCTCAACACGTGGTGGCCTTGGTGGTTTTCGTACAAGTACTCGTAGTACTTGCTCGATCGAAGAAACGCGAGCCACATGGATGGAATTCCGTCAGAGATCGGCACTTCGTTAAGACCATGCATAGCGGGGTGGAGAGAGTTCCAAATGCACGCGTGCACGAAAACGGCACCGGCGATGAGGCCAGCCATCGCGAGAGGGCTGTAGCCCATCAACGCGAGCACAGGCACGCACGTCGGCAACATTTGAAGCGTCATCAAACCCGTCACGTCGTACTCAAAAGCCGTACCGCGGTACGTATTATCCTTCAGAACCGCCGCGGGTTTGGAGCTCATCCAAGCGTCATCCGTCTTCAAGCTCATGTCGTCGAGAGTTTCGGCGTGGTGTTCGATGTGACCGCCGCCGCCAATCTTCGGCGCTTCCTTCGCACCCGTGAAAAAGCACCACACCTTCTTCAACGTTTCATTCTTGTTGAATTCCGCGTGTTGATAGTATCTGTGAGTGATGTATTCGTTGATAGACACCAACGCATACATCGTCGGCGCAGCCAAAATGACGCGCGCGGCATCCGCCGTCGCGGGGTCCAGAAACGCGCGAGTCGCAACTTGCGCGCGCTTCGTGGTCGTTCGCGTCGCTTTCAACGCTGTGTGCGGCACGAATTCACAATGTACTCGTCAGTTTCATGGTTCCACGCGCTTCGCGAGCCCACCGCGCGCGGTACGCGGCGAAGAGGCGTAGATAAGATTACTGTCCCGTGACGTCACTTTTGAGCTGGCGGCCGCGACTTTTCGTTCGTTCGTTCGCACGTTCGTCGTCGCTTCGCCGCCGTCGTCGTCGAGATGCGTACCTTTGGTGGAGCCGAATACGCGGGTGGTGTTCATGGTCGTCATGGAGTTCATGGCGAGTGAATGGGTGATGTGCGGTAAAGTGAGGAGACAGTCACCGCGCTGGATTACTTTTTTGTTTTTGGGTTTGCGTTCCGAGCACGCAAAGCGGGTGGAGAGATAATAGTTGAGACGTAAACGTCGCGTGACATTGAAATTTCTAAGATCCTATCTATGTATGAGTAAAAAACGCGAGCTCACACTGAGTCTCACGCGAATGGTTGATTGTTGGTGGTGGTGTTTTGCGCGCGCGCGCGAAACACATAGGGTACATGCGGTACGCGCGTCAAAGACAATAGACTCGTTGTCGAATCATCATCGTCGGTGTCGGCGTCCTCGTTTAACCGATGAGCATCTTGTCGCCTTCCAAGAAAGAGTACTCAGGAACCTCCAAGTTGAGAGGCGCGGGTCCTTTACGAATGCGACCAGACGCGTCGTAGTGCGAACCGTGGCACGGGCAAAACCAACCGTTGAAATCGCCGGCGTTGGCGATGGGAACGCAACCCAAGTGCGTGCACACACCGACAGTGACCAACCATTCGGGGTTTTGCGCGCGCTCAGCGTCCGTTTGCGGATCGCGAAGCGACGCCACATCAACCGCGGCTTCAGCGGCAATTTCCGCGGGCGTACGTCGGCGAATAAACACCGGCTTCCCGCGCCACTTGACCGTCATCGTAGACCCAACCTCAACCTTGCCGAGATCAACTTCCAAGGACGCGAGCGCGAGCACATCCGCAGACGCACTCATGGAGAGCAAAAACTTCAACACCGCGAGGCGCAACGCGCTGGCATAAATCATCCGACCGCCAGTCATGACAAAGTACGTAAACGCGCGCTTGTCCGGATCGCCAACCTTGTCAATCGTGTGATTCGACGTATCGTACTGCACCTGATGCGCCGGCGTCTTCAACGCGCGAGCGATCGCACCGCCATTCACCGATGTCGTCGCGTAATCCGTGCTGTATGCTGTGATAATGATGCAAACACACACACGAGCCGTCCGCGATCCGTCAGTCTCTTTATTTTTTGTGCTCGCGCGACCGCGTCGAATCAAACCCGCGCGCGCGTTCGCGCCCTCGCCGTCGCGCGCGAACGCCGCGCGCGCCATCCGCGCGCGCGAACGCATCACACAAAATCCACGCCATCGCACGTCACGCACCTCGAAACCCACCGACGGCGGCCGCCGCCGCGGTCGTCCCGTGCATCGGCGTCGTCACCGATCGCGCGCTCGAGGCGATCGCGCGCCATGGCGCCGTGCCCGCGGCGCTCTGCGCGCCGCTCGCGGCGGTAAACGCGCATTGCGCGCGCGCGAGGTGTTGGAATAATTTCCCACGCGTGTGCATCGTGGGCGTGAGCGCGAGGCGGGCGTCGGCGCGCGCGTGTGACGTCGACGACGACGACGACCGCGCGAACGTCCCTCGCGCGCGTTGATACATCGAGTGGCGTCATATGAGTCCCTCGAGTCGCTCCTGGTCATGACTCGTGGGTATTCGTGGCGCACATCCTCGAGGACAATCGTCAGAGCGCGCCCGCGATGTCGACGCCGCGCGTGGTGTGGGTCAAGGTGCGCGCGCGTTTAGAATGATGTTCGTTTCGCGTTTCGCGTTTTGCGTTTTGCGCCTCGCGTCTCGCACGCGGCGCGCGGCGCGGCGATGCGCTCGCGCGTCGTGTGTGTGTTTTCAAATGTGATGTGTGCGCGCAAACTGTCAGTTGGACTGACGCGGTGTGTGGGGGGTTTTCGCGCGCACAGTTGAAGGGCTACCCGTTCTGGCCCGCGGAGGTGATTCCGGATGATAGTATTGATGTCGTTCCCGAACACGCGCGTCCGCGGGCGGTGATGGGATCGATACAGGCGCCGTTCGGGGTGCAGTTTTTTGGCACGCGCGAATTCGGACGCGTCGGCGGCAAGGACGTCGCGGTGCGAGAATGGGCGGATGGCATCGCATGTGGGTTCGCGGACAAGGCGAAACAGAAGGGTTTGATTTATGCCATTCAGAACGCACGGGCGTACGTGGACGATGGAGAGATGCGAGAACGTGGCTGGTGGAGTCAACCGCCGGCGCCGCCGACGCCAGAGGCGACGTCAAACGTCGCTTCTGGGAAAAAATCGCGCGGGCGTGGGGCTAAAAATAACGCCACTGGCGCCAAACGGCGTCGTGGTGTCCATGCATCGAGTGATTCGAGCGGTGCAGATGATGATGAGTCGTTGATGACGGATGGAGACGATGCGTTGACTCGCGGAGACGAATTTGTGTTTCCCGCGATTTCAACCGCGTTTACGACGAGCCGAGTCGAATATCAACCACCGTTGAGCGCGCTGTGTGCGGGGAAACCGCCACTGTACGAACGCATTCATCGAAGTGTCTTTGTCAGCGTTCCACCGCCGTCGAGAATGCGCAAAGATGAGTCCACGACGTGTGATTGCGTCGCGCCAGCGGGCGCGTTGACGCACGGCGCGTCTAAAAAAGACGTTCCAAAGACTGGGTGCGGCGCGGAGTGCATGAATAGACAATTACGCTACAGTTGCGATCCTAGAAATTGTCCGTGCGGTGATGCGTGTTCGAACAGACCGCTCGGACAGCTCCCGTGCCCGAAGACGAAGATAACGCGCACACTTCACCGCGGTTGGGGATTGGTGTTGCAAGAACCCGTGGCGGCGGGCGATTTCATCGTCGAGTATGCGGGAGAAATCATCGATGAGCGCGAGTCTGCGGCGCGTTTATTTTACGACAAGCAAATTGGTGAAGACAACTTTTATTTGATGGAGATTTCGAACAACTACGTGATCGATGCCAAGTACAAGGGATCGATCGCGCGCTTCATTAATAGCAGCTGTCATCCAAATTGCGAGACGCAGCGGTGGGTGGACGCGGCGACTGGTGAGACGCGAGTCGGTATATTCGCCATTCAAGACATTCCAAGCGGTACAGAGTTGACGTATGATTACAACTTTGCGCATTTTGGTGATGAGAACGCGACGTCGTTCGTGTGCATGTGCGGACATCCGTTGTGCCGCGGAACGCTCGACGCGTCTAAAAAAGCCGTCAAGAATTTCAATCGCCGACTGAGATTAAAGCTTCCGCTCGGTGGCAAAAAATCCAAAACGCTCGTCTCAAAAGTAGGCGTCATTGTCGATCACGACCAAGTCAAGAACAAGTACAAAGTCAAAATCGACGGCTCGAACGAAGTCGTCTCCGTCTTCTTAGACGACGCCAAACACGGCGTTCCCTTCAAATGGCTCGACCTTAAGGTACAACCATCGAAGAAGGCTCGATGAGCGCATCGCCACGATGCTTTAGAACCAGTAGAACTTATAATATCCACACGCACGAGCATCGCCTCGCATCCGGACAATCGCATTAAACACGTCGCGCGCGACATGAAACCGCCGACGCCCAAACCCTTCGCGTCATCCTCTCATCCTCACAACGCCCACGCCAGGCGTCCGTCTCGCGGCGTCGCACGCACCGTTCCATCGACCATCCCACATCCGATCACACGCGCACGATGGTAGACTACACCCCCGGCGCATCCGTCACCGGCACGCTCGCGACCGGTGGCGAATTTCAAGGCGAAATCTTCGCTTACGACGCATCGACCTCGATGCTCGCCGTCCGCACGCCCGGTGAGATCTCAAACTCGTACGATTTGAAGCTCATCAACGTCACCGATGCCAAGGACGTCAAAGTCGACGCATCCAAGGTGAATGCGATTGGAAAGTTACCAGACATTGATGATCCGCGACGCGAGCGACGCTTTGCCAACGCGTTGAAGCACGCGCGCGTCGCCGCCGATAACATTGGTGAAAACGTCAGCGCCTTGGCGCAGGACGTCTTCGATGCGTTGGCGCGAACATTGCCATGCCGATGGGACGCCGACGTCATCGTGGTTATGGATGAAGTGAAAGTGAGCGGTCCAAAGTACGACGTCGCGAAAGGGTGCGGCTCCACGCCCGGCGCCGAGGAACGCGTGCAAAAAGTATTAGAGCATGAACGCGCGAAACTTGGGATATGATGGACATGATGTGCGTATGTGCGTGTGTGTGTGAGTGTGTGTATTAGGGATTAGAACTTTTGTGATATCGCGACCCGCGTGAGGGCGATTGCCAACAAACCGTCGCGTCGCGAGCTCGCGAGCTCAAAACTATCTATACGCTATTACAACGCCTACTACGACTACTCGCGCGCACGCACACGAAACTAACGATTAGTTTTCGTCGGCGCACTCGCCCAACGCACGGGATGTCGACGATATATCCCCCACGCCGGCGCGCTCGCGACGGTTGCCGCCACGCACCCGCTCGCGAACACCGTCAACATCGCCCGATACGACCCGGCGTAATACCCGTACGCGAATCCGGCGCACGTGAACGCCGTCATGACGACCTGCGCGACGCGCTCTGCGAGCCGCTGGCCGGCGTAATCCATCGCCAGTACGGTCGACTCGTTCGACGGGCGCGTAGTGACGTCAACGTCACTCGCGCGCACGGCGATTGAGGCAACCGCGCGACGCGGCGAGCGGCGAGCGGCGCACACGGACGACGCGCACGCACTCCAAGCGGTGACGGCGACGGCGCGCGCGCGCGCGAACGGCGGGAGCGCGACGCGCGCGCCGAACGCACGGAACGCCAAGCGGTGGTTCGTTGTCCTTCGATTGGATTGATTCTGAATGACGCACCTTATGCGCGCGTACGCGCGTCGACGGTGGGCGCAGACGGTGTTCTCGCGTGAAAGCGCGCTGAATTCGTGTGTTCGCGCGCGCGGAGGGCGCGTGCGCGATGGTTTGAGTGGAGGTGCGTGTAAGATTCGATGGCGTTATGGGTGCCTGGCGCGCGCGAACACGACGCAAAAAGAACACAACGACTGACGTGTGTGCCGCCGCATTGACGATACATAGCTTTATATAACACATCTGCAAAATTAGCGACGCCATTGATGGATAAACTGGGCGCTGGGGATATACGACGCGCGCGTGGGTCCAACGCGTTTGTGCGCGGGGCAGAGGGCGACGGCGCGTCGGGCGCGTCGTTCGACTCTGGCTCAAGTACCGGTGGGATCATGGTTAGCGCGGGGCATCCGAGTTCGCACCCGCAGGTACTCGCAGTGCCATTACCTCGTCGGCCGCTCATGCCTGGGATTATCATGCCGGTGAAGATTACGGATGAAAAGTTGATTGCTGAATTGGAGGATATGCGTAACCGGGGGCAGGCGTACGTGGGGGCGTTCTTACAGCGTAGCGATGAAGCCATCGCGGCTATGGCGAAAGGTAGACACGCGGGAGATGACGATGATGTATTTGCTGGGTTGAGTAAGGCGCGCACGACGACGACGATGGGGCTGGATGGAGAAGAGGAGGAGGAGCGCGACCCTGCGGACCACATGCACGACATCGGGACGTTTGCGCAAGTGCATAATATCGTGCGTATTCCGGCGGATTCGAACAACGAAAAGGAAGCAGCGACATTGCTATTACTTGGACATCGCCGCTTGCGCAAGCTCGGGACGATGAAGCGCGATCCTATGGTTGTAAAGGTGGAGCATTTGAAGGATGAAAAGTACGACGCGAACGATGACATCATCAAAGCGACGACCAACGAAGTCGTCGCCACGATCAAAGATTTGCTCAAAACGAACCCTTTGCACAAAGAAACGTTGCAATACTTTGCACAAAACTTTAATGACTTTCAGGATCCACCCAAGCTCGCAGATTTAGGGGCTTCCATGTGCAGCGCTGACGACACGCAGTTGCAGGAAATTCTTGAAGCGCTTTCAGTCAAGGAGCGCTTAGACGCCACTCTCGAGTTGCTCAAGAAAGAGGTTGAGATTGGCAAGCTTCAGGCGGATATTGGTAAAAAGGTCGAAGAAAAGATTTCGGGTGACCAGCGCCGGTATTTTCTGATGGAACAGCTAAAGTCAATTAAGAAGGAGCTTGGCATGGAGCGCGACGATAAAACGGCGCTCATCGAAAAGTTTGAAAAAAGATTTGAGCCCAAGCGAGCGAGCGTACCTGAAGAGACAAAGAAGGTGATTGATGAGGAACTTCAAAAGCTAAGTGGTCTGGAACCATCGTCGAGTGAGTTCAACGTGACGCGAAACTACCTTGAATGGCTCACGTCGTTGCCGTGGGGCATCGTCGGCGACGAAAAGCTGGACATCGCGCATGCGCAAACTGTACTCGATGCGGATCATTATGGCCTCGAAGACGTAAAAGAACGAATTTTGGAGTTCATCGCTGTCGGTCAGTTGATGGGTTCGACGCAAGGGAAGATCATCACCATGGTCGGCCCCCCTGGCGTTGGTAAGACGTCGATTGGGCAATCCATCGCCACCGCGCTCGATCGCAAGTTCTATAGGTTCTCGGTTGGTGGCATGAGTGACGTGGCAGAAATTAAAGGTCATCGTCGAACCTATGTGGGTGCTATGCCCGGGAAGCTGGTGCAGTGCTTGAAAACAACTGGAGTGTGCAACCCTGTCGTGCTCATTGATGAAATCGATAAGCTCGGTCGAGGGTACCAGGGCGATCCGGCGAGCGCATTGCTCGAGCTCTTAGATCCCGAACAGAACGGCACATTCTTAGACCACTACCTCGATGTGCCAGTGGACTTGAGTAAAGTGTTATTCATCTGCACGGCCAACGTGCTGGACACCATTCCAGGGCCCTTGCTCGACCGTATGGAAGTTGTGCGACTGTCAGGATACATTGCTGATGAAAAGGTGCAGATTGCGCGCACGTACTTGGAAAAAACCGCAAAGGAGAAGAGTGGTCTTAAGGACGTGTCAACTAACATAACGGACGAGGCTATGGCAAAGCTTATTGGCGATTACTGCCGTGAAGCCGGCGTGCGTAATTTACAGAAGCACCTCGAAAAGATTTATCGTAAAGTCGCGCTTAAGGTTGCCCGAGCGAAGAGCGAAGGCAAACCAATCGAGTCAATCACCGTCGATGTCGGTGACTTGTTCGATTACGTCGGCCATCCTCCGTTCGCGACGGATAGAATTTACGACGTGACCCCTCCGGGTGTCGTCACTGGCTTGGCCTGGACCGCTATGGGTGGCAGCACGTTGTACATTGAGTGCACGCCAGTCGACGAAGGCGAAGGCAAGGGCGCATTGAAAACCACCGGGCAGCTCGGAGACGTCATGAAGGAATCATCGACGATCGCTCACACCTTTTCGCGACACTTTCTTGAAACGAAAGATCCGGGTAACACGTATTTAGCGAATACGTCTTTGCACATGCACGTGCCCGCCGGCGCAACGCCAAAGGATGGTCCCAGCGCGGGCTGCACCATGATTACGGCGATGATGTCGCTGGCTATGAACAAACCGGTGAAACCAAATTTAGCTATGACTGGTGAAGTGACTCTCACTGGTCGGGTTTTGCCGATCGGGGGCGTAAAGGAGAAGACCATAGCCGCGCGAAGAAGCGGAGTCAAGACGCTAATCTTTCCGGAGGGAAACAAGAAAGACTACGACGAGCTTTCTGAAGACATCCGAGAAGGCTTAGAAGTGTATTTCGTGAGCACATACGAGGAGGTGTACCAGCATGCACTCAATTGGGACGCATGATTATTATTTTAATGTTACAAAACGCAAATTACAACTTGCGACGAATCTCCTCAACCTCTCGCGGGCTGATGAACGTCGTCACGCTCGAATTCGAAATGTCTCGACTCCACTGCTTCAGCTTTGCGCATGTCGGATGTTCAGCTTTTGGTCGATATCGCTCGAAATCTTTCCCCGCTGCCAAAGCATGTTTGCCTGGAATGATGTGCTGCCACCAAAAATCGCTCAGAGACTCGTACATCAACGCCCAGTACTCGCGGTTGCGCTCGACGCGATACACGGCGCATCCTCCGTTGACGGTGTAACAAAACAAATCAACCCATGGACGATCGAATACAGCCATCAAACCTTGGACTTGCGGAATGTAGTACCAAGGCACCGTAGGGTAAGGCTTGGCGGACATTGGTTGGCCTTTATTGAATGGACACTTGACTTCCAACACGCCGCCGGGACCGCCGTCGGTGTCCGCCGCGTTGGTTCCAATCAACCCATCAGGCGACGCCCCAATCCATAGTTCAGCTTCATCCGACGAAAGCAAGTGAAACAACAAGTGCGAAACTTTCTTTTGCGTGAGAGCTTCATAAATTTTAACGGCTTCGTCTTCTCTCGACGACCCCCACTCGGTCGCTTCGTTGCCAGAAAATCCCTCGCGCAAGCCAAGTTTCTCCTCCCAAAGCTCGTTTCTACCTTCCCTCCAGAACCCGATGGCGTTACTGAACGCACTCGCAGTCAATCGACTCGCACGAAGCTGAAACCACGCACCGCTTCCTTGTTCTTGATTGCCTCCGCCCGTGCCCAATACGTCGTCGCCGCTCGAAGAGGCGCCGTCAGCGTTGCGCATTACCGCCTCAACCTCACGCCTTCTAATCTGCCCTTGCTCGAGCGCGTGCCCCCACGCGTCGCCCTCAATTATACTCTGTTTCCCCGCCTTCTTCTGAGACGTCGGCGTCGTCGTCTGCACTGCCTCGATCGCCTCCTCCTCTTCGACGCCTCGAGTAACCGACGTCGCCGTCGTCCCGCCTGCGAGCAACTCCTCCGCCGCCCGTACCACCGCTTCGCGCTCACTCGCCGTCAGCGACGCATACACGCCAAACCTATCCGCACACACGCGTTCCCACTCCGCTTTCTCCGCGCTCGACGACTCAAACGCATCCGATAACCGCGTGAGCTCGCGTTTCGCGAATTCGCTAAACGTCGCCCGTTGCCCGCGCACATCAATCCACCCTTGCTCGCGCTCAAGCTTCAACGCCTTGGCCGCGCGCTCCAATCGCACTCTCGCCACATCACTCACGCTCGCCCGCGCGTCCTCTGGCTGCCGAAGCGCCGACGCGCGCGTCGAAAACGACGCCCAACGCCGCGCCGTGAAAGCGTTTGAATCACGATGCACCGCCCGTGTCAGCGCCTCGCCCGCGCGACGCATCGATCGCATCGCGCGCGGCGCGCTCGAGGACGACGGGGTGAACTCTGCGCGGGACGACGCCGTGCGATGCGCGTGCGTGGTCGCGCGCGGTGTCGCGCGCATGTACGCGGAGCGAGGGGCGCGCTCTGCGGACGCCACACTCAAGTGCGCGCCTCGCCCATGGGCACGCGCGTGACGTTTCGCGACGTGTGCGCGGAGAACGAGCACGAGTTGCGAAAGTTGAATTCGGTGATTTTCCCCGTGCGATACGTGGTGCGTTGAGGCGCGGCGAGGCGCCAGGCGCGAATGATTTGCGAATGATTTGGACTCGATGGGACTGGCTGTCGCGCGGTTCCGGTGACGAGGCTGCGTTCACCGCCGCGCGCGGTGCGTCGGCGCGTGACTGACGAGATGTCGATGATGTGTATCGCCTTTATCATGCAGGATAAGTTTTATGAGGATTGCTCGCGCGCGGGGAAGACGACGCAGTTGGCGTACGCGGATGGCGCCGTCGTCGGCGCTGTGGCGTGTCGGTTGGAGCTCGACCCTCGAGGCGATGGTGCGCGCTTGTATATCATGACGCTCGGCGTCTATGCGGCGTATAGGGATGGAAAAATAGGATCTAGACTGTTGCAGCACGCGTTGAACGAGGCGTCGAGGGATGAGTACATCAAGGATGCGTATTTGCACGTGCAGACGAACAACGAGCAGGCGTTTGCGTTTTACGACCGGTTTGGATTTGTCAAAGGGGAGGTGTTGAAAAACTACTACAAGCGCATAGAGCCACCAGATGCGGTGGTGTTGTCTAGAAACTTGCGAGACTGGGTGATCGAGGATGTAGAGGGCGTCGAGTACCCCACCGCCGCCGACGAATAGCGTCGACGCCGCGTTTGTGGTTGAGCGTCCGAGGTCGTTGAACGTCGACAATTCTAGATTCGTGCCGCGTTCATCAATCGATGTTATATATAGTTCAGGGTCTCATTACATCAACAACTAATCTCGACCACCATCGAGCTGACCACATGACTACGTTGGCTACCTAAAAGGGAATCGCGAGAATCGCTCAAGTTTTTAGTTGTTCTGCGCCGCCGAGCGAAAAAATCCAAAGTCAGTCGACGCGTTCGACGAACACACACGCGCGCGCACGCCGCGCAGAGCTCGCACACAACACACATATCGCACGCAAAGCACATCGCGCACGCCGCGCGAGCATCAACCGCGCACTCACCTTGACGAAACCGATATCCTTGGCGTACTCGCGGAAGCACTGACGGCAAATGTTCAAGTTGTACTTGCGAATGATAGCCCACTGGTTTTCGCAAACGCGGCTGTCGAGTGAAAACGCGCGCACACACACACACAATCGCGTCAGTCAACGCGTTCTACATCACGCGCGCGCGTGCCATCGCAGCATCGCCGCCGTACGTCGTCGCGCGAGGGACGCGCGACCGCGACCCGCAAACCCCAAGCAAAGCCCTAGGGCGCATCCATCCGCCGCTCGCCGCCCGCGCGCCCATCGCGCGCCCGCGCCCTCGCGCGCTCGAAACGCGCGCCGCGCATATCTCTGCCTCAATCCCCGCCCCAGTCGCGCACCGTCGCACCCCGCGTCGACGACGCGACCGCCAAACGCGCGCCCCGCGATCGATCGCGCGCGCCACGCCACATCATTCCATCGTTCCATCATTCCGTCGCCGTCGTCGCGCGCGCGAACGAGCGAACGCGCGTGTACGCACCATCGGCGGGAGCCTTTACCGTATTGCGCCGGGTGCGACGCCCAAACGTCTTGGTGTCCCATGTTTACGTGAGAGTTGCGTGCGTGATTAAGACGGAGGCGACGACGACGACGCGCGCGAGCTGCGGCCCGGGGGTGGACATGTATCACTGTTCTATCGACGAGTCCTGACCGCTGAAGAGTCCCTCGGAGAGTCTGGTGGCGTCACCGAGTCCCCATGCGTGCGGTCGCGATTGGTCGATCGAGGGTTTAGGAGCACGAGGCGAACGGATGTCCCGAGTCGCGCGTCTCGAACGCGTCAGACGTCGCATGGCGCCGGCGACGACGACGCGCGGCGCCGCGCGCGACGCGTCGTCGTCGTGGTTCACGAACGATGCGTGGCGTCGTCCACGCGCGCGAGATGTCGCGAATCATAAAGACGACGACGAGAACGAGAGAGGGGTGTCGATGACGACGATGGATAAAGCGCATCGTCGCGAACGCGGGGTGATTCGCGCCGCGCCGTCGGCGTGGACGTGCCGACGCGCGATGCTCGCGTCGACGTCGGCATCGATGGGTGATGACGCGTCGAGAGCGGTCGTGCGATTCGTCGCCGAGCCGCGCACGGGGTTGAAGATTCCTGAATCCACGCGCTTTGGCGACGCTTTATTGACGCTGCGGGCGAAAGGCGCGCGAATCAAGCGCATCGCCGGTGTCGGCATTAAAGTCTACGCGTGTGGGATATATGTGAATACGCGCGATGTGCGCGAGGCGATGCGTGCGGTGTTTGGCGCGGGGGCGTCGATGGGCGAGATGGCTGAGTCGGAACGCGCGTTTGACGCGTTGCGACGATGCGAACGCGCGGCTCGGCTCGTTTTCGCTCGAGACGTTGGTGGGGATAAAATCGCGGACGCGCTCGCCGAGCGCATTCGACCCGCGCTCGGTGCGAATTCTAAGAGTTTGCACCGATTCGAGGCGCTATTTAACGGCGTGACGTTTCAAAAGGGTGCGTCGCTTGATTTTCACGCCAAAATCGGCGGCGCGCTCGAGACGCGCATCCGCGGCCAGTCAATCGGTGTCATTCATGACCAAGCGTTATGCGATGCCCTATTCGACGCATACCTCGGCACAAAACCCGTGATCCCATCCATCAAAGATGATATGAGAGCGTGGCTAGCGTCCATGGTGTTGTAAAACACAAAATGTCCATTCATCTTCTGCCAGTCAACGCCCGTCGCGTCGCGGCCAATCGTCACACGCATGCGCGCGCCACCATCGCGCCCGACGTCGACGCCATCGCACCGCATCCGTGACGTGTGCACCGATGCACCGATCATCGCTTCCCACGTTGTCGCCCGCCGACGCGCGCGCGTGGCGTCCGATTCGTACGTACGCGCGCTTCGTTGTCCGCGCGCCGTCCCTCGCGCTCCTCGTCTTCGCCGTCGCCATCGTCATCGCCATCGTCGGCATCGTCACGCACGCGCACGTCGCGCTCACGATTGATACGTCGTTGGAATCGTACCGCGCGCGCGGGACGCCGCGGACGACAAAGGCGATCGCCGCTGCGGTGGCTCGACGAGGCGCGCGGCAGCGCGTCGCGACGTCGACAAAATCGCGTCGCACGCTCGCCGTTGACGCGCCGCCACCACCGTCGACGCCACCGACGCCGATTGTTTTGTCGCCACCACCGCCACCGCCGCCCGGGCCGCCGCCGCCGCCGCCGTGGCGCGGATTTCCATCGACGCGATTAACGTCGTCGGCGCTCGATCGAATGATTCTCGGCCTCACGAGTAAATCCGGCGTCGATGGCCACAGCGGTCAAGATGAATTCCACGTCATCGTCAGCGTGAATACCAATGTCGCGAGATCCGATGCCGCGATGCGCGTGATGCGGCAGGCGTGCGTGCTGCGACGGATGATTGAAGCATCAGACGGGTTCGAGCGCGTCGTTCGCGTCATCGACGGTCAACCGGCGCGATGCTTTAGCGTCTTTAACATCGTCGACGCGTACGCGGTGATTGGTTTGAGTGAAATATTCGCGGGCATTCGTGCGTTGAGTGATGCGCGCGCGGACGTGAGCGCGGGGCGATTGGCGTTGATTCGACAGCAATGCGCTTTAGCGGGTCAGTCGACGTCTCGAGCCGTGGCTGTTGCGGCGCACGGCGTCATGTGCGACGCGCTCGGCGACACGTGCGGGCGCGCGATGTGCGCAGACGTGGACGCTCGATGCATGATTGGTAATGCCGTGGGGATGTGCGATTTCATGAACGCCGTGGCGGTGACGACGGAGGATTTGGTGTCTGTCGCGCGAATGCCCGTTCGGCTCGACGACGTCGCGGATGGGTGCCGCGACACGGACGTCGTGGACGCCGCGCGAGGCATTCGTACGCTCATCGCGTGGTCTGCATGGGCGCCGTTGGAGGCAATGGGCGTGGGGTTGTTTGGGATACTGCTCAACGATGCGTTCGTGAATGAAGAGTCGAGCGACGCGACGAGCGTACGGCTGGTGTTTCGTCTGCGGTCCGACGGCGAAGACGCCGCGGAATGGGTCACATCCATTGGCCGCACGGTGGTTGAGCATTTTAACGACGATGTATCTATGCGCAACGCCGGCGCGAGCGCGACGTGGCGGCATTATAAAGCCTATGATGCGCTCGTGGACGAACAGCTCGCGTCGGATTGCATGTGGGCGGTCGGCGCGTTGACGTTGACGACCGCGCTCGTGCTGGCGTACGCGAAATCGACGCTCGTTGCGCTCGGTGCGGCCGTTTCGATCATCGGTGCGACGATACTCACGCATGCGACGTATTATTTCATCTATACTCGAGAATGGTTTGGCGTCATACACATTGCGGGTGTGTTTATATCCGTCGGCATCGCGGCGGATGACGTCTTCGTCATCGTCGCCGCCTGGCGAGCCGCGAGCGCGACGTCCAAATCCCGCGACTTACATGACGTTCCCGACGATTCCGCATTGGAGGACATCATGACGTCGTGCCTCTCACATTCGACATTCAGCATTGGCATCACGTCGTGCACCACCGCGGTGGCATTTGCGAGCAACATCTTTAGCAAGATCGTCCCGTTAAAGCTCTTCGCGATGTACATGGCGACGCAAATCGTGTACTTACTCGCGGTGACGATACTTGTCATTCCGAGCGTGTTGGTGATCATCGCCAAGGTTCAGCGTCGCGTGAGGGCAAGGAATCGCGTCGCAGATGCACCGACGACGCTGGACGAGCCGCCGCATCGTCGAGCGCCTCGAACGCAGCGCTCGGCGACGATTGATTTAGGCGACGTGGGGACGCTCGAACGCTTCTTCACGCATCGACGCGCGTTGAGCGTGTTCGATCCGTTTCCACCCGTCGTGCTCGAGCGTCTCGGTCACGAAGTGCACCCGTTGATTGATGAATGGATCGATGCGTCGTCTTCGGCGCCGGCGTTGAGTGCGCGCTCGCGACCGGGACGGCGAAATGTACTCGAGCGATGCTTTGCGTGCGCCATTCGATGGCGTCGGCTCATCGTCGCGTTGAGCGTCGCCGGCGTCGCGGTCGCCGCCGCGCTCGCCTCGCGCGCCAACATCAATGGGCATGACACGCTGTCTCTCTGGCCGAAATCTCACGCGGTGTATAAGTTCACAACGGCGGCGAGGAGTTTCAATTCATCGCGATACGAAGACGCGGTGCGAGTGGAATTTACGTTTGGCGTCGACGTCAAACGCTCCGCGGCGGTGGCGAATACGGATAAGCAACTCCATTACGACGGCGATCCAGTGTGGCTCGACGTCCCCGGCGCGTCGTATGATTTCGCCAATCCACGTTCGCAGGTGTTCTTGCTTGAGTTGTGCGACGCGCTCAAGTCGAGCGACATGGTTCCATACGTGCGCTCTAACGCGTCGGTAAATTGTTGGATTTCCGACGTCGACGCGTGGATTCGAGGCGGCGGTTTCGGCGGCGCGCATCGCACGGGATTGCCGTTGCCCATTGACGAATTTCGCGACGTGTTCGGGGCGTACATGCGAGAGGTGAATAGGTACTCAATTATTGGATTTAAGGATGAATGTGCGGACGCATGCGTGGCGTACTCGGCGGTGAGCGTCGTGACGACGACGAACAGAGAAGGCAACGCGCTCGATGTCAAACATGCGCACGATTTCTGGTCGTCTTGGTTCGCGGCGCGGATCGCCGATGGGCCACCTGAAACCATCGGTGCGTTCCAATCGAGTGATAGTTGGGTGCTGCTGGATACGGTTTCGGAATTAAAAGGAGGCGCGTTGCTCACGGTGGCGTATTCAATGGTAATGGCGCTTTGCATTTTGCTCTTGTGCACGGGTAACTTGCGATGCGCCTTGTTAGCTACGTGGTGCATCGCGTCCGTCGTGATGTACTTTGGCGCGTTCATGTACCTCCGAGGATGGTCGCTTGGGATCATCGAGGCTATTTGCGTGCAAATTTTGGTTGGATTGGCCATCGATCCGATTTCGCACATGACGCTGTGTTACGTGGCGACGCGTCGAACCGCGATGACCAAAGATGAACGCACGCTTTCGGCGCTACAAGCTGTCGGCGGTGCGATAACTGCCGGGTGTGTATCAACCGTAGCTGCCGCGTCGTGCTTGCTCGGCGCGACGATTGTATTCTTCACGAAATTTGCCACGTTTATCGTATTGACGTTGTCGGCGAGCTACGTGCAAGCCGTCGTCGTGCTGCCCATGTTGCTATCCATTTTTGGCCCGCAGTTCCGCAGTCCCATCCCTGCGTGAGTGATTCGTCGTGCTGCCTATGTTGCTATCCATTTTTTGGCCCGCAGTTCCGCAGTCCCATCCTTGCGTGAGTGACTTTTTATGATGTTGACGGCGATTGTTTGCCGTGACTCGCGTCGAACTGGTATGATATGCTGTGATATGAATGTAATGAAAGTTAAACATGAACGCTCGGACGCACTTTTTGCGAGAAGAGCGCCGGCGCGAGCGCCAAACGTCACACATCGTCGCCTGCCAGTGTGAAACTACGCGCGCAACATGACGTCACTGCAGACACAAATTGAAGCGTTCGCGTTTCGTTCGCTACTGGCGCACTTGCGAACGCGCACGGACGTTCAAAATATTGACGTCATGAACTTGGCTGGTTTCTGCCGCAACTGTCTCGCAAAGTGGACGCTTTTGGGCGCGCAAAAGGTTGGATACAGCATGACCTACGACGATGCGTGCGAGTACGTATACGGAGAGCCATACGCGACGTGGAAGACAAAGCATCAGGCGAAAGCGACGCCAGAGCAGCTAGAAGCCTTCGCCGCCGGCGCTGCGGGACACGCAAAGCACGAAGCGTTGGACATGGACAAGGCTAATTCGCACACCTCGACGACGACTGCGGGCGTTGGGTTGCAGCCTGTCGCCGTTGACGGTCTATCCGAGGTGTGCTGCACACCAGCTGACGAGTTGCTGGGGGATGGCGCTTGCGCCGTTGGCGGTGGTTTTAGAGCCGCCCGCGTCGGCGGCTCCTCGACGCGCGTAGGTATCTTGACGGTTTCAGATCGCGCCTCCGCAGGCATGTACGCGGATGAAAGCGGGCCTACTATCGAGCGCGTAGTGCGCGAGTACGCCTTAGCGTCGGGCGCTTTTGATATTTCTGAAGTTTCGACGGCGCTCGTCCCCGATGACGAAGTCGTCATCGAGCGAGCCCTCGTCGATTTAACCTCTCGATGCGATATCGTTTTCACCACCGGCGGCACGGGATGCGCACCACGGGATGTCACCCCAGAAGCAACCACGCGCGTGCTCGCGCGAGAAATCCCTGGATTACCGGAGGCAATTCGCGCCGCGACCGCCGTGGCTGAGCCGCACGCGCTCCTCTCCCGCGCCGTCGCCGGCATGGCCCATTCCGGCGCTTTCGTCTTAAACCTCCCCGGACGCCCGCACGCGTGTCGACAAAACTTATCTATCGCGTTGCCATTGATTTCACACTTACTCGCCACGATGAGGGAATAGCTTAGCTCACATGTGTAACTCCAGACGTCGATTTCGGCGCCACCGCTCAAGTTTGAGCTCAACACCATCGCCCCGCGCCATTACGCGATGTGGAGCCGAACCGCCCGCGCGGCGTCGCGCGCGGTGGACACGCGCGCGAGTACGAGCGCAAATGAGCGCACGCCGATGGTCTCTGCGCCAGCCACGGCGCCGTCGACGGCTGGCGAGCCGGCAACGTCCGCGGCGGCAGTCATAGACGTGGTGCGCGATCGCAGCCTCGAACGCGCACCCGAGGCGTCGCGCGCACCCGAAGACGATTGGATGACGACACGCGCGCGCGTAGCTCGAGCAAACTTTCCGCACCTGCTTCCCGGCGCGCTGGCGCTGTGCGCGTGCGCGCTCGTGCTCTTTATCGGGTCGACGTTTGTTGAACACCCAATTTGGGTCTTCGAGCACCAGTCGCGTTCGGCGGCGATGCGCGATGGGGACTCTTCTGGCGTCATGAAATGTCACGTGAATAGCGAGGTGACTGGTAATGAGGTGTGCATGCCGTCGTATGCGGTGATAGGAAGCCAAGTGGGTGGGGTGAACTCGTTGAAGACGTTGATGTCGCAGCACGACATGATTGGCTCGACGCAAAAGACGTTGCATTTTTTCAACCCAGTGTACGGCGCCGCGCAAGGGGTCCAGATGTGTGATCCGCCAAAGCCGTTATTAAAGGCGTATTTCTCCGCCGTCGTCGCGAACGAGGCGGATGACAATACCTTTAAGCGCGACGGGGAACCTTTTGAACGAGAAGAAGGCGACGTCGTGACTGGCGACTGGAGCGATACGTACTTCAACTGCGAGTGCTGCGCATCGACGATGAAATCACTGATGCCGAATTTAAGACCAATTGTGGTGTTACGCGATCCAGTGGGGCGGGCGATGGCGAGATACGTTGAAGAGAACCATCCGCACGGGACGCCGATGGAGGCGGGCGGGTTGAGCGCGTGCGCGTTCAAGGATAACGATTATTCGTGGGCGGACACGGCGTCGAAGACCAAAACGTTTTTAGAAGAGTGCCTTTCTGAGGCTGATGGCAGCGATGCGAACACCATCGCGCGCGAGTGTTTGGATTTCCACTCGTTCTTAGGTTGGAGCATGTACGCCGAGTACTTGGACATTTGGCTCAAGGAATTCCCAGACATGCTCGTGTTGTACGCGGATGACATCGAAGAGAACCCAGCCGAAGTTGCCGCCGCGGTTGAAGAATATCTCGGTCTTCCTCCGAAGGATGGCGAGTATATCACGACGTCCGTCGCATCGAGTGACGACGCTGGTCTTCGATCCATCGCCTTTGATTCGCAAGACTCTCTCTTAGAGAACAAGGGTGACGTCCACGCCACCGAAAACCTGGTGAAAATGTTCGAGCCGCACGTCAAACGTTTACACGACATGGCTAATAACGGTCAAATCCCTCCGTTGCCGTACAAGTGGTTGCGACGATACTCAATTCCAGTACGTCACGAAATTGATCTCAAGAGGAAAGGCGGCGCCCGCAAATTGCTCGGCGAAGTGAATGATGATTTTATCAGCACCATCGTCGACGACTTGAATCGTGTCAATGAAGAGTTTGAAAAATCCGTTGCTAGCAAAGAGGCGGCTGACAAGCAAGCTACTGAATCCGCGTCCGCGAAGAATGCTTCTGCGCAGGTTGGGACGGATGACGACGGTATCATCACTTCTCCCGACGAACTCGTTAGCACTGTGACGGAAGCTAGCGAGCAAACCCTTCAAGGCGCTGAACCGTACGTGGATGTCGATGAGTCGACGACGTCGAAGAAGTCGGCGCGAGGTATTAGTGATATTGTGTACAAATCTGAGGAGCTTCAACGACTTGCCGAGGCGGAGGAATCGGCTAAGAAGGGACCAACGTGGAAATCTGACTCGGTTCGCGGTAGATTTTACTCAGACTTGTATGTTAAGATGGATGAGGGCCTCAGGGACGAGCTCAAGGGGAAGATTTTCGTTCCAGTCACGGTGCCGTACTTGTTTCAATTCGCAAACGAGTTCAAGAGTAACCGCGTCTGGATGGACATCGTCGGCATTAGCAAAGCTGAGCAAGAGCGCGTATATCATGAGCTTTGGCGCGAAGATTGCACGCACGCTCAGCAATGGTCTGCTGAAGACGGGTGCTGCGGCTTATCGTGCTGCTTTGTCGGAGGCCATAGGCAAGAACACGTAGGACTTCGTGGTTAAGGATGCTTTGCGATTTGGATGACGACACTTTGCTCCAACCAAACTGTTGTAATTTTAATTCTTCTTCTACGAGTCGTAACTTACATTTTCTAGATTAACACTGGTGTTAGACGCTTGACTTCGGCTGCGACGTGACTTTCGCTCGGAGTTTCCGGCATCTCTGCGAATTCGAGCAGTCGCCCGGTGCGCGTCGACGGCACGACTTCAAAGCTCTCCTGCGATTCAAGAATAGCCTTCTTATTCGCCATATACTCCTCACGCGTCAACGCGTTGGCGGTGAAAAAATCGCGGTCGAGAGCGAGGTCTAACCCTCCCAACCACACCGCCTTGATGGGCTCGTCTAGCCTTCGAACACGAATCATGTTTCTCTGTGAGACGAGTGCGCGCAATTCGCGTTCAAATCGTTCAACAAAGTTTGGAAACAACGTGCATCCTCCAACCAAAATAACGTCTAAGTAGCACAACGCACGTTCAGCGTCGTTCAAATCATCAATTTCTACTGCCTGAACGACGAGCTCAGGTACGCCGCACTGTGTTGAACCAATGTCACTAGGCCTAAACAACGTCTCAGGCACCATAAAGCGTTCGTTTGTGAGCGTCAGAAATTGGTGCTCCACCTCGGTGGGTTTGACAAATTTCGGTTTCTTCGGCGCTGGTGCCTTCTTCTTCTTTTTCGGACCTTTGGCGCCAAAGTCTTCGTCATCTTCGTCGTCATCGTCGTCATCATCGTCGTCGTCGTCATCGCCTTCACCTTTTTTTGCCGTCTCGGCGTTGTCCTCGCGGACAAAGCCACGCAACACGTGGATTCCGTCTGGCAACACATATTCCTTCGTCACTTCGTTCCCTTTCTTCACTTTGCATTTGGCCAGCTCGGCCATTGCATCGTCGGCGACGTAACACAGTTTCTCTTTGACGTCCTCAATCACCACGCTCTCATCCATCATGTTCCATTGCCTATAGGACACCAACTCCTTCAAATAATTTGTCAACGACTTGCCTCCTAAATTTAATCTTCTCACCCCGCGGGCGACGGTTTTCCCATCAAGAATAGGCGTCGCATGCGCGAATGAAAATCCACAGTCGACGACGACGCCGCATCGCGCCGTAGTATTCACATCCAGCGCGCGAGATTGATCCGCGGCGTCCGCGTATCGTTTCGCCAACATCGCCGGCGTCGCCACGACGACGCTTTTAAACCCAAACTCTTCGAAAACCATCGCATCCAACGCGCTCTGGATCTTCGGCAGCGCAAACGGTGCCTCAGTGATAACCAAATCACACGTCTGTGTATCAACACCGAGCACGTCATAGAACACGCGCGCGAGCACGTCTCGTTCGAGCTCCCAGTTCACGACGTACCCTCGATCCACCGGTCGACGCACGCTCAACCCATTGATATCCGTCACGCCCAAAATCTCATCCGCAACAACGTTCACGGTGAGTGACCCCGCTTTCGCGCGCGCAACGCCGTGCGGAACCACGACCGCGGCGTCGGCGCCGTCTTCCGCGATGCCACATTTAATAGACCCACCACCCGCATCGAGCACCACCGTGACGTCCGTTCTCGCGCCCGGACGCGCGTGCGCCGACGCCGCGGTGCGTTCTCGCTTCACCACCGCACCGCCACCCTTCGCGGCGTTCCCTTTGCCCTTGCCCTTGCCCTTGCCCTTGCCCGTCGTCGCGGTACCCATGACGACAAACAATGAGGTCGTTGTTCGCCGCGGCACTGTGCGCCGCGCCGCGTCCATGTCGCGCGACGCTTCGGAGTCGGTGTCGGACGATGACGCATCGACGTCGGCGCCGAGTGCGCGAGACCTCTACGCCGCGCTCGGCGTGCGACGGGACGCGTCGGCGGAGGATATAAAGCGCGCGTATCGCGCCAAGGCGAGTGCGATTCATCCGGATAAAGTGTCGAGCGGCGCTGAGGACGCGACGAGCGTGCGGGAGGCGGCGCAACGCGCGTTCGCGACGGTGAGTGAGGCGTATGAGATATTGAGCGATAGTGAGCGACGGGGGGTGTATGATGTGTACGGGATTGACGGCGCGAGAGCTGGGCGCGAGTTGGGCGCGCGAGGCAAGACGGTGGAGGAGCTACGCGTCGAATTCGCGCGCCAGCAAGCGAAGGAGGCAAAGGAGGCGGCTGAGGCCAAGTTGAACTTTAATGGGACGTATATATTTGGGTTTAGTGCGGCGCATTTAGTGGAGGAGGAGATACGACGGAGGCGCGCGCGGTATACGGCGAACCCGGGTTTGGATTTGACGAGCGTTTCATTATCAAATTCGATGGAGATTCCGCTGAGTGATGAGGATGTGGCGTATTTTGTCACACAAGGGTCGATGCGCGGTGGTCGAGGTGGCGGGAACTTCATCTTAGGATGGCGTCGGGCGGTTTCGCCGCTGACGTCTGTCGACGTGAGCGCGCAAACTGGATTGACGAGCGCGGCGACGGCGACGATTACGAGACAGCTCACGACGCATACGAGCGGTGCGATTTCGTATAATTATATCGCGCAGCAAGGCTTGGGGTTGAATCTGATGTTGGAACGCCAACTGTTTCCGCAAACGCGCGGACACTTGTCTTGGAATGTTGGTCCAATCGGGTCGATGTCCACCGGCGCTTCGCACGCATTCGGTAAGAACGCCGTGAAGTGCGACTTGACTGTAGGCTTGGCGGCGACTGGTATCGCTGGAAGCTACGTGCGTCAGGTCAGTAACACGCATGTGTATAGAGCCGCGGTGAAGGCTGGGACGACTGGCATGGAGATGGAGGTTGGAACGACAAACCAAGTGGACGAAGACACGGCGCTCGGTTTCAGCATCGTCGTTAGCCTTCGAGGTCTCACGCTTAAATTTAGGATGAATCGTCAAGGTCAACGCTTCATCATTCCTGTGTTGTTAACACCACTGGTGAGTTGGCGTAAATCGCTCGTGGCGTTTACGCTACCACCAATCGCACTCATTTTGGTGCGTCGCTTCTTGGTTAGGCCCATAGTGCTTAGCTACGTCCGCAAACGTCAATTAGCGGCGCGAAAGCAAAACAAACGCGCTGTATTGGCAGCCATGCGTGCGGCATTTGATGACGCGAAAGTCATCGAGGCAGCGGCTGATAAAAAAGCTCGCGCCGCGCAAGCACGCGGCGGCCTCGTCATCGAAGCCGCGGTGTTCGGCGCGTTTGATCCCAAACCAAACAAAGTCAAGAATGCACCAATCATTCCTGACTTCAAGCCGTGGGCGCCGCCAGGCGCGAGAGGGTCGACCGCATCCAAAGACGGTGCGCCATCAGCGGCGACACCGCAATCACCGCCGCCCACGACGTTACCTCCGCCTTACGTAGACGTCACCAAGGCAACGCAATTCATGGTGGACGGCGACACGCTCGATTTGTACGAAAACGTCTCCATGTCCGACCTTCTCGGATTTTGTGACCCATGCCCAGGCGAAGACAAGTTCCTTCGCATTCGTTACCGCTATCGACGCTCGCTTCATGAGGTCACAGTGAAGGCTGATACCGTCGTTTCTTTACCATCTTCGGAGCATCGGCTACCCGAGAAATTACAAACGCACGACGCGTCGTAGTTAGACTGCCGATGCATGCGTCGTATGCAATAAAATATGCACCACTCTCGCGCGCACATCGACATATATCGCGTTCCATTCGTCAATGCATTGAAACATCCCCGAAAACGTCGCGCACGACACCATTTCGTCGCCCCACTGTAAAAGCACTTTTTTGGCCTCCAGCCGCCGCCGCCACCGAACGCTCGTGGAAACACACGCCACACCCGTGCGCGCCGCGCCGCGACTCGCGCCATGGGCGTCAAGGGCAATGAACGAAGTAAATTAATCAAGAAGAAAGAGCTGAGCAAGCGTTTGTCGGCGTCGGCGCGCGTCGATGTGGAAATTCAAGAGCTCGAATCGATCATCGAGGACACCAAGCCAGCGAGCGGAGAAAATCCGATGGCGGTCGCGCCACGCAAGTCAAGCGACCGCGCGAGTGATATGTCATTGACTGGAGTACGGAAGTTCGCGCACTTACCCATCAGTACGTCGACGAAGATTGCGTTGAAGGAGTGCAAGTACAAGGAGATGACGGCTATACAGCGCGCGACGTTGCCGCACGCGATTTGCGGACGGGACGTGCTCGGTGCAGCGAAAACCGGCAGTGGGAAGACATTAGCGTACGTCATTCCTCTAATTGAGACGTTGTATCGTAAAAAGTGGGGCAGGCAAGACGGCGTCGGGGGCTTGATTATTTCACCCACGCGGGAGTTGGCCATTCAGATTTTTCAATGCTTAACCAAGGTGGGCGCGCGACACTCGATGTCTGCGGGTTTGCTCATCGGCGGTAAAGACGTGAAAGCCGAAGCGGATCGAGTGGATAGAATGAATATATTAGTTTGCACGCCCGGGCGGTTGTTGCAGCACATGGACGAGACACCGATGTTTGACTGCGTTTCATTGCAAGTGTTGGTGCTCGACGAAGCCGACCGCATGTTAGACTTGGGGTTTTCGAAAACCTTGAATGCTATTCTGCAGAATCTTCCCAAAGATCGCCAGACTTTGTTGTTTAGCGCGACGCAGACGAAGAGTGTGAAAGATTTGGCGCGATTGGGATTGAAAGATCCAGAGTACTTGTCCGTGCACGCCGAAAGCGTGCACTCGACTCCACCAAAGTTGCAACAAATGGTCACCACGTGTGCACTGGAGAAGAAGATGGAGGTACTTTGGTCGTTCATTAAAACGCACTTGACGTCAAAAACGTTAATATTCTTTTCCAGCTGCAAGCAAGTAAAATTTGTGTACGAAATATTCAAACGTATGCGGCCCGGCGTGCCGTTGAGTTGCATTCACGGACGACTGAAACAAGCCCGGAGACAAGGCGTTTTTTACAACTTTTGCAACGCGAAAGAGACAGTATTGTTTGCCACGGATGTCGCAAGTCGAGGGTTAGACTTTCCATCCGTTGACTGGGTGGTTCAGGCCGATTGCCCGGAAGACGTGGCGACGTACATTCACCGCGTCGGTCGCACGGCGAGATACACGGCGGCGGGTAAAGGGTTGCTCATTCTCACACCCGGCGAAGCTGAATTCATGAATGAGCTCGAAAAGGCTAAAGTTCCGCTCAAACCGATTAAACTCAACCCCAAAAAACAGTCGTCGCGCGTGCAAAGTTCGATTCAAGGCTTGCTTTCAAAGGACTCCGATTTGAAGTACCTGTCCCAACGCGCCGTCGTGTGCTACCTTCGGTCGGTGTATTTACAATCAAACAAGAAAGTGTTTGATATTAAGACACTCGACATTGACGCATATTCGTTTTCGATGGGATTACCGAACGCACCGCGTTTGCGATTCTTACAAGGTGCTGGCGGTAAAGATGACGACGACAGCGACGACGCTTCAGACGAAGAACCAAAAAACAGAGCCAAGGAGGAGGACGATAGCGACGACGACGATAGCGAAGACGAGGAGGAGGAGGAGGACGACGATGACGATGACAGTGAAGACGAGAAATCTGAATCGTTACCCGAAATGCCGATGCCAAAAGAGGGCGTTATTCAGCGCAAGGGTGGTGGGCGCTTTGGCTTGGTTGTCGAACACGGCGACGACGACGACGACGAGTTTATGAATGTCAAACGCGCCAACCACCGACTCGGTGACGGCGACGATGCCGAGAGCGATTCAGAGGATGATAAGAAGTACAATGCCGATGAAAAGGCTGCCGAAATTGCGCGAAAGCGTGCGTTGAAGGGTAAATTACGCATCAAGGATAGCGGCCACGGCGCGAATAAGCGCGTCGTATTCGATGAGGAAGGCACGTCGATGGCACCGCTCCAAGCGCTTGGCGTCAAGAGTGGCATAGAAGACGTAAGCGCACCAGGTGAATCGTTGCGTGCCGCTGTTAAGGCAAGATATGCCGACATTGCTGCGGAGCGCAAGGCCGCAGATAGAGCGGATAAAGGTCGTGAAAAAGCGCGTCTCCGTGAAGGCAGGTTGCGCAAGAAGCTCAAGCTTAAAAACGCCGAAGGTTCAGATGACGATGACGGTCCTCAGTACACACTCGGTGGTGGTGACGACGGCTCGATGGATGATGCTTCCGATAGCGGTTTCATGAGTGATTCTGGCGACGACCGCGCACCTGCGCCGCGCAAATCTGGGAAGATTGACCCGGCGGTGGCGGGCATGAAGGCGAACGACGAGCCGCAAACGATCGAAAGTCTCGAGGAGCGCGCGCTTCGCATGCTTGAAGGTGCGTGAGCCAAAGTGTGCGCTCAAATACAGACTGTTACAGTAGTACAGTAGCCATAGATTGATTATGATTAATACGACAACATTCTACGTCGCGGCGGGTACTCGCGTGAACATGGACATTGATTAGTGTTAGTGACGGTTACATTTCATGGATAACATTTAGATCGTAGCAAAAACTGCATTATTGCACGACTGTGGCAAGCAGTTCATTTATTGTTCGAGCATACCGTGGTAGTTTTGCGGTTGGATGATTTCAATGCCTTGCAGCACGGACTGATTATTCATCGTCTGCAAACGTTCGCCGCCGCTCTTCGTCGCCGCCTTGTCCGCCTTGCGTTGGTATTCCTTCTTGAGATTGAGATCGATACCCTTCCACGCTTGAGAAATGCGCTTGGACACTTCTACGTGGTCTAGCGTCGGCTCTTCTTGCTTGAGTCGGAGGCGCAACTCTTCGGCGAAAAGCAAGTAGGCGGTGGGCGGCTTTTTGGGCTTGTTCATCGCCTTTGACGCCGCCTTGACCGCCGGCTTCTTTGCAGTACCATAAACCGGAGGGGTATAGTTGGCCTTGAGCACACGATACTCTTCGAGTTCCTTTAACGCTTGTTTCTTGCACGCATCCTTCTCCTTTGCCGAAGCGCGATTCCACAGCTCCGCCAACCTCTTCGTGACTGATTGCATCTCCACGCGAGTGAACTTGGCGTCTGGCTCAGGATGAATTTGTTTCATCACCGCCTTGCGGTGTTGATCGCAGTAAATCAAATACGCCGTCCGCGCACGCACTGGCTTCGTACCCACCGCTTCGATGACAACGACCCCCTTTGGCTTTTTCTGCGCGCGCGCCAACTTTTTCAATTGATTCGGCTCAAACGCCGCCTTCGCCAACTCATACTTCGCCTTCGCCTCGGCCGCCTTCGCCTTGACCTCCGCCATCTCTTGAGGCGAAATATTATTCCACATATTCGCCAACGCCACCGTCACGAGCTGCATCTCATCTCGCGAAAACTTTCCAGTTTTATTCGGGTGCACCTCCCGCATCACCCGCTGCCGATGCTTCCCGCAAAAGATCAAATACGCCGTCAGCGCCCGTTTCGGCGGTTTCAACGGCGCCCCAGACGACTCATCCTGCTACGCAATATCACACGAACGCGCACACGTGTCCCGTCAGTCAACCACTCCTATTCACCACCCACGCGTACGCGCGTTTAGCGCGGCCGCCTCTGGCGCAAACTAGCCGTTCGCATCCCCCGCACCCACTGTCGCGCCCGTCGCATCGGCGTCGCGCGCGCGCGCGCGTGGTCACCCACGCACCTTATCGAGCACCGCGCGATGCATCTGCGACGGGCGCGCGAACGCACGAACCCAAACGTCAGTCACGCGTGCACGCACTCGCGTCGGTCGTCGCGTCGTCGCATCGTCGTCCACCGGGGAACACGAACCGTTTCGTCCGTCGC
>Ga0181597_10000973_pt1 | contig 32424 bp, 32 predicted proteins | sample 041ome_5_FD_148647 | JGI IMG/M metagenome (GOLD analysis project Ga0181597, IMG submission 148647) | Coastal salt marsh microbial communities from the Groves Creek Marsh, Skidaway Island, Georgia - 041403US metaG (spades assembly) | ecosystem: Environmental > Aquatic > Marine > Intertidal zone...
GCAGCAGTGGTTCGGAATGACACGGTTTTTCTTTTGTATCGCGCTCAAGATGAATGGGGTACTTCCCGTATTGGCTTGGCATACAGCACCAATGGAACCGAATTCACCAAAAAAGAACAACCCATTTTTTTTCCTGAAAAAGATGCCCAAACGCCTATGGAATGGAACCTCCGAAAGGAAGCAGGAAAACCCTATGATCTGGATTGTGTGTCTTGCTATTTTGACGGAGTTGAAGACCCGAGAATCATACTAACGGAAGCAGGAACCTATCTCATGACCTATACGGCTTACAATGGAAAAACTGCCCGTTTAAGTAGTGCCTCTTCTCCCGACCTCATCCATTGGACCAAACACGGCTCGGTGTTAAAAGCAGAAAAATACAAAGACTATTGGTCAAAATCGGGGGCGATTGTCACAGAACGGATAGGGCAACAACAAGTGGCTAAAAAAATTGATGGGAAATACTGGATGTATTTTGGAGATACCCAACTTTTTATGGCGCAGTCGGAAGATTTAATCCATTGGGAAGCTGCTGAGAATGCGGAAAACGGCGCTTTAATTGAAGTACTGCATCCCAGAAAAGGGTTTTTTGACAGCCGTTTGGTAGAACCGGGACCCTATGCACTGTATACCGAAAAAGGCATCCTTTTGATTTATAATGCCAGTAATGCCGCCAACTTTAATGATCCCAACTTACCACCCTTTACCTATGCGGCTGGGCAAGCTCTTTTTGATAAAAATAAACCCTACAAACTGATTGACAGAACCCCTTCCTATTTTATTTATCCCGACAAAGACTACGAAAAAGTGGGCGAAGTGAATGAGGTTTGTTTTGTAGAAGGGCTCGTCTATTTTAAAGATCAATGGTATTTATACTACGGTACTGCGGACTCCAAAATTGCCGTTGCGGTGTTTGATCCCAAGAAATAAACGCACCGATTTTTACAACAAATCACTTTCCGAAATAAATTTTATTTTTAATTTTAATACTATTACGATCCTCCGCATGAGGAGATTCCCAAATTTAAAATCCATTTTTATGCCCTTTTCTGCAGACCAACTAAACTCAGCGAATTCGCGCAAAGATCTGATTGCCATCGCCGACGCACATAAAATTGACATTAGTAACGCCTTAAAAAATCTTCAATATGAGATCGAACTCCAAAAACTACAGAGCGAATTGGTCAACTTGCAACAGTGGATTAGTAAAAAGGGGTTGCGGGTGGCGGTTATTTTTGAAGGTAGAGACGCCTCTGGAAAAGGAGGAAGCATCAAACGTTTTAAGGAACATTTAAACCCGCGGAATTCTAGAGTGGTAGCACTCAACAAACCTACCCAAGTGGAAAAAGGACAATGGTATTTTAGAAGGTATATTAAAGTTTTGCCCAATCCCGGCGAGCTTGTTTTTTTCGATCGCAGTTGGTACAATCGTGCGGTGGTAGAACCCGTGATGGGTTTTTGTACCCAAGAGCAGTACGACACTTTTATGCTACAAATTCCGGAGTTTGAACATCTGCTCTATGAAGATGGAGTCATCGTTATCAAATTTTGGTTTTCTATTTCCAAAGAAGAACAAAAAAAACGATTTGATTCCAGATTGAACGATCAATTAAAACAATGGAAGTTTAGCCCAGTGGATTTAAAAGGGCAAGAACTGTGGGATCAATATACTCATTACAAAGAACTGATGTTTAGAAAAACGCACAACAGCTTTAGTCCTTGGATTATTGTCAAGGGAGATGATAAAAAAGTGGCGCGTTTGGAGAGTTTGCGTTATCTCCTCTCACAATTTGACTATCCCAAAAAAGGTGCTAGTGGGATTGAATGCGCACCCGATCCCGATATTGTGCAACGCTATCATCGAAACACCGTACAAATTGACATCTAAACCATGGAGAAGTTAACCCCACACGAACTCGATTTAATCAATTCTAAACTCGGTCTTAAAATTTTACTCAATCGCAGTAAAACAGAGCTCAAAAAAGTTTTGGAACGCATCGCCTATGAAAACAAACTCATCGGACTTCAAAAAGACATGATCAAGCTCCAGCAATGGGTAATTGAAAAGGATAAAAAAGTTGTTGTTCTATTTGAAGGAAGAGATGCCGCAGGAAAAGGGGGTGCCATCCGGCGCGCCATTCAACATCTCAATCCCAGACACCTCCAAGTAGTTGCGTTGGATGTGCCTTCAGCAGACGAAAAGAAGCAGTGGTTTTTTCAGCGGTACATCAATCACCTTCCTAAACCCGGGGAAATTGTTTTTTTCGACCGCAGTTGGTACAATCGTGCAGTGGTGGAACCAGTGAATGGTTTTTGCACCCAAAAGCAATATGAAACCTTTATGGGGCAGGTCAACGAATTTGAGAAAATGTTGATTGAATCTGACACCTATTTAATCAAAATCTATTTTTCTATATCAAAAGAGGAACAAGCCAAACGTTTTGAAGAAATCAAAACAAACCCTTTAAAACAATGGAAAATAACTCCCGTAGACCTCAGAGCACAAGAACTATGGGATACTTATACACATTATAAAAAAATGATGTTTGCTAAAACCCATTCGGCGCATGCCCCTTGGCATATCATTGAAGCCAATCCAAAAATGAACGCACGATTGGAGGCCCTTGAACTGATATTAAATACAATTCCTTACGAATCTAAAAATTGAAATACTGTGCCTTGGGTGCCTTCGAAAAACGTTCCAGTCCTTCTTGAAGCCATTTTTTAAAAGTGGGAACATTGGAATACTGGAGTGATCCGTTGAGCAAGCTCCCATTGGGGTGCATTTGTATATAATAAGGTTGCGAAGCGGTGTTGAAATTGATGGCTTGAAACGTAGCCCATTTTTTTCCCACGGTATTGATTTCTTTGATTCTACCATCGGGATATTGATAGTTGAACGTTTCGGTTTCTGAGAGTTTTTTTCGGTCGTCTACATACAACGAAATAATGATGTAATGCTCTTTCAACAGGGCAAATACCTCCGGATCGGCCCACACATTTTCTTCCATTTTTCTACAATTGACACAGGCCCAACCGGTAAAGTCCAGCAGCATGGGCTTGTATGCCTGTAGTGCTGCCTCCCGCCCTGTTTCATAATCCTTAAAACAATTCAATCCCAACGGACAATCGGAAACACCGGGCTGAATACTATAAAATTCTGGAGGTGGAAATCCACTCAACAATTTTAAGGTATTCTCTTTTGAAAAAAGTCCCACCACCAAAAAAGCAGTAAATAAAAGTGTTAATGCGGCAAATGCCAATCGCGGTTTTCCCAAGGGTTGCTTTGCTTCGTGTTTAAAACGATATAGCCCAAATAAATAGAGGCTTAGAAGCAGTGCAATCAGTGCCCAAATTCCGATAAATACTTCCCGCTTTAACAAATTCCAATGCGCAACTAAATCTGCATTGGAAAGGAATTTTAGTGCAAGTGCCAACTCCAGAAATCCTAAAACCACTTTTACTGTTGTCATCCATCCCCCCGATTTGGGCAAGGCTTTTAGGCTGTTTGGAAATAAGGCAAATAATCCAAAAGGCAATCCAAGGGCAATACCAAAGCCCAACATTCCTGCCGTCAGTTGGACTGCTCCTCCATCGGCCGTGAGCGATCCCGCCAAGAGCGAACCCAATATGGGTCCGGTGCATGAAAAAGACACGATGGCCAAAGTGAGTGCCATAAAAAAGATGCCTATTCCGCCCCTGAAGCCTGTAGCTTGATCCGAACGACTCCCCCATTGTGCCGGAAGGGTTAATTCATAAAAACCGAAAAATGAAAAAGCAAAAAACACAAAGACCCCAAAAAAGATCAGATTTAGTGTCACATTGGTGGCAATGGTGTTTAAAATTTCAGGGTTTAAAGAGTCTATAAAATGAAAGGGCAAACTCAACAAACCATAAATAAAAATGATGAAAAAAGTATAAAGCAAGGCATTGCTAACCCCTTTGGAACGGGAAGTGGCTTGTTTAAGGAAGAAGGAGACCGTCAAAGGAATCATCGGAAAAACACAAGGGGTCAAAACGGCGAGCAGCCCTCCGATAAATCCTAAAAAGAAAATGTTCCAATGCGAATTTGAGGCTTCTTCCGTGAGGACACTGTCCAAAAATTCGGTTTGTGTCAACGGTAGTTGCATGGCAGCAGCAAGTGTTTCGCTTCGTTCATCAGTGGTCAACGAACTGACGGCTTCTTTTCCATCGAGAGAAAAAACAAAGGTTTCTGATCGAAAAATGCATAGCTCATCATCACAAGCTTGATAATTAACCTCCACAGCAAGCTGGGTCAAATTGCCATCGGTCACTTCAATTTCCTGCTGAAATTTTGCTTGCAGGTCAAAAAAAGATAGGTCCATTTGAAAAACCTGATCAAAGGCTGTAATCGTTTCACTTTCGTTAACCCCTCCGAGACGTTTGTAACCCATTTCATCGAAGATAAATTCGGTAGGTAAGGCGCCCCCCTCTTCCAAAAACTGGGAATACAAATGCCAATGCGGTGCAATAGTTGCTTCAAAAACAAGCGTAAAGCGATTTTCCTCTCCTTTTTCAACTGAAGTATTCCAAACCACCGGTTCCACACTTTGCGCAGCCATTAAGTGGGTCCAGATAAAAAATAAAAGGTATCTTACTTTCATAGTTGTTTTATTAATAGGAGGTTTATCGTATCCGCTTGGGCGGAAAATCTTCGGTCGCAGCGTTTGCCAACCACCCAAACCACTTGATCTTCCGAGCACAACAACCATTGTTGTTCTTTTTCCAAGGAAGTATATTTTTCGTCTTTAAAAAACTTACTGAGCAATTTTTTTCCACGCATTCCTGTGGGGTAAAAATAGTCTCCTTTTTGGTATTTACGCACGGTTAAAGGAAACTTTAACAGGGCTGCATTCAAGGCTGCCTCAGTGGTTTCCCATAAACGAAAATCCTCACCTGAAAGCAGCTTCCACTCCCAATTTACGGGTAATTCCGTGGAAGGTGTTGTAAGCGTAAAAGAATATGACTCTTCTTCCCGAATTGCGATCTTCACCAACAAAAGTTGCTCGCGATCTCGAATCAATCGATGGGAAGAGGACAACAACGCTTTACCGGGCTGAGCCTGCATCAATTTATGAACTTCCACAGCGGAAAATCCATAGGGAGTAAACCAATGATGGAGACAAAACGATAACGGAGCAATATTGCTCAGTTTTTGAAGGGAAATATGGATTTGATCTAATTTTTCTTCAAACACCTCATTTCGCTTTTCATCCAAAGCATACCGAACAAATTCCTCTGCATCTTGCAGATGCTTTAGGGTAGTCTGAAAATTCTGTAAACTATTGGGAACGATTTGTTCCAAAGCCGGGATGACATGATGACGAAGGGCATTGCGAACATAGGTATCGCTTTGATTGGAAGCATCTTCTCTCCAGAGTAACGCATTCGCCTCTGCATACGATTGTATGGCTGCCCTAGAAAATGGCAACAAAGGACGCAGTATTTGTTTCGTTTCCCCTATTCCACTCAATCCAAAAAGACCGGTGCCTCTAACGGTGTTGATCAGAAAAGTTTCCCACTGATCATTCAAATGATGCGCCGTAAGCAAGCGGTCAAAGCCGTAATTTTCCAACAAAGAAAAAAACCAGTTATAGCGCAATTCTCGGGCGGCCAATTGGGTGTTTTTTTTGTGCGCTAGCCCGTATTGTTGGGTTGCCAATCGAACACTGAAAAAAGTGATGCTGTGGGATTGACACCATTTTTTGACAAAAACGGCGTCCTTATCGCTTGCCGAACCACGGAGTTGAAAATTGCAATGCGCTACGGCAAAATCAATTTTTGCCTCCAACAACAACTGTCCCAAAACCATGGAATCGATACCGCCACTGTGCGCCAGCAACAATTTCTCCGATTTCAAATTGGGATATTCCTTTTGGATAAACGCTAAAAATTCAGCTTTCACAAAACAAAGGTATAAGAAAGAAACACAAAAAAAAGCTTAAAAAAATTGCGTAAAAGTGAAAAAATATTTTGCACTTAAAAAAAAATGATAGACTTTTGCGTTTCATATGTTCGAAAATAGTTTACATACAAACGTTGCAAATGCTGCTGCACAGCCAATCCGCAGCCCGCGTCGTCGCCCCTTTGGGGTGTAATTATTTTATGGAGTATGGTGAGCCCTTCTCCCTCGACGAACAAACACAATTCCAATTACCTTTTTTTATCATCCATGAAAATAGAACTTGCGCAAGCAAAACATATTAAATATGCCCAAACCATAAGCGTTTGTATAGACGATTCTGCTAAGGTTCGCGGCACCGGAATCGCACGGCGAACCCCGGAATACATTGCTACCAAAATTGAAAATGGCAATGCAGTAATTGCCTTGGAAGGCGACACGTTTGCAGGATTTTGTTATATCGAAGTTTGGGGGCACGGAAAATTTGTCGCCCACTCGGGCCTGATCGTAGCACCAGAATACCGTGGCAAAGGATTGGCTAAAAAAATCAAGGGTGAAGTTTTTAATTTATCCCTCAAGAAATATCCCGAAGCCAAAGTTTTTGGGATTACCACCGGGATGGCAGTGATGAAAATCAATTATGAATTGGGTTATAAACCCGTTCATTTTTCGGAGTTGACCGATGATCCTGATTTTTGGAAAGGCTGTCAGACCTGCAAAAATTACGATGTATTAACCCGCACCGAACGGCAAATGTGTTTGTGTACCGGGATGCTATACGATCCTAATAAAAAAAATAAACCCAAAAAATTAAATTTAACGGTAGCCGAAAAAATCAAAAAGCTGAAAGAGGCTATTTTGCTTAAAAACAAAAAAGCGTAATATAATTTTCAATGGGTTGCGAAGCTTTAGGGTTATAAATAAATGTGACTTTTAAAAAAATATTAAAATAAAAAGATGAAAAAAACCAAACTCGTACTGGCCTACAGCGGTGGATTAGATACGTCGTATTCCCTTAAAAGACTTTCCAAAGAAGGTTACGAAGTACACGCTGTGAGTGTAAATACCGGAGGTTTTAGCAAAGAAGAAATCCAAAAAATAGAAAAAAAGGCCTACGAAATGGGTGCCTTTACCTATGAAAACATCAATGCACTCCCCTCTTTTTACGAGCGGATTGTGAAATATCTGATTTTTGGTAATGTATTGAAAAACAACACTTATCCCCTTTCGGTGAGTGCCGAAAGGATCGTTCAAGCCATGGAAATTGCCCACTATGCTAAAAAGATTGATGCTGCCTATATTGCCCATGGAAGCACTGGTGCCGGCAATGATCAAGTGCGTTTTGATATGACTTTTCAAATTTTGGCTCCCGAAATAAATATCATTACGCTGATCCGAGATGAACAATTGTCTCGAGAAGATGAAATTGCCTATCTCAAAGCAGAAGGTGTTGATATTCCTTGGGAAAAGGCAAAATATTCGATCAATCAAGGACTGTGGGGCACCAGTGTAGGTGGGAGTGAAACCCTTACCTCTAAACTTCCGCTGCCTGAAGACGCCTATCCCAGTCCACTGACGCAAAAAGAAACCACGACCGTCCAATTGGAATTTACGGAAGGAGAACTCACCGCATTCAATGGACAAAAAGACACTTCCATTGCGTTGATTCAACAATTGCATGAGCTTGCAAAAACCTATGCCATTGGCAGAGACATCCATGTGGGTGACACCATCATTGGAATCAAAGGGCGGGTAGGTTTTGAAGCCGCAGCTCCTTTAATCATTATCAAAGCGCACCATTTGTTGGAAAAACACACCTTGAGCAAATGGCAACAATTCCAAAAGGAACAATTGGCCAATTTCTATGGGATGCAATTGCACGAGGGACATTATTTGGATCCCGTCATGCGGGATTTGGAAGCTTTTATGCAAAGCAGCCAAAAACGGGTTTCGGGAACTGTGGACGTTCGACTCCACCCCTACCGTTTTGAATTATTGGGCATCACTTCCCCCAACGATTTAATGCAAGTGGATTTTGGAAGTTATGGCGAAATGAACAAGGGCTGGACCGCCGCAGAAGCCAAAGGATTTATCAAAATCGCTTCCAATGCGGCTAAGATCTATCAACATATCGAAAAAAAATCATAAGATGAAAACAGTAGGTATTATTGGAGGTTCCGGCTATACCGGAGGGGAATTAATTCGAATCGTAGCCCAGCACCCGGCTTTGGAACTGGAATTTGTTTACAGTAGCACCCGAGCAGGAAAAAACATTAGCAGCGTTCATCCCGATTTGCTGGGAAGCGTTGACATTGTTTTGACAGACCGAGTCGATCCGGAAGTTGATGTCGTTTTTTTGTGTTTAGGACATGGAAAATCCGCCGCCTTTTTGGAGCAAAATGCTTTTTCCGAAAAAACGGTCATCATCGATTTGAGCAATGACTTCCGATTAAAAAAAGATGCTGTTTTTAAAGATCGAACCTATGTGTATGGTTTACCTGAATTGAACCGCACAGCGATAGAAAAAGCCAACGCCATTGCCAATCCGGGGTGTTTTGCCACGGCGCTTCAATTGGCTCTGTTGCCCTTTGCAGAAAAAATTGGTTTTACAGACGCCGTGCATATCAATGCCATTACAGGGAGTACGGGAGCCGGTGTAGGGTTGAGTGCCACCAGTCATTTCAGTTGGAGAAACAACAATATTTCCTGGTACAAACCCTTTACCCATCAACATTTGGGTGAAATTCACCAAAGCATCCAACAAGTGGGAAAAGATGTTCCCCTCTATTTTATGCCGCAGCGGGGAGATTTTACGCGAGGGATTTTTGCCACCTTGTACACCCCCTACAAAGGCAGCTTGGAAGCTGCCCAAACTATTTATAAAACCTATTATCAAAATCATCCTTTCACTCAAGTTTCGGAGCAGGAAATCAGCTTAAAACAAGTGGTCAACACAAACTTTTGTCATTTACATTTACACCAACATGAGGACGTCTTGTTGATTACTAGTGTGATTGACAATTTGGTGAAAGGAGCTTCCGGACAAGCGATACAAAATTTGAATCTGCTCATGGGCTGGGAAGAAAACTTAGGGCTACAACTAAAAGCCTCCATTTTTTAAACATACAGAATTATGAAAATTGCCATTATCGGAACCGGAAATTTAGGATTAAGTATTGCAAAAGGTTTAGTCATCAATAACGCATATACTTCCTTATACCTCACCAAAAGAAATACAAGTTCCCTAGAAAAATGGAACGACTACGACAATGTGGTGGTCACCAACGACAATGTGAAAGCGATTCAACAGTCCGACATTCTAATCTTTGCGGTGCAACCCAGTCAATTCAACCGAATTTTAGAAAGTATACAAGCCCACCTCACCGAAAAGCATGTGCTTATTTCTACCATTACAGGTTACAGCATCGAACGGATGGAAGCTACGGTAGGTTCCGAATATCCCATTATCCGAGCCATGCCCAATACGGCCATTTCGGTACGGAAATCGATGACCTGTTTGTGTTCCAATACTACAGGCAGCAAACGTCTGCCCATTGCAGAAGCAATTTTTAACGGTTTGGGTGCGACCATCCAAATTGAAGAAATGCACATGCAAGCCGCTACGGTACTGTGTGCCAGTGGCATCGCCTTTTGGATGCGTCTGATTCGGGCAACCACCCAAGGTGGCGTACAGATGGGCTTTGATGCAGAAATTGCATTAAAAATGTCCATGCAAACCGCCATGGGAGCCGCCAGTTTGTTGATTGAATCCGACACCCATCCAGAAACTGAAATCGACAAAGTGACCACGCCCAGAGGTTGTACCATTACAGGTTTGAATGAAATGGAACATCAAGGATTGAGTTCCTCGCTGATACGAGGTTTAATGGCATCTTTCAATAAGATCAATGAAATCTCCAAACAATAAAACAGGCATAGCTTATGAAACTTTTTGATGTGTATCCCCTTTATGAAGTGACACCGGTTAAGGCCAAGGATGTTTTTGTTTACGACGAAAAGGGAACGGAGTATTTGGATCTATACGGAGGTCATGCGGTCATCTCGATTGGGCACTCACATCCGCATTATGTGCGTCGATTGAGTGAACAATTGGAGCAGATAGCCTTCTATTCCAACGCCATTCAAAATCCCATGCAGCAAGAATTGGCGGAGGGAATTGCCACACATTCCTGCTTACACGACTATCGATTGTTTTTGTGCAGCACTGGAGCAGAAGCCATTGAAAATGCACTGAAATTGGCTTCTTTTCACACCGGCAAAAAACGAGTGATTGCATTCAACAATGCCTTTCACGGCCGAACTTCTGCCGCCGTTGCCGTGACTGATAATGCTGCCATAAATGCCCCTTTAAACCAACAACATCAAGTTACGTTTATTGATTTTAACGACAGTGCTGCTTTGAAAAAAGAGTTGCAAAAAGAGGATGTCTGTGCAGTGATTTTTGAATCCATCCAAGGTGTGGGAGGGTTGGACGAACCCCAAGCGGAATTTGTTCAAACCATGGAAACGCTTTGCAATCAACATCAGGCCTGTTTGATCGCTGATGAAGTCCAGTCGGGTTTTGGAAGAAGCGGAATGTTTTTCGCATTTCAGCAATACAACATCCGACCACATGTGATTACTATGGCCAAAGGAATGGGCAATGGTTTTCCCATTGGAGGCATATTAGTCCATCCCGACATCAAAGCCAAATACGGTTTATTAGGAACCACCTTTGGAGGAAATTACCTCGCCTGCGCTGCTTCTTTGGCGGTATTGGAGGTTATGGAAAAAGAAAAATTACAAGCCCGAACTTTGGTTTTGGAAGCCTATTTTAGAGAAAAAGCCGCAGCGTTTCCCGAAATCAAAAAAATCAAAGGGCGGGGTCTTATGCTGGGTGTGGAGTTTGATTTTGAAATTGCTACCCTGCGCAAAGCCTTAATTTATCAACATCATATTTTCACCGGAGGAAGTAGCAACAAAAAACTGATCCGAATTTTGCCTCCACTCACTGTAAAAGAAAAACATTTTGATCAATTCTTTCAAGCACTTAGAAGTGTTTTGGACGAACTATAAGCCGAAAGCATCCACCCTTAATACTAAAAAATGAATCATTTTATCACCCTTAACGATCTTCCCCAGCTCGATACTGCCGTAGCAGCCGCCATCGCAATGAAAAAAAATCCATACGGCGCGGAAGATTTGGGCCGTCGCAAAACTTTGGGAATGCTCTTTTTTAACCCCAGTTTAAGAACCCGCCTCAGCACCCAAAAAGCAGCACAGCAATTGGGAATAAAAACCATGGTGATGAATTTCTCCAACGAAGCTTGGGCGTTGGAATTTGAAGACGGTACGCAGATGAGTGGCCTTCGATCGGAACATGTCAAAGAGGCTGCCCAAGTGGTCTCCCAATATTGTGATATGGTTGCCATACGAGCCTTTGCTTCGTTGAGCGATAAAAAAAATGATGAGGCTGAAATCGTATTGAACAGTTTTGCCAAATATGCGAGTATTCCCGTGATCAATATGGAAAGTGCCACCGCACATCCCCTCCAGGCCTTGGCCGATGCGATAACCATTACAGAGCACCAAAAAAAGAAACGTCCCAAAGTGGTCTTGACTTGGGCACCGCATCCAAAAGCTTTGCCCCATGCCGTGGGGAATTCGTTTACCCGTATGATGCATCGGATGGATGCCGATTTTGTGATTGCCCAACCCAAAGGGCAGGAATTGAATCCCGAAATCACCAAAGACACTCCGCTTTTTTATAATCAAGAAGAAGCTTTGGAAGGAGCTGATTTTGTCTATACCAAAAACTGGTGTTCCTATTCCGACTACGGAAAAATTTTGACCACAGCCAGCGACTGGATGCTGACCCCCGAAAAGATGAAATTGACCAATGATGCAAAATTTATGCATTGTTTACCCATACGAAGAAATATCGTAGTGGCCGACGGAGTTCTCGATCATCCCAATTCCTTGGTGATCGAACAAGCCAACAATAGAACTTTTGCAGCGCAAGTCGTGCTCCATAATTTTTTAAACAATGGATAAACTCAGCGTTGTTAAAATTGGGGGTAATGTCATAGAAAACCGAAGGGCTTTGGCGGCATTTTTGAACGATTTCGCAGCCCTAGAAGGTTCTAAAATCATCGTTCACGGTGGAGGCAAAGAAGCTACGCTGATGGCGCAACAATTGGGAATCCCTGTTCAAATGATTGATGGCAGAAGGGTGACCGATGCAGCTACATTGGATTTGATCACCATGGTGTATGGCGGAAAAATCAACAAGACCATTGTTGCCCAACTGCAAGCCCTCGGCTGCAACGCTCTGGGGTTTACCGGAGCCGACGGCAACAGCATTACTGCACTCAAACGATCGCCCCAACCCGTAGATTTTGGTTTTGTGGGTGATGTATCCAAGGTTGAAACTGCACTACTGAAAGTTCTTTTTCAGCAGGGCATCACCCCTGTTTTTTGTGCCATCACCCATGACGGTGCTGGGCAATTACTAAATACCAATGCCGATACAGTGGCAGCATCGCTTGCCAAAGCCTTGGCGACCGATTTTGAGGTACAATTGATGTATTGTTTTGAGAAAAAAGGGGTGTTGGAAAACGTTGAGGACAATGCCTCAGTACTCCCAAAAATCAATGCGGAATTGTATGAAAAATTAAAACAAGAAAATAAAATTCATTCTGGCATGCTGCCCAAACTCCACAATTGTTTTGATGCCTTGCAACAAGGAGTCAAACATGTTTTTATTGGTGATGCCGAAATGATACGATTACAAGCTCCTTATACTCAAATCGAATTATGATGACCGAAAAAGCGATTTCCCTTTTACAAGATTTAATTCGGATCGAATCCTTTTCAGGCACCGAAGACAAGACCGCCGATCGGATTGAGCAATGGTTCAAATCTTACAGCATTCCGTTTCAAAGACAGCACAACAATGTTTGGGCGACTAATAAACATTTTAATCCTGAATTGCCGACACTGCTGCTCAATTCGCATCACGACACAGTTTTTCCCAACAAAGCCTATACCCGAGATCCGTTTTCTCCAGCGATTGAAGATGGAAAATTGTTCGGTTTGGGGAGTAATGATGCCGGCGGGGCTTTGGTTTCGTTGATCAGTTTATTTACGCACTATTATGCGCATCCCCATCCTAAATACAATTTGCTGATGGCTGCCACCGGGGAAGAAGAATCTGCAGGCGTCAACAGTTTGAGGGGACTATTGCCCGAACTTCCTCCCATTGCTTTGGGCATCGTGGGAGAACCCACCCAGATGAATTTGGCCATTGCCGAAAAGGGATTGGTGGTTTTTGATCTTACTTTGGAAGGCACGCCCAGTCATGCGGCACATCCCAATGACGACAATCCCATCTTAAAAATCAATGCGGTGATTCAAGCCTTGTCCACCTTACGGTTTGAAAAAGTGTCCGAAAGTTTAGGTCCGGTAAAAGTTACGCTCACCCAGGTGAATGCCGGCAGTCAGCACAATGTTGTTCCTGCGGAAGTCAAAATGGTTTTGGATGTCCGTGTCAACGACTGTTATACCAATGCCGAGGTGGCTGCTGCCATTGAGAACCATTTGCCATGCAAGGCCGTTCCGCGTTCCCTACGATTGGGCAGTTCGAGTATTCCCATAGACCACCCTTTGGTGCAGGCTGGTATAACCTTGGGAAAATCCACCTATGGCTCTCCTACCCTATCAGATCAGGCGGCTTTGGATTGTCCCTCGCTAAAAATGGGTCCCGGCGATTCTCCACGTTCCCATACCGCTGATGAATTTATCTATGTGAAAGAAATAGAAGAAGGAATCGCTTTGTATATTGAACTTTTAAATAAAATATTGTAGCATGAAACTTTGGCAAAAAGGGGCCGCCGCCCATGAAAAAGTAGATACGTTCACCGTGGGCAAAGACCGCGAATACGACTTGGTGTTGGCGCAATACGATTGTGAAGCTTCTATGGCACATGCAAAAATGCTTGGAAAAATAGGATTGATTTCCGATGCAGAAGCCGAACAGTTGTGTGCGGTTTTGGCAGATTTAAAAGTACAAGCAGAAAACGGCTCATTTACCATTGAAGAAGCTTTTGAAGACATGCATTCCAAAATTGAGCATGTACTTACTGAAAAACTAGGCGATTTGGGTAAAAAAATTCATACCGCCCGTTCGCGAAACGACCAAGTTTTGGTGGCCTTGCATCTATATCTTAAACAGGAATTGGGCGAAATTAAAACCCAAGTACTTGCCCTTTTTGACCTGCTTTTGGAGCTGGCCGAAAAACATCAAAACAACTTGCTTCCGGGTTATACGCATTTGCAAGTGGCCATGCCTTCTTCTGTGGGGATGTGGTTGTCCGCTTATGCGGAAAGCTTGGTGGATGACCTCTATTTTTGGGAAGCCGCCTATAAGATCGCCGATCAAAACCCTCTTGGAAGTGCTGCCGGTTACGGAAGCTCCTTTCCGATTGATCGGGAATTTACGACGGAATTATTGGCGTTTCAACAGCTAAAAGTCAATGCCGTAGCGGCGCAAATGAGCCGTGGAAAATTGGAAAAAAGTACGGCGATGGCACTTTCCAGCTTGGGAAGCAGTTTGGCGAAATTGAGTATGGATGTCTGTTTGTATATGGGTCAGGATTTTGACTTTATTACTTTTCCCGCCGACCTAACCACCGGTTCCAGTATTATGCCGCATAAAAAAAATCCTGATTTGTTTGAACTCGTTCGTGGAAAATGCAATAGTCTGCAGGCCCTTCCCAATCAGTTGGCACTCTTGACCACCAACTTGCCCTCAGGTTATCACCGGGAATTGCAATTGGCCAAAGGTCCTATCATAGATGCCGTTCAGGAATTAAAAGCGTGTTTGGACATCTTGTTGTTTAGCTTGCCAAAATTACAAGTACGCCCCAACATCACCGACCAAAAAAAATACGACTACCTTTTTAGTGTGGATACGCTAAATGCGGAAGTAATTGCTGGAAAACCATTTCGAGATGCCTATAAAGCCTTGGGGAAAGCCATAGAGGAAGGAAAATTCGTTCCCAACAGAAGCGTACAACATACCCATCTGGGGAGTATTGGCAATCTTGGATTGGAAGCAATTCGAGCGAAAATGCAGCCTTTGCGCTAGGCAATTACTACAATTTTTGAGAATTAGCAGCGCTGCTTTTTTATTTTAAAAAAAATGTTTCTTCTTTAGGAAAAGTGTTTTTTTTATAAATTGGTGTATCAAAAACCCAAATCTGATCCACAGCCACGGAAAACCTAGGGCAAATACCCGACACGCATCGACATCAACCCATTGTAAAAGTAAGTTTTGCTTTTGTAAGTAACTCTTTTGTCCACCATCTACTGGAAAAATGTAAAGTCCTACGGTATATTCAAGCGCTATTTGCATATGGAAGTAGCAAAACAACAGCTGTTTGCTCACACATTAGTAAAAAATCTCTTGCAAATATCAAAACCCCTTCAGACTGGCTTATTGAAGAGCAAAACACTGATAATATAACAGTTACATTAATAAATGTCTAAAAATATATAAACGAAATAAACGCAATAGTGCAGATATATACAAGTTACCTGCAACTGCAAGGAGCGATGTACCAAGAATGACAGAATGAGAATAATAACTTGGAATTGTAATATGGCTTTCCGTAAAAAAGCGGAATTTATCTTGGCAAAACGACCAGACGTTCTAATTGTGCCAGAATGTGAGCATCCTGATAAATTGATTTTTAAAAGTCAAGTACCAAAACCGACAGACCAATTTTGGTTCGGAAAAAACCAAAACAAAGGACTTGGAATATTTTCATATTCTGATTTTAAAATTGAACTTTTATCAATTCATAATCCTGATTTCAGATTTGTTTTACCCTTATCTGTGACTAATGATAAAATTAAATTGACTGTTTTTGCAATTTGGGCACAGAAACCTGAAAAGCACGATTGCTATACAGAACAAATATGGAATGCTGTTCATTTTTATGATAGCTTATTAGACGAAGATAATGTGATAATCGCTGGAGATTTTAATAGTAGTTCTATTTGGGATAGACCGAACAGGATTTATAACCATTCAAATCTTGTGAGTTTCTTAAACAATAAAGATATTCATAGCACTTATCATACTTTCACAAAGCAAGAACAAGGAAAAGAAACAGCTCCGACTTTGTTTATGCACCGAAAGATTAATAGACCATACCATATTGACTTTTGTTTTGCTTCAAAAAAACTGATTGATAAGATGAATAACGTAGAAGTTGGGGATTACGAGAGCTGGACAAAGATTAGTGACCATAAACCTCTGACTGTAAATTTTGAGATATGAGGACAATGGATAAACAGCAGCAGGTAACAATGTATAAAAAACATAAGTGGCTCAGTGGTTTACGGGAAGTCTGTACATTTAATCAGCTCCGCCAAATCTGCGATTTGACGGTTTGTTTTAAAACTCTAAATTTGTGTCTAATCGCAAATTTGGCTCAGTGTAAATTGACAGGAAAGTGCCTCGAAATCACTTACGTTTCTTATACTTAACGTTGGCTATTATTTACGAACCAAAACAAAAAAAGATGAGAGAATATAAAGTTGAAACATTAATCTATTACTCAAAAATCACTACTGACAGTAATCATATCGCAAAATCATCGCAAAAGGAAATCCAAGAGAAACTAAACGAATATTCAAAGCAAGGGTACAGGTTGACTTCAACGGATGCGACTCATTTTGGGTTCGCCGTTTATATATATTTATATTTTGAGAAAGAAGTTTAAATCAAAATACTGGCGGAAATTTGGGCTAGAATTTTTATCAATTTTTATTGCTGTTACTTCAGCTTTTGCTTTGAATAACTGGAATGAAAATAGGATTAGTAGCCACTCTAAACAAAAGATTCTTTCCGAGATAAAAAATAGTTAAAAATTGACGCACACGATTTTAACAAAAATATTTATGGTAATCGATGGAGTCTAAAAGCGGATTCAATTTTTAGAAGCTTATTAAACGGAGATAGAATCAATCAAGATTCAATCGCTTTATACTATACAATACTTTTTCGAGATTATATTCCGATTGTAAATAGGTCGGCTTATGAATCTTTAAAAGCGAATAATTTAAAAACAGTTGAGAATGACTCTCTACGTATTCAAATAATTTCTCTTTACGATTACTATTATAGTATCATTGAAAAGTTAGAATATGAAGTGCCGGAGATGAAATCTTACAAAAACTATTTTTCAAGAATAAACCAACTACTTTATCCTTCTATGCAATTTGATAGTAATGGTGAATTGAAAAAAATAGTTGGTATTAACCAATTAAATTCAACTGAAAAACAAGAAATTTTGAGTTACTTATGGCGAATGAGAAATAACCGAAAGTTTAAACTTGATAGATATGACTTGATTTGCTAAAAGCATTTGCTTGACTTTAGCCTACTCTTCGACATGCTTAGGCTAGCATTCTGAAAATCCTGATTTCGGCTTTTTTTGAGTACACCCAAAAAAGCTCAACAACAATTGAAGCGAAAATACAGCCTTTTCGCTGAGTAATTTTTTCCGATTCCCGGGGGTTCGAATCCCTCTTTCTCCGCCCAAAAAATAGTTCCGCTCGATTAAATATTTTTTAGTAAATTGATGTTTGAAAAAACCCAAATCTGATCCTCCATTGAAAAAGATTCCGTTTACGCACTTATCACATCATCGCCTAAATGTCCTTCATGACGTCTTTGTTACTGTTAATGAGTTGTTAGAATAATCTGATGTTTACAAACTTTTACCCAAATTTTAAAATTAAAAAATGAACGATAAAATTGAAATCCCCCTAAGCAAAAACAAATTGCTTATTGGAACTATTGGATCATTAATATTTGTTGTTTTATCTATTTGGTTATTTTTTGATGCCGCTATTTTTCAAGAAAATTCATTGCATTTTATTTTAAATCCTACAACAGTAAAAGGAATTGGAATTCTGGGTGTTCTTTTCTTTGGAGCCACTGGTATTTATGGATTTAGAAAACTGTTTGATAAAAAAATAGGACTAACCGTTGATAAAAAAGGAATAACGGATAACACGCATGCCACTAGCGTGGGACTGATCGCATGGAATGATATTACTGAAATTGTTACACAACAAATCATGTCAACCCAATTTCTTTTAATCAAAGTAAAGAATCCAGAGCAATATATTCGAAAAGCAGGGAGTAGAAAAAAAGATGTCCTATTGCGTTTAAATATGAAAATGTATGGAACTCCCCTTTCAATTACAGCAACTACGCTGAAATATGAATTTGAAAAAATTGAGGAAATCATCCGCACTGAATTTAAGAAATATAAGGGTTTAGGGAAGGGTTAATTATTACTTTTTATCCGCCCTTAAAAACAAAAAAAGTATGTCAAAAGGTTAATTAAAAAGAATAAATAGATCGGCAAAATGAAGATGGTAACTCCCAAAACAAATAATACTTTATCAATCATAGCTAACAAACAGGAGCTTTTGATAAAATCTGAGGGCCTTGCAAAAACTGAAATCAGATTTTTTGAAAAGTGATTTGAATAATTTAAATAAAATTGTGATTCTTAATAGGGCGGCGCACAAAATAAGTTTTTATGATTTGTAAGTTTTTTTTAATGATATTTGAATTTAATTTCAAGACTTTAAAATAGTTTAAAAACATCTTCTAAACCTGCACTTATATAGCCGACACTTTGGCTGAAATTAAAAATACCAAAAAATGATACACCCGAATACTAAACTAAAGTTTATTAGTAAAGACGTTGGATATGGCGTTGTTGCAACAGCCTTCTTGCCCGCCGGAACAATTACATGGGTTTTGGACAAATTGGATCGAGAGTTTACACCCTTGCAAATCCAAAACATGGAACCCCTCTATCAAGAAATCATAGACACTTACACCTTTAGAAACAACAATGGCAATTTGGTATTGTGTTGGGATAATGGCAGATATGTCAACCACAGTTTCAACTCCAATTGTCTAACCACTGCCTATGATTTTGAAATTGCCATTAGAGATATTCATGCGGGCGAACAATTGACCGACGACTATGGATATTTGAATATTACTAGCCCGTTTAGAGGCATCAACGAGGGTACTAGAAGAAAAGTCGTTTACCCCAATGACCTCTTAAAATACTATAAAGTTTGGGATAATAAAATTAAAAAAGTCTTTCCTAAAATCAATAAAGTAGATCAACCTTTACGTCAAATTTTAGAAGCAAAAACCTGGGATCGGATTGAAAAAATAATTCATGGGGAAGAACCTTTGGCATCCATTTTAACCAATTATTTTGATGCAGAAGCACATACACAGCAATGTGTTTGAATCTTGAAGCATCTTATCAATTTATTGTTAAATAACAACAATTGATAAAAACGAAGTTTTAAATACTTTTTAAGGGGTTTATTTTTTTATTGTTTAATCCTCAAAAATCCCGATAATCCCAATGACCTCTGTAGGCGCGATCTAACATCAAATTTGCTCCTAGATCATCAATAAATTGTTCAGACTGCGGATTCCATTCCAAAGGACGTTGTAAGGCATAGGCAATATTGGCCACATTACAAACCGAAGCCGTTCGATGCCCCACCTCTACATCACAAATGGGTCTTGTTCGGTTTTTGATGGCATCCAACCAATCCAAATGGTGATTGGGGCTGTTGTACACCCGTTGCGTATCCGAATCTTTCAAAGGAGTGTCGGCGAGAGCAGCATTAGGGAAGGTTTTCAAATAACTTCTACTGATTTCCAAACTTCCTTCGGTGCCAATGAATTGAATTTCGTTATTCCCCTTTCCCCATTTGGTATGGGTCACGGTGATTCCATTTTCATAAGTATAGGTCAAGCCTTCAGTGGCAACTCCGCCCGGAGGATTGAATTGCAAAGGGCCTGTATGATCCATATCCAAAGCCCATTGGACGATATCAAACATATGCGCTCCCCAATCGGTGATCATCCCACCCCCAAAAGGAGTGTAATCGCGCCACATTCCCCAACGTTTGTCTTCTATGGGACAAGCCAAATCAAAGTGATATCCTCGATACGGAGCGGGTCCAATCCATGCTTCCCAATCGATGTTTTCCGGGATTTCTTGACTGGGTAAATCACAAGCTTTATAGGGTGCTCCAATTGCTACATTGATAGATGTAATCGTTCCGATATAACCATTGCGTATCAAATTTACTCCGTGCCGAAATCGATCCCAAGAGCGTTGCATACTTCCGGTCTGAAACACCCGGTCGTATTTGCGAGCTGCGTCTACCATCGCTCTTCCTTCAGCCACCGAGCTGGAAAGCGGTTTTTCACAATAAATATCCTTGCCTGCCTTGGCCGCATCCACCGCCATTTGGGCATGCCAATGGTCGGGAGAAGCGATGACCACGGCATCAATATCTTTTCGAGCCAACAAATCTCTATAGGAGGAAATTTCATCCAGAGCATAGGTTGCTTTGCCTTCTTTTTTCATCGACTCTTGAAACGTCTCACTAAAAAAATTCATTTTTAGACGATCAACATCGGATACCGCCATTACAGCAGCCCCCTCATAATTCACAAAATTCTTCATCAATCCTCTACCCTGCTTTCCTACACCGATAAATCCTAATTGTACTTTGTCATTGGGAGCGGTTCCAGAAAATCCTAAAACATGACTGGGAACGATGCTAAAGACCGAGGCACTGGCAGCGGTTTTTTGAATAAAATCTCTTCGTTTCATTGGTTTATTTTTGTTTGTAATTTCTAAATGTAAGAAAAAAAAATAAGCCTGAGATTTTGATTTTTTTTAGATTGGAACAATACTTGTTAATCTTAGAAAAAAAACTCAATGAAAACTTTCTTAACCAACATTCTTTTATCCCTTTTTTTAATCCTTTCATGTGCTCCCAAGCAGGATGAAATTCTCAACAATTTAGAAGGGATACTTTTAAAAGTCAACTATTATACAGTACGATGTCAAGGGTTTATTGAAATGGACTGTCTACTTGTTCAAGAAGGGAAAGCAATTGGAACCGAAGAATGGTCTCGATTTTACGAAACCATCATTGGTTTTGACTTTGAACCCAACTTTATCTATGAATTGGATGTGAAAAAAGTAGAGCGCGATCCCGGAATACAAGACGTAGGTCGTTACCAATACACATTGATTCGAATCCTATCAAAAACAGCCGTTCGTTAGATGTGTAAGGCTCTGTTTTCTGTGGCTGCCAAAGCAGCTTCTTTGATCGCTTCGGCATAGGTGGGATGCGAATGACTCATCCGAGCGATATCCTCTGCAGAAGCTCTGAATTCCATCGCTGTAACTGCTTCAGCGATCAAGTCGGCGGCTCTGGCTCCAATCATATGAACCCCCAATACCTCATCGGTTTGAGCATCAGCAAGAATTTTTACAAAACCATCCGTATCCATACTGGCACGGGCACGTCCCAGGGCGCGCATGGGAAATTGCCCTGTTTTGTATGCAATTCCGCTGGCTTTAAGTTGTTCCTCTGTTTTCCCGACGGCAGCCACTTCCGGCCAGGTGTAAATAACATTGGGAATTAAATTATAATCGATATGAGGTTTTTGACCGGCTAAAAATTCAGCCACCAACACTCCTTCTTCTTCGGCTTTATGGGCCAACATAGCTCCACGAACTACATCGCCAATGGCATAGATGTTGGAAGCAGTGGTTTGCAAATGGTCGTTGACTTCCACTTGTCCACGGTCATTCACTTGTACTCCGGCAGCCTCAGCGTTTAAACCATCGGTATAAGGACGGCGTCCTACAGACACCAAACAATAATCCCCTTCAAACTGAACTTCAGCTCCATTTTTATCTTTTGCAGCAACAGTCACTTGTTTTCCATTGCTTTCTACTTTGTTTACGCCATGGGAAAGAAAAAATTTAACCCCTTGCTTTTTCATGACCTTCATCAGCTCCTTGGAAAGACCGGCATCCATCACCGGAGTAATGCGATCTGCATACTCTATAACAGAAACTTCAGCCCCCAAACGGCGATATACTTGCCCCAATTCTAATCCAATTACTCCTCCCCCAATGACCACCAAGTGTTTGGGGATCTCTTTTAGTTTCAGGGCTTCTGTTGAAGTAATTACTCGTTCTTTATCTACTTTAATAAAAGGAAGGCTCGCAGGTTTGGAACCGGTTGCAATAATGCTGTATTTGGCTTCAATGGTTTGGGCATCTTTCCCATCAATTTTGATGTGCGTTGCATCAACAAAACTTCCCAAACCTTCAAAAACATCAATCTTATTTTTTTGCATCAGGTAATCAATGCCTTTTGTGGTTTGCTCCACTACCGCAGCTTTGCGATCGATCATCTGCTGGAAATTGATGGTAATCGAACCTTCAATTTCTATTCCGTGTTCAGAAAAATGTTTGGTGGCATCCTCATAATGATGCGAAGAATCCAAGAGTGATTTGGAAGGAATACATCCTACATTGAGGCAGGTACCTCCAAGGGTGCTGTATTTTTCAATCAAAGCCGTTTTTAAACCCAATTGGGAACAACGGATTGCTGCCACATATCCTCCGGGGCCTGAGCCAATCACTGCAACATCATAAACACTCATAACAAAAAATTTTATTGAGCTCAAAAGTACAAATGTTTATTTTTCTACCACCGTTAGACCGTATGGTTTTTGAATTATTTTTTAATACATTTATCAAGTCAACCTCAAATTTTATGTCATGAATAAAACATTTAAGTACCTCATTTTTATCTTCTTTATTACCACATCGCTTTCTTATGCTCAAGAAATGACCCTCTTTTTAGGGCTTAGTGGCTATCAATTTTACGAAGATGACCGACCCATTAAAACGCCAAAAGTCAAATCCCTTATGGAAACCAATCAGGAAGCTTTTGCCTTTTGGAAAAAATCAAGAACCTATAACACCATTGCTTTTAGTGCCAGTGCTGTTTCTATTGCCACTACGGTTATTGCCATTTCCAGTAAAAAACCGGATGAAAACTATTCGACCGGGTTGGTGGTTAGCAGTTTGGGTTCGGCGCTTGTGGGCGTAATCTTCACCCTTTCTGCCAACCATCAAAAGAAAAAAGCAGTACTCCAATACAATCGAAGTTTAGAAAAGAAAAATGCCGTTTATATCAAACCACTGCATACTTCAAAAGGGATTGGAATAGCATTGGCTTTTTAAATGGATGTTATTTATAATATTTTAAAGGTTCAAATAGGATTATTATAACAAAAAAAATAAAATTCCATTTGCTCTAATTTTTTTACCTTGTGCAAACAGATCAAAGCTTTTGAAAAAAACAGAAATTTCCTTAACCCTTGCCCTAGTTCCCATCGTTCTTTTGGTATTACTATTGAGTTTTAATGTATCCGTTTTCGGCGATGATGCCTTGGGCGGATCCAATCAGTTTATACTTTTAATGGGGGCAGCCATAGCAGCCATTGTTGGATTTGTAAAAAAAATTAGCTACGAAAGCATGTTGCAACGCGTGACTGAAAATTTAAAGTCGGTCACGGGAGCTATTTTAATTCTCTTATTTGTAGGGGCACTTGCCGGAGCTTGGCTCATCAGCGGAATTATTCCTGCCATGATCTATTATGGGCTTCAAATTCTTCATCCCGGAATTTTTCTTCCTGCATGTATTGTCATTTGCGCCATTATTTCATTAGCCACCGGCAGTAGTTGGACGACCTCCGCAACCGTAGGTATTGCGCTTATTGGGATAGGCAAGGCGTTGGAGATACCGGTAGGAATGGTTGCCGGGGCAGTCATCTCGGGAGCCTATTTTGGAGACAAACTTTCCCCTTTGAGTGACACCACCAACTTGGCACCTGCCATGGCTGGGGGGGAGCTCTTTTCCCATATTCGGTATATGACCTATACCACCTTTCCTAGTATCTTGGTGACCTTGGTGGTTTTTTCAGTGTTGAGTTTTACCCAAACTTCGCAAGGAACTGCTGATACTGCCGTTTTAATGGCAGCCATAGAAGAAAAATTCACCATCAATCTTTGGTTGTTTCTCGTTCCCTTAACAGTGATTTTTTTAATTGTTAAAAAAAGTGCTCCTCTTGTTGCGCTACTCATCGGCACACTACTCGCTGCTGTTTTTGCGCTACTTTTCCAAAGAAACCTTTTGATGGAGCTCACCGAGACCAATCAGCTAACCCTCAATGATGCCTATCGGGCATTGCTCAATGCGATCACCAGAGATACACAAATCGAAACTTCCAACAGTTTGTTGTATGATCTATTTTCATCGGGGGGAATGCAAGGAATGTTGGGAACTATTTGGCTCATCATTTGCGCTATGGTATTTGGTGGGGTGATGGATGCCATTGGAGCACTTTCAAAAATCAGCAACGCACTCTTGGGATGGGCAAAAAGCACCTTTCAATTATTTGCCAGTACGGTGGCTTCTTGTTTAACCATCAACCTCACTGCTTCGGATCAGTATTTATCCATTGTAATTCCCGGTAAGATGTTTTCTAAAGCGTATAAAGACCGAAATCTAGCTCCTGAAAATCTTAGCCGAACGTTGGAAGATTCCGGGACTGTAACTTCCGTACTGATTCCTTGGAACACCTGTGGTGCCTATCAATCTGGCGTACTCGGCGTGGGTGTGGGAGAATATTTTGTCTATGCTGTTTTCAATTGGTTAAGTCCCATCATGACGCTTATTTTTGCCGCTTTTAGAATTAAAATCAAAGCACTAAAAGAACCTAATTCCTGACATCGCACTCAATAATCCAAGGGATTGAATGCTTTTTTGTCTCAACATTTTAATAAATAAAAATTTATATCCTTTGTTCTTGTAGGGAAACAATATTTTACAATTCCGACAGTTCTAATAATTGTCAACAAAAACTACAGGACTTGCTAGAAACGGCAACGGTTTTTTGGGGATGAATTTGTATTTTTGTAGAAGAGTTTAATTTATGGCGAAAAAGCAAAACCCGAAGCAGACAGCAAAACCCTCAGCAGCGGATTTAAAAAGAAAACACCAACGGCAAGTTTTGTTCGGGGGTTTTTTGATTTTAATAGCCCTGTTATTGATATTGGCTTTTAGCTCCTATCTGTTTTCTTGGAAAGAGGATTTTAGCACTTTAAATTCCTTAAACGATCGTGAAGTCGCTGCTCAAAATCTTTTAAATAAATTGGGTGCCTATGTCAGTCATTTTTTTATCTATCAAGGCTTTGGCATTGCGTCCTATTTTATTCCCTATTTGCTATTCATCACGGGATTTACACTTTTTTTAAGCAAATCCAAAGAACGTCTAGTACCCCAATGGTCTTGGGGATTGAGTCACCTACTATGGGCTACTTTGACCATGGGTTTCTTTTATGAATTCAGCCCCCTGTTTTCAGGTATTGTTGGCTATGAATGTTATAATTTCATCACCGATTATATTGGCAAAATCGGTTTGTTGTTTTTCTTGATTTTTACACTTTTATGTTTTTTGGTTATTGAATTAAATTGGACTCCAGAAAAGATTAAGTCTTGGTTTAAAGAAAAATCTGCCGAACCTGAAACAACGGACGAAAACGAAGAAGATCCTTTTTCTTTACCACTCGACCAACTTATTGATGAGGATAGTTTAGAAGAAGAAGAATCCTTAATGTTGATGGATGAGGAGGAGGACCTATTGTTGCACATAGAAAAGAAAAAAAATGAAAATGATCCACACGATGAAGAACATCAAGTGGCAGACATCGCGATGGAAATCCTTGCGCCACAAGAGGAAGTTGTAGAAGTTGAAAAATCAAAAGCCTTGGTGGAAGCATACGGTTTGTTTGACCCTACTTTGGAATTGGGGAAATACCGCATGCCCACCATCGATCTTTTGAAAGACTATGGAGAGAGTACCATCACCATCAATCAAGAAGAATTAGAAATCAACAAAAACAAAATTGTTGACACGCTAAAAAACTACAATATTGGAATTGCTAATATCAAGGCGACCATTGGACCTACCGTTACCCTATATGAAATAGTCCCAGAAGCAGGCATTCGAATTTCTAAGATTAAAAACCTAGAGGACGATATTGCACTTTCGCTTTCGGCATTGGGAATCCGAATCATTGCTCCCATCCCGGGCAAAGGCACCATTGGAATAGAAGTCCCCAACCAAAAATCGAGTGTGGTATCCATTCGTTCTGTCCTGAGTGCCAAAAAATTTCAAAATGCCGAAATGGAGCTTCCCGTCGCTTTGGGAAAAACCATTAGCAACGAAACTTTTGTTGTGGATTTGAGTAAAATGCCCCACCTATTGATGGCAGGAGCAACAGGGCAAGGAAAATCCGTAGGACTCAACACTGTTCTGACCTCGCTGCTCTACAAAAAACATCCGGCGGAAGTCAAATTTGTTTTGGTGGATCCCAAAAAAGTAGAACTCAATATATACAGTAAAATTGAGCGGCATTATTTGGCAAAACTACCCAATGAAGAAGATGCCATTATTACTGACAATACCAAAGTCATTCATACCCTAAACTCCCTTTGTATTGAAATGGACAATCGTTATGAATTGCTTAAAAACGGTATGTGCCGTAATTTAAAAGAATACAATCAAAAGTTTAAAGAACGAAAACTCAATCCCAACGACGGACACCGTTTTCTGCCCTATATTATTTTAGTGGTGGATGAATTTGCCGATTTGATTATGACAGCCGGGAAGGAGGTGGAAACACCCATTGCGCGTTTGGCACAGTTGGCCCGCGCCATTGGAATTCATTTAATCATTGCCACGCAACGTCCGTCAGTAAATGTAATTACAGGAATTATTAAAGCCAATTTCCCGGCTCGGGTGGCGTTTCGCGTAACTTCAAAAATCGATTCCCGGACCATCCTCGATAGCGGGGGTGCCGATCAGTTGATTGGGCGCGGAGATATGTTGTATACACAGGGCAATGAACTCACTCGGATTCAATGTGCTTTTGTCGATACGCCCGAAGTGGAGCGTGTGGTTGCCTTCATTGGCGCACAAAACGGTTATGCCGATGCCCATTTGCTCCCAGAATACGTGGGCGAAGAATCCTATGCCTTGGATATCGACCCCAGTGAACGCGACGGATTGTTTAGAGAAGCCGCAGAAGTGGTGGTGGTTGCCCAACAGGGTTCTGCCTCTTTACTCCAGCGTAAATTAAAATTGGGCTACAACCGCGCAGGAAGAATAATCGATCAGTTGGAAGCCGCCGGAATTGTCGGAGCTTTTGAAGGAAGCAAAGCAAGACAAGTATTAGTTTCCGATTTAAACACTTTGGAACAATTATTGAAGAACGACGAATTATGAAACATATTTTTTCTATCCTATTTCTTTTTGGACTGGTGAATGGATTCGGTCAGGATGCAACTGCTGCAAAAAAACTGTTGGATGAAGTTTCCAGCAATATTGCTTCCTACGATAATTTGTTTTTCGAATTTTCTTACGTCCTAGAAAATCAACAAGAAAACATCAAACAAGAAACCAATGGGTCAGTTACCGTTAAGGGAGATAAATACAAACTCAACTACTTGGAAGCCGAACAGCTTTTTGACGGTCAAAAAACCTATACCATCGTCCCCGATAATGAGGAAGTTACCATCAGTAGTGCTGACGATGAAGAGGGGTATGGAATCAACCCATCAAAATTGTTGAGTTTTTATAAAGACGGATACCGATATGAATGGGATATCAAACAAAAAGTGATCGATCGTACCGTACAATTCATCAAGCTTGTTCCTACCCTGCCCAACGAAACAACTCAATATTTGTTGTTGGGGATCGACCTTTCCAAAAAATCGATTTACCGTCTAATAGACATCGGAAAAAACAGTACCCGCACTACCCTGACCATTACCAACCAAAAGGAAAACATCCCTTTGAATAACGATTTTTTCGTCTTCAATGCCGATGCTTATCCCGACTACTACATCAATAACTAGGACGTTGAAAATCATTGATCGCTACCTCTTAAAAAGCTATTTGACTCGCTTGATCAGCGTTTTTGCCATTTGTATGGTAATTTTTGTCGTGCAAACTTTTTGGCTTTATATTGATGAGTTGGCGGGAAAGGGGCTGAGTTTTCTTACGATTTCAAAATTTTTAATCTATTTTTCTCCCAAACTAATTCCACTCGTACTTCCGCTTTCTGTATTGTTGGCGGCCTTGATGACCTATGGCAATCTTGCGGAAAACTATGAGTTTGCTGCCATGAAATCCACTGGTATTTCCTTACAACGGGCACTTTTAGGCTTGACCGTTTTTCACATCTTATTGGGCATTGGAACGTTTTATTTTTCAAATCATGTCATTCCCTATGGAGAACTAAAATCCTATAATCTGAGGCGAAATCTAGCCAAACTGGAACCCACTATAGCCATACGTGAAGGGATTTTCAATAAAATTGGAGACATCAACATCAAAGTGGAAAAAAAATACGGTGAAAGTGAAGAACTTTTAGAGGATGTAATCATTCACGAATACTTGCCTTCAAAGAAAAACAATGTTGTGATCAAAGCCGCTCGGGGCGAATTGGTCAGCAAGGAAAACGATGCCAATTTGCAACTTTTACTCTTTGATGGAAATCGTTATGAAAGTATCCTAAACCAAAGCAAGAACAAAGATCAAACCTTTCCGCATGCTAAAGTTTATTTTGAGAAGTATGTAATGAACGTTGATCTTTCGCAATTTAATAATGTAGATTTGGAAGAAGAAAAATACACCTCTACCTTTCGAATGCAAAAAGTGGATCAACTCAAGGTCAGTATTGATTCGCTTCAAAAGAACTTTAATGAGGAACGCATCATCTTTACCGAAAATTTTATTAAAAAAGGAGTCTTCATCAAAGTTGTAAATGAAAAGAAAACAGAGAAAATCGATTCCTTTCCAAGAAACCCTTATGACTTAATGGAGTCTGAAAATGAATGGAAATTTGCCCAAGTTTCGGAAAATGCAATCAATGAAATGAAATCTTCATTGCGTGAATTGAATGGAAAAAAGCAATTTTATTTTCTTCTTCAGGAAAATATCAATTTTCACAAAATTGCCTTTCATGAAAAATACACCCTCATGTTTGCATCGGTGTTTTTATTTTTAATTGGTGCCTCTTTGGGGGCAATCATTCGCAAAGGTGGCTTGGGATTGCCATTGGTTCTCGCCATATTGATCTTTTTAACCTATCACTACATCGGTTTATTTTTAAAAAATGCAGCCGAAGACGACAGTATTCCTCCATTGATCGCCACTTGGTTGTCCACCGTTATTTTGGCGCCTTCTGCCATATTACTGACCCTAAGGGCGTCCTCCGACCGAGGGTTTGTCGCCCTTGATGTGATGCTCTTTCCGTGGGTTGAACGCTTTCGAAAACTGTTTAAACGATTCAAAAAGGACAAAAAATGAATGAAACTTTTCAACTCGACCCTATTCCAGAGGCGATCAGAGCTATTGAAAACGGCGAAGTAATCATTGTTGTGGACGATGCCAATCGTGAAAACGAAGGCGATTTTATAGCCGCTGCTGAAAAGGTCAACGCGGAAATTATAAATTTTATGGCTACCCATGGACGGGGTTTGATTTGTGTTCCGATGACCGAAAAACGATGCAAAGAACTGCAGCTCGACAAAATGGTTTCAAACAATACGGATCCTATGGAAACCGCTTTTACCGTTTCCGTAGATTTAAAAGGTAATGGTGTCACTACAGGTATTTCTGCAGCTGACCGATCCAAAACTGTAAAGGCATTGGTGGATCCTTCTACCCTTCCGCATCAATTGTCTCGTCCAGGACATATTTTTCCACTCATCGCCAAAGAGGGAGGCGTACTAAGAAGAACAGGGCATACCGAGGCAGCAATTGATTTTGCGCGTTTGGCAGGGATGGAAGCCGCTGGAGTGATTGTTGAAATCATGAATGAGGATGGCTCCATGGCACGACTGCCCCAACTGATGGAAGTGGCTGAAAAATTTAATTTAAAAATTGTTTCTATTGAAGATTTGGTCGCCTATCGGATGCAACACGATAGTTTGATTTCTAAAAAAGCAGACACGACCATTAGTACGCGCTTTGGTAACTTCCGATTGCGCGCCTATGAACAAACCACCAATGGTGCCGTACATATTGCACTCACCAAAGGAACTTGGAGTGAAGAGGAGGCCGTTTTAACCCGTATTCACTCGTCTAGAATAACCAACGATATATTAGGAATGTTGACAGGATCGCTCTACGAAGGGCTGGACAATATTTTTAATCGAATCAATGAAAACGAAAAGGGAGCTATTTTATTCATCAATCAAGAGGTGGCACCGGAAAATTTATTAGCCCGTATAGAAACCCTCAAAAAAATGCAGGAAGAAGGTCATTTTGAAACGGCACCTCCCCTGCGTATGGACAGCAGAGATTTTGGAATCGGTGCGCAAATCCTTCATGACTTGAATATTCGAAAATTGTTGGTCATCAGTAATTCTGTACATTCTCCTCGAGTGGGAATTACTGGTTATGGCATCACTATAGAAGGCTACGTGGAGTATTAGGTTTATTGAAAAAACCACAGTTTGACGGCCATCACTGCCATCATGACAAGCATGGCGATTCGGATGACGCGATCTCCTTTTTTTACCGACCATCTGCTCGTAATCCACGCTCCTGCACTGGTACCTAACGCCATCCAAAATCCGATCTTCCAATCAATGGCATCATTATAGGCAAACATAACCAAAGCAACCAAGGAATAAATGGTTACCACCGTTACTTTGGTGACATTGGTGTTTAAAAGACTCATTTGATTGACCCTATTGAGAAAAATCATAATAACAAATCCAACTCCTGCATTGATAAATCCGCCATAAATCCCAATAATAAAAAATCCAATGATTCCCATCCACAGATACTTCCCGGTGAGTCGTCCTGGCATTTGAATATCCATAGGTTTGGATTTGACCAAAACCAATATCCCCACAACGATCATAATTACCGCCAACATTTTATTGAACAAAGCTCCGTCAATTTCTACTGCCAACTGTGCACCAATAACTGCACCCACACTGGCACTAATCCCCAAATACATATTAAACGGATAGGTATGCATTCCTTTGCTGCGATAACCCACTGCCCCGGACAAAGATTGCACCACAATAGCAATACGATTGGTTCCATTGGCAATATGCGGTGGCAGCCCCAAAAAGATCAAAACGGGTAGCGTAAGCAAGGAACCCCCTCCAGCCAAGGTGTTGATGACCCCGGCGAGAAAGCCTACCACAACTAATAAAATGATGGGAAAAAGCTCCTCCATAGTAACAAAAAATAAAGATACATATAATGAAGGGTCTCCACCTAAAAGTGTGTGCAATAAATATTTTCTAATATCAAAAAGGAATGTATATTTGCACCCGCACAGGAGAAATGGCAGAGTGGTCGAATGCGGCAGTCTTGAAAACTGTTGAGGGTCACACCTCCGGGGGTTCGAATCCCTCTTTCTCCGCTGAACAGTCCTGAAAGCCTTGTGTTTTCAGGGCTTTTTTATTTCAGTTGCCTGTAGAGTTGCCTTTTCTCTGTTTTTGCAATCATCAATCTAATATCCCAAATTTAGCGGTTTAATTTTTGAGTATCTTTAAGTATTCGAATAAAAATCTAATTCAATTTACATGATGTATATACTAACCAGGCATAGATAGCCTTAATCCCTGCTATGCTCTAAACTTAACCAAAATGAACTTAGCTAAAGATTACGCAAGCTTCCTCCAGCAATTACAATGGAACTACTTTGTCACATGTAGAACCCCATATAAGATCCACACCATGACAGTGAGAAACTGGATCACTAAACTCCTCAAGGCATCTAATAAGGTAGAACAGGCATTCTATGTATCAGAAAGAGACAAGGGAGATTACAATAACCTACACGTTCATATGCTTATTGGCACTAATACAGACATGACGTACCAGGAAGTGAAGTATGGAATGGGGAATGTTTCTGTAGGAGACTATCAACCAATCTATGATAGTGAAGCAGTATGCAAGTATGTAACCAAGCATATAGGTAAAGATGTGGACTATGACATTGTATTTAAAAGCTAAAAGTTTTCAGCCCTTCCTTATTTTCTAAAAGAGGGGTGGGTTTTAGGGATTCGTTTTTCCTAAATAAAGTTAGTTGTGTTATATAGATATAACCCAATGCCTTTATATTAATAATTTATGGGAATTAATATAGTTTCCAATAAACAAAATAAACCTCATCTTCCATTTCCTGAATTACAGTTTCGACCTTTTCTAAGGTGCTGTTAAGGTCATCTACAATAACCTCTAATTGATACAATTCCTCATCCCAAAGCCCTAAACGAAATTTTATCAGATTGTATAATACTTTATCCTTTTGGATATATCGCCTGTTATCAATCCAGAATTGATTTTTTGTTAATTCTATATTACCAATATCAGATGACCATACTTTTACGATTCTATCTTCAAAATCTTGTATGTATTTCTTTTCATATGATGTTGAATTCTCTTCTAGATAATT
>Ga0181597_10000977_pt1 | contig 32356 bp, 31 predicted proteins | sample 041ome_5_FD_148647 | JGI IMG/M metagenome (GOLD analysis project Ga0181597, IMG submission 148647) | Coastal salt marsh microbial communities from the Groves Creek Marsh, Skidaway Island, Georgia - 041403US metaG (spades assembly) | ecosystem: Environmental > Aquatic > Marine > Intertidal zone...
CCTCCCATAAATTCCTCCCATAAATTCCTCCCATAAATTCCTCCCATAAATTCCTCCCATAAATTCCTCCCATAAATTCCTCCCATAAATTCCTCCCATAAATTCCTCCCATAAATTCCTCCCATAATGCCCTACACCATTATCTTTTTTGCTACTCGGGTCCAAGGTTCTCCACATAATTATTGTATTCTTCATATATCTTGACAACAAGCACACTCTGGGTGAAAACTCATTCGTTCACCAGTGTAAAAAGTGATGAACTATGAAAGCGGAAAGTCCGATGAATACGTCAACAGCTAAAAACATCCAAGCAAATTCATTTTGCATTATTGCATTATAAGCAAACAAAAAATACAGAAGCGAATGGATTGGTCTTAAATTATTCCACCAGATTTTTCCTCCTGCTTCTATACCATAATCCCGAGAACCTGTTACATATATATACATCATTCCTATTGCAGGTAATAAACAGACATATCCCATATAAGGTAAATTATCATTATCTATTGTTTTCGCTATATATGCCAATAATACACGACTTCCTATACAACCCAATAAAAATAATACATATCTTTCTGATTTTCCTAATCCCATCTATATATTATATCATCTCTTTTTTTCTAACCCCTTCACACCCACAACACACAACACCTTCTTCCTTTTTCACCCACCCTAGATTTCATCGATATTCACTTCCTCTTCTTTTACCCTTTCTACTTCCACTACTTCCACATATTCATCACTCTCTTCTCCATATTCCCACCCTTCTCCTCCTACTTCACCACCACCACCACCACCACCCAACACTATTCCTTCTGACTTCAACTCTAACACCTCTCTCTCTTCATACACACACAGCAAATCCACATTCTCTCCTGAACTCTCATACGAACGCAATCCACTTAAACACCACACTCCCAACAACACCTCATTCCCACGACGACCACGACCACCCCTATACTTTCCTCTTATATCTGTATTTACCTCACATCTGAATAATAATTTGTATAATATGTCATATACACTATACAAACTCACTATGTTTTACTTTGCCATTTCACATTCCCACATATGCTTACTCCACTCCTTCAATCTCAATTTCACATTTGGTATTTGTGAAAGCTCCTTATTATATTCATCCATATCCATCTTATCTTCTTCATCGCAGCCGTTTACACCATTCAAATAATACCTCCATACTTTATTATATTTATTTTCATCCACACGTGTCATTTCCTTATTTAATCCAACCCGCTCTTCCACATACGTATACATTTGAGAAATATGTTTGATAAGGTCTTCTTTGGGTCTCTCCTTAGCACCCTTCCAGAGCATATTTTTTTTATGTTGACGCTTTTCTTGTTCTTCATTCAATACAATATCTACAATACGCCTGCATTCCGTATGATTAATCAAATTCAAATATTCATTAAAATCAATAGTATTATCATCGTTCACCAGTCTATTCTTATATTTACTCATCAATACATTATATATGCGATCATCAATAATATATTGTCGCTCAATAAAATCATTTCCAAAAATATAACACAATAGCACATAGTCCTTTATACGCGTTTCATCATCCGTTCCCATACCCTTCAAAATGAGAATAGACAAATATTTTATATCCATCGCGTAAATCTCATCTTTTGTATCATAATCCGTGCGAATAAATTGCTTCATAAAATGCTCTATTTCACGACATACGTGTAAAGACTTGCATCTATGATGGACCAATAATGACAACATAATCAAATCCGAATCCAAACCATATATCAATACATTCTTTTCGGAAAAGTCATTCACACGAATATAATCCATAATCTTATGCTCTCCTTCTCCACACTCTTTCGGAGACGAACAAACAAAATCTAGATATTTCCCCTTACCACTATAATTGTCAAAAAAATCATCTATTCTCGCAGTAAACTTATCCATAAATGGCTTTCCCAGCGTAATATTGTTCCTATCCCAATATGTAACAGGTGTCCTCAAAATATGCTGTAACGCACGTCGTTTCAGTTGCTGCTTGACCTTGCCGCGAGGCGGAATCCCGTCAAATGATATATAGACCCTCTCTGTCGGTTGAATCAATTCAATATAATAGACAATTTTTTGTATCACACGCTCAATCAGCTCATCATCGATGACACCAACAAATCCCTCTTTTTCCATACAGCTTAACGTATCATAAATGATTGAATTTGCGTCAAAGCATAGCACATGGATTTTATTATCAGTATGAATAAAAAAATCCAACCCCTTCATCACATTTTTATACTTACGAATGGTGTGTGTGTAAAATTTTGGAATTCCCATTAAATATAATGATTGTATATATTTATATTATTTGTATAAATATATAATGCAAGCCAAAAATTTCATATACAACTTTGAGTGCAAAAACATCGATAATTACAAACAATACTTTAATAACCAGATCAATAAAGTAACGCGGATTATCACAAATACTATCATTTCTCTGAAATGTAAGAAAAATCAAAAAATATTTAGTGAGAACGACCAAAATATATCTGTAAAAGTCCTCAACGAATTATTTGTAAACCTTATGAATATGCAGTCAAATATCAATACATTATCATTTGAAGATTGCAATACCATATTCAAAACAACCATATCCAAATTATCAATCATTTTGACTACTTTCGGAACACTGCATATGGAAGATCTTGTATATATTTTATGGAACGGCAGTTGTGATACCCCAGGAAATCAATATCAAGAAGGGAAGAAACAATTGATTTTTAATTTCATATCTCCAATTGCGTGTATCATGTATAATGATATACCCAAAAATATAAACAATGGAAATATAGACAAACTATCAAACGACAACGATTTAAAAAAGCAGAATCTACCCAACCTTGAATGTTGTGACATAATGGATTCGGATAATTTTGTGATAGACATAAATGGAATATATATCACATTATACAATTCAAGCCTAAACCAAGCATTAGTAATAAAAGGGTTCGCGAACCAAATAGACATAGACCATATAAACAATATATATATCCAACAATACGTGAATGATTTTGACAATTATTTTAAACACAGCGAAGACAAAATAAAGAGCGTTTCAGGAAATTTGATTGATTTTATGACATTAAAGGATATTCTTATATATAACATCAACGATCAAGAAAAACACGTCATGTCAATCATTAATCAAATTAATGTAATCAAACGCAACAAAATACAGGCAAATATTGACAAATTCAACGAATATTCATTAAGCGGAAGAAGAAAAATGTTACTGAATATGTTGCTATATGGAAAAGATAACCTTGTTTATTTCATTGCAAATATGTTATATGAAATTATCAGTATGAATTCCGACGATAAATCTCCACAAAACGATTTATTAACAGACAGTTTTACATGGAAAATGAAGCAACTGTTAAAAGATTGTGCGAAATGTAGTATCAATTACAATAATGATATGCGAAAAAAATACGATACAAACGATATATCATTAGAGCATCAAATATATTTATTACAAGTGAATGAAAAAGTAAAAGAAAAGGCACTTGCGAAATACAAAGAAGTCAAATCGAAGAATGATGATTCAAATTCAAAGGCGAAACAATATTTAGAGGCATTAGTGAAAATACCATTCAATATTATTAAAGAAGAGAAAGTGTTAACGCTCATCAAGGATATTAATGATGATATTAACCAAGTATTTACAATTTGCGACAACATCAAAATTCTCGAAAATGAAAGCAAGAACAGGAAAAAAACGTATACAAAATATGAGATCAATACTATATTGAATAGTATTTCGGGAACCTATAAAGAGTTGTATTTCAATATATTCAAAAACAAACTTCAAACATTACAAACAAAACAGATTGATAAAATCTTGACACATTGCAATCCTGTATTTGAAAACAAAGTATACAAAACAGATAACAAAAAGAATAAAATTAAGAATATTATTGCCAATATTGAAAACAATAAAAGCATTATAAGTAATGTAGAAGAGACATATAATGAATATAATTTCATCAATATGCATACCAAAATTAATAATATATCCAAAAAAGCATTAAAATTAGACGAAGGAATACGAGATATTGAAAATGTATTGGAAAACTGTGTATACGGACATAGTGGTGTAAAAAAACAAATATTCAAGGTAATCGCACAGTGGATAAACGGAGAGCAAAATGGATATTGTTTCGGATTCGAAGGAAGTCCAGGTGTAGGAAAAACATCGCTTGCGAAGAAAGGGATTAGTAAATGTTTAGTAGATGATGACGGTAATGAACGACCATTTTCATTTATAGCATTAGGTGGTTCATCAAACGGTTCATATTTAGAAGGTCATGGATACACGTATATGAATTCAAATTGGGGAAAAATCGTCGATGTATTAATGGAATCCAAATGTATGAACCCGATCATATATATTGATGAACTGGATAAGGTAAGTGGAACAGAACAAGGAAAAGAGATCATAGGGATATTAACGCACTTAATTGATAAATCGCAAAATAGTTGCTTTCAAGACCGCTATTTTACAGGGGTTGATATTGATTTATCCAAAGTATTATTTGTGTTCTCGTATAATGATCCGTCTAAGATTGACAGTATATTATTAGACCGTATTCATAGGATAAAATTTGATAATCTTTCAACGGAAGAAAAGGTTGTAATTACAAAGAAATACATTATTCCTGAATTGACAAGTGAAATGAACTTACATAATGTGATTACAATTGATGATAGCGTCATTGAATATATAATAGAAAATTATACGAATGAGCCGGGGGTTCGCAAACTCAAAGAATTATTCTTTGATATATATGGGGATATCAATATACAACTACTATTATGTAAAGACAAATTGAATATTCCTATTGATCTTACGATTGACTTATTAGACAATAAATACCTCAAGAAATACCACAAAATAACACATATGAAAATAAATACAATAAATGAGATTGGAACAATAAATGGATTATGGGCGAACAGCTATGGGAATGGTGGCATTATTCCAATCCAAACAACTTTTTTTCCGAGCAGCGTATTTTTGGAATATAAATTAACTGGGCTTCAAGGAGATGTAATGAAAGAAAGTATGAATGTTGCCAAAACGCTCGCGTGGTCTATTACCAACAGCAAGGTCCAAAAAAAATTACTCAAACAATTTGAAACGTCAAAACAACAAGGTATACACGTCCATTGTCCCGATGGTAGTATAAGTAAAGACGGTCCATCCGCCGGAACGGCAATTACGGTGGCATTATTTAGTTTATTCAATTCTAAGGAATTACCCAATACGTGTGGTATAACGGGAGAAATTACACTTAATGGCACAGTTACAGCAATTGGTGGACTATATGAAAAAATCACAGGTGGAATAATTGCGGGTATAGAAACATTCATCATACCACATGACAATATTAGACAGTTCGAACAAGTGAAACAAAAATACTTGCAAAAAAATATTAATATATATGACAAGGCGTGTTTTCATTTTGTAAAGAATATACACGAAGTATTGAATATACTCAAAATATAAAATGTGATATTAATTTATATAAATAATATCATGAAGATTACTATATTTTCCGTTGGATATCTATTTTTACGTTTAGCACCATTTATAATCGTATCATTTTTCTCTCTTGCGTCATTTTTTAATCAAGATTTCAAGGGAATTATCTATCTAGCTGGTTTGATAGGTGCTTGTTTTATTACTTCTTTGTTTGGTAATATGCTTGGATATGAAGGTTCAAACGGCGACGAAAATGGTATATGTAATACATTTGAACTAGGAGATATGGGTGAATTCAGTAAATTACCATTAGGACAAACAGTATATGGATTTACCTATGCTTATTTAATGTATATAATTGTTGGGAATAACTATGTAGTCAGTAATATACCTACTATTGTATTCTTCCCGTTAATTTCACTATTTGATATGAGTTGGAATATATCCAATACGTGTTATGATGCCAGTTCATTAATTATTTCGCTTACTATTGGAACTATTCTTGGTTTGGCATGGGCTGCTATCATAGACTCTTCTGGCGTTACCAAATTACAATATTTTAATGGTATTTCCGGGAATGATGTATGTGAGCGACCATCCAAAACTACATTCCGTTGTAAATTATACAAAAACGGAAAACTAATATCCGAAAATATGGCTGCATAAAGTTATAATATAATGACATATATTATAATTTGTTATTTAAGTAGCAAAATAATGTAAATTTGTTTTGAACCAATTTGATAAATTAGATACCAACTTTTTCCTATTTGCTGTTTCAACCATATAACGGACAGCACCATTCATATGGTAATTACGTATAAAGTTATTGTATGATTGTATTAAATTGGCATTTGAATATGTTGTATCTAAATCTGTGATTTTGAATTGTGGATAACTTTTGCGTTGATTTACAGTATTATGAAAATCAAACAACATTTTTTTTAGACCTTGTTTTGTAGTTATATTATTGAAGTTCACATTCTTCATATATTGTCGTGCATGGTTCGCGCATATAGGACAAGGCAAATTATGACATATTCGAATAATAAAATCATATAATTGTGTCTTCAAAGTGTCAAAATGTTCTTCATTCACTTTTTCAGCTAGGGTATGTAAAAAAATCCATGTAGGTCGCCCCCAATATTGTTTTTCGTTAACAGGTGCTTGTCTATAATTTGTAGGTCGAGTTTGTTGTGGCAAAGGAATACCAAGACGTCGCGTTGGGCGTCCTCGATTTATATTTGAATTATTATTTGTATTATTATTGATATTAAATAACATTTTTGTCATTAATTATATTATATCAGTATATAAATATAATTACAATATTATTTTAATGGATAAACAAGTTTTAGCACAACACGTAAAAAAATGGATTGATTTTGATAACAAAATTAAAGCATCTCAAAAAATACAACAACAATTAAAAAAAGAAAAGAAGGTGATTACCGATTCCCTTGTTGAAATAATGCGAGAAGCAGAAATAGACTCATTAAACGTGAGTGATGGAAATATTAATTATGTGAAACGCGATGTTAAAAAACCAATTACCAAAAAATATTTATTGGATGTGTTGTCACAATATTATGACGGTGATATAGAGAAGGTTAGTAATTTGAATTCATTTATAATGGATAACCGTGAAACTATTACACGCGAAAGTATAGAACGAGTTATGCATAAATAGTTAAGATGTTACAATACCTGTAATACTACTAAACTTACCAATAATCCGAGGCATATTCACCTTATTTATGATATCTTCATTATCATAAACGTTATTGAGGTCATCTACGTGATACACAATTCCATTTACATCTTCAACACGTAAAGATATTGATACCGTATTTTTTGTATTTTCCATATTTGTAATAATACCATATGGGCGATTTTTGACGTGTGTTCCGCAATACTCATTTTCATCTTTGCGTCTACGTGTGCATTGTTCGCCATTCGCACGACACGCAATACACCTATCATTAACAGGTAACACATTCTTGACACGCTTTCTTTTCGTAATATTTTCTTTTGTAATCTCCAATTTGTTATAATTGTAAAGGAACTCCATCAATGTTGTCTTGTAATCTTTATGAATATCCAAGTTATTAATCAAAGAGCGCATATCATCTTTGAATTGTGTAAAATATGTTTCAACAATACGATTTACACGATTTTCCATTTGTATGCAGGGTATATTATTATATAAAAAAATGATAATATAGCGTTTTCTTTCAATTTTATGTAAACATCTTTTGAATCTTCTTATATACATCGATAATATCATTCGAACACGATTTCAAATGACCTCGGATATGATTTTTATCTACGCTCTGATGGTAAGATAAACGAATAATTGAGTCGTCGCTATGTGGATGAAACTTTTTAAAACCACAATAGGATAATTGTTTCTCTTTTTCAAAATATTTCGTATACAAAATGTGTTCTAATAGTTTTCCCATGGTGTAATCTTCTCCTTCCAATACAATATCATAACTGTTTTCCATTGTTGTTTCGCCAATATTGATTGGCACGCTATCTCCGTCGATAGTTTCAATAAATTTTGTGAATTTATCAATAAGTGCTACACAAGAAGTATATACCAATCGCTTATTTGTGTAAATGCCGATGCTTTTCAACTTAAAATCAAAACTATTTTCAACATATTCGCGCTGTGCGTCAAGCAAATAGAAGTTTCGCTTTTCAAATTCGATTTCTTCTTGTGTTTGTCCTTCCCCTTTCATTTTATTCTCGATTGCTTCCCATTTTGAACGAGCCTTGTCTGTATCAATCGTATTTCCATACGAACACAAAGAGGTTACATTATACATACTGTTTTCTTTTGCCATACTTGTTGAAAACTCGCATTCCAAGTCAATCTCTTCACCTGGAATAGCGCTTGTAATTTGTGGACGAAGACGGAGAAACAATATATAATCATTTGTAATGTCATTCGGTGGGAATATTTTCTTCACTTCCTCTTGTGACATATATGTGCCACTTTCCTTATCCTTGATTTTAAAATGTTCGGTTGTTACATCCATCATCATATTTGTATTGTTTTTCATTTTCAACTCCAAAACATATTTTCCAGGAAGCATCTCCAAATTTGTTTCGTTGATGGGTACACACGCCAATCGCTGTTTTACAATTTCATTATGAAAGCGACTAGTATTTTTTATAATAGTACATTTATTTTCTTCATGCTTTTCCGTAATAAACGCATTCACGGGAATTTCAGAATACAACGTCCGACGTATTCCATTCACAAACGATACGTGGCATCCTTGAATTGTGAATTCAAGAATATTATCGTTTTCAACAATTTTACTGATTTCAGGTTCCATACTTAATATACTATTACATTTCTTTCTAAATATATTTTGTTTCAATTTTTACATATCAACTACAATATTGTTATGTAAATTTATATCATCATCAATCCAATTAATACGAATGATAAAACAATAGGGAATAATACTAAGAACCAGGATACGCTAGGAGCACCAGCGTCGCATATTAAGTTCAATACCCAAGTCCAGAATAATACGTATAATAATTGAATAATTAATACCAAAGTTGTGCTAGGAACATCACAGCTCATATAACCTAAGCAATATTTATCTACATTTCCATAATTTTGGAATGCAATTACAATTAACCCGATGACAGATAATATCAAGTATAAATGTGCCGGGGTACATAAATTTTTCAATCCGCGAATTTGTGCCATCTCTATTATACATTATATCAACAAAAAATATGATGTATATTTCATTTTGTTGAGATTCATTATTCCCATATTTTATTCAATATCTACGTGTGTTAACATATGTCGTCTGCAACACATGTTGGAAATTTTCAATTCGTCTAAAACCATCCCTTCATGTGTTTTTTTCGTATTGTCCTTTGTTAAATAGATGACTTTTTTGATATTGTTTCCGCCGTTTTCTTGGACTTTGCGCTGTCTAACTTGCGTTTGATAATATCTATATTTGTCGGCCAAAATATTACCACACGTAAAGCATTTAATCGGTATAATCATATTTATATATTATATGATATTATTATATAATACATTTAATTCAATTTTTATGAAACAAATAACATATTGGTGGTTTCTTATTGTAATTTTATTTCTATTATCTGCATATTTACATTCTAAAGACCTTATTCGCGAAGGGAATAAAGGAGATGTTTCATATGAACCAGATGACTTGGATATTGAGTATCATATTAGTATTGACGATTTAATAGAACAAGACCAAATTCGGGGAGTAACGCGCGTAGTTGATAGTGATGGTAATCTAATTGATCTTAGTGGAAATTTTGAAAAAACACCTATATACTATCAATCCGAAGACAAACATAAATATAGTTTGGTAAATTATATTCCTGATTATGAGGACACTATGTATTTAAGCAAAACCCACGGCGTATTTACACAACAAAAAGTCAATAACAATGATACCGTGGAAACCAAGGATGAACCAGAAGCTGACGCCGAAGAAACACCAGATTTAACAGATTATAACCCTTATTACAAAGATAATATGTATGTAACCAAACCATATGATGTTTTCATACACAATGGAAATCGTGTAGAAATAGAACGGGGCGTTGAAACAGAATTGAAACAAAAATATGGTAAAGATGTGACTACATTGATGTCAGAGCGTGTGGAACAACGAGAACAAAATGATTTAGAAAACGCATAATTATTTTACTCTATATTTACCACTCAACGTCTTAACTTTCTTCTGTTTTAAATCAATATTATTGCTATGTAAATCATTATGACATTTTTTACATAGTGTCATCAAATTTGCTGGATGATTTTTTGGGAAGTGATCGATGAATCCATTATCGTCTGCCAAATGTTGTTCGCTCAAATGATGAATATCTACCCCAATATCTCCACATTTTTCGCATTTGCCTTTTACCTTTTTAGAGTTGTATGATGAAGTAGTTGAACTCAATAATCCTTGTGTCGTTGGAAAATGTTTTTTACGGATATGAAAAGCACGTTCTATGAAACTGTCTTCCAAATGAAGCGATTTACACACTTCTAATCCATAGCATGATGGACCCGAGCCATCCTTTATCTTCCTATCATATACAATATCATCTATTTCATTATCATATGAAACTGTCATATGCTTGCAATGGGTTCGCGTAAGACAATCTAATTCTTCACAACCCACAATCTCGTGTAAATGTGTCGCAAAAATGTGAGACGCACCACTATCGTGTATTTTTTCAATACTTGCCAAAAATATACTTATTGCTGATTCTTGTTCGGTTCCAGAACATAACTCATCTCCTAATATCAACGTATTTTCGTCCACGTTATTTAATATGGTTCGCAATTCTGACATTTCTGAACCAAAGGTGGATAAGCCCTTGAAAAGATTGTCGTTGCCGATAATACGTGAATAGATAGCAGTATATGGTTGATAGACCATCTTTTTACACGGCACATACATTCCTGATTGGGCGATAATAACACATAATCCAATTGAACGAATAATACTGGTTTTACCCACAGCATTTGTTCCAAACAATAAAATACCATCTGTCTCTCCATCCCCAAGACTAATATCATTCGGTACATATATTTCTTGTGTATTTATTTGTTCGATTAAACAGTGTCGCATATCTGTAATATTTACAAATGATTTTTCACCATCATCCGAAGATAATTGAGGAAGAGAATAGTTGTATTCCACACAATTGTAAATACGACATTGAAGAACATCCAGTTTCGAAACACAATTAGATATACTTCGTATCAAGTCACAATACGTATGTGCGAATTCTGTCAAATGTGAATCCATTAATTTCTTTATCAATTCAAAACCTTGTTCTCGCAATTCTAATATGCTATCTACACATGTCTTTATTTTTGGATGTTTCACTTCATTTGATGTAGTTGTAGATTTTTCAAACTTGATTAAAGACAAATCCAATAATGTTTGTTTCTTTTCCTTTAACAGTGCCTTCTCAGCTATTTTGGTTCGCGCTTTTGTGATAATAATAGAGTTCCACGTTTTCTCTTTCTTATGAATAGTGAAATAATTCGAGACATTTTCGTGTTTCGCAAGAACATTATTCAACATACTCTGAACGTTATAAAAAAAATCTACGTTGTCTGTGTATTTCTTATATATAGTATCAAAAAGCGAGTCCACGTTTGCATTTAATATATTATCATCAATTGAGTTAAAATTATTCGTCTCGCATTTGCTAATATCAAATACAGTATCAAGTTTGCTTATTGCGTTATTCAAAAGTGTTATGGTTTCATCTATATTCTCATTGTCAAACAAATATTTCGACATTCGTTCATCGGAACCAAATGATTCTATTAATTCCAAACCAATATTCAAACTGTTATACAATTGATATATCATCATAGGAGTTATTTTATGATTGAATACCTTTTGTAAAATCAATTCTACATCTTTGAAGCCTTTAAGCATCGTTCGCACATCAGTATATTCATATGTATTTTTGAAATATTCATTCATACTATATTCATTTTCCAACCAACAACTATTTGTAGAAGGATTCAACAGTCTATATTGAAAACGCCGTGAACCTACACTTGTAATACTATTGTTTAAGAATGACAATACACTCTTAAGCTTCCCAGAACCATTATGATCTTCAACTACATTCAATTGTTTCAGTGTCTGGTTACCCAATACTAGTCGCTCTTGCTTTCGCGAAATGATTGGTTTTTTCAAATGAGACGTAATATTTCTATTATGTTCTTCCAAATGATTGAGAAGATAACACAACGATTGAGTTGACAGATTATCATTATATTCATTACTATGTTTCATAATATCGTCACCATAATATTTTTCAAGTATAGTCTGAATATATTGTTTCTTCTTACAGTTTTCCACTTCTTTGGAATCATCGTTGTTATATTTACATACAATATGTGTGGTATCAATATATTGAAATAATTTATTGAAATCAGGTGAATCCATATTTGAAATGAATATCAATTCCTTTGGTTTATACAAGGTAAACTGATTTTCTAACTCATTCAACGTGTTTGGTGCGTATAACAATTGTTCGCAATATTCCGATAAATAACACCCACCATCCATTACATTAATAAATGCCATTCCCATTGCTATCTTCTGATTCAAATCATTTTTTCGCAATTTGTATTTATTTACCCATATACAACCAATTACGTTTGTTTGATAGTGTTGTCCGTCGTTATTTGAAGACAAATGTGTGCCTTTGGAATAAACAGCATCCAGACTTCGTGACACCGTCTTTCCTTGTTTATGTTGGACGATTACTGGAACAATATAATCGTTATCTACTAATTTGTCAATATATTTTTCTAATGAATACTCTGGAAACCCAGCCATAATAATATCATTACTGTTATTATTGCAATTCACATTCTTAACGGAATAAGACAGGTCACATAAATCACATATCTTATCTACTATGGAACCATATACTTTCTTGTTCTCGTCACGTAATCCATACATCTCAAAAAAGGAACCGACTTGCATTAAAACGATTGTATTCGATCCATATTTGTCAATAAACTCCTTTGTGTTTTCAAAATATGTATCTATTAGTTTGTCTTGCTTTACCATTATTGTTTAGGTTCTCGTTATATTCTTTGAAAAAAATATTTTATATAGTTATAGTAAATTATATAAAATTGAATCACATTGTTCCAACGACTATAAATAAAAAATCTACCATGAAACCAAGCAACGATTACGGACAATTCTATATCATCGACGAAAATACCCCAGAATATACACAACAAGTCACTATTGAACGAGACCCCATCCCCATATTGAAAAATGACTTATATTTCAATAATTCTCCGATAATAAAAGTGTGTATTGCTATATTATATGTATGTAACTATATTTACGAGTCAATCACCGTTTAAATAGTTGTGCAATAATAATTCCGCGTTATGATTTTGTATAGATCCGCACATACTATGAACGACTGAATACATTTGGCGCAACACACTTTCTGGTGTTATACATCCAACCTTTATCAACCCTCGTTTTATTAAATCGTTTTTTACTTGGAATATAGAAATATCCTTCAATTGCTGCAGTTTCAATGTTGTATTAGAACGGATTTTTTTATTTGAAATCAATACGGATATTTTTCGTTCTTTATTTTTCTTTCCTACATTGAACGTTCTTCGTATAATTTTCTTTTGCTTATGTTTTTGTTCTAATGCTTTTTTATGAGATGTATATTTTTGAAGTGCGTTCAATTCCGCATTTTGACTGCTATCACGTTTACTACCTTCTAACGTTTGTAATAAATTCTTTCGCGTAGAACCTTGCTGTGTGCTATTCAATGTTCTATATGTTGGTAAACTACCGTCTTTCAAACAACCATATTTCGGTTGTATATTGTTCTGTGGAACGTTTACATGAAATTTTACACTATCATCTTGAATAATAACATCACTTTGTTCTGGTGAAGGGTTCGGACTCGATATATCAAATAGGTTCGTATCATTATTAACATTTATAGCAGGAGTAGAATCTATATTATTTGATAATGGTTGACGTGGTTGAGATATGGATAGTGTATTATAATTATTATTTTTCAACGTATGATTCGCAGTGTGTTTTTCCTTTATATTATTCATGAACTGAAGGGTATCATCCATATTGTTATTATATATTTTTTCTGATTGCGATGTATTAGTATTTCCTGATATCATTTGTAATTGTTGACGATGTTTCTCGTCTTGATGTTTTCGTATCATTCTTAATAATGATTGCTTACGAAGTGTATGGTTTTTCGCTTTCGTTTGTGTTTTCATTTTTATTTGTTCCTTTTTCTCCTTTGGCGCCTTATTTTTTTGCGTTTTTCCGGATGTCATAAACATCAAATCCGGATGTATTGATATTTTCTTCTCAGTTGACGCCATTATTCTTTATTTAATCTACTATATTTTTAAATAAAAATACGCGAACCTAAACTTATTATACATAAATAGAATGTATGAATTTTCGTTGTTCATCTTGGTTTTCCTTGTTTTTGTTTTGTATAAAGGTTTTTAATCCTTTTGCAATATCGTGAACGTTTATTCTACGATTGACGTCTTCTGTATTGCCATATATACGACGACTATAAGCTATTTTAGAATAAGTAAATAGTACTTCCATATCACGTCCATAATTTTCAAAATAGTCGTAATTCTCTTTAAACCATCCTGATTTAATTTCATTGCATATAAACCATTTTCCGTATTCTACTGTTTTTTTGAATATTTGATATAGTTCATTATAGTCATATTTATCAATATTGAAATTCCAAATGAAACGGGATTTGAGTCCGCTATTCATTGAAAAAAAGCGTTCGTTTATTTCATTTTTATATCCTGCTATTATTACCATCATATCATTTTTATGGTCGCTAAGTGTTTCGCATATTGTATCTACACATTCTTGACTAAAATTATCAATATTATCACTATTCTTTCCAAGGGAATACACTTCGTCAATAAACAATACCCCACCAATACAACTATCCAATACCTTTTTCGTTTTGATGGCTGTTTGACCTAAATATCCGGCAACTAAATCACTACGAGTTACTTTCTTAAATACATCATTTTTCAATACGCCTATTTTAGAATACATCTTACCTATAATCTTTGCTACCTCCGTTTTTCCTGTTCCGGGTGGTCCACACAATACAGTATGTTTATAATCACCATCAGAAAATGTGTGTAATTTCTGTATAAAATATAACAATTGATCCAAAATATTCTGTTTTAATGTTTCCATTCCAATGAGATTATTAATGTCTTGCAATTCGTCTTTTACTTTAGATAATGACTTCAAATCAATATTATATTTATACATATCATCGTATTTATATTTATCCAAAATATCCAATAAGTCACTAATAGTATTAATGTTTGTCTCAATTTTGATTAATTCTTTATCATCGTCAGGAAGTTCCGGTTCCAAATTAATCTTGTGTTTTTGTTGCCATTCTCCATAGGATGTTGCTGTGCCCGATGAATGACTTTTATCTACTTCTGTTTGTATAATATCATGACAAGCAAAATTCGGAGAACTCATATTCCCCATTACATATTGGACGTTCGTATTACGTATAAGTTCAATAAACTCTTTACGCATTACCTGATTTTTTTTTGAAAAATTATCCAAATATTCAATGAAGTCATTATCACCAACATCAGACATAATATATGAATATGTTAAAATGTTTATATAGGTTCGTTTAATAAAATTGAATGAAACAGTATTTAAAAAGAAATAAGCAATATAGAATAGGTGCAATGATGTCTCTGGATGCGTCTAACATTAACAGTTATGATTCCCTCAACTTCAATGACTCAATTAAGAGTCTTATTGACAGCGAAAAAACTACTAAATTAGTAGAAAATAAAATTCATAGTGTTTTGGAACATGTTGGTAATTACATAGAAGAACCATATGATATTATTCAGTCATATTTTGGAAACAAGCATCTTGAACGTCTTGTCCGTCATCAAGTGGAGTCATATAATCACTTCATAAACGTTCAAATGCAGCAAACAATTAACATGTTTAATCCTGTTGTTATTCACTCAGAAAATGATTATGATATTACAAAAGATAAATATTCCCTAGAAATCGAACTATATTTCCAAAAATGTAATATTCTTCCCCCTCAAATTCACGAAAATAACGGCGCTACTAAGAATATGTTTCCATCCGAGGCAAAATTGCGAAACTTCACCTACTCATCTATTATGAATATCGATATCCTAATCAAATACCATATATTGGATACCGAGCAAATGGATAATAAAATCGTTGTAGAAAAACTCCTTAAAAAAATAAATATTGGCCGAATGCCGATTATGGTAAAATCATCGTGTTGTATGCTATCACAGAACAGAAATATTCCACCAACTATGAGTGGTGAATGTAAAATGGACCCGGGTGGATATTTTATCATTAAGGGTTCTGAAAAAACTGTATTGGGCCAAGAACGTGTGGCTGAAAATAAGATTTACTGCTTCAACAACAAAAACAAAACAAAATGGTTACATAGTGCAGAAATTAAATCTGTTCCTTACAATAAATGTATTTCGCCGAAACAAATTGATATGCATATTTCAAGCAAAAATAACGGATTTGGTAATGTCATTTATGTGAATATTCCACGTATGAAACAACCTATTGAATTATTTGTTATCTTCCGCGTTCTTGGTGTCATTAGTGATAAGGATATTTGTAAACACATAGTATTGGATATTGAAGACGAAAACAATAAACACATTCTTGAATTTCTCCGAGCATCCATCTTTGAATCAAGCAAATATATCGACCAAAAGAGCTCGCTTGAATATTTTACATCCAATATTTCATATACAGCACCATTCAATACCGAAAGTGATGTTGCAGATAAAAAAAGGAAAAAATTTGTAAATGATATTCTTGAAAGTGATATGCTACCCCATTGCAACAATACCCAAGAAAAAATATTCTTCTTGGGATATATGGCAAGAAAACTTATTCTGACAAGTATGGGTCTTATGCCTTTTGACGATCGCGATTCATACATCAATAAGCGTATTGAATTGTGTGGAACACTTATTAACAATCTATTCCGTAATTATTTCAATAAACTAGTAAAGGAGATGCAGAAGCAAATCTTGAAAGAGATAAATAATGGTTCTTGGCGTTCAAGTGATGATTATGAAAATATCATCAATCACACCAATATATACAAGATCATCAAGTCCACTACAATTGAAAACGGCATCAATCGTGCTTTATCCACAGGTGATTTCAGTATTAAACAAAGCAACAGCAGTAAAGTGGGCGTAGCACAAGTATTGAACCGTTTGACATATATTGCAACGGTAAGTCATTTGCGTCGCATTAACACACCATTAGAAAAGAGTGGAGAGTTGATTGAACCCCGCAAACTACATAGCACTACGTGGGGATTCTTGTGTCCGGTAGAAACTCCGGAAGGTCAATCTGTTGGTGTAGTGAAAAACATTAGTTATTTATGTCATATCACAATTCCTACAAACAATGTTGGTCTTCATAAATACGTTGAAGATTATACAAAGGGATTTGACAACTCCACATTTTCCGAGATTAGTAAATGTGTAAAGGTATTCATTAATGGTGCCTGGGTTGGTATTACGGATCAACCGATTCACTTGTATGAGTCGCTGAAAAAGAAAAAATATAGCGGGATCATCAATATCTACACATCAATTGTATTTGATTATTTAAAAAAAGAAATTCGTATTTGTAATGATGCGGGACGACTTACCCGTCCACTCTATAAAGTGAAAAACAATAAAGTGCTATTGACAAAAGACGTTGTGAATCGCATCAATAAAAAGGATTTGTGTTGGAATGACTTGATTACAAACAGCAAGCTTGACGAATCAATTATTGAATATATTGACCCCGAAGAGCAAAATCATGCGATGATTGCGATGAAGTCTAAGCAGAAAGTATTTGATAATTTCAGATACAACTACAGTCATTGTGAAATCCATCCTAGCACGATGTTTGGTATTCTCGCGTCGTGTGTGCCTTTTCCCGAGCACAATCAGGCGCCAAGAAATACATATCAGTGTGCTATGGGTAAACAGGCTATTGGTATTTATGCAACAAACTTTGATACACGAATGGATAAAACTACATATATATTGAATTATCCTAGTCGTCCTCTTGTTGAAACGCGTGTGATGGATTTCATTAATCTGGATTCAATCCCTTCCGGAACACAAATACACGTCGCTATTATGACCCACGGTGGTTATAATCAGGAAGATAGCGTATTGATTAACAAGGGTTCAATTGACCGCGGGTTATTCCTTGCGACCATCTACCATACAGAAAAAGATGAAGATAAAAATATTATTCGTGATGAAATCATACGTTGTAAACCCGACAAAACGGTAACAAAAGGAATCAAATATGGTAATTACGACAAACTGAATAATAATGGATTTATGGAAAAGGATAGTCTTGTTGAAAATAGGGACGTTATTATTTCAAAAATTGTGCCAATCAAAGAAAATCGTAATGACCCTACGAAACTCATCAAATATGAAGACCAAAGCAAGACTCATCGCACAAACGAAGAATGTTATATTGATAGAAATTATACAAACAGAAATGGTGACGGATATGATTTTGCGAAAGTAAAAATCCGGACCACACGAAAGCCCGTTCTTGGAGATAAAGTATCGAGTAGACACGGTCAAAAGGGAACAGTTGGTAATATTATTCCCGAGTGTGATATGCCATTTTCAAAAGACGGTATCAAGCCCGACATTATTATCAATCCTCACGCTATTCCGTCCAGAATGACAATCGGACAATTGAAGGAAACACTACTTGGAAAAGTGCTGCTGGAACTGGGAATGTTTGGTGATGGAACCAGTTTCAGCGAACTGGATATCAAAACCATTTGTAATGAACTACAGAAATGCGGATATGAGAGTTATGGAAATGAAGTCCTATACAACGGTATGACGGGCGAACAACTCGAAATCAATACATTCATAGGTCCGGTGTTTTATCAGCGATTGAAACATATGGTGAATGACAAACAGCACAGTCGTTCGATTGGACCGATGGTGAATCTTACACGACAACCAGCAGAAGGTAGAAGCAGAGATGGTGGTTTCAGAGTTGGTGAAATGGAACGAGACGTCCTTATAGCACACGGAATGACAAACTTCTGTAAAGACCGTTTATATGATGTTAGTGATAAATACAGCACATATGTATGTAAGTGCTGTGGTATGATTGCTTCGTATAATGATGGTGTGAAGAATAACGTATACCGAGACAACGATGTCAAGATACATTTGTGTCAGATGTGTAATAATACGAGCGATTTTGCGAAGGTGAATATGCCGTATTCATATAAACTGATGGCACAAGAACTACAGACGATTAATATCATCCCTCGTATAATCACACAATAAATAATATAGATATACAATAACTTATATTTTCTATTGTATATGAATAATTACGATATAAATGATATTCGCATACAAAAAGATTTTTCTGGTATTACATTCTCTGGATTCAAGAAAAGTGATGTAAAACGAGAACTTATCCAATCTTTATTAACAGGCAAAATAGAAAAGTCGTGCTATTGGTGTGCGGAATATATTTGTGCCGGGCATTATGGAGAATTATGGGAAATTTTTCTATTCTTCTTTGGAAAGCATATACACATTGGAAATCCCAAAATCATCATTTATTTACAGAAGAGATTTGACTTATTTAGACAACTCATCGTATCTGCTGACTATATATGCGAATTACATACACGAAATTCACCGAAAATACGTGCGTTATTTGCTGAAATTACGTGTGTATTGTGTTTCGCAAAGAAGACACATTCTATTGAGACGTTGAAAATAAAACGACACGAAGAGTTTGATATTACGAATATGCAAGACAATTTACACGCGGATAGTATTGAATACGTTGGTAAAGTATACCAAAAGAAAGATCCGAAAGAATTGATGATTCCTTTTAATGAACTTTACTACAATATTGTAAAAAAGGATTGTCGTCGATCGTCTTATTGGATTGAATGGTTATTAGAGTTTGATTTACTATGTAGAAAGAAGAAACAAAAGGCACAGTGTCAAATACGATATGATTACGATGTTGACAATAAATATCGCCAAGATATTGTGTGGATAATCTGGGATATATTCTTCGAACACGTTCATACAAATCAAGATGTATTTCTGAAGAGTGTATTAAGTGCTTTGAATGATATATTCTGTATCAAATACACCACAGCTTCGTGTAAAAAACGACGATTTCTATTGTATTTTGCGATTTCCTTACTGACCGAAGATGTGAATCGTCAATCTGAAATTATGCCAAAATCAGAAATATTATCACAAGTAATTGAGAACATCAATACTATATATTCACAAATTAAGAAAAACGAACACAGTCCAAATACTGATTACTTGTTTGCAAATGTTGATAAACAAAGTTCTATTGAAAAATCATTATTACAAATGGATATGTTAAATAGTGTTGATAGTCAACGCACAAATACATAAATCAAATTACTTAAAGATGTTTCTATATTATACAGTATAATGCAGTGGGACTGGGATACTATTACTGACGCGCCCGATTTTTGTAAATGTATGGAAGGAAAAACAATTCAAGGCAAAGTCGTTTCTGTTTATGATGGTGATACGGTAAAAGTTATTTTTCCACTGAATGATACACTGTATAAATGGAATTGTCGTCTTATTGGCGTGGATACGCCTGAACTTCGCACAAGATGTAGTATAGAAAAGCAATATGGATACAAGGTTCGCGATACTCTTCGTTCAAAAATCTTGAATAAAGTAATCAATGTTATTTGTGGTGATCTTGACAAATATGGACGTTTGTTGGTTACTCTTCAATGTGTAGGCGAAGACTGTTCGGTTAATCAATGGCTCATTGACAACGAGTACGCATTTGCATACGACGGTGGCACAAAACGTTCTTGGAGCGAACATCTGTCAAATAAGAGTGCATAAAATGTTATTCAAATGTATTTTCAATAACATTTCGGATTCTGTATTGTAATATTATATTTGTGCTTAGAATGAAGCACCGAAAGCACCACCAATCATACTATTAGCCGCCATAGGTCCACCTTGTAATGAAGAACCTAATGGAGGAACGTGTTGGCCTTGTTGTTCTTCTAATTGTTGAGAACGACTTGTGGATTGAGGAGCAGGGGGTCCTGAATAGTAATCTTCATCAATTTCGGGTTGCATCATTTGACGTTGGGGGATGTTTATTTCTTTGCGTTGTTCCATATTTTCTTTCACGGCTTGGGGTTCCCCATTCCACATTTCCAATACGCGATCATATAAGATATTAACCTTCATACCCAATTTTGTTTGGACGCTTAACATAAGTATTAAGAATGCTAAAACGACGCTGGTGATAGATACATCTTCATATTTGAATCCACTGTATGTTGGGAAATATGTAATGCCGCGGTGGATAATGACAATACCTACAAACATTATCATCACTTGAAGTGCGATTTCAACACTTAATTCCAAAGTTGATTTTTCAAAGTCTATGTCGGGTATATAGGCTTGGACTAATTTGTTTAATGCAACAACAGGAATGATTCCCATAAGAGCATATTGAGAAATATTCATAAATTCTGCGTTTCCTTCGGGGGTTCCATCAAATACATGAGATAAAAATGTTTTTGTTTCCCCTCCGTTCATTATTAAATCGGGTGTTTCCATATTATAACATTTATTTAGAAAAGAAAATAAAAATATCATAAGTATTATATTTATAATGAGTAATTTGTTTGTAGAACCACCACACGAAGAACAACAATATTTAAATCTTATTCGTGAGATTATAAACACAGGAACGTGGGAAAATACACGCAACGGAAAGACAAAAGCAATCTTTGGAGCCCATATGAAGTTTTCACTAAAAGATGGTTCAATCCCTTTATTGACTACAAAAAAAGTCGCTTGGAAAACGTGTTTTAAGGAATTGACGTGGTTCATAAAAGGCTCAACAAGCAATAAAGAGTTGAAGGAAAAGGGTGTTAAAATTTGGAACGGGAACGCGAGCAAAGAGTTTCTAGAATCACGTGGATTGAATTATGAAGAAGATGACCTAGGTCCAGTATACGGACATCAATGGAGACATTTTAATGCGGAATACAGCGATTGTAATGCGGATTATAGTGGAAAAGGTGTCGACCAATTGGCAAATATTATTAAAATGTTGAAAAATAAGGATGAACTTGGTTCACGACGTTTAGTTATTAGTGCTTGGAATCCTTGTCAAATTGATGAAATGGCTTTGCCACCTTGTCACGTATTAATGCAATTCAACGTCCATCAAGAAAAATATCTTTCCTGTTCTCTATATCAACGAAGTGGGGACGTTGGTTTAGGAGTTCCATTCAACATTGCTTCATATTCCTTCCTTACACATATAATCGCTAAACATTGCGGTTTAGAAGCATATTCTTTCGTTCATTTTATAGGTAACGCCCACATATATGACGATCATATAGAACAACTAGAAGAACAATGTAAACGGGAACCTAAGGCATTCCCTCGTCTATATTTATCCACCCAACACGATAATATTGAAGATTATTCATTAGATGATATAGTATGGATTACGCCGTATACTCACCACGAAGTTATTAAAATGGATATGCGTGTATAATTCGTTCATATGTATATTTTTATTAAACATATAAATATATACTAGTTTATAATTCATACATGTCAAGTGCTCTTGCTGCTGCTAAAAAACGCCGAGCTTTCGGTGAACCTACTAATAACATAGTAACACCACCTCCTACACCCACACAACCTCAATCAACACAAAATGACAAACCCATGACAATTAATCAAGCATTCAAAAACATGAGTGACCGTATTAATGTGTTAGAAGGTAAAGTCACCGAAAATACAGGGGTTCCCGAAGGATTAATCGAAGAATACGAACAACGATTTGAAATGATTTTAACTGAAATTGTAAATATCAAGGATACGTTGATGAAACTTCAAACATTTTCTATGGAAGTGAATAAATCCTTACACGATGAACGCATCAAGATGTTATCAGGTATTGATACACCACCTAATATTACGGAGCTTGACGATATACAGCAGATTTTTGATAATAGCACCAATATTATTACTCAATTATCTTCACAAGACGTAGTCCAAGAAGAGGGAGATCAAGATGTCGTTAATGAAAATGAAAATGATATTGAATCAACACAAGAATATGCAGAACAAAATTGAATAATCGTTTGACTTAGTTTTATATACTATAATTGATTGTATATATAATGAATTTGACTATCCAGGACGCAACAAAGCTATATACATTTACGTATATTCTCCAAAATATTAAGTCTCTTACTGACTTTGTAGAAATCCACTTCAAACCTGATGGTGTATACATGCAAACACTTGATAGTTCAAGAATCACAATTGTTGAATTCAAGTTATCTAACGAATGGTTTGATGATTATAATTTCGGCGAAAATGTATCTCTTGGTATTAATACCAACATTATATTCAAGATTTTTAGCACTTATCAAAAAGGACATTCAATGACAATTACATACGACCCAGAACATGGGGATACGTTAGATATTGCTTTCACTTGCGAAGACAAAAATATTCTCAATAAAGAATTCACAATGCCGCTTGTGGACCTGGATGAAGAACAAATGTCTATCCCGGAAAATGAAAGTACAGCACAATTCTCCATTTCATCTTTGAATTTCGGAAACATTATCAACCAACTGTTTAACTTTGGTGAGAGTATTGAAATAAACTGTAATGAAGAAAACATTGATTTCACGTCGAACGGTGACAATGGGTCTATGAAAGTTAAAATTGATATTGACGACCTCAATGAGTTTGCGATTGTTGAAGATTCGTCTTTGGAACTTAGATATTCTCTCCAATACCTCAATAAAATCGCGGTGTATAGCAAAATTTGTAAAAATGTAGAAATTCATCTTACAGAGAATTATCCCCTTCAAATTAACTATTATCTTGACGAAGAAAACAACGAAAATAATGTTCTCAAACTATTCCTCGCACCTCAATACGATGATAGTGAAAACTAATGAATGCGTAAAATAACATAAAGTAAAATAATGTTTAAACATATATCAATCCTATGCATACCCTATTTCATATAATACTCATTTTTTGCTGTATTATCCTATATTTTCATATTTTGAAACATATTGATTACATAGATACAGAGGATATTCATAATTCATTTTTCATAGAATATCAGAATAATAGAGAACTTCAACAATTGTGTGATAAAGATAAAATATTAATTTTTGACAGCCCGTGTAATATTGAGTATAATGGTATAATACATTTATCCAATAGTGATGATGACGAGGTTGTTGAAGTTCCGTATGATGCGTTTATAAAATTAATGTATTGTGATAAAGATTCGTATTATTTCAGTAATACAACACCCATATATTCCGAACATAAGGAATTATCAAAATTATTACACCTTCCATTTTCATTAAATAATCGATGTGTTCTTTTAGGCGGCCAACGTGGATATAACACACCCGATTTAGTTCACAGTTTTCATCGTAAATTTTTATTTGTATCAAAAGGTTCTATCCAAGTGCTTTTACAACCGTTGACACAAGAACATAATATCCATACAGATATTAAACAACTACACCACAGCGTTGATAATGTTGATACTTCAAAATACGAAATAATTGAATTAAACTCCGGACAAATTGTTTTTATTCCACACAATTACATTTATAAAATTATGTATTGCGAAGCTGTTAATATTGTATATGATTTAACAAGTCACTCCATTAGTAGTTTATGTGTGAATTTAAAAGACATTATCCTTCATAAAATTCAAACACGAAATGTATGTATAAAGGATGTTGATATAGATACAGAGATTGATGAAACTAGTCCATCCCAAAGTGACATAGAACCTATCAAAGATGATTTAGTAGTATTAGATAACGACAATAATAACGAAGTTTCACAAGATATTCAATAACTAAATGATATATTTTTATAAGAGTATATCATATATGGACGTTATTACACTTATTATCCTTGCAGTAGCATTACTTGTTCTAGACATTTTTTACATAAATTATGTCATTATTCCTAGTGGGTTTTCAAAAATGATTGAGAATATACAAGGTTCCCCTATTCAATTGAATATGTATGGTGCTTTATTAAGCTATTTGGCGATTATTATTGGACTCTACTATTTCATCATTTCAAAACAAAGCACAATATTAGATGCATTTATTCTTGGCCTAGTGATGTATGGTGTATACGATGCTACAAATATTGCCACCATAAAAAAATGGGATCCTTTCGTATCTGTTATTGATACTATGTGGGGTGCAACATTATTTGCTCTCACAACTATGATAGTATATTCATTCAACAAGACCCCCATAGTTTTCTATTAAAGACGTTAAGGTATGTTGAAAATCGTCAGAACAACCCAAACAGTTCTCTTGTATTTCTTTTGATTGTTCGTCAGGTTCTAAATCATAATAATTATGAAACTCTTCTTCGTCGTCAAGTGTATTGAATTTCACTACCTTCCGTTCAATATCATATGAGCCTCCATACTTCTCAATACGTTCTTGCCATAATGGCGTTTCCAATACATACTTCAACCAATTATTGGACCAATCTTTTAAACTATATGTGATTGGCTCTTCACACAATACATTAATGTTGTTCCGTATCTTGTATTTGCATACACCTTTCATCGTTTTCCAGTAAAATTGGGAATTGCGTTTAGTTGAATATAAAGCAACGAGGTTTTGTTTTTCTTCGTCTGTCAATCGGGTATACTTTGATGAATATTTACAGTTCACTTTTACATCTTTACATTTTATGTTCTTGTTGAATTTTTTTATTATTTTACAAATGGAATATTTGTATTTGATTAGATTACATACTACTTCACCCAATATTCCATGTTCCTGTTGATGTTCTTTCCAATAGTGGTAACGCTGGGTTATTTCATCTTTGATTGTCTTGCGTGTAATATATAGTGTATTGTATAAACTTATCAAGTATTCAAAAACTTCTTCTTGAAATCCAGAATAATATAACTCATAACACCAAAACAAAACTTCTTCTTCCTTTCCGTCTAAAAGGGCTAGAAATATCGAACAATTCACCTGGAAATAATTATACAAGTAGCGTGTGAGTATCATAAAATGATCGTATTATTATATGATATTTTAATAAATTTTTTACTCATCTTTATTCTCTAATCTATGAATCAATTTTTTGTAAATTGTTTTGTATGTATTTTGTAATTTGTCGTATTTCATATTGAATTTACCATCCAAATAACGTTGGTCTATATTCTCTACAATTACCCTGTCTTGTAATAGTGTATTATACATAGTATTCCTTGTGAAAGCATCCCCCATTTTATTTTTCCAAAAATTACGGTATGTTTTTACAAACAGTTTCGTTTTTCGTTCATTAATGGGTAAAGCAAATGTAACTACTGTGCTAACGAAATCCCCAAAATATACACGTGCAATAGTGGTATGTGGTAAAATAAATTCATTCTCTATCACCAAATCGTCTATTTCAAATATGCGCTTTGCCATTGACATTTCACCGGATTTGTAATAATATCTTGATTTGTAATGATACTTTCCCACTTGTTTGGGTGGTTCCTCAAATAATGGATTGGGTTGCTTCGCATTTCCAAATGTATGGACGTATGCAATATGCATAACATCCAATGAATTTTCACTCAATATTCTTGAATAACAATTGAAATCCATATGTAGGTATACCACATTCGTATTGTTATATGCCTCATCTTCTACAAAGATATTTTCAGAATAATCAATATGATTCTCTGTATTGCATTCTATAAGTGTATTATTGAGTAATAGTTCATTTTCCTTGCATTTTTCGTCGTTTTGGACGCCCATCGTATTTAGATATACCCATCCGTGTTTTTCAATAACGTTATATGTATAGACATTATGACATTTGGTATTTGTAAAACACAGTCCGGGAACCTTTGTCAAACATCCGTCTCCATTGAATTCATAGCCATGATAAGGACACACTATATTGTCATTCACAATCTTTCCTTTTGATAATGATGCTCCTTTATGCGGACATACATCGTCTAATCCGATATACTCATTGTTACTATTTTTCCATATTACATAATTTTTATTCCATATTGTCGCTTTGTATGGCTTATTGATATCGATATCATTTGTTTCAGCAATCACATACCACTGAAAATCATATTTATCTTGTGCGTCCATTTCATTTACATCCAATTTTGGATAACTTAATATGTTATCACTTGGTAATTGTTTATTGAGTTGTTCTTGTTGTCTAATATATTGCCTGTAAATATGAACGTAACAGCAAATATGATGAATTTCAAGTAGAACCACGAATGTAGTAATTATCCATTTCATAATTATAATCAAATATAAAGATATAACTTTATATAAGACAAATATGTTTATTGAAAATACTTGCTTTGATTGGGATGAAAATTTAAAAACCGTATATGACGTTCATGATAGTATATTTAAAACGTTTCATAGAATTGTATTGAAACAAGATTGGAAAGACTACTTCTTCTCTGAAAACTTTGATATCAACATTTTATTTGTAGAGTTAGATAAATGTATTAACAATTATTTGGAAGTAATAAAAAAAAAGGATTTGAATACTCAGTTAGTGATATTGAATCATTATATTAATCTGTATTATGGAAACAGGCATGTATATTATATTAAAACGCGGATTTTTGAATATAGAGAAGCTCTTATACAAATGGAAGTCCCGATAGAAAACATAAAGGAAGATGTTGAACTTAATACCGCACGTGTTGATTTAATCAAAATCATATCACGTTTTATTCCGATGTCCTCTATTTGAGTAAAACATTCCATACAATCCTGGCATTGCATTCAATCCGTTCGGCCATCTACCATTCAGTTCCCTATACATTAAACTTTTGATACCCATTCGTTGTTTCTTGATTTGTTCTCGTATACGTAATTGCCTTTTCCAACACCTTTGTATAAGTCGTAGATAATGCGTTTTGATAATACAGTCATATACTATTTGATAATTATCTGACTTATAATGATGAACTTGTATTATATCGATAACCGGTTCTGATACATATACAAGTGAATATCCAGCTAAAAACATTAATATACTATCAATATGGTATTTGAAAAACGATTTCACATTTACCACATTCAATAATACATACGGGTGTTTTATTGAATATTTGTAATTTTTACACAGTCCAAGGTGATACGATTTATCATTTCGCACATCGTCATAATACTCTTGTTCGTCATAATATATATTGTCTGCTTCAAATGCTTCTTCACTATCTAACGACCATATACTACCTTCATCGCTTTCATTTGATGAATCATTTATGCTATATTCCATAGGTATACCATTTATATAATATAATCATTTATAATATTGTATTATATTTCAATTTTACACGTATAGACTTTGATTTGTCACTACATATTTCAATATCAAACTGTCAACCTTTGATAATTTATGAGCTAATTGAATATGTTGTAGTTCAAGCGCCATCGTATACAATTCGTTACAAATCGTAGAAATCTTCAATAATGCTTTACTGAAATCTCCCAGACTAATATCCTTATCTTCTTTTATTTTCTTTACTATTAAACGACAATCTACCTCCGTTGTCGAATTTACCCATTGCTCTATATATTCATAAATGTCGTAATTTAAATTGTTTTCTTGAATACCTGTAAATACTTGATACTTGTCTTCAAGAGCACTATATTCTTCAAATAGATTATGGAACATTTTCATCACATTCTCACACTTTCCATTTGATACTGGATAATTGTTCTTGATACTGTCTTCCACTTTTACATCACAAAAAATTGACAAAATTTGTATAATATCCTTGGTGTCGTATTCATTAAAGTAGTCGAGTTTATCCATAATATAGGATGTAATCAAAGGTTGAATTTCCTTTACATAGGATGCGTGTTTACCTAATTGCGTCAGTTCATAATGGTTGTCTTCATTTTTGGATACATAATTTTTATAGACCATCAGTTCCAATACTTGTGTGCTTTGATATACAATATACTGTTTTGAACTCTCCAAAGATGTTTGGATATTTCCATATTCTACTTCCATTGTTTGATACTCGTGCACCTTTTTAATATCAGTTTCTATATTTCTATATTGGTCTTTCATTTGTTGTATTTCTCGCTCGCACTGTTTTTTCTTCTTATTTTTCAACGTTGGTAAATCATTATTTTTTTGGATATATTTTTCACATTCCACCAAAGGTGTCTTCAATAGATTGAGTTGTGATTTGTAGTTTTCCATTTTTTCGCGGTGTTTGTTTTCATTCTCTTTTAAAATCTCAATATGTGTATTGATATCTTTATAAATCATCGCATTTTCTGAAAACATATGGAAATCGTGCGTGATTCCACTACACATTAAATTCAACATCAGTCCATAATCAATCTTATACTTAGATACCAGTTTCTGAGGAACACCACTCAGCATTTCCCTATACTCGCGTTCAGTGGGAAGTGGAAATAGATTATTACAGTGAACAACATAACCGATGGTATCAATACCGCGACGACCCGCGCGTCCGGCCATTTGTGTATATTCGTGTGCCATCAAATAACGACGTTGTGAACCATCAAACTTCGTAAGACCGCTGAATATTGCGGTTTTAATCGGACAATCCAGACCAATCGCAAACGACTCTGTTGCAAATAGAACTTTAATATATTTTTTGGAAATCATCATTTCTACAATTTCGCGTAGAATTGGAAGCATCCCAGAATGATGAATACCGATACCTTTTTCCAATAGTGATACCAGTTCAATATATTCATCGGTTTTCATATATTCTTCGTGATTTGGCATCTTGCGAATGATGGCATCGCATTCCTTTTTTACTATATATGGGACCTTACTGTCGTCTTCCAACAACGGAATTGTAATCTCACGAGCACATTGTTCCACCTGTTTTCGAGAAAATACGAAACATATAGCCGGCAACATCTGTTTATTTCTAAGAAATTCCATTAATTTATTGAGTGTATGTTGACGTTTTACAAATACCTTCTTATCTTCCATAAATTTCTTATGTTTGACTATATTTTGATAACCCGCTGTATTATATGAACCTTTGTAATCTTGAAGAAGAATTAGTTTATTCATTTCATTTCTGATTTCTCGTTTTTTGTCTTCATCATTCATTCCTTTATAGAGTCCTTCGTTTGTAGTTAAGAAACCATAATGACCCAGAGGAACTACACGATGATGTGTAGAACATAAATAGACTTCTTTGGCACCATTTGTTTCGCACCATCTTGCAAATTCTTCTGGTTGGTCGATTGTCGCTGACAACATCACCATTTGAACGTGTTTGGGTAGCATCAAGATTGTTTTTTCCCAGTTTTGTCCTCTATGGGCGTCATTTATATAGTGGACTTCGTCAAATATTACACACGCTAGGTCGTTATTCAAATCCATTTGAAAATCATTTACATTTGAGGATTGACTGTCATTATTGAATAAACGATTCATTAGAATTTCCGTTGTCATGATACATACATCTGCTTCTGGGTTTGTCTTAATATCCCCAGTAAATAGACCAAATGTAATATCGGGGTATTTATTTTGGAAATCGTAGAATTTTTGGTTCGATAATGCTTTAATCGGTGAAGTATATATTACTTTTTTGCCTTGCTTTACAAAGTGTTGGATCGCAAACTCGGCGGGTAGTGTCTTTCCTGAACCCGTATGTGCTGTAATCAATATGTGATTGTTGTCTACTATTCCTTCAATTGCGTATTTTTGGAAATCACTTAGTTCATAGGGAAACATATCAAAATAGTGTTTATATGTTTCTGATTCATTTGTGTATGTAGAGTCACAGATTTTTACCATTACTTTATATGCTATTATGCTTTTATATAGGTTGGATAATACATTATTGGATACTGATAAATCACTCAATATTGGTATCAATACATTTGTTAATCATTTGCTATTTGTTTATTCTTCTTAATATAAAACTCGACCGCCAAATAGTTCAACATTTTCGTTAGATGAATATCATCTTTAGAATAATCTCCACCCATAGTTTCCGTGGCTACTTTCAAATACCATTTGAAATTAGGCGAATCCATATCTTCAAATTTATATTTTTTCCCGTCCTCCCAGTCTTCCAAACGATAATAACTTTTATTATCTATTGTGGATATTAAACGGCGCATTTGTAATTTTTCCTTGTCCTTTTCCCACGTACCATCTTCTTTTTTGAAATACATAATTTGCCGTTTTACGTCGGTGCAGTGAATAGGGCGTTCGTGGACCTCCAAACTTCCCAACGATTTGTCGATGATATTCATCATCCCATTTAGGTATCCGTGGTTTCCGAAATAAAATAAATCTTCTTCTTCAATCTTAATCTGTTTTAAGAATGTTTGGAAATCAATCGCATCTTTACATTGGTTATTAAGAAAGAAGTTAAGATTGAACTTGTTTGTCGTGTTATGATTGGTTACAAGAGACATATTTGATATCTGCTCGGTGAGGTTTTCTATTTGCTGTTGATGTTCTCTTTTTGTATTTTCATCACGTTGTCTCTGTTCTTCCAGTATTTCACATTGCTTTTGTAACAGCATTTGAATATTCTCGTTTGTAGTGGTGTCAGAAGTTTGATTACAAGACTTACGATGTCGGCTATATGACGACCTATGTGTATATGCCTTTCCACATACGCACTCAAAATTTAACGGCGAGTTTTTGTTAGCATTTGTTAGCATTTTGTGTTTTGCAGTCATTTTGTGCTTGGTAAAATCACTCATTTTAAAGCATCTATAATGGCATTTCTCACAGTAAAATTTCTGTGGCGAGTTTTGGCGAGTTTTTGTTAGCATCTTTTCCTAAAATATACAGACATTTTAAAAATGTCCGAAAATTTTTTTTCCTGCGCCTCCCAAAAAAATATTCCCTCTCTTCACTGCAATGCTTACCATAAACCCATTTTTGAGAACTACAAAAAAAAACTATTTTGCAAATTTCACTTTTGGACATTTTTAAAAATGTCCACTTTTGAAAATTTCGTTCCACTTTTTTTTCGAAGAAAAAATCCGAAAAACGTAAAATTT
>Ga0181597_10000992_pt1 | contig 32088 bp, 28 predicted proteins | sample 041ome_5_FD_148647 | JGI IMG/M metagenome (GOLD analysis project Ga0181597, IMG submission 148647) | Coastal salt marsh microbial communities from the Groves Creek Marsh, Skidaway Island, Georgia - 041403US metaG (spades assembly) | ecosystem: Environmental > Aquatic > Marine > Intertidal zone...
TCATCAGATGCTCTTTGTTCGCGTGCGTCTTGACGACACGGTCGAGTCAAACGGCGCCATGCAGATCGCTTTGGGAAGTCACAAATGTGGGTTCGTCTCTGCCATACAAGCGTCGGAAGCAGCTAGCCGCTATCCGGAAGAGATTTGTGAGGCAAGACGGGGCGATATCTTAATTTTGAAGATGCTGACGCTTCATCGCTCGAAGCCGTCTCAAACTGGGGCAAGCCGACGAGCCATTAGAATTGACTTCGCGCCTTTCGACTTGCCATCGCCGTTGGAGTGGCCTTGATAATCACGCGATTATTAAAGCAAATCAGTCTAGCCGTTGGCTGATGCAATTACACTGAAAACCACTGTGAAAACCACCGTTTTGATTCACGCGCGAACCGCTGTAAATTGGCATCACGGAATTTCAGCATAAAGGAAGAGACCCCATGGCTTATACGCTCGATCAATTCGCTTCAGACTGCCGTAGCGCTCTGCAGGCTGACCCTGGCCTTGGCGGTCAGAAGCAAGTGTGTGCGTTCGTTGAGAAAGCGCTCAATGATCAGGAATTCGTAGAGGCACAGCTTGGCCAGGCCACGGAAGAACGCGCCGTGATCTACCGCGATGCTGATCTTGGGTTCTGCATTTGCGCCCATAGCTATACCGGCGAAAAGCAGGGCAATCCGCATGATCACGGCCCGACCTGGGCGATCTACGGCCAAGCCGTTGGTGAAACCAGCATGACCGATTGGAAGATCGTTAAGCAGCCTGCAGGCGATCAACCAGGGGAAGTCGTTAAGACAGACACCTACGTGATGAAGCCAGGCGACGCGCATCTTTATCCAGTCGGTGCCGTCCACGCGCCCTATCGCGACGCGCCGACCAAGCTGATCCGTGTCGAAGGCGTCGACACCATGACGGTTAAGCGCACACCGCTGAAAGCCGCTTCTTAAGGGCTGAGGGCGTCTGGGTTTGTAGTGGGTGCTCCAACGCATTCTCCTCTCCACCCTTCGGGGGGAGAGGGACAGGGTGAGGGGGGCGCTGCCGCGATGATAAGCGCGTGCTCCTTCTAACCTGTTCACTGCTCGCTCGTTAAAACTCACGGCAACAGAATTTTGATTCTGTTGCTTGTGCCGCCTCTCCCCCCTTGGGGGGCGAGGAGTCCCAGTTTGGACGCTTCGATACCTTCCCTGCCTGCCCACGGATCGTGAGGGGGCGTTTCCTGTCCCAGCAAAGCCGCCCCAAACCATGGCCGAACCGCCCATCATAGCCCTGCGCGGCGTGTCTCTTGGCTACGGTGCCAATCCGCTGTTCGAGGATGTAGAACTGCAGCTGCTGCCCGGTGAACGGGCGACGCTGGTCGGTCGGAATGGCTGTGGCAAGACAACGATCATGAAGCTGATGGCCGGCGTTATTCAACCTGATGCTGGTGAGCTGTTCTTGCAGCCCGGCACGCGCGTCTCATACCTGCCGCAGGAACCCCGGTTCAATGAAGGCGAAACGGCGTGGGAGCATGTGGCTGCCGCTGACCCCGACAATCCGCCCAGCGACTATGAGATATCGGCCGCACTGGAGCGTGTTGGCATGCCGGGCGCGCGCATGACGACCGAACTTTCTGGCGGCGAAGCGCGCAAGGTCAGCCTGGCCCGCGCGCTCATCCGCCCGCCAGATGTGCTGCTGCTGGATGAGCCCACCAACCATCTGGACCTGCTGGCAATCCAAGCGCTTGAAGATTTTCTGTTGAGCTTCGGTGGCGCCGTGCTGGTTATCAGCCATGACCGCGCCTTTCTGGATGCGATCACGCAGCGTCTGTTCTGGCTCGAGCGTGGCATTCTACGCACCGCGCAAAAGCGGTTCCGCGAATATGAGGCTTGGGCTGAAAGCATTTATGAGGAAGAAGCCAGGCAGGCGGAGCGGTTGGACACCAAACTTGCCCAGGAAAAACGCTGGCTGCTGCGCGGCGTCACGGCGCGGCGGAAGCGCAATCAAGGTCGACTGGCTAGGCTTGATGTTATGCGGGACCAACGATCAGCACTAATCGGTAAGCCCCGCCGCATTGATCTTCAGATCAGCGAAGGTGAAGCCAAATCCCGAATGGCGATTGAGGCAAAGGATATTTCGGCCTCCGTCCCCGCACCGGACGGCAAGGGTAAGCGCGTGCTGTTCAGTGAGTTCTCAACGCGCATTCTTAAAGGCGAGAGGATTGGTGTGCTCGGCCCCAATGGCGCGGGGAAAACCACGCTGATCCGCATGTTGACCAAAGATTTGCCCGTAGACAGTGGCAATGTCCGCATCGCTAAAACCTTGAACGCTGCCTATTTTGACCAGAAGCGTGCAGGCCTTGATCCTGACGAATCGCTCTGGCGCACCATGTGCCCCGGCGGCGGCGACCAAGTGATGGTGCTGGATACGCCGCGCCATGTGGTTGGATATTTGAAGGACTTCAATTTCGACGTGGACCAAGTGCGTGGTCCGGTCAGCACGTTATCAGGTGGTGAGCGGAACCGGTTATTGCTGGCCAAGCTGCTTGCCCGGCCTAGCGATCTTCTAGTGCTTGATGAGCCGACCAATGATCTCGATATGGATACGCTGGACCTGCTGGAGGATGCCCTTGGTGAATTCAAAGGCACGCTGATCGTGGTCAGCCATGACCGGGATTTTCTGGAACGCATGGTCGCCAGCATTATCGCGCTGGAGGGGGATGGCCAAGCGCGGGAGTTTGTCGGTGGTTACAAAGATTACGTCCGCCAGCGGGGCGATAAGCTTGGTCTAACCAAGTCAAAACCGGCTAAATCCGCGCCCACTGCATCGCCGCCAAGGCCGCGTTCGGAGCGCGTGGGGCTAACCTTCAATGAGCAGCATGCGCTTGACGAATTGCCTAAAACCATCGCCAAGCTGGAGCAGGACGTTGGCCGGATTGAGAAAGCATTGGCCGAACCCGACGCCTATTCCCGGGACCCGGACCGTTATCACAAGCTGACGGCCTTCCTGAAGAAAACAGAGGCTGAGCTTGAGGAGTCCGAGGAGCGCTGGTTAGCGCTCGCGGAAAAAGCTGAAGCGCTGGACAGTCCAGTTTGATCCAGCATTACCCTTCACCGAATTTTGACGACCGCCCGCCCGGAGCGCCGATCGATGCACTGATCCTCCACTACACTGGCATGGCGACGGGCGCGGAAGCCTTGGCCCGGCTTGCCGATGCTGAAGCCAAGGTCAGCGCGCATTATTGTGTGGATGAAGATGGCACCGTGTTCGCCATGGTGGATGAAGCGAAACGCGCCTGGCATGCGGGGCTATCCCATTGGGCAGGGCGCAGCCGCTTGAACGATGTGTCTGTTGGCATAGAGATCATCAATACCGGCCATGCCCATGGCCTAAAGCCGTTTCCAAAAGCGCAGATCGCCGCCGTCATCAGCCTGTCCCGTGAAATCATGGAACGTCATGGGATTGTTCAGCCGCGCGTACTTGCCCATAGCGATATCGCACCGACACGGAAGTCGGACCCTGGCGAGCTATTCCCATGGGCAGAATTGGCCCGCGCAGGCGTTGGGCTATGGCCCGAAGCAGCGCGTCGCAATAGCTTCGGTCAACGCCCGCCCTTGATTACGGCCCAGCGCCTGCTCGCCCAGTGGGGGTACGCAGTTGCGGAATCTGGCGCGCTTGATAGTGCAACTGCGTCTGCGACAGCCGCATTCCAGCGCCGCTTCCGGCCCCGGCGTGTGGATGGCGTGTTCGATTCTGAATGCGGTGAACTTCTGACGTCGCTCTTAGATCAGTGCAACTCTTCGGAAGTTGGTCAGTAATCCCACTTCAGGCGCGCGCCGACTTTCTGGGAACCGTCTTGTTTGGACTCGCTCTCAACGGTCACATTATCGAACAGCTCGACCTCCACCACGACCGCGCCTGCTGCCTTGCCACCGCCTTGGCGCACGCCGACATAGATATCCTTGGTGAGGTATTTGCCCGCTTCAACGGCAGGCGCACCATCTTCGCCCACATCAACCCGCAATGTATCGATGCCGACGGCCTTGCGGACTTCGGCTACGGGGTCGAACCCACCACCGCCACTGGCAAGGCTCGCAACGGCTGCGGCGAGTTGTAGGGATTCCGTTGCCGTCAGTGCGCCAGCGTTTTTGTTGAACAGCAACCGGGATAGAATTTCGTCACGGGGCAGTTCTGGCGTGGACGACAGAATGAGTTCCGGTTTCGCCGCTGGGCCCAGAAGCTGCACCTTGGCGACGAAATCATTGCCTTCATATTCAGCCACAATATCCAGCAGCGGGTCGACCTTGCCACTGGCGTCCGGGCTCAATCGCACCTCACCTTTGGTGATGTCGAGCCGCTTGCCGAGCAGATCAAACGTGCCGCGGCGCATGGTCAGCAGCCCATTGATATCAGGCTGCGCCGCTGTCCCGCCAACGGTGATATCTCCGCCCCATTCTGATTCGAGACCGCGCCCACGCACGAACGCTTGTCCCGGAATATTCACGGCAACATCTAAGTTGATAACCGGTCCGCCACCGCCTGTATCTTCATCACCTATCTCCTGGCCTTCCGGCATGTCACCAATTTCAGTGACGTGTAGCTCTGGAATGTCAGCGGGGAGATTGTCGATCAACTCTACCTCAACCTTATCGGTCGTGATGCGGGCGACGACATTGATAAGCTTGGCACCACCTTCAGCTTTCAATGATCCACTGGCGCTGGCCGCGATGTCATCCCGGGCGACAAGGCGCGCATTGCTTAGGTTTGCGGTGAATTGGAATGGATAGCCCGCCGCTGCATCCAGCGTCGCCACAGCTTCGGCGGAAATACTGCCAGGACCAGCTTGTGCGGTGAATGGGCGAAGCTCAATGCGTGGTCCGTTGGCTGTGACGGCGATCTGATCGAACTTCAATGTCGTGCCGAATTCCAGATGCTCATAGCCACCGGGGCCGAGTGCGATCTGGCCCTGCACATCCGGCGTGCCCATGGTTCCGCCAACGCGGATATCGATCGTAGCATCGCCAGTCACGCGATGATCATCCAGCGGCGCCAATGCCAGGATCGGTTCAACAGAACCTTGCCATGCAACCGCCAAAGCCAGCCGGGACGCATCATTCGGCAGCGGCGGACCGCCCGCGCTTTGTGCAAGCCCAACTTCGCCTTTGATTGTCAGCGGTGTCGGGCCAAGGCCAGCGCCGCTAATGTCAATGGTCAATGCGCCAGGGGCTAAGCCGAACCGGCCATCCACTTCCATTTCGGCGCCGCTTGGATCATCAGCCGCACGGATACTGCTGGCTTTCAGGACAATGGCACCCTGGGGCGCCGCCAGTGTGCCGTCAATCTTGCCAGAGGCTGTCACTTGGCCAAGGACAGGTAGGCTTGGGATGAATTTCTGCAACGCACCCAGATCAGCATTGGCTTCTCTCAGGTCCAGACTGATCCGCTCGCCCGACATATCAACAGATGCGATGAGTTTTATGGGCTTGGACTTAAGGTCGAGGCCCTTGACCGTTAGCCCAGCACTGTTCTGTGAAATGCGGAGGCCAGGCTCCAGTCTGAACGGCGCTCCGGCGAATGCGCCCTTGCCACTTGCTAGCTCAAAGCGGGTCTCGCCATTGGTGAGCGCCAGTCTGCCAGCGATATCTGCTGACATGGCCTGACCGCTCGCTTTTCCTTTGACTTTGGCCGTCACGTCCGCGCCGCTGAGCGGCCCGTCTAGTGTGACCACGGCTTCGGCAATGTCCGCACCGTCCAGCTTCGCCTGTTCAACGGTCACTTCTGCCTTGATGGGGGAGGCACCATCTATGCCGCCATTTGCTTTCACCGTAACGCGTTTTGCGTTGACGCCAGCGGCAGAAAGGTTTTTTAGGTCCAGGTCAGCATCGATCTGCTGGCCGGACCTGCCCCCGGAAAGCTTGATGACGCCGCCGCCCTCGCCAGCCGCCTGCTGCCCGAACGCGCGACCTGCTTCCGCAAGGCTGGCGAGCGTCACCCGCACCGTTCCGTCAGCAATTGTTGTGTTGAGATTGACCGACAGATCGCCTGCCGCTTCCGCCCCTGGTCCGCTAACAGCAATGTCTCTCAGGCTGAGTATCTGGCCTTTGAGGGCAAATAGCGTCCTGACATCCAGCGGGCCATAGGGTGAGGCAGCGGACACATTAAGGCGGCCATTCGGGCCGGTCGTCAGACCTTTTGCATCCGCCTGGATGCGGGCTGTCTGGAACGTTTGCCCGGCGGCAATAAGCGGCGCGAAGTTCAGATCTGCCGCCACAGCCGGATCCGTCAGTTTGCCCGAGATATTGATACCGCCAGAAAGGGCACCATCCACCGGCGCATTAACAACCCGTGCGACCTTGCCGAGATCAGGCACGCTTAACTTCAGGGCGCTGTCGATTTTCTGTAGTCCCGGTCCAAGCGTTACGGTACCGGATAGCGCTGCGCCCAGTGCGGTTGCGTTCAGCCCTTTGAGCTTCAATCCATCAGGCCCGAACCGAACATCGCCCGCCAGTTTACCTTGGCCATTCAGGGGTAGCCCGGATAGGGGGGCGAGTTCTGCCAGGTTCAGGACATTCGCCGTGAAAGCGCCCTCGACGACGCCCGAAAGGTCCGCACCACCGTTAAAGCGTGCGCCTGCCAAGCCAGCGCCTGTGATCTGCGCCTTGATCGGCAGCCGTGTTGCATCAGCGTCATAGCGCCCGGATGCATCGATGACCCAACGGCGGCGGCTAAGCTTGGTGAGCTGGGGGTCGTCCAGCGTGATTTCCTTCAGCTCCAACCGCGCTGTCCAGGGTGCGCCAAGCTGGGCTGCGGCAAGATCTGGGGATGTTTGAACCTTCAGCCAGATGTCACTGGCCGCAATGGCGTTCATGGCGGCCCGGTTGGCTGTGACTGTTGCTGAAATCTGGGGCTTTTCGATCGTGCCCGAAACGTCTGCCGTCATGGCTGGATTCTTGAGTTCAAGGCCGGGCGCAAATGGCGTGATCTTACTGACGTCGATGGCCTCAGTCCGCACGGTCGCGTTAACGGCACCGGTACCTGGCTCAAACCGGCCCTGCACCGCGATTGCCGCAGGGGCTGCCTTCGCAGTGAAGCGTTCGACAACAACGGCACCGGTTTCCGTTAGCCCAGCCACTAGATCGATAGCGAGTGTGTCGCCAATGGTCTCGCGCAGGTCGGCGGGTATCAGAATGGCTGGATGCAGGTCGCCCTTGACTGTCGTCTGGATCGCATTGCCGGACCGATTGAGCGTGATTGCCAGGTCCGCCAGCTTGGATGCGCCAGTCTTGCCGTCCAAGCGGCCCTTCCAGGCGGAAAGATCACCGGCCCCGGTCAGCACAGCCTGCACGCCACTCGGCAAACCAAGCAGACTGGTGGCGAGGCCACCCGCTGGGTCATCGACCATTAGGTCAATATCAAAATGATTGTCAGCAAGCCGGTAGCCACCAGAAAGCTTCAAACTGCCGGGGCCATCCAACCGATCTACAGCAATTTTCGCTTCCGCAGCGCCAGATACATATCGTGCGTTGCCGTCCAGGCTCAAGCGCGCAGCCGTGCCAGCGACAGCCTCCGCAATCACAATTTCTTTAACGGCAAGGCGCTGCAGTTCGACAGATATAGGTGGCGGATCGAATGGCTCGCCGGGCGCAGTATCCGCAGGTGCGGGGTCAGAAGCCGGTTGGCGCGCAACCGTTACCCTGTCCGCCGCAAGGTTTTCTATCAAGATTGTGCGGGAAAAGAGCGCCATCGGATGCCACTGGAACGTGGCGTTTTCAACCGTTAGCCAAGCGCCTTGCGGGTCCTGCATTTCGATTTTTGCAGCGGTCAATGCGCCAAACGGATCGCCATCAAGGCCAGCAATGCGCACGCCTGCTGCCTCTGCCTGGCCCGCAATGAAATCCCGCCCGCTATCACTCGCCAACCAGTACCGCCCGCCAATCATCGCAACGGCGATGAGGGCGACAAGCGCCAGCACGGTGATGCCAGACCATTTCAGTACGCGCAGCATCAGAATGCCTGTCCGATGCTGATATAGAATTCAAACAGATTGTCCTGTTCGCGCGGGTTCAGCGGCGCAGCGACATCCAGGCGGAGCGGACCAATCGGCGTGTAATAGCGAAGGCCTAGCCCGGCGGCGAAGCGGAAATCCGTGAAATCTGGGCTTGGGTCCTCGAATGCGGACCCGCCATCGATGAAGGGTACGATGCCGATATCGTCCGTGATCCGCCAACGCATTTCGACACCGAATTCCAAGGAAGAGCGCCCGCCTTCAGGATCATTCCCGGCGTCGAGCGGACCGACGGATTGGAATTCGAACCCGCGGATCGAACCGCCGCCGCCTGCATAGAGCCTGCGGCTTGCAGGAATGCGGTCTCGGGCTGGGCCCAGAATGAAGGCGGCCCGGCTGCGTGCGGCGGCGATCAGCGTCTTGTCGCCAAGCAGGTCGTGATAGACCGACCCGCCCATGGAAAATGTCGCGAGGAAATCGGTGTTATCTAAGGTGATCGCAGCAGGCTCCAGCTTGAATTCGAGCTTGTAGCCCTTGGAAGGATCGAAGGGATCATTGCTGCCGTCGTAAAGGGCGATGAGCGGGAACGCGGCCACGACATTCTGGGTCGTGATGGCATTCTCCGTCGTTTCCAACACTTCCAGCACGCCGGTCGCAGAGCCTTTCCAGCGCTTGCCAAACGGGCGGCTGACGCCTGATTCGGCAGAGATTTTCTGTTCTTCGTAGGTATCCGTCACTTCTCGCGCGATCTCGCCAGCGACATGCACGCGTTGATCCAACCGTTTCCAGTTGGGTGCTGCCAATTCGGTGCGGAGGCTCTGCTCAACCTCAGCGGCTTTTAGCGTCACGGATAAATCTTCGTCGGCGCCGAAGATATTGCGGTGGATCCATGCAATGTCGGTGCCGGCCCCTTCGGTCGTCGAATAGTTCAGGCCAAGCGAAATGGTGCGCGGTTTGCGTTCTTTTGCGACGACGGTGATGTCCAGCTCACCGGATTCATCGGGTGCATCATCCCAATTGATCTGTATGCCATTGAACAGGCCGGTCTGGTACAGGCGACGGCGGGCGGCGTCGATCTTTGAGATATCAAACAGATCGCCCTGGTCCAAATTGGCGACCCGTTTGAGGTATTTTTCCTTGGTGCGGTCTACGCCTGCGATAAATGTTTGGCCAATATTCACCCGGGGGCCTTCGTGGATGTCCAGCACGACTGTCAGCGTCTGTTCATCATGGTTCACGACCGCACGGCGTTTACCTTGCTTAGCGAGTGGATAGCCCGATTCGCCAAGCTTTCTGAGGATCACTGGCCCCGCCTCGACGATCTTCTCAGATGCGGCCGGCCCACCGACCACGATGCCAAGCAGGCTTAGGTCCTTAAAAAGGCCCGGTGCGTCCGGGTTGTCATAGTCGATCCGGTATTGCCCAAGTGTGTACCGAGGGCCTGGAGTGATATCGAAGGTGATGGCGACCGGGGCGTTTGCGAAGTCGATCTTTTGCTCGACCGTGAAGGCGTAATATCCGTCCGACTGTAACGCTTTTTGGAAAAGCGCCACATCGCTTTCGACCCTGCGGATCAACGCCGCCCGGCTAAGTGGCGGTTCAGCGACTTTGCGCTGCAATATGGATAGATCGACGAGCTTCTTTTCCAGCTTCTTTTTGGGCGCATTATAGAAGACTTCGTAAGCATACACTTTGGTTGGCGCTTGGGTGTTGGCGGGTTTGTCTGATGGATCGCCACGTTCAACTTCCGGCGTGCCTTTTGGCTCGGGTTCAGGCTGCTCGGCCAGAAGTAGGCGCGGCGGTGGAGCGGGCGCTGCCATCGGTGCCTGGAACACGCGACCTGGCTCCAAAGTTCGGCGCGCGTCCAAGCCATTCGCTGCTGCCGATGTGACAAGCAGCGAAGCCCACAGACCAATCGCTAGGTGTGAAATCAGGCGCATGGGCGCTCGGTGTATCAGGCCTGTTCCGGAATCAAAATTGGCTTCAACGCCGCGCCCGCCTTAATCGCCTCAAACCCCTCGACAGCGCGGTCGAGCGGCAGAACCGGGTCTGCGAGCATTGATATATCAACGTGGCCTTCGCTTAGGAGTTCCACAGACATATCCCAATCCTGCCAAAGCCTGCGACCGTGCACACCGTAGAGTGAGATGCCGGTACGAAGAATGGCGTTGATATCCAGTGGGTGCGGATCTTTCGGCCCCGCGACTAGGCGGATATCGCCCATGCGTTCCGTCGCTGCCAGCACGGCGTCCAAGCCGGAGGCTACGCCGGAATATTCGATGCCGACCTCAACGCCGAACCCGCCGGTGGCGTCCCGAGCCGCTTTGGCGACATCGGCTTTGGTGGGATCGATGATCAGATCAGCACCTATCTGCTCCGCCAGTTTCAGGCGCTTCAGGTTCGGATCGGCCGCCAGTACGCGCCGGGCGCCGAGCGCACGAGCAGCCGCAACTGTCATCAGGCCGATGGGGCCGCAGCCGTTCACGAGAACTGTCCTGCCAGATACGCCCCGTTGCGCCATGCAGGAATGCACAGCGATACCAAAAGGCTCGATCATTGCAGCCAGATGATCATCCATACCGGCTGGTACGGGGCGGGCAATCTGTGCTGGAACAGCTACCCGGTCGGCAAACCCGCCATCAATGCTGATCCCTGGATAGCCCAGAAATTGGCAAAGATGCGCATCACCCCGGCGACAGAATCGGCATTCACCGCAGAAGATATGGCTTTCTAAGCTAACCCGGTCCCCAACTTTGATATGCGTGACGCCAGCACCCAGCGCTTCCACAACGCCAGTCGCTTCATGGCCTAGAATACGTGGCGGGGCGACACGGGGCTGCATCCGTGGCGCCCAGTCATAGATCGCCATATCCGTGCCGCAGATACCGGCGGCGGAAACGCGGATCAGCGCTTCGCCAGGGCCTGCCTCTGGTTCCGGCGCATCAATGACGCCGACACTGGCTTCCGCTTTCGCTAATTTGGCGACGGCGCGCATGAGCTTTGGTCCTTCAGTTAAGTAGCCTCAGTTCTGCAGGCCTCCCCCCTCTCCTCTCCCTCTCCCCCCTATGGGAGGCGAGGGAGCATGAGTGGCGACGCCTCCGAGGGTCCCCTCGCCTCCCATAGGGGGGAGAGGGCGGGGAGAGGGGGGAGACCTGCAGCCAAACAGAAACCCCGTCCGGTCCCAATTCGCTATACGTTGTATACGTCCAACGGAATGTCTACCCGGTCATTCAGGAATGTGATGTGCTTTTTGGCGATTTTAAGGCCGTCATCGCCGCGTTCGAGCACATAGTCATAGCGCCCGCCGTGGCTGCGCGGGCCTTTGCGGTCTGCGTATTGGTGGACGGTCCAGCTGCAGGTCACCTCAATTCGGTCCTGGTCTCCGCCCAAAATCAGCACATTGCCGATTACATGGGCGCTGCGCGGCATTGGCGCTGAAGCGTAGGAATCCCGGGTGTTGATCCGATAAACGCGGTCATCAAGCCCGGCTTTGGTTGGGAAGTAGATCAGGAAAAGCTCTGCGTTCGGGTCTGTCGCGAGCGTGGTTTCGTTGATCCACGCTGGCATCAAATATTCTGCATCTTCCAGATAGAGATCGAGCCAGTCGTCAAACATACGATTGTCGAGCAGATAGGCTTCGCGGAAAATCAACCGCTCGACCTCATAGTGCAGGCGGATTTCAGCGTCTGTAATGCGGCTCATGTCCGCACCGTCATTAATTCGGCCCAGCGTCGATACTGGCCTACGAAAATTGTCTCCAGGTCCCACGGCGTGTTGCTGGCGACGGGGTTGATGTTGAGCAAGCGGGCGTGAGCATCCGGCCCTTTGATCTCCGTCGCCTGGCCACGCTCGAACGGTGACCATTTGGCGAGTCTGCCGCCGACGCCGGCTTGGGTGTCCTCCAGTGCGACGGAATCATCTGGCGTGGCGAGGCCGCTGGTTAGGAAGAAATCTCTGAACTTATTCAGCCGGGCGGTGCGGGCCTGCACGCTCTCCCCCTTCGGCGCAATGCAGTAAACGCGGACTTCCGTGGACGAAGCGCTTAAAGGGCGGATGATGCGGATTTGGGTGGAGGATTGGTCCATCAGGAACAGATTCGGATACAGCAGCAGGTTCCGCCCGCGCCCAACCATCCAATCCCATTTTTCCTGCCCAACTTCGGGCAGAACTTTATCTTTGGCCTCATACAAGGGGGCTGCTTCGGGCGCTCCCCGGTCTGACCAAATGATGTTGTGGCCATTGCCAAGGTCATAGCAGGCGGTTTCGACCGCACCCGGATCAAAGCGGGCGTTCTCTGTCAGCTTCATGCCCGAAGCGCCATTGATTTCATTCCGCCGCCGCACCGTTTGGGCAAAATTCCGGTGGACCACACCCACATGGTAACCATCGACGCCGTTCTCGACCTGGAGCTTCCAATTGCAGTCCACCACATAAGCGGCAGACCCCGGCAGGACTTCCATGCCATCGGGGGATTGGTCGGCCAGCATGTCAATGAAGGGGAGCGTTTCGGCCAGATGTTCCGTCAGCGTTGGCGCATCTGGGTTCAGGCAGGCGAAGATAAAGCCCTTGTAGCTTTCAACGCGGGGAACGGCTGTCAAATTATAGCAGCTTTTATCGACGCCATTGGGGAACCCAGCGGCTTCATCTTTGATACGAATGCACTCGCCGGAAGACTTGAACGTCCAGCCGTGATACCGGCAAACCAGCACACGGGCATTGCCCTGGCGGTTTGCTGTCAGCAGTGCGCCCCGGTGGGAGCAGGCGTTGATAACGCCGCTAACGCTGCCATCGTCTAGCCGGTTGATAATGACAGGCTGGCGCCCAACCTCTGTCCAAATATAGTCGCCAGCGTTTGGGATTTGGCTTTCATGGGCGACATACATCCACGTCGCTTCGAAGATGCGCTCCATCTCCGCCTCGAACACGGCCTCGTCGTCATACATGCGCCGGTCAATCCGGAACTGACCTTCGCTCGCCCGGTCATCGACCATTTGGGCAAACTCATCTGATTGGGCGGGGCCGCTTGCGTCTGGCATTCAGAACCTCCTCTGGGGTCGAGGGCTCAGCTTACGCTATGCCTGCCAAATGGAGAAAGGGCGCCCTCATATGAAGGCGCCCCAACGTCTCAAGCCTTATTCGTCTAGAGGCTAAACAGCCTCAAGACTTAGCTGAATGCCTGTAGCCCCGTAATCGCCCGGCCCAGGATCAGGGCGTGGATGTCGTGGGTGCCTTCATAGGTGTTGACGGCTTCCAGGTTCATCATGTGGCGGATCACGTGATATTCGTCTGAAACGCCATTGCCGCCGTGCATGTCACGGGCGACGCGGGCCATTTCCAGTGCCTTGCCACAGTTATTGCGCTTGATCAGCGACACCATTTCTGGTGCGGCTTTGCCTTCGTCCATCAACCGACCAACACGGAGAGCGGCTTGGAAGCCGAGTGCGATTTCGGTCTGCATGTCCGCCAATTTCTTTTGCATCAGCTGCGTCGCGGCGAGCGGGCGGCCAAAGGCTTTCCGCTCCATCACGTATTCACGGGCTGCGCGCCAGCAGAACTCACCAGCGCCCATGGCACCCCATGCAATGCCGTAGCGGGCTTTATTCAAGCAACCGAATGGGCCGCCGAGGCCACGGGCTTTCGGCAGTTTGTTTTCTTCCGGCACGAACACGTCATCCATGACGATTTCACCGGTTGGCGACGCCCGCAGTGAGAATTTGCCTTCAATCTTCGGCGTTGTAAGGCCTTCCATGCCGCGCTCCAGGATGAAGCCACGGATCACGTCGTCATCATCCTTTGCCCAAACGACAAACACGTCAGCGATGGGGGAGGAGGTGATCCACATTTTGGCACCCTTAAGGCGATAGCCGCCATCGACTGCCTTGGCGCGGGTTTTCATGCCGCCAGCGTCAGAGCCGTGGTCGGGCTCAGTCAGGCCGAAGGAGCCGACATGCTCGCCAGAAGCCAGCTTCGGCAGGTATTTCTGCTTTTGCTCTTCAGACCCATAGGTGTGGATCGGGTACATGACCAAGCTGGACTGCACGCTCATGGCGGACCGGTAAGCGCTGTCGCAAGCTTCAACGGCACGCGCGACGACGCCGTACATCACAGCCGTACCGCCAGGGCAGCCATAGCCTTCAAGGCCGACGCCGAGGAAGCCTGCATCGCCCATTTTCTTGTAGATGGCGCGATCAAAGGTCTGGTTGCGGTTGGCTTCCAGCACGCCTGGGAACAGTTCCTGCTCACAAAAACGAGCGGCAGCTTCGGATGTCATCCGTTCATCTTCGTTGAGCTGTTCGCCCAGCAGCAGCGGGTCCATCCAGTTGAATGGGGGGAGAGTACTGGTCTTCTTTGCGCCGTCGGGCATGGAATAGCTCCTCAAATGGTTAAGGCGGCGGCAAGGTTTCCGCCGGTATCATAACGTTTCAGTCATGGTTATAGCCGCAGTTTGCGCGCCAGGGGAGATACGATGCGCCGCAGGGATAATAGCGCAGGCCTCAGTGAGGTTTTTGTCGAGTTTCAGCAGAACGGCTCGTATACGAAGGCGATCGCGATTGACCCTGTGTCGATGGTCGAAGTGTCTATTGTTGGCGCAACCGCCAGCCCGCGCCACGTATTACAGCAGGCCGCTGTGCGGAAGCTTGAATATGTGCTGAAAAACAAGCGTGGTGCCGCTGCACCTGGGCGGGGATTGCTGGCTTAAGGTATTCTGTAAGTAACTGAATTCAGGTGGCCGTTGTCGCAATCTGCGTCCTGCAGGCTTCCCCCCTCACCCTGATCCCTCTCCCCCCTATGGGGGGCGAGGGGACCCTCACATAGTTCGCGTTTCTTCCTTTTAGAACCCTCTCCCCCCATAGGGGGGAGAGGGCAGGGTGAGGGGGGAAGGTTGCGGGCCAGAGAAAACTCGCCCGCCTTCACCGCTTCCCGCCTTCACCGCTTTCCGCCCTCAACGCTTCCCTCTGGCATCCACTGGCCAGATATCGACCAGCACATCACCCCGGCAGACATGATAGCAGTCGTGCAGGTTGATGGTGGGGTCGCAATGCGGTGTCACACATTCCATGGCGTCGCCGATTTTTAGGGCGGCTGCCCCTTCAGGTAGCGTTACCCGGCCATGTTCATCGCCGGACCAGCCATATGTGGCACCGTCTGGCGCGCCCGTGGCGATCACTGGCATATAGCCTTCAGTGGCAAAGCACTTAAGGCCAGCATCCGTCGTCACGAACTTTTCGTGCTGGGCGGAGACAACGCTGGTGCGAAGGAAAAGCGCGTCCTTGAAAGGCCGCTCACCACCGCCGCGCAGATCAACGCGGTTGTAATCCACATCCATCACGATGAAGGACCCGGCCTGAAGTTCGCCAAGGCCATCTGCATCAGCTTCGATTGCATGGGTGCCAGTGCCGCCGCCTGTCAGCAATGGCGGGGCGATACCGGCCTCTTTCAAGGCCGATTCGACCTGGCGCATATGCCGGGCGACTTCTTCGGCACCGCGTTTGCGCTCTTCAAAATCGACGATGTGCTGCAATTGCCCGGCATAGCCCTGGATGCCGCCGAACCGCAGTGCGGGTGCCGCGTCAATATCGCGAGCAAGCGCTGTCGCTTGCTGGGCGGAAGGCACGCCCGTGCGGTTGGCGCCGACATCATTATCGATAAACACCGTCAGCGGCTTCCCGCCTTTGGCTTCGGCCGCTGCTGCCAGCATGGCGACGTTCGTTGGGTCATCGGTGACGACGGCCAGATCATCTGCAATTTCATTTAGTGCGAGCAGCCGATCAATCTTGGCTGCCTGAACCACAGGGGAGGTGATGAGAACGCCCGGCACGCCCCCGCCTGCCAAAGCCTCGGCCTCTCCCAATGTGGCGCAACAGGCACCAACAGCGCCTGCATCCACCAGCATTTTAGCGATCGTGACTGATTTATGCGTTTTGGCGTGGGGGCGGATGCGGAGACCTTTAGCCTTCGTCCAGCTCAGCATGGCAGCAATATTGGCCTCCATGATATCCAGGTCGAGCACCAGGGCCGGCGTAGACAACGCCGCACGGGAGCCCGGTTGGCCGACCAGATGCGCGTTCACAGATAGGGCTGCAAGGTCTAGGGGCATGGGGTGTCTTTCATTATGTGTTGCGTTGGGAGGGTTGGGAAATGGCCGCAGGCACCCCCCTCACCCTGATCCCTCTCCCTCCGTTGGGGGGCGAGGGGACCCTCACAGAGTCCGCGTTACTTCCTATTGGAACCCTCGCCCCCCATGCAAACGTTTGGCGGGGGGAGAGGGCAGGGTGAGGGGGGATGGCAGCGGTCATATATCTTACACTGGCCAATGGGCCTTCAAATGCTCAGCCATGGCCATCATCCCGCCTGTGTCTAGCGTGATCCCGTCACCCAGAGCAGGCGGCCCGGGCCAGCCGGAATCCGCATTCTCTGCGCCGTTAAAGCTTCGCGCCGCCGCATAGCGCGGGATCACGTGATAGTGGACGTTTGGATCCACCATCATCAGCATCAGATAATTGATCTTGTCGTAGTCAAACGCAGCCTTAAGCGCCGCTTCGATGTCCTTAATCGCACTCGGCAGCGCCGCGAACGCCTCTGCCGAGATATCGGAGAAGGCTTCCGCATCCTCCGTGCACGCAAGCACTAAGGACCCCCAAGTTGGCTGGGCCGGGCGCACCAGCACGACCCATGGCCCGTAGTCTTTCACCAGGGATGCGGGCCAGCCAAACGCGGCGATGGTTTTGTTGGCGGCGTCAGATGGGGTTGCGCTAGGCATGGGCCGCCTGCGCTTTCGCGTCCCGGCGGAGGGCGGAGAGTGCGCCGCCGCGCATGACTTTGCCCGGCAGATCATGGCCGACAATATCTTCAGCAAGCCGGGCGCATTCGATCAAGGCTTCCAGATCGACGCCGGTTTCAACGCCCATCTCATCGCACATGAACACGATGTCTTCGGTGGTGACATTGCCTGCAGCCCCCTTGTGTCCCGCAAACGGGCAACCGCCTAGGCCCGCGACGGAGCTGTCATAGAGATCGACGCCCATTTCCAGCCCTGCATAAACATTCGCAATGCCGCAGCCGCGCGTGTCGTGCAGGTGCAGGCAGATGCGCTTGTCTGGCCAGCGATTGCGGACGGCACCAACAACCTCCTTCACAGATTTAGGCGTCGCCCATCCGACTGTGTCGGCAAGGCTAATGATATCGATATCAATGCCGGTCTCGGCTTCGAGCCCCAGCAGTTCTTCCAGCCGCTCAACTACGCGTGCGGGTGGGATATCGCCTTCGAAATTGCAGCCCCACGCCGTCATAATGGAGGCGCGCGTTACCGGAATGCCGTGCTCCTGGTACATGGCGATCTGATTGCGTTGAACGCCAACATTTTCCTTGAACCCGCGATTGGTGTTCATGCCCATAAAGGTCTCAGACGTCGTCGTTGAGATTGAGCCGAACATGTAAATGTCATCTGCCGCAATCGCCCGCTGCAGGCCTTTTTCGTTCAGCCAAAGAACATGGTGCGCAACGCCTTCTTTGCGCTTGAAGCCTTTCACAACCTCATCCGCATCCGCCCAGCCCGGAACCCGCTTCGGGTTAACGTATGACGCCACCTGAATTTTCTTCAGCCCGGTTTCGGTCAATGCATCGATCAGCTCAATCTTGCGCGCAGTTGCAATCGGTCCCGGCTCAATCTGAAAGCCCTCACGGGGTCCTTCTTCTTGAATATCAATACGGCTTGGCAAATCGCTCATGGGGTCGATCCTTAGCGGTCGTTAGATGATTGGTTTGGTCGAAAGCCTAACTCTTGACGTCTTCGGCTCCAAGTGTCCGGCCTTCGAAGCCTTCAGGCACGGCGCGACCGCTGTCGGTGAAGGCCTTCTTAACGGCCTCCACATTGCCGGCGAGAACCGTGGTGCGGTTCTCTTTGGTCCAGCGGTTGCTGTCGATAATGGTGTTGAGGGAGCCTTGGAATTTTGGGGCGACATAGCGGCCAAAGAGTTCATAGCTCCGCAATATTTGCTCCCGCGTTGCCCATTCATTGGCACGGAACAGCATGCCGCCGAACCCGCCTTGGCTCAGCTCCAGCAGGTATTCTATCCCTTCCGAGATTTTGTCAGGGGAGCCAATGAGCGTTGTGCCCATCTCCACGCCGTCTTTCAGTGGATCATCCGCACGACCGGGTGGGCGGCCAAGGGTTTCTTCGAAATAGGTAATGGTCTCCAAGCGTTCGCCTGCACGGACTTCATTCAGCGCCTGCTCATCATCCTCCGCGCAGTGCATGTTGACGACGACGCGCCAGTCTTTGCGGTTCATGGTGTGGCCGTGCTTGGCGGCTTCTTCCTCGGCGATATTCCATTGTTTCGCCAGCATTTCAGGCCCGCCCGGAATCCCAGCGCCGATGGACAGCACGCCAATGCCGTGCCGCCCCGCAGCCATCATCCCGAATGGCGTAATGGTGGACGCGACGGCGACCGGGAATCGATCCTCAGACCAGGGTGCCAGGTGCAACCGGGCCTCGTTCAGCGTGAACCAGTCCGTTTCCATCGTGACAGGGTCTTCGCATTTCAGCAGTGCCATAATCGCATCCAGGGATTCGATCATGCGACGGCGCTGATCCGTCGGTTTGATGCCCATCATGTAGGCGTCAGATGGTAGGGCACCCGGCCCACAGCCCAGCATGGTTCGGCCTTTGCTCATATGGTCCAGCTGCACAAAGCGCTGTGCCACCAGAAGCGGGTGGTGATAGGGGAGGGACGTCACGCCAGACCCCAGCTTGATATGCCGGGTCCGCTGGAGGGCAGCGCCAATGAAAATCTCAGGGCTGGCGATGGTCTCCCATCCGGCGGAATGATGCTCGCCAATCCAGGCTTCATCATAACCGAGCTGATCCAAGCGCTCGATCAGCTCCATATCTCGCTCCATGGAAAGTGTTGGGTTTTCGCCAATTGCATGGAACGGTGCCAGGAATATGCCAAAGCTCATACCGCGTCGGGGCATGGGAGGGTCCTTATATTGGGAGCGAAAAACTGCTCTATTCGGGGTCATTGGTGCGTTTGTGCATAGCTTAGCGACGCGCCCGAAATTGCCAAGTGGCGGAGACTGCCATTGCATGAATGCGTTCTAATCGAAGTATTTCGATCAGGCGCCTAAATATTCATCAAAGCTGACCTATGGCGATTATGCTTTGTGCGGTTTGTGGCCGTCAGGATCAGAGATTTTCTATAGAACCCAAGAACACCAAGGCCTGTCGCAGATGGCACGGCGCTTGCTCTTTCTATCTTGAGAGTAAGAACCTGAAATGGTGGATGAGACTTCCATGGCCTATGGCGCTAACCTTGTTCAGCAAGCCAGTACGGGATACTGCTGATGCTGACTTCTAGCCTGATCTGAACTGGGCGCATCCCGTGATCCAGTTCCAAGAAACATCAGCGCCGCTCAATCAGGGCGGCTTTTACGCAGGAGAGCTAACTTGAAGAAAACGATTGGACTGTTGGGCGTCATCGCCCTTGCAGCTGGAGCCTTTTCCGGCAGCGCGCTGGCAGATAAACATGCCATGAAGAAAGAATATAACGTTGCCCTAGACGGTACGTTCGCACCCCATGCCATGCCCAAGCTTTCTGGCGGCATTGAAGGCTTCAACGTTGATCTGGCCAATGAAATCGGCAAGCGACTTGGTGCCAAAATGAACATCACGGCGGCCCAATGGTCCGGCCTGATCCCAGCGATGCAGGCTGGCAAGTATGACTTCCTGGTGGCACCGACAACCATCACCGAAGAGCGCGCGAAGACCATGCTCTTCACCGAAGGCTACCTGAACACGGACTTCTTGTTTGCTGTGAAAAAAGGCGCGCCTGCAATGGCGACCCTGGAAGACTTCAAGGGCAAGATCATCTCTGTCAACAAAGGCTCTGTATACGATAGCTGGGCGCGTGGCTTAGAGGCAAAAATTGGCTGGAAAGTGCAGTCTTACGGCACGCAGACGGACGCCATTCAGGCCGTCATATCTGGCCGCGCCTTCGCCAATGTCGCTGGCAATACCGGCGTTGCATGGGCTGTGAAGAAGAACCCGCAGCTTGAAGTTTCTTTCAACTACTCCACGGGCAAAATGTTCGGCATGCCGTTCCGCAAGGACGATGCGAAAACCCGGAACATGGTCGAAGCTGTCATTGAGTGCATGAAGCTTGACGGTACCTTCACGGCCATGAGCATGAAGTGGTTCAGCCTGGCGCCAACGCCGGGTTCTGCTGCTGTGACGGTTCAGGGCGGCTACGGCCAGCCTGGTCTTGAAGGCTTCGAAGCGACACCGCACGCCCCTAACTGCGGCTAATATGCGACGGCTGGCTGGGCCATGTGCGCCTGGCCAGCATCTTCCTTTTTTGGTGCCGGTGGAGCATTTGGGCCTTGAGCGATACCCCTATTCTGGATGTCCAGGGCCTGCGTAAATCCTACGGCAAGCTTGAAGTGTTGAAGGGCGTTGATCTGGCCGTGCGGGAACGGGAGCTGGTGTTCATCATCGGCCCGTCGGGCTCTGGCAAAAGCACACTGCTGCGGTGCTGTAATCGCCTGGAAGAATCAAATGGTGGGGCTGTCATCTTTGATGGCACCGATATCACGGCCAAATCCACCAATATCAACGCCGTGCGCCAGAAGATCGGCATGGTGTTCCAGTCTTTCAATCTCTACCCGCATATGTCGGCGGAAGGGAATGTGGCGCTGGCGCTGCGAAAAGTCCTGAAACGCCCAAAGGCAGAGGCGCTAGAACGGGCGCGCGCCGCACTGGACCGGGTTGGGCTGAGCGATAAGGCTGAAAACTACCCGAACCAGCTTTCCGGCGGCCAGCAACAACGGGTCGCCATCGCGCGGGCCTTGGCGCTTGAGCCTAAAATGGTGCTGTTCGATGAGCCAACCAGTGCGCTTGATCCTGAATTGGTCGGCAGCGTGCTGGAGGTCATGCGGGATTTACGAACCGCAGGCATGACCATGCTGGTCGTCAGCCACGAAATGCGGTTCGCCCGCGAAGCGGCAGACCGTGTTGTGTTCATGGATGAAGGGCATATCGTCGAGGAAGGCCCACCGGAACAAGTGTTTGGTGATCCGCAAATGCCCCGTACCCGGGATTTCGTCTCCCGGATTGATCACTGACCAATGAACGCCGATATCACGCAATGGGATCGCTTCCTCGCCAGTTTCTTCGATCTGGCGGTGATGCAGAAATACCTGCCGGACATCGTGGACGGGTTTTTGCTGACCTGCCATTTGGCGATTCTCATCGTCATCTCCGGTTTGGTGCTTGGATTGATCCTGGCTGTCATCCGCGCTTATGAATTCTGGCTGACAAGCTGGCTGATCGTCGTGTTCGCAGATGTCATGCGCGCCCTGCCGCCGCTGGTGTTCATTCTATTGCTCTATTTTGGCCTGCCCGGCGTTGGCCTGAATTTGAGTGGCTATGCGGCTACATATGTCACGCTGACCTTGGTCCTCGCCGCATTCTCTGAGGAAATATTCCGTGCTGGTATCCTGGCGACACCCAAGGGCCAGTGGGAGGCCGCGCGCTCTACAGGTCTAGGCTTCGGCCAATCGCTGGCTTATGTGATCATGCCCCAGGCAATCCGCATGACCGTGCCGCCGCTCACCAATCGCACCATTGCCATCGCCAAGAATACGGCTCTCGGAACGGTCGTCGGCGTTGGTGAAATTCTGAACCAGGCGACGACGGGCCAGTCATTTTCCGGCAATGCGTCGCCCTTGGTTTTGGGCGCATTGGCTTATCTCATTCTGTTCATTCCAGTGGTGGTTTTCGGCCGATGGGTTGAAACGCGCTTCGCCTGGCGTCGGACGTAGGGGGGCGGCAAGCATGGAATTCATCCTCCAAAACTTCTTCAACTGGGATATCGTGACCCAGGCTTGGCCGCTGCTACTGCGCGGCTTTGGCATGACGCTGATCCTGATGGCTGCTGTCATCCCTGTCGGCTGCATTGGCGGGCTAACCGTGGCCTTGCTCGGCCAGTCCCGGTTCCGCGCCGTCCGCTGGCTGACCATTATCTATGTGGATTTCTTCCGGGCGTTCCCGCCGCTGGTGCTGCTGATCTTCATCTATGCAGGCCTGCCATTCGCAGGCATTGACCTGCCCGCCATCGTCTCCGTCTGCCTAGCTTTCCTGCTGAACTCATCCGCCTACTATGGTGAAGTGTTCCGCGCCGGTATCGAAAGCGTTGGCACCGGCCAGGCAGAAGCCGCGCGCTCCACTGGCCTTAGCGGATTTCAAACAACAACCTATGTCGTCCTCCCCCAAGCTATCCGCAACGTCCTGCCAGACCTGGTCAGCAATACGCTGGAGGTGGCTAAGCTAACGTCCCTCGCCAGCGTCGTAGCCCTGCCAGAACTCCTCTATTCCGCTGACATGGCCCGCTCCGTCACCTTTAACGCAACACCCATTGTCATGGCGGCAGTGCTTTACTTGGTGCTGTTATGGCCCCTGGTGCGCCTACTCTCCCGCATCGAACACCGCTCTATGGGCAGTCGATAGGGTAATTGTCCGTATCGGCATCGTGATTTCGTTACGAGAGAAACAGAATTTGATCTGCTTCTAGCCGCAGCCTCGCCACGAATGTTGGCGATTCTGCCGCCCTGGTCCATCAGGGGGCGTGAATGCTGCGCATAATATTTTTGACAGGCGAAGGTTTCTTAGCGACGTTTATTGTTATTCGGCTGTTGCAGTCATTCATCTTCTGGCAGTGGTATCTGGGCTTTGATCCGACCCTAGAGCATGAATATGACGATTTCTTGCATCTTTTTATACCGTGGGGAATTACGCCGCTAGCGACATGCATTAGCGCAGCATACGGCGGCGTCTTGCATGCCATGTTCAATCAACGAGAAATAGCCATTCTTAGATGTGCAGTCTTTTGGGCAATTACGTCGCAAATCATCATGATTTGGTTAGGCGTTCATTTATCTTGGGAAGGCAATGTGACGGTCACAGGCATCGTCTTTGGACTGATTATTGCCTTCTTCTACAGCATCATGGGCTGGTTTCTCGGCGTGTTGATATACGCGTTGCTTAGTTTGCGGCGCGGTTTGGTCCGGCCGTTCGTTGAGTGTTGCCAACGGGTTCGATACCACACAGCGCCCGCCGGAATCCGTCTGCTGAAGATCGCCTGGGCTTCAATATTGAAGGCGTGACGCCGTTACGCCTCGCCTTCCACGAAGGTCAAAATTACCTGGTCCGCTGCCAAGCTGGCGCCTGCTTCGGCTTCCACCACGGCGATTTCCGCCGTTTTCTCTGCCCGCAGTACGTTTTCCATTTTCATGGCCTCGACAATCGCCAGGGCTTGGCCGGGTTCGACCGTGTCGCCGGCGTCGACCATCACGGCTTTTAGGAGGCCGGGCATGGGGGAGAGGAGGAGGTTGGAGGTGTCGGGGGGGAGTTTTTCCGGCATTAGCGCATGCAGGGCAGCGATTTCTGGCGTTAGCACCAGCGCGCGGGCTTCGACGCCGCCATGGGTGATGATGTAGCCGGGGCCGTCGCGGTCAATCTGCACGGCGACTTGAATGTCGCCGACATCCCCTTCGAACAGCAGTTTCGCGGGGTCTGGATCACCGGCGACGCGGATGGTCTGGCCATTCATCACCACTGCCGCCCCGTGGCCGTCCAGCGTGACGGAGACATCGCGGCGTATGTCCGCCAGCAGCACCACGTAATCGTGGACAAGCGGCGGCGGCGTTAGTGCGGAATTGGCTGCAAGCGCCCGGTCACGTTCTGCATTGGCAGCGTGGCGGGCAGCGATCACGGGGGCGATGATATCCATCCGTGCGTCAGCCAGCAGGTCATTGGCGAACCCATCTGGGAATTCTTCTTCAATGAACGCGGTTGAGATATTGCCGGAGCGGTGGCGGGGATGGTCAACGATGGCGGACAGGAACGTGAGGTTATGGCGGATGCCGCGCGTCTGGAACCGGTCCAGCGCCAAAGTCATGCGGTTGATGGCCTCATTGCGGTCCACGCCGTGGGTGCAGAGCTTGGCTAGCATGGGATCATAGAACATCGAGACCTCGCCACCTTCTGCGACGCCGGTATCAACGCGCACGCCGTCTTTCTCCGCAGGCGGGCGATAGCGGGTTAGCCGGCCAATAGAGGGGGAGAAATTGCGGGTGGGGTCTTCGGCGTAGAGGCGGCATTCAAGCGCCCAGCCATTAATTTTGAGATCATCCTGGGCAAAGCTCAGCGTTTCGCCAGACGCCACACGCAGCATCTGCTCCACTAGATCAAGGCCTGTGATGAGTTCCGTCACCGGATGCTCGACCTGCAGGCGGGTATTCATTTCCAGGAAGTAGAAATCCCGGTTGGGGCCGACGATGAACTCCACCGTGCCAGCGGATTCGTACCCAACGGCGGCGGCGAGTGCGACGGCCTGGGCACCCATGGCCGCACGGGTTTCAGCATCTAGGAACGGGCTCGGTGCTTCCTCAACCACTTTCTGGTGGCGGCGCTGGATGGAGCATTCGCGCTCAAATAAATGCACCGTATTGCCGTGGCTATCCGCCAGCACCTGGATTTCAATATGGCGGGGATCGACGACGAATTTCTCAACGAAGACCCGGTCATCGCCAAAGCTGGATTTGGCTTCACTGGCAGCGCGGACCAATCCGTCACGGGCTTCTTCGTCATTGAAGGCAATCCGCATGCCCTTGCCGCCGCCGCCGGCAGACGCCTTCAGCATGACGGGATAGCGAATTTCATTGGCGATGCGGACGACCTCTTCCGGGTCCGTAATCGCGTCGGCAGAGCCTGGAACCGTTGAAACGCCGGCTTCTTTCGCCAGCCGTTTGGATTCTATTTTGTCGCCCATTGCGTCAATCGCAGATGGCGGCGGGCCAATGAACACAAGGCCCGCTTCAGCCACAGCGCGGGCGAACCCGGCATTCTCAGACAGAAACCCGAAACCCGGATGGATCGCCTCCGCGCCCGTATCCTTGGCCGCCTGGATAATCCGTTCCGCTACCAAGTAGCTTTCAGATGCAGGTGCCGGGCCAATGGCGACGGCTTCATCGGCTTGCAAAACATGGGGCGTTCCTGCGTCTGCATCGGAATAAACCGCAACAGTTTTCACGCCAAGGCGCTTTGCGGTTTTGATGACACGGCAGGCGATCTCGCCTCGGTTCGCGATCAGGATTTTAGAGAACATGTGTGCGCTCAATCATTCTCGTTCGGTGCATTGAAGATGTGATACTGCCCATCGCCGACTTTGACGACTGTGGGTACAGTCTGCATTCCAGCCGCTGCTGCCAATTGGGCAAGGCGCGCCTGAATGGTTTCGGCGCTGACGTCTGGGAAGATGCGGGCGTTGAATTCTGAAGGGCGCCATTTTTTGCGGAACAGCCAGCCTGGCTTCCAGCGTGGCGCTGCCGGACCCGTAACACCCAAGCTTTCTGCCACATGGCCAGCAATCCGTTCGGCTGCGAATGCGCCGTCCTGGGCTGCAAAGAATTCCTCAAAGCGGGCGTGCTGGGCAGCTTTGGTTTCAGGGTCAGTTTCACCGTCCAGAATAGCCCGCGCCTGTACGATCACGGCATCTTCACTATCCCCAACAGCGCCAAGTGCGCCGGACAGGAAATATGTGTGCAGCGGCGACGGGATTGTTTGATAGCAGACGGCAGGCTTATCTAGCGCGAAGGCCTCCGTCGCCGTTGTGCAACTGGTGTGGACGAGCAGATCACAAGCGGAAAGCCACGCAGCTGCAGGGCCTTCGCGGACGATGTGAATGCCCTCGGCACCCGCTAATTTCACCTCGTACGGCTCTAACTTCTCCGTCGGATGCGGGCGCAGCACCACCTGATGATTGGGAAATTCCTTACGCAGGCGCAGCACCAGGGGTGAGGCTGCGGCCAAGTTCGCCGTTTCAAACGCCACCAGATCATCGATGAAGGCTTTGTCGTCCGGCACATCCAGATTGATGCGGCCGTCCCGCGTCAGGCTGCGGATCAATCCTTCCGCCGTGTTTTTGGCGGAATTGACGAGGCCGATATTCGTGTTGACCAGAATGAACGCGCCATATTTCGCGCGGATCGCTTTGGCGTCCTCCGCATACATGGAGCGGAGCTCCGGGCGCAGGAAATCCCAGCGCGGGTTGCCGGTGATGGTTAGCTTGCCGCTGTGGGCCGGATATTTTTCCTCGAGCGCGCGAACATGGCGCGGGCCAAGGCAGAAAACGGTCTCACACGCCGCCATGGATTTTGGGTGCACCCAGCGCAGCCGCCCGCTGCCCTCGCCAAGACCCGGCATTTCCTCATCAATGGCAGAGATACGATGGCCAAGCTTTTGAATGCGGCCCATGGCTTTGGCGTCGCCCGGCGTCAGTGTTTTGAATATCCAGAACCCTTTCGGCATGGCGCGCGCGTTTTTCTGCAGCAGCCATTTCTGCCCGGTGACGACCTCGACGCCAGCCGCCGTCGCGTACAGAGCGATCAACAGCCGGGAATCCAATTCCCTCGACGCGATTTCCATCGGCATATATAGGAAGGGCGGCTGTGTCGCGGGCACGTCGGGGGTGGGTCCAGTCAAATGTAATACCGTCCGTTGATCTAGCGGCAACAGCCGGGCCTGTCTACAGAATGGCTCCTGTCAGACGGAGCGTGAGGCGCCAAAGCGTATGAGCAAGCTGCTTACTAAGTTTCTCCCCAGTGAGACTGCCGCCCGGCGTCTTGCAAATAAGGTACAGCTTTTGCGGCCAAAGCAAGCTGGCCCGACGCTGCTGGTGATGAACCGCGCTGTGCTGTCTAGTGATATTCGTGCCGTTGCAGCCCGCTCTAGCCTGAATTTCGCCACGGTCAGCGCGGCCCAGTTTGAAGCGCTGACGGCTGGTGTGGTTCCAAAGGCGGATCAAACCCAAACATTTTTTAATCCCACATACTGGACCGGTCCTGCCGAGCGCAGGGAAAAACTAAAAACCATCACCCGCGCATTCTTGGATAGGGTCAACGGCCGGATCGGCTTTGACGCCGTTGTCGTTGCGAATACTGATTATTGGCAGGATGAAGCGGTAAAGGACGCCTGCCGGGACATGGGGAAGCGGTTTATCGTGCTCTGCCGTGAAAACTATGCCGTGCCGCTTGAACAAAAGCTGCTAGATGACCGCATCCGGCAGACCGGCTTTGTATTTGAAGGCGATGCAGTCGCTGTCGCATCAGACATCACCCGAGACACCATGCTGGCGACCGGAGCATTCAAACCGGGTAGCGTCCACACGATTGGATGGCCGCGGTTCGATAGTTGGCTTGATGCGCCCATAACCGCGCCGGAAGATCGTAAGCTCATCACGCTGGTGGCGTATCAGGAGCCATTATATCTGGCACCGAAGAACTTTGACGACGTGCTGCACGCCTTCGTTGCTGCCGCCAAAACGTCTGGCACGCCGGGGCGCTTCTGCATCAAACTGAAAAAGATGGGGCATTTGAGCGCGCTGCTTAAAGCGTGTCCAGCGTTGCTGTTTTCCGGCGTCAAAATCCACACCAAACGCCCGCTCGATGAACTGCTACGCCAATCCAGCGTTGTGATCGGCTACAACACAACTGGGATATTGGAAGGCTATTTGACGGACTGCGCCGTGATCGTACCTTGGTGGGCGGACGCGCCGCGCACCCATGAAGACTGCCTCGTCACCAAGGATACGGACCTTGATCTGGCGACCACGTATTTCCCGGAATCCGCTGAAGATCTAAAGGCGCTGATCGGCGACGCATTCGCTGGCAAGCTCCCGCCACGAGGGACGGATGCCGAACGCATCGCGCAATTCCAGCGTTTCATCTGGTTTGACCGCACGGCCACTGCATCCGCCCGTTTTGAAGCGGTGGTAAAGGCGGCCTTAGCGGCAGAATGAGGGGTCTTAGTTCGGTGGATCGCAGACGACCGTGCCCATTTTGCCTGGCGTTGAGAGTTCGAGGATATCTAAATCCTCGGACGTGCCATATTCGTTGTGTTTCATGCCGCCGGGGATATACAGGCTCTCCCCTTCTTTGATCCGCAGCTGCTCGCCGGTCTCAAATTCCAGATCGACCCAGCCTTTTAGCACATAGACGAACTGACCTTCGCATTCGTGATAATGCCAGCCGGTGGGCTCTGTCATGCCGCGAATGGCGGTCATGGTTTGCGCGCGGAGAGCGCCGCCCGATGCTTCCATCACACCTAAGTCCCTGTAGCGAAAGAAATCGCGGCGACCTTCGACCGGTGGCGCGCTTTCGCGGGTGGCGTGGGCAATGCGGCCTTTAGCGGGGGCTTTTGCTGAATCAGGCATGGGGTGTCTCCTATTGTGCGTGACCTTCAAGGACAAGCCTAGCGCGGATTTGCAGCACCGCGCCAGTTCACGGGGAGATTCTTCTGCGCTAGCCTTCCGTTTAGAACCGGACCCGGAAGCCCGATCCAGAAGCCTGACCCAAAAGGATGAGTTATGCGTATTGTCTGCCAGCTGCCCACTGACAATTGGAACCGTGCGGGGGCCCGCGCCAAGTGGGCGGAGGGCATTGGCTATGATGGCGTCACTACCTCTGAGCTTGCCCATGACCCATTCATGCCCCTGGCGATTGCAGGCCATTCGACGGACCGTGTTGCCCTTGGCACCTCCATCGCCGTGGCGTTTCCCCGAAGCCCAATGATTGCTGCCAATATGGGCTGGGATTTGAATGCGCAGACCGGTGGGAGGTTTGAATTTGGCCTTGGCACCCAGGTCAAAGGCCATAATGAACGCCGGTTTTCAACGCCTTGGGTCGCACCTGTCGCCCGGATGCGGGAATACATGCAGGCCATCCGCGCCATTTGGAACGCGTGGGAGCATGGCGAAAAGCTGAACTTTGAGGGCGAACACTACAGCTTTACCCTCATGACGCCGGAATTCTCCCCGCCCAAATCCGGCCTCCGCCTGCCGCCGCTGACCGTCGCTGCTGTTGGGCCAGATATGCTCAGAATGGCTGGCCGTATTGCTGATGGCGCGCGTCTACACGGCTTCTGCACACGCAAATATATCGAGAATGTGTGTATGCCGAAGGTCGAGGAAGGCATGGCCCGCAGTGGCCGGGACCGCGCATCCTTCGAGATTTCGGGCGGTGGGTTCGTCGCCACGGGTGCAGATGAGCAAGCCGTTGCGGAGAAGCTGGATTGGGTGCGGTATCGGGTTGGTTTCTATGGCTCCACCCGCACATACTTGCCGGTATTTGAGCAACATGGCCTGGAAGACCTCGGCCTCAAGCTCCACAAAATGTCCAAGGAAGGCAAGTGGAGTGAGCTTGCGGCCCAGGTTTCGGACGATGTGGTTCGCCTGTTTGCTGCCGTCGGCACCTATGAGGAGCTGCCCGCAGCCGTCGCTGAACGCTTTGGCGGCGTTGTGGATACGCTCCGCCTGGATTTACCAGATGATATTGACCCTGAACTGCATAAGGATTTGATCGGTAAACTGCGGGCGACACCGGTGGCGTTTGATGGATTTAGGACAGCCGCTTAGGCATCAGTTGAAACCAAAGCTGGAAATTATTCCGGTTTAGGCGTAAATCAGCGGGATGCGTGAACATATTTCACGTTTCTGGAGATTCTCGCCTATGTCTGATAGTCCACCAAACGACGATCTGAAGCCGCTCGATTTCCGCATCCTCAACGCGCTGCAACAAGATGCACGAGCGGGTTTGGAAACCATTGCGAAAGATGCGGGATCGTCCCGCACCGCTGTGTGGAACCGCGTCAAACGCTATGAGCAAACCGGCCTGATCCGCCGTTATGCCGCTTTATTGGACCCAGAAAAGGCCGGCGTTGCGGAGACATTCTTCGTCTCCGTCCGCACGGATCGCCATGATGCGGAATGGCTGAACGCCTTCAGCGCCGCCATCCAGGACATGCGCGAAATCACCGAAGCGCACCGCCTAGCGGGTGCGGAGGATTACCTGCTGAAAGTCCAAGTGCCCAGCACCCGCGCATTCGACGCCTTCTACCGGCGCTTGATTGAGCGGATCGGCATCCACACTGTCTCATCCAGCCTTTCCATGGAAACCATCAAACCAGTAACGGCACTGCCGCTGCCAGAATAGCTCTCAGCTATCCTTGGCGGCCTTGGTTAAATCTGGCCCCGCATGTGGGCCGAGGGCGGCGGCGACGCCGACTTTGGTGTCCTTCAAGGCCGCAGCAGCGCGGGGGTTTTCCATGATTTTGTTGAGGATGCCCTGCTGCGCATCGGCGAAACTATCCCGGTGCGCCACAACGTGTTCGCGGGATTTCCGGTAGGCTTCGAGCATGCCGTTCAGCTCTGGTGCCACGTAGCGCATTACCAGATCCCAGCTCTTCATGGTGTTTTCGCGGTTGGCCCAATCGTGCACGAACCCAACCGTAACGCCGTACCCGCCTGTCAGCGCGATCAGGTCCCGCAGGCGCTTTACCAGATCATCTGGCGTGCCGATGACAGCGGTGGCACCCTCAGAAAACGCCATTTTCTCAACGCCTTCGTGCGGCGTCTCGAACGGGCCGACGCCCGGCCGTTGCAGCGTGCCGACATTGTATTCGTTATGCCAATGGAACAGGCCGTCCTTGCACTGCTCAATCGCCTGCTCACGGGTTTCCGCCAGGTGCCATTGCAGGATGATGCGCCAGTTCTTGCGGTCTACGGCATTGCCATGCTTCTGGGCAGATTCCTCTGCGAAGGACCACTGTGTTGGCAGCGCGTTTAACCCGGCAGATGACATGGAGCCGATGGACAGCACGCCTGTATTGTATTTCCCCGCCAACGTCATGCCCGATGGGCTGACCATGCTGGCGACAGCGAACGGCAGCTCTTCCTGCAAGGGCAGCAGGTGCAGGCCAGCGTCATTCAGAGTGAACCAGTCGGATTTATGGCTGAACCGCTCGTCACCGCGCAGCAGGCGCTGGATCACGCCAAGCGCTTCATCCTGCCGGTCGCGTTGGGTCACGGGATCAATGCCAAGCACATAGGCGTCAGACGGCAAAGCGCCAGGGCCAGAGCCGAACATCGCCCGCCCGCCGGTCATGTGATCCAGCTGCACCATGCGCTGCGCCACAATGAACGGGTGATGGTAGGGCAGAGATACAACGCCCGTACCAAGCCGGATGCGATGGGTGCGTTCCCCGGCAGCCGCCAAGAACATCTCCGGCGAGGCAATGGTCTCCCACCCCGTAGAGTGGTGCTCCCCACACCAAAATTCATCAAATCCCAATTGATCCAGCCGCTCCACCAGGTCCAGATCAGACCGGTACTGCAACATCGGATGCTCACCGATAGGATGATGTGGTGCCAAAAACGCACCAAATTTCATGCGGGACATAGGGAGGACTCCAGGAAAATTAGAGTAGAGGTTGAGATGTTCTGGCCACATCTTACGACGAGATACTTAGAGCGGAAAGAACAGGGACGGGGAGAAGTCAGTGTCTCGTTCCCGGTAGTCCAGCAGCGGAAGGAATTGCCTACAATGGCCTTAATCAAGTGCAATTCGGTTGAGTGTATGGTAATTTATCTGTTTCCAGAAATTGAGATACATTGAGTTTTTCTACGATCAGAGGGAGTTTATTTCATTGGCTGGGACTCACGTTAAGGTCTTCATAGTGCTCGTACTGACTATGGCACTTGCAGGTTGTCTTACTGGTAATGTTAGCATGAAAAGCGCCAAGTATGGTGGCTTGAACAGCAAATCAATAAGAAAGATTCCAGGGCATCATCTTATTGTCACAAATCCTGAAGGTTTTAAAATTAAGATCACATTTCGGCAAAATGACTGTATCCCGACGTTTGACAATGACAAAAGTTTTAAGGATGCGCTTCAAAGAATGACGGAAAGCGCTTTCAGGCGTGTATTTGTCGATAGTGAAATTCGAGTTGAAGGCGATAAAGCTATTGAGCTCGGTGAGCAATTTAATAGCGTCAGCAAAATTCGGTTAAGTTCATTTATTGGCACAATCGAGCCTGAGCGGGTGTTCTCTCTTATTGGAGGTGGATATAGATTCAGCGCTATTTTGTCTGGGAGAGCAACTATTGCAGATGAAGCAGGTATTATTATTGAAAAAGAACTGAGTTCAGAAGTGGCTCGGGAAATTTGAACAACGGGGATAAGTGGATTTTCAGCCTGTAACCGGCATGCTTTGCCCATCACAGGAG
>Ga0181597_10000994_pt1 | contig 32073 bp, 25 predicted proteins | sample 041ome_5_FD_148647 | JGI IMG/M metagenome (GOLD analysis project Ga0181597, IMG submission 148647) | Coastal salt marsh microbial communities from the Groves Creek Marsh, Skidaway Island, Georgia - 041403US metaG (spades assembly) | ecosystem: Environmental > Aquatic > Marine > Intertidal zone...
TCAAATGGACTGGTCTCCATGCGACAGCGAACTGTCCCACATCGTCCAGCCCTTAGGGCCACACAATCTATCCACCAACCAAATTGCCAAAGATCAAAACGCACATTGAACCGTAAACGGCCAGTGTCTCGCGTTGAAATGACGCGAGGGGAAAGAGTGTTTCCCAGCGTTCCCCATCAGGGGAGGACAAATTCTATCGGCATTAGGTTCGAAGTCAACGCACTTGGACTGCAAATTTTTCCCGGATTTTCAGATCTTTTCTCGGAGACTGTCTAAAACGCCGAGATCCGGTTGATTGAGTCGAACATCAATGTGATTTTCCCGAACAAATCTTGGTGTCTCTCGACATCGAGACCAGTATCATTGGCTTATCTGATTCGCTATCACCCTGCTCGTTATCTGATAAAGGCCATCTCATGAGTGAAACTTCGGAAACTCCAACGCCGCAGTCTGAGACCAAGGACCAGACGCCCACTCGCAACCCACTGGAAAAAGTCGTGGTCTGGGGAGCGATTGCCATCGGTCTGATCGTGGTCACCATCGAAGCACGTGGTAAAGTGGGCTACGACATGACACTCAAAAGTCTCTCGAAGAAGATGAAAGAGATTGACGAATCGGGTGAGGATGTCGAATCCTTGACTTACGAATCTGCCCAATCGTATCTCAAATTTAGTCCGGCAGTTTCCGACGAGCAGTCAGAGGGGAACTTGCGCAAGTCTCGTACTGTGGAATGGTTCAGCCTCGCCAAAGAATACAAACTGAAATTGATCCTCGATGAAGATGGTACGCTGCTGTTTGTCGAAACATCAGATCCACCAGAAGAGCCGGAACCCGAAATGATCCCGGAATCTGAAGATGATGATGACGGTATGGTGGAACCGGGTGGAAGGGGCGCACCTTCGGGTGGAGAAGTTGCAGAAGGCGAAAATGCCGGAAGTGATGCAGAATCAACGAGTGGCGAGTAATGGAGTGTCGGTGTGAACTCAAAGATCAAACAGAAAAACGAGAAATGAACCCCACCATCATTCGCTCAATCATGACGTGTCTGTTGGCCTTCAGCATAACCCTCTCCGCATATGCGGCTGAGCAACCGAACATCGTCATCATTATGGCCGATGACCTGGGCTGGAAAGATTTGCATTGCTATGGCAATGAGCGTTTAGACACGCCGGCAATCGACCAGCTCGCGGCGGAAGGGATGCGGTTCACGGATGCTTATGCGGCAGCGCCGGTTTGCTCGCCGACACGCGCGGCCATGATGACCGGACAAACTCCCGGACGCCTGCGACTCACCAATCACGCACCGGGACATAAAGACGGCTTCTCACTCGAAGGCTCGGATCTTCAGGAGGCCGAATCGGTGCGGCATTTGGATCTTTCGTATGTCACCATAGCCGAACGTCTGTCAGATGCGGGATATGTTACGGCCCATCTGGGGAAATGGCATCTCTCCTACGTTGCGAAAGACAGTCAAAAGAAAATCACCGAGCCCGAACTTCGTCCCGACAAGCAGGGGTTCGATCTCAATATCGGCGGCTGCTTTCGTGGGGGGCCACCAAGCTACTTTGCTCCTTACAAAATTCCGACACTTCCCGACGGGGAAGAGGGCGAGTATTTGCCCGAGCGACTGGCCGACGAAGCGATTACTTTCATTCAACGAAAACATGACAAGCCGTTCTATCTCAACTGGTGGCCGTACTCTGTCCACTATCCGATTCAGGCACGCGAAGCTTTGATTAAAAAATACCAATCACGGAAAGGCCCCGGCATCAAAGATCCGGTGTATGCCGCCATGATCGAAGGAATGGATATCGAGATCGGTCGATTTCTCAAAGCGCTCGACGATGCGGGACTGCGTGAGAACACCCTGGTCATCTTCAAGTCGGATAATGGTGGATACCACGGCGACAATCGTCCGCTGCGTGGTTTCAAAGGGATGCTTTATGAAGGAGGCATTCGCATTCCGTGGATTGTGCGCTGGCCCGGTCATGTGGAACCGGGAACCATCTGCGATACTCCCGTGATCAGCATGGATTGTTACCCGACACTTCTGGAGGTTGCCAAGCTGTCCCCCACGCCGAATCATCCAGTGGATGGACAAAGCCTTGTCCCTTTACTTGAACAATCGGGACAATTGCAGCGAGAGGCACTTTACTTCCACTATCCCAACTATGCATTTCATCAACGAAATCGTCTCGGGGGTGTGGTTCGTGAAGGAGACTATAAATTGATCAAACGCTACGGCGACGGCTCGCTCGAATTATACAACGTCTCCAGCGACATCGGTGAGAAAAACAATCTGGCCGAGCAAGCTCCCGAAATCGCTCATCGATTAGAACGTCAACTCGAGAGTTGGTTAAAAGAAACCGGAGCCAAGATGCCGACCCGGTTGCTGGCTGAGTGATTGCAAGTGAGCCCCCAGAACTGAGAATTGATCAGGGGTCGTGTGCCACTGGCTTTGCCAATGAGAAAAGGATCTCATGCGGTGGCACTAAAACGCAGAGAAGCAAAATCGAAAATTGTTGGAAAAATGAAGAGAACACTCATCTTCGCTAATAAACGCCAATGCACTGACCTGATCCTGATTAGTAAAGATAAGCGTGTGTCAGTGTTCTGGGATATGTGAGTGGTAATTTCACCACGAATGGCACGAATCAAACGAATGACAACAAGCTGGAAAAATGATGAATGAATATCTCTGCGCCGCCGCGCCGCTGCGAGAGCCAGCTTCTTTCATCTGGGGCCATGCCTGCGTTCCCAATAGCGATGCCTTCATGAGAAATCAAAGTTGAATGTTCATTGAAATCAAATTAGAGCCCCAGCCACACATGCTGTATTTCTCTGCGTCCTCTCTGCACTCTGCGGTTTCGCGACATTCCCCTGCGATCTTACGATCGCGGCTATGATTGTCTATCAATCTCTCCCGACGACCTCTTTTATTCTTTGCGTTTCTTAGCGGCTTACCGCCTTTGCGTCATATTTTTTTTATCAGTGAAAATCCGCCTGCTCGGGGTCAGCCGTGCTCTACCTCTACCTCTCATCGGATCAATCAGCGTCAATGACTCTGGCGAGGCGCCAGTGGCACACGATGAATATTGAATTGGTCAACAAAGATCGGTGATCCGTTTCCGGCATTTCTGCGTATTTCGGAGAGGACATGGCGAGAATCCCTGTAACGAAACACTCGGTTCGTTACACTGACATCAGCAAGCCTCCCCCATTCACTCTCTGGAATCAGAAACTCTGCCATGATGGAATTACTGACCAACCCGACAAACTGGGTGGCCTTTCTGACATTAACCAGTCTCGAAATTGTCCTCGGTATCGACAATATCGTCTTCATCTCGATTCTCTCCGGCAAGCTGCCGAAAGAGCAACAGTCTAAGGCCCGCAATGTGGGGCTCTTACTGGCGATGGGAACGCGCATTCTGTTGTTGCTGGCGATCAGTTGGATCATGGGACTGACCAAAGAGCTGTTCTCTATGATGGGGCACAGCTTCAACGGTAAGGACATGATCTTGATTATCGGGGGGATCTTCCTCGTCGGGAAAAGTACAACCGAGATTCATCACAAGTTGGAAGGGGAAGATCGTACCGAAGTCAAAGGAAACGCCACTTTTGCCAGTGTCATTACTCAAATTCTCATACTCGACATGGTCTTCTCTTTGGACTCGGTCATCACAGCGGTGGCGATGGTGGACGAAGTCGCCGTGATGATTGCCGCAGTCATTGTGGCAGTCCTTGTGATGTTGGTCTCAGCGGGACCGATCGCCAGATTCGTCGAGAAGCATCCGACTGTCAAAATGCTGGCATTGAGTTTCTTGTTGCTGATTGGAGTCACCTTGATTGCCGACGGTTTTGGGCAACACATCAGCAAAGGTTACATCTACTTTGCCATGGGATTCAGTGTCTTTGTCGAGATGTTGAATCTCAAAGTTCGTAAGTCGAAAAAAGCAGCCGTAAAATTTCACGAGTCGTTGGAAGCCACGCCTGAAATCAGTGGAGAAGCTGGCTCTTGAAAGAACATGTGCACGAATCCTGGCGATTTCTGAGAACAACGGCCATTGGTGGGCTGTTGTTCCTGCTGCCCCTTGCCGTGATCGGTGGCATCCTCGGATATGTTTATTCGCTGGTCATCGTGATTTACGAACCGCTGAAGGAATGGATTCCCGTCAGTTCGGCGAGCGGAATCGCCATCCTGTTTTTGATGGCGGTGGGCATTCTGATCTGTCTGTGTTTTCTGGCAGGTATCGCGGGCAGACGTGCTTTAGCGCGACGTTTTACCAAGACCGTAGAACGTCAACTCTCGATGATGTTTCCGAAGTACTCCATCTACAAAGACATTTTAGCCGGCAATATTGGTGGCGACTCGGCAACACCGTCGTTGAAACCGGTTCGTATTCAATTACAGGACCGGATACAAATCGGATACGAATCGGGCCGAACCGAAGATGGCCTCGTCATCGTCTTTCTTCCCGGTGCTCCCGATCCGTGGAATGGAACACTTGCTTTGGTGAAGCCGGAACAAGTTTCGACGCTGGAGGTGGACTTCAACGAGACGGCTGCGATCTGCGAACGAATGGGACGAGAATCGGAAGAGTTATTGAAGACAAAGGAAACAGTTACTGACTCAGAACTGACATGATTACTCTCACTGATATTCGAAAAACTTACGATGGCGGGCAGACATTCGCTGTTGACGGGATTTCTCTGGAGATTTCTGAGGGTGATCTCCTGGCGATTGTTGGCGAGTCGGGTTGCGGCAAAACGACTCTGATGAAGTCGATCAATCGCTTGAATCCAATCACTTCAGGCATGATCGAAGTCGATGGCGAGAATATCTCCGACCTCGATCCGGTCATGCTTCGACGACGAATCGGATATGTCTTTCAGCGAATCGGTCTCTTCCCTCATATGACGGTGGGCGAAAACGTGGCGACCGTACCCATGCTCATGAAATGGGATCCTGCCACGATTGACCAACGTGTGAACGAATTACTCGAGCTGGTTCATCTACCACCGGAACAATATCGCGAGCGACGCAGTAAAGATCTCTCGGGAGGACAACAACAACGTGTTGGCTTGGCGCGTGCTCTCGCAGCACGCCCGTCAATCATGCTGATGGATGAGCCGTTCGGCGCGCTCGACCCGATGACTCGGGATCAATTGCAGAACGACTTTCGTCAATTGCACGATCAATTGAACCTGACCACGATCATGGTCACACACGATATGGTTGAGGCGTTGTTGTTGGCGGATCGTATTGCCGTGATGGCAAACGGAAAAATCCTGCAGGTCGGGACGCCGCATGAGTTGATGACGAATCCTGTCAATGAAACTGTGGCATCGTTCATTGAGACTCCCAAACGTCAAGCGGACCAATTGGAAGCCTTATCTGCCCCGGAGGACTCAGCATGAATTCTCTGTTGCTGGAATTAGCAGAACTGCCGGGAAATTTATCACATCACCTGCTGATTACCCTGCTGTCGCTGAGTTTGGGAATACTGATCAGTATCCCATTGGCATTGCTGGCGATTCGTCACAAGAAATTCCAATATCCCGTCCTGACTTTTGTCAGTGTGGTTCAGACAATTCCCTCTCTCGCATTGCTCGCTTTGATGGTGCCGGTTCTTGTGGGGGTCAATTTCGTCCTGACTCCAGTCACGGGAATCTCGCTGCCTGAACTCGGTTTCATTCCCACGATTGTCGCTCTGACGCTTTACAGCTTGTTGCCGATCCTGCGGAACTCAGTCACCGGGTTGATGAATGTCGAACCGGCCATCATCGAAGCCGCCAAAGGTGTCGGCATGACTCCTCGACAATCCTTATGGAAGGTGGAGTTGCCATTGGCTCTGCCGGTGATCGTGGCGGGAATTCGCACAGCAACGGTGTGGACAGTGGGTATTGCGACTTTGGCAACGCCGGTCGGTCAACAATGTCTCGGCAATTTCATTTTCCGGGGCTTACAAACCCGCAACTGGACAGCGGTTTTGGTCGGTTGTGTGGCAGCCGCCAGCTTGGCGATTCTGTTGGATAGTCTCATCGGCCGACTGCAAACTGCCATTGAGGATCGAAAGACAAAAACCATCAAACGAACCGGAACAGTGCTTGCCAGCATTTTGGTCTTTGGCTTGGCGGCACCCACTTTGTTTGCCTTGATGACAGACACTCCTCAAGTCGATCAACGAACTTCTGTTGCGAATCAGAATGATGAACAACCCGAACCGCAGGAGAATATTGTTGTCGGAGCGAAAACATTTACCGAACAGTTCATCCTGGCAGAACTGATGAGCGAGCGATTACAAGACGCGGGATTGCCTGTCACCAAAAAAAAATCGCTCGGCTCGACCATTATTTTTGACGGATTAACGACTGGTGAAATTGATGTTTACGTCGATTACACGGGAACAATTTGGGCCAATCATATGCAGCGCGAGGGAACAAAAGCCCCCTGGCGAATCAACGCGGAGATGGCTGCCTGGTTAGAACAGGAACACGGCATTCGTACTTTGGGAAATCTCGGTTTTGAAAATGCCTATGCATTGGCGATGCGACGAGAGGACGCCAGGCGATTGGGGATCGAAACGATTGCCGACCTGGCTGAACACGCACCCGACTTAACCATCGGCGGTGACTTTGAATTCTTTGGGCGTCCCGAATGGAAGGCACTCGGACAAACCTATGGATTGAACTTCGAGGAAAAGACCTCTTATGAATCGACCTTTATGTACGAAGCGATCAAGCGGGACGAAGTGGATGTCATCTCGGCGTTTTCGACGGACGGTCGCATTGAAGCCTACGAACTGCTGGTCCTGAAAGATCCACAGCAAGCCATCCCCCCCTATGACGCGGTGATCCTGCTTTCGAAAGATGTCGCCGATCATCCGTTGGTGATCGATTCCTTGGAACCGTTAATCAACGGCATTGACCCTTTACTCATGCGACGAGCCAATCACCGTGTGGACCGTGACGACAACAAGAAGCCAGTCAATGAGACGGCGGAATGGTTGTGGGGAGAGATTGCCAAGTCGCGCTGAGTTGGCAAAGAGCAATAAAAAAGGAGTCAGCCGAGATGGTGGCTGACTCCCTAAAAAACGCGAAACACGTCTTTAATTGGCCTTCGTCAACTCATGACGATTACTGAACGGCATTGCCGATCAGGGTAAAAGCATAGCCCCAGTCGTCAAATTCAAATGTTTCGAATAATTGAGGATTGTTGCAACCTGGGTCATAGGCAAAGTAGCCGTTATTGATGTCACTATTCATCCAGATAAATGGGATTTGAGTCAAGGGATCATTCTCCATAATCGAAATCCAGTATTTCTGACCAGGTTGAAGAGTCGGTCCATTAGTTAATCTGGCGCCGTAGATAGCGATGGCTTCATCAAACGCATTCACCAAACCCGTATCCACACCGGGATAGACGGTCACATTTTCTTCATAGATCATTGAGCCGGGCAGTTTATCATTGAATCCGTCAGTGATAAAAATCCGGAACAGAAAATTGACAGGAACACCCGGAAAGTTGGGGGATGTTTGTTCAAAATATCCACCCGGAAATTTGACACCAAGAATTTTCGTTGTTTGCTTCACTGTAAAGTCTTCGGCGATTGAAGCGAAACAGGCTCCGCTATCGGGGCCATCACTGGTTCCTCCCCATGTTGTTTCGGGCATAATGGAAAGTGGGTAGTCAAACACCGTTTGAACTCGTGTGTACGAACCCTTTTGTAGCTGAGCTTCTACGGAGTTGTTTGATGTAAAAACTGCGAGTGTCGTCACCACTGCGACGAACGTGAAAATCTTTCGACGTGACATGAGGGGGTTTCCTTTTCTTGATTCCGAAATGCGCAACGACCTTGCATGAAACTAAACGTGTCCTTCATACGAGAAGCGGCTACTCATTTCTCGCTGTCATCAAATTGTCAGATGACATTTTCTGAAAGACCGTTTGCCAATAGAAAAACGTGATCAATTCGAAAAGGTCATTCGATTTTCAGAAAAACAAAGTTTCCATCGATGGAACCGCGGAATGGTTGTGGGGAGAAATTGCGAAGTCGCTCTGAATTGGCAAAGAGCAATAAAAAAGGAGTCAGCCGAGATGGTGGCTGACTCCTGAAGAGGGAGTTTGTTGAGCATGAGGGGCTTGCTCGATTCTCCTCTTGAAAAAACGACGCTTACTGATTTCGGGTTACTTGATTGCAGAGAGCGAGAATGTAAGCTTTTCCGGCATGGAACCAGGTTTGGTTCAACAAGCCGGACCAGCCAAATCAGGGCGTGAGAGCCGCATCCAGATCAAAGATGAATCCCTGCTGGGACTGAGGGAACGCGGTCAGACCGGCAGATCCCAGGATTCTGGTCGTTCCGTTCTGACGGATGCCGACAATCGATTTGACGCTGCGATGTGCGAACGTGTTCTGGTTGATGCGAGACTCGATCAATTCGGTCAGATTGATACGGCTACGGCTAGTGTTTCCACTGCCGATCTTCCAGTAATGAAACTGAAAATCCGGGTGCTGTTGACAGATTCTGTCGGTGCGTAACACAGCCGCTCCCTGATTGGAAACACCCATCACATTCACGCTGGTCTCCCCTTCAACACGCGGGATCCAGCGGAGTCCCTCGCGATTGGGTTGTTAAAGATCCCAGACATAGCCAGCATAGACTGGAAATCCGTCGCAATTTTCACTGGCCGGTGTCGTCACCGCGCCAGCCAGATATCGACCGTTGGGCGACATTCGTAGATCACTATGGGCTGAGGTCCAATACGGCCCATAAGGAGATTGAAACTTTAATCCGTTTTCGACGGTCCACATCCACGGAAGATCTCGTCGCACCCCATCTGCAAGAAGCATGTTGGCCATCCCGACGGCCGAGGTTCCGTCATCGGCAATTTCCAGAATCTCGATGTAGTGATTGGAATAGTCGGTCAGGTCGTCACTCTGACCGGGGATCAAACCCAGTCCGATCATGCCCGTCTGTTGTGACCAGAGAAACAGTTCACGACGCTGCCTGACCCATAGCGGGTTGCCTTCAGCAAGAATTCCCGTTATGGAGACTCCGAAAACAAATTGTCCATCGGGAGTGATCTGTCGGGCGATTGATAATTGCTGCCTGGCCACTTCACCGAGGTCCGAATCCACCTGTAGATCGGAATGAGGCAGGTGCCCAAGAAAGTTCTGAGTTCCCTCCTGGTCAACGACGAAGGCCTCGCCGAGGATGGTTTCTGCCTGGCCGTACTGCTCAAATCCACATGCCCGGGAGGCGGAAGCGGTCAGATCAGTGTACGTGGTGGTTTCGAGAGCGGGAAACAGGTCAAAGAGATTCACCGAACCTGACTCTTCCGACCAGATACCAGTGTTCCACGAAGGCAAGTGAGAGCAAAAGACCAAGCCTCCCGTGGAATCGAGGAAACGGACAGGCTCTACGCGTGTGTCGGCCTCCAGAGGAAGGATCCACTGAATGGGAGGAGAATGGACCGGCAAGCCTTCGGGATCTCGCCCAAAACAGATATCTGTGATCATGATCGCCATAGGCAGCAACAGCATGACCAGACTTGCGTGCTTCATCATTCTGGTGGATTTCCGAGTGAGAGAGGTTTTGTACAAAAACATGGAATTCAGGAGAAAAACGCTCCTGGGACCAATTTCGTCACCCGATTCTCATGGTTTTCCACATTTTTCCGTGAGATCAGAAGAGGCTACGATCAACTGCCATGACATGGCCCTGGAAATTATCAAACCAGAAAATCAGAAGCTGAACAATCAGGGCGCAAGAGCCGCATCCAGATCAAAGATGAGTCCCTACGAACCTCACAGACCTTCTGCGGTTGGAGGCTCTGGATTATCTTCAGATTGCTCTTCGGAATCTGTCGCTGTCGGTGTCTCGGCGTCCTCTTTTTTGAAGGTTCCCGGCATCACCGAGGGGCCTTTTTTATGAGCCTCAAGAATCCGTTTGATGTGCTTGTCGTCCATCACTTCGACTTCGAGGAGCTCCTTCGTCATCTGTTCGAGGAGATCGCGTCGATCCTTGAGGATTTCGGCGGCTGCGTGCATACACTCATCGATGATCTTCTTGACTTCCAGATCGATCTCGCGAGCTGTCTGCTCGCTGTGAGCATGTTCGGCAGCACTATTCGAGTTCATCAGGAAGGGAGAGCGTTGGACATCGCTGTAATGAACTCGACCCAACTTGGCCGACATGCCGAACTCTGTCACCATGCGTCGAGCGATGTCAGTCGCACGTTGCAAGTCGTTTTGTGCTCCCGTTGACGATTCCTGATAAATCAAATCTTCGGACGCGATTCCTCCCAACATGACGTTGATGCGACTGACCAATTCACTGCGCGTGACCAACATACGGTCGTCTTCGGGCCGCTGCATCATGTAGCCGAGGGCACCGAGACCACGAGGAATAATGGAAATTTTGTGAACGGGATCGGTGTTGGGAAGACTGATCGCGACCAATGCGTGACCGCATTCGTGATAAGCGACACGTTGTTTTTCATCTTCGTGAATCAAACGCGTCGATTTCTCCAGACCGGCGACCACTCGCTCAATCCCTTCTTCAAACTCTTCCATGGAGACTCGCGTCTTATTGTTCCGAGCCGCTAACAGGGCGGCTTCGTTGACGAGGTTCGCTAAGTCTGCCCCGACGAATCCCGGTGAAATTTTAGCAATCTTCTCGAGATCGACACTGTCGTCCATTTTGATTTTCGTCGCATGAACTTTAAGAATCGCATAGCGACCTTTGAAATCGGGACGATCGACGAGCACGTTGCGGTCAAATCGACCGGGACGCATCAATGCCGGGTCGAGCGTTTCGGGGCGGTTGGTCGCACCGATGACGATGACACTTTGATCGGACGAGAAACCATCCATCTCGACGAGTAGAGCGTTCAACGTCTGTTCGCGTTCGTCATGACCACCGGGAAGACCACTGCCACGCGTTTTCCCGAGTGCATCAAGTTCGTCAATAAAGATGATGGAGGGAGATCGCTGAGCCGCCTGTTGGAACATGTCCCGCACACGGGCCGCTCCGACACCGACAAACATTTCGACAAAGTCGGAACCCGACAGCGAGAAGAACGGAACTCCCGCTTCTCCGGCGACCGCTTTGGCCAATAATGTCTTACCGGTTCCGGGAGGTCCGACGAGCAGGACGCCGCGAGGGATACGTCCCCCCAGAGCTTGATACTTCTCGGGACTTTTCAAAAACCCGACGACCTCTTTCAATTCGTCAACCGCTTCTTCGATGCCGGCGACATCTTTGAAGGTGATCTCGATATCTTCCTGGGCGAATAATTTACCTCGACTCCTTCCAAATGACATCGGTGATCCGGCTCCGCTCATGCGTCGCATGATGAACATCATAAAGAGCAAGAAGACCACCAGGAGAATGATCATGCCCATCATCTGCTGCAGCTCACTGGGTGGCTTCGTGAATTCGTATTCGATCTTTCGGGCATAAAGGTCGTCGGTCAGCTCGTCGAGACTTTCGTCCGAGACTCCGACGGTGGGCACATAAAAATATTTGGTTGGTGTGTCGGTATCGCTGGTTTCTCCCGATTTGGCATCCGGATGGTCTTGATAAGTGATATAACCCGGATTGATCTTGAGCTGGTACACATTCGAGCCGTCCAGCACGTTGTCTCGCAACTCGCGTTTGAACTTGCTGAAGGTAATTTCCTCGCCGCGCGTGCGCGTATTTACGAAGGAATAGACGAGCATGAGAACAGTCCCCCCCAAGAGAAAGAGCCAAAACAGATTGCTCGATGGGCGTTCGGACTTTTTCCCGTCCTGATTGCGGGAAGAGGGATCTTTTTTGTCAGGAGGCAGCGAAGGATCTTGATTCGACATGGTATTTGGGAGGACCGATCAATTTTGACCGGATTTATCGTCTTTTTTGAGAACGGGCGGTCGTGGTTTGAATTCAATTCTGCCTCACATTATAGCGCTTTGCACGATGAAAGACGATGAAGCGGGCAGAAAGTCAAAATCACCCCAGAGCCAAGGACTCTTTTTTGTGACCGCGATAACACCTTTTACCCTTGAAAACAAGACTCCCACGAGACTGAACGAACCCTAAGTTTTCGTAAACCGTGATCAACTTGCGGCATTTTTCCCGACCACCTAGAATACAGAACGACGCCGATGCGATGCAAATAACCGTCTCATCGGAGCTTACATCAAAAATGCAGTTTCACAACGCATTTTGGACAGAGCTGTTACCGATCAGCCGATCAACACGCTGGACACTTTCCCTCTTCGACCTCACTCATTGAATCCCATCATGAAACAGATTGCGGTATTGGGATCAACGGGGTCAATCGGGACCAGCACTCTCGATGTTGCCGAGGCACATCAAGATCGTTTGCAGATTTTCGGCGTGGCCGCCCATTCCAGTTGGGAACTGCTGGCTGAACAGACGCATCGATGCAAACCGGCCATGGCCGTCCTGACGGATGAATCTCTATCGGGAGCCGTTGATCGATCAAAATTTTATTCTGAGACCGAACTGATCTTCGGCGAAGAGGGCATCGAACGCCTCGTGACCGCCGCCGATGTCGATATGGTGGTTTCGGGAATCGTGGGAGCGGCTGGATTACAGGGAACTTGGAAGGCCATTGAAGCTGGCAAAGATATTGCCCTGGCCAACAAAGAGACAATGGTTGTGGCGGGCCCACTGATCATCGAACTGGCTGCCAAAAACAATTGTCGTCTGATTCCCGTCGACAGTGAACATTCCGCGTTATTCCAGGCGATGTTGTGTGGGAATCGCGACGAAATCAAAACATTGATTCTCACGGCTAGCGGCGGCCCCTTTCGTGGGAAAACCGCGACCGAACTCGAATCCGTCACGCCGGAAGCCGCCCTGAATCACCCCACTTGGCAGATGGGCCCGAAGATCACGATTGATTCTGCCACCATGATGAACAAAGCGCTGGAAGTGATCGAGGCCCGTTGGCTGTTTGACTTCCCCGTCGAGAAAATTGATGTGGTCATCCACCCCCAATCGGTGATCCATTCGTTCGTGGAGTACGTTGATGGATCGGTCATGGCACAGTTATCTCCACCCGATATGAAACTTCCGATCCAATATGCGTTATCCTATCCTGAGCGATGGGAAGGAGTCAGTCCTCGTATCGATTGGAAATCTGGCTTTCAATTTGAGTTTGAAACTCCCGACCATGAAGCATTTCCCGCGTTAGAACTCGGATTTGAGGTCGCCCGGCGGGGAGGAACCTGTGGAGCCGTACTGAATGCCGCCAATGAGGTGGCAGTAGAGCGGTTTCTTGCAGGAGAGCTGAAATTTTGTCACATTTCACGGCTGTGCCGCGATATTCTTGAATCACACGATTATCACCCGAGTCCTTCACTGGAGGAATTACTCACACTGGATGAGTGGACTCGCAAGGAGACATACAGTTGGAACTTTTAGCAGCCCTTCCCGATCTTGATTTTCTGATCAATGTTCTGCGTGTGGCCATTGGCCTGGGCCTGGTCATTTTCTTCCATGAACTCGGTCACTTTGCTGTCGCCAAATGGTGCGACGTGATGGTGGAACGGTTCAGCATCGGTTTCGGACCGATTCTGTTGAGTCGAAAATGGGGAGAAACAGAATACGCATTCTCGGCGATTCCCTTCGGCGGTTATGTCAAAATGCTCGGGCAAGACGACATGGATCCTGGCCAGATGACCGATGAAGAGGTCTCTGAAGATCCCCGTTCTTACATGGCCAAAAAAGTCTGGCAACGGATGGCCATTATTTCGGCGGGTGTGATCATGAATATCATCACCGGCGTGCTCTTCTTTGCGTTCGCGTTTCTTTCGGGCGTCGAAAAAGCCCCCCCGGTTGTCGGGAATACGACCATTGGATTACCCGCCTGGGAAAGCGGTTTACAAACGGGTGATCAAATTCTTTCCATCAACGACAAAAAAATCAGTTCCTTCACAGACCTCAAGCTTGCAGTTGCCTTATCGAATGGGCCCCTCGATGTAGTCGTCGAAAAGACAAACGGTGAGACACAAGAGCTGGAAATTATGCCGGATGAGTCCGGCAATTTACGCGCGATCGGTATCGGACCTTCCCAAGGTTTGACCATCCCTGGAGAAAAGCAGTTGGGAGATGCCTCGTTCACAATTTCCTCATCGGGTGCCAGTCGCGCAGAACCTCCCTTTGAAACTGAAGACACCATCCGCAAAATTGGCGATCAAGACATCACCAAATATCATCAGATGAAGGAGATTATTAGCCGTAATTCGGGTGAGACACTGGATGTCTATGTTCAACGAAAGGGAGATTCGCCAGACAAACTGACAAAAATCAGTGTACCGCCGACCCGTTTTCTGGAAATTGGGCTGGTGATGGATATCGGTGGCATCAAACACATCAAGAAGAACTCGCCGGCTGCCACAGCAGGCTTGAAGGTTGGTGACAAGATTGTCTTGGTCAATCAGCAACAGGTTGGACCGGATATCGACCCCCTGCGACTTTCCGATGTCTTCTCGTCGCTGGCGGGTGAAAAGGTAGTCGTTTATGTGCGTCGAGAAACAGGAGGTGAACCGACTCTTGAACCAACCGATGAAAGCGAGATGCCCGAGGGACTTGAAAACATCGAAGGGTTGGTGCGCATCGAGATCACCCCCGATGATATCCCCGCCTGGACCGAGAGGCCAACCAGCCCCGATACTCCCATGACGGCTTCCTCAATCGGTATCGCCTATGAGATCACTCGAACCGTTCTGTCCGTGAAAGAGGGTAGCCCCGCCGAAGGAAAAATTCAGGCAGGAGATCGCGTGCAAGCACTCGAATTCATGGCCACAGAACCGGACGGTGAAACCAAAGGCGAGAAGAGTGAAGTGATTCAATTTGCAGATGCGGAAAACAAAAAACGTCCCACCGACTGGGCTTATCCTTTCTGGGCCATCCAAACGCTCCGAGATCGCGACATCAAACTGACGGTTTCACGTGCTGGAGAATCAAAAGAAGTCACGTTAACGCCGGTCGAGATTCCCGAGAATGAATGGTATCTTCCGGTACGTGGATTGATTCTTGTCATCGATACCTATGAGCTTCAGACGGATGATCTTGGAGAGTCGTTTTCGATGGGGATGAACGAAGCCCAAAACAAGATGACAGAAATCTTCCTCACGCTACGAAGCCTCGTTCGCGGCGATGTCGCCATCACAAACTTGCAAGGGCCTGTCGGCATCGCCAATGCTGCTTACCAAATTGCCAGTACGGGATTCGGCGAGCTGTTGGCGTTCCTGGGGTACCTCTCTGTCAACTTGGCAATTCTCAACTTCTTGCCAATTCCGATCCTCGATGGCGGACACATGGTCTTCCTGATTTGGGAAGGGATTACCGGTCAGAAGCCGGGCGAGAAAGTTCTCGCTGCGGCGACTTGGGTGGGAGCGATGTTTATCCTGTCGCTCGTCGCTTTGGTGATGTACATGGACATCTTCGTCCGCCTCCTCGGCTGGGGCGGTGGAGAATAAGCAGTGAGCAGTTTCCCCAAGCGTTTGGGTGCCACTGCTGGCTCGTCTATCGGGTCGCTGGATTCGCAAGAATTCAGACGAAATGCGAGGCCAGGGTTGGTCCTTCTGAACTCTTGCGAGTCCAGCTACGGGTGAGATTAACAAGACCGAGACTTAACCGAATGGCTTCTGGAGCACTGTTTTGTAGATCATGCTCCCGCATGCCTTTCGTCGGCGGCTATGATTCTTGATTCGGCGTACGAGCTTCGAAGTTAAACATCCAACGATTCATTCGCAGCGAGTACGACCGGCTCTGCGGAGGTTTCCGCTTTGACGCTTGCCGCCCATGCATCGACATCCTGTTCGATGGGTGGCCAGGTGTTGTAATGCATGGGGATCACTTTCTTGGGTGAGAGAAAGTTGATCGCCTTGATCGAATCGGTTGGGCCCATCGTGAAGTTGTCACCAATCGGCAGAATGGCCACATCGATTCCTTCTTCTCCGATCAGTTTCATGTCGTAGAAGAGCCCGGTATCACCGGCGTGATAGATTTTCTGACCATCAATGGTGAAGAGCAATCCGGCTGGGTTACCTCCGTTCGAACCATCGGGTAAAGCCGAGCCGTGATGGGCGATTGTCAGCTTGAGATGACCGAAGGGATGTGTGAACCCGCCACCGAGATGCTGAGGGTGAGCATTCTCGACGCCTTGAGCTTGAAGCCAGCTGACGATTTCAAAATTCGAGATCACAGTCGCACCGGTCCGCTTGGCGATGGCAACAGCATCGCCGACGTGGTCTTCGTGACCATGACTGATGATAATGAAATCAGGATTCAAATCATCGGCAGAGACAGTCGCTTGCGGATTGCCGGTCAAGAACGGATCAATCAACAAGGTGTGGTCACCGGTTTCAATTTGGAAACAGGAATGACCCAGTGCGGTGATCTTAGACATGGTAGACGTTGTTCCCTTTTCTGAACTTGGAGCCGTTAAACACATATTTCCGCGACAGGCTCGCGAGAGTCTGCGTTTCAAATGCGAAAACGTGATGTCGCGGCCACAGGAAGAGCCACTGGCCACAAACACAGACTGCTTCTCAACTTTGTAAAAAACATCTTGAAAATGAAACGAGCCAGTTCTGCCCCGGTCGATTCTCCCCGATTTGGAAAAGTTATTTAATCAGGAAGACAGGAATTCAGGAAGTATGCAGGTAGTTCACGTTTTTATTTTTATGTAATCAGTGTGGACAAGAAGAACCCTTTACAACTCTGCGAGCTGGATGAGTGTTCAACAGGCACTGAAAAATCGGCATGATACATCGAGCGTTGTGGTCGTGTCAAAAGAAGATTGTTTCTCCTGCTTTCCTGTCTTCCTGATTCAAATAAATGAAGAAAAGGGAAGACCAAAAAACCGATTCGTCGCAGGAACAAGTTTTTCAACTTGCTCTAGGATTCCAAAATGCGATTCATATTTTGTTTGTATGCTTCAACACCCGGTTGGCCGTAAGGATTCACATCCATGTAACGTCCTTCGAGTACTGTGGAAAGCATAAAGAACTGGAACAACTCGCCGAGTGTGGTTTCATTCAATTCGGGAACTATCAAGTCGGCGGTCGGACGGTTTTCATCGGCGTATGCTTCGTTCGTACCTTGAATCGCAGCCGACATGACTTCGTTCAACGTCTTGTCTGCGAAACGGTTCAAGTTGTCTTGATCGCGATCCGATTCGGGAATTTTGACATCATCGGTCTGCGAGCCCTCAATGATCAGGTTGGTGATCAGTTTATCGCGTTGACCTTCCTGATGCTGTTGACCGCGACTATGTAAGTCGCGAGTGTTCACAACGGTGAGGGGTGTTGCTCCCTGTTCATTTTTGCCGAGGCTTTCTGATAACAATTGATCGTGCCAGAAGCCAAACGCTTCCAAACGAAGTCCCCAGGTGGAGAGCAATCGAATCGGCATGTCAAAATCTTCTTCGAAGGCTTTACAGACAACCGTATAATCGAAGACCGGGTTATCGCCGGGTTGTCCCGATTTGAATTTGCGGGTCATCGCCGCGGCCCCTTCGAGCATCTTGACAATGTCGAGCCCCATGATGGCCGCAGGCAACAAACCGACAGCCGTCAAGACCGAGAACCGTCCACCGATTCCATCGGGAATAGGAAACGTAATCGGATATTCGTCGTGCTCAGAGAGATCGCGGAGTTTGCCTTTTTCTCCCGTGACGGGAATGACGTACTCGGTCGCTTCATCAGAGTCAGCGCCGTAAAAATCTTCTAACGCTTCGCGGAACAGCCGGAAGGCCACTGCTGTTTCGAGTGTCCCGCCCGACTTACTGATCGGCACGAGCGCCCAACGATCATCAAAGACGGCAGGGTCATCGCCGAGAACTTCGAGGAGCTCCAGAAGTCCCGCAGTCGCGTCGTTATCGACGTTGTGTCCTTGAAAACTGATACGTGGCACACCATCGCGATAATCGGCGGGCATCTCGTTGTGATGAGGATGACAGAGTGCCTCAAAGCAGGCTCTGGCTCCCATGTACGAACCACCGATTCCGAGGAGGACGACACGATCGACCTCTTCCTGAAGAACTTCCGCTGCATCGATGATGCGTCCGACCAAACTGTTTTCCTGATCGGCTTGATACTCGAACAGCAACTTCTGTGGCCATTCGATGAAACCTGCATCGAGAGGCTGTTTTTCTGAGGGGACTTCACCTCCCGAATTGAACAGATCAACGTCTGCGAACAATTCAGTTCTCGCGGCCAGCATCTTTTCGATTAGCTCAGCGGGGTCGTGATCGCCCCACACTTGCTTCGCGGCGGTTGCATCGTATTTGACGGAGATCGTCATGAAGTCTCTTTCTCTACGTGTTTTTCGTTGTTTCTGTCTCCCTTGAGACTACTCAGCTGCGCGCAGTGTGTCCACAGTCAATACGTCCGCAAGTTTGTGACGCGAGAAGATTGGCAAAACATTCACAGGCAAAGATCAGAAATCTGCTTGCACCGCGTTCCGTTGAAACAACGGCAGATGACGATAATAGACTTCGAGAGTCATGACATTCAGGCAGGTCGAATACAATCGTCCCCCTTGCTCGGGGCCGTGACCACTGCCCGGTTTCCACGAACCTGTTGTCGGTCCTGTTTTGGATTGAAACTCAACCAACTGATCCCTCAACACGTTATTCCATGCATCCCAGACTTCCCCTCCAAAATGATGCATGACCTGGGTGGCATAATAATTATAGTATTCGTTCGATTTGGACGGGCCCGTTTTCGCCAGAAATGCGACCCCTTTCTTCAAAGAAGCCGTATCGCGTTCCCAACCCAAATACATTCGGCACAGCAATCCGACCGCAGTGAGTGACGGATTTTTGTGGCCTCCTTCATTGACCAGATAGGAGTATTGAGCACCGTCGTCATATTGAGCATTGTTGAGGAAAGCCGTGATTCCACTAAAGACATTTCGGGGGATTTTGATATTGGTATGGTGAGCACTGATCAAAGCCATCACTTGCCAACCGACAACCGATGTATCTCCCGCATCACCCGGCTTGTACCGCCAGCCACCATTCGTGGGATGTTGAGCATTCACGATAAACGCAATACCACCCTCGACAGGTCGTCGCAATCGTCGGTCTTTTGTCATCCCATAAGCTTCGGTCAGAGCGATCGTACAGATTCCTTGCACATACATCCCTTGGGTAATGGGATCGCGATAATCGACGCCGGTGGGCTGAATCTTGGCGTTATTCATAATGTAGGCCAAACCCTTTTCCACATGCTTCTTGTAGGGGCCATCTTTAACGTGTGTGTGACCGGCGCCGAGAAAGGCCATCAATGCCATTCCCGTTGCCCCCATCGGAGCGTTCTTAAGACTCCCGGGATTAGGACTGTCACCGATTGCTGCAAAATTCCAACTACCGTCCGGTAGTTGTTGGTCGGCAATCCATTTCAAAGCGCGGACGACCGACGCTTCACTGCCGTCACTACCCCCAGAGGCTTTGACGAGAGACTTCCGGCCTTTGGCGGTACGTCCCCCAAACTCTCCCTCTTTGGCCAATTCGGCAAGAGCACTCAAAGACTCTTCATCAATTTCGATAGCCGGTTCGAGGTCGCTGATATCGATATTCAGTGGCTGTGTTTCTTCAACAATGTCCTGAGCCACTGTGAGGTCAGGCTCATCTTCGAATGCCTGATTGTAGATTTCATTCGGTTGCTTCACCGCGTCAAAGACTTCTTCCGGTTCCTCGATCGGTTTTTCCACGGGAGTGGAGGTAATATCAAATAGATTTTCGGCGAGATCGGGTTTGAGAATCACGAGTGTCAGCGCCAACAAGACCATGCCGTGAACAACAACGCTGACCAGATAAGTGATCGCCGCGATACGACCTTCGCGCGAGGCGAGATATTCTTTCAAGGTCCGCTTTGGTGGACGAACTTTTTCCAGAACGGATTTTCTCTTTTTCTTCTCGGGCTTCGGCTGCGCGGAAGATGTCTTCGAACCGGCAACAGCCGATTTCTTGGAAGTTGATGTGGCAGGCTTTTTGGTTCTCGGCTTGGAGATCGTTCTCTCTGAATCAAGACGAACAGTTTCTTCGTCGGTTGATTGCAGCTTCTTCGCCAGCTTACTGTCCGAGGCGTGGTCAGTCGCCATGTGTGTGGATTTCCTTCCTGGAATGGCGGCAACAGAATCGCCACCATCATCTCGCCGAACGGCAAATGAATATTTGTGTGAAAAATTATGAAGACTCGTTAAATAATAATCCTGCCGGGATCAGAACTGTACGACATTATTTGCAAAGAAAGCCGTAATTCCCGAGAAAAACACGTCTGTTCAAAACATCACATCGGGCCGTAAGTCATTACTCATAATTCACTTAGAGGGATCTGATTCTTTGACGGGAATCGGCTGGGCGGGACTGTCTGCGCGAAATCGACCTTCTTCGAGAAAACGAATGGTGGAGTCGATCACGACGGTGTGCCCCATCAAAAACGAATGAAGTGCGGAGACAGTCATGAAATCTGCGGCACCAGGGAGTTTGGTATGTTCCAGTTCGACGGTCCCGTCGTCGTCCCCAGGAATCAGTGGGTTGAACCCTTTTTCTGTCCCGCGAGCACCGGCCACAATTCCAAACTCAAATTCAGGTATGGGTAAACGAGAAATCAGTCCTTCTGAATCAGTGACCAGTTGCTGGCCGGCAGGTCCATACAACATTTTGAACAACGGCCAGTTTTGGACCTTATTAGCAATACCCGCTCCCTGATTGGGAACTCCCAACATCACCATCCGTTTGATTCGAGGATCAGGCTTTTCGCAGTTCATCAAATAACAGCGAACCACTAACCCTCCCATACTGTGTACGACAAAATCGATCTCTTCAATCCCCTCAAAAGATGTCAGCACTCGTTCGAGATACTTGCTGGCATCAGTGATCGGTACTCGCGTGCTGGGGTAATTGAACCCAAAGACCTGATACCCTTCTTTCACCAGTCGCTTGCGCATTTTTTCAAACGACTTCGAAGAGCGAATGATGCCGTGAACTAAGATAACGGCCTTCCCCTTCATCGGTTCCAGTTTTTCTTCTTTGCGAATTTCCAGCAGAGTGTCAATACATTCGCCGTAGGTGCCTGACGCTTTCCGAATGTCTTTTCCGTTGAGCAGACGATAATGTCCGGTGAAAACATTCTGCTGAATTTTCCACTCATGAAAAAAATAGACATCACCCCAAAACAGACGGCCACCCATCGTTTGCATATCAGGTTCCTGAATTTCGAAGGGCTCAATATCGAGCGAAGGGAAAGGGGATTCCAGCGGCTGTGCCTGACCTGCTGATGCCAGAAAGCCTACCAGTATCATCCCGGAAATGTGGCTCCACATGATTCGTCTCATTCTCTGAGATCCGTACGTTTTCATGAATCGATCCTTCGTATTCAGGCGTACCACTCGTTGGAATCACACTCCCAATTTTTGGGATTCCGTGGAAATGTGTTAATTCAATTCATTAAAAAAAGCAACGGGCGCAATTCTGCTCGCGACCGTTGCTTTGAGAATGACCTCTCATGAACCACTATTTTGCAGGTTTGCCGAGTAGTTCTTCCAGTAATCGACCGAGTTCAGGTCCACGTGCCATGGTTGAGACCACTTTGCCTTCCTGATCGACCAGAATCACTGATGGAATTCCTGAAATTCCGTAATAGGATGCCATTGGATGATTCCATCCACGAGACTTCGGGTTTTCCGGAAAAATGTTGGTCCAAGGGATGTTGTTCCGTTCGGTGAAAGCGACCAGTTGAGATTTTTCCTGATCGAGGTTCACACCCACCACTTCAAAACCTTGGTCGTGATATTTTTTGTAGTTGGCGAGTACATTGGGAAGTTCCTCCAAACAAGGACCACACCAGGTTGCCCAGAAGTCAACCAACACCACTTTGCCACGATATTCTTCCCATTTGAAATCTTTGCCATCAACCGTTTTTCCGAAGACTTCCATCTGGCTTCCGGGAAGCTCCAGCCGTCGGGCCGTTCCAATCATCTTCTCAGCAAAATCAACAATTTGCTCGTTCTGTGATGTGGCCGCCATTTTCGCGACTCGTCGGTAGACGGCTGCTGCTTCGGCACCCGGTGCCGATTGTTCCATCGCTTCGGCCATTCGCATGACACCGCGTAAATTGAATCTCGTGAGGCCGGTCTTCTCGGGACCGGCAAGGATTTCGTCAACCAACGCCTGTCGCTCTTCAACACTCATCGCAGGCAGCATCGCGAGCTTGAGCTGTTCGGTAATGTCCTTCGCGACTGAGGCAATCTGAGCATTTTCATCACTATGGTACGTCGCAATGAATTTCATTGCCTCGGGTAATTTTGTAGCGTCTCCCAGTTGTCCCAGAACGACCAGCGAACGAACCCGAGAAACAATGAACGGCAATGTTTCCTCAGCACTCAGATCTTTCATCTTGAGACCCAAGTCGGAGACTTTGAGGGATGTCTCGGCCACCTTCTTCATCAGTGCGATGTATTGAGGTTGAGAAGTGGCTTGTTTCTGTGGAATCTCCTGCAAGCTTTGAACAAATTCTGCCAAGGTCTTGGCGTCGGCATCCGCGGGGATGGCAAACGGATCATTGGCATCGTTGGCACCGGAGAGGTCCGGTAACGGCGGAAGCGGCTTCTCATTTTGAGCGAAGGCATACCAGCCGAAAGAACAGCTCGCAATGACGGCGATCACACTGATACTCACCCAGTGAAATGGGTCTCGGAGTTTTTCCAAAAACATAAAAATCTCTCTTATCTAATATTCAGATCGATGGGCGGTCCATCGATTCGGGCACAAAAAAGGTTAGCACAATGTCAGCTAAAACTCATGATCAATTCGATTCACAAACCTGACTGACAAGGTAATGCAGGATTACATACGTGATTGTGACATGGAATCTGAAGTATTTTGACCGAAAACAGAAAGAATCTCTGTAAAACAGTTCACAAAATTGCCACGAGACGGCTCTCCATAGACTCTGTTTTTCTCGACATATTCGTTAACGTAGGCAACCTCACTCACTTTCAAAACGCTGTTCTTGCAGAGGATTCCATGAGCGACCATCTCTCCGACAATCCATTATGGCAATCTTCGGGGCTTCCCCGTTTCGACCTCATCGATGCCAGCCATGTCGTCCCCGCTGCGAAAGCACTGCTCGAACACGCAGAACAGAAATTGACCGAAATCGAAGCCGACCTGAAACCAACGTGGGAATCAATCTTTGGAAGGCTCGAAGAGATTGATATTCGCTACGAACAAACCTGGAATCCGGTAAGTCATCTTCTTTCGGTGAAAAACTCCGACGAGTTGCGACTGGCCCACGAAGAGATGCTGGCCCCCATGGTGACGTTCGGTCTGCGAACATCACAAAGCGAGCCCATCTATCAAGCCATGAAAGAACTGCGAGAGAGTGCTGACTTCGAGACTCTCGATCCCGCTCAACAACGTATCCTCGACAAAGCGATCCTCAGCGTCGAACTGTCAGGCATTGCTCTGGAAGGGGAACAACGCGAGCGATTTAACGAGATCGCGCAAGAACTCAGCAAGCTGGCGACCGACTTCTCCAACAATGTCCTCGATGCCACCAAAGCGTTTGAATTGATCGTCACCGACCCCGCTGATCTGGAAGGTTGTCCGAACAGTCTCAAACAACTCAGCTCTCAAGCATATAACCAATCAAAATCGGAATCCGATGACGACTCCACTCCCGATCAGGGACCGTGGAAAATCACTCTCGACATTCCCAGCTACCTCCCGTTCATGGAGCATTGTCGAAATGCCGATCTGCGCGAACAAGTTTACCGCGCGTTTGTCAGCCGAGCATCCGCAGGTGATCTCGATAACACACCTCTCATTGCTCAAATTCTGAAACTGCGTCAAGAGAAAGCCGCTCTGCTCGGCTATGACTCATTCGCCGACCTGTCACTCGCCACAAAGATGGCACCTTCGGTCGACAAGATCGAAGAGATGGAAAAACAATTATTGGCGGCGTCCAAGTCTTCTGCCGAACAGGATCTCGCCGAGATCTCGGCACTCGCACAAGAGAACGGGCATGAAGGAGACCTCCGTCATTGGGATGTGGCCTTCTGGGCAGAACGTCTTCGCGAACAGAAGTTTGAATACACCGACGATGAACTGCGACCGTACTTCCCGATGCCTCGCGTATTGAACGGCTTGTACGAAGTCATTCATCGTTTGTTTGACGTGACCATCAAAGAAACCGATGAGGACATTCCTGTCTGGAACAAGGATGTGCGGTTTTACAAAGTCTTCAATAACGCGGGGGAACAGATCGCTGGCTTCTTCCTCGATCCCTATTCGCGTCCCGAAGATAAACGGGGCGGCGCGTGGATGAATACTTGCCTCGACCGACGCATGTCGAACGGATACTCACAACTGCCCATAGCCTATCTCGTCTGTAATGGCACGCCTCCTGTGGGAGACAAACCATCGCTGATGACCTTTTCGGAAGTCGTCACGTTGTTCCACGAATTCGGGCACGGCCTGCATCACATGCTGACCACCATCGATTTTTCCGATGCCGCCGGCATCAATGGAGTCGAATGGGACGCGGTCGAGTTGCCGAGTCAGTTCATGGAGAACTGGTGTTATCATCGACCAACATTACTGGGTATGACGGCACATTACGAAACGGGCGAGCCACTGCCGGAAGATCTCTTCGAGAAAATCTGCAAAGCGCGGACTTATCGCGCTGGCTCACAGATGCTCCGCCAAATTCAATTCGGTCTGGTTGATCTCGAATTGCATCATCGTTTCGATCCCGCTGGCGACGAAACCATTTTCGATGTGGAAAAGCGAATCAGTGAGCAGACCGCAGTCATGAAACCGCTCTCCGAAAATCGCTTCCTGTGTGCATTCTCGCATATCTTCGCGGGGGGATACTCGGCAGGATATTACAGTTACAAATGGGCCGAGGTGTTGTCGGCCGATGCGTTTTCCGCCTTTGAAGATGTCGGCCTGAATGATGACGACGCCGTCATGCAAACCGGGCGCAAGTTTCGTGATGAAGTCCTCGCGGTCGGCGGCAGCCGCGATCCGATGGTGAGCTTCAAATCATTCCGCGGTCGCGAACCCTCCATTGAGCCGTTACTGAGGCATAATGATTTGAAGGGGTGATGAGAAGTAAAATAGGCCACGGATTGCACTGATGAAACGGATCGACACGGATTGAACCTACCAGATACTGCCGAACTGAAATCGCTCCACTAACAATTATAATATGCATATTATCGAAGGAGAAATTAGCTACGACTTGGTTATGGACCAAGACATGGATTTTATTGAGGGTGCGTATCGCTTACCCGGTAAAGATTGGCAGATTTTTGTCGCTCAGACTTGGCGAGTGACCGAGTTGGAAATCAAACCTGTTACTTGGGAAAGCGGGGTCACTGGAATTATTATCCGATTTCCTCTTGAAAAAGCCGCTCTTAATCAGAACTCTGTCGAAGACGTAATGTCAGACTTTTTTGATGTCCAGATCTGGAAAGAAGTCAGAGGCCCCGACTCAATGCAGCTGCGATAAATCATTCTATAGCTGAAAATTCAACTTCGTGTTCCATATGGCTATGGCTGACAATCCTGTCACCACCTCAATTGAGCGAGCTCGTTCTCGCCTCGAAGGAAACCTAATAAAACAAGCTCTAGGGATCCAAGCCGTAGAAGAAGACACAAACATCCCACGTTGCGCCACAGTTATGCATCTCGTCGAAGCCACTTGCACTACTCATACAACCATCGAACCATCTGTTGCAAAAAGGTGCTTGGGCTAAAGCCTGTGGGGAGCGAGTATGAGTGACGGCGAATGTTGCCAGAAACGCCGCCACCACGCACACTCGAATCATTATATCACGCATCGAAATCTTTCCTTGTTGGGCAAATACGAACGGAACGCACTCTCGCCCAGCCTGCTGAGAGTGCGTTCCAGTTTGAGAAGTCAATTGGTTTTGTTAATTAGAATAGCCAGAAGAGCCAGGAGAACCAAAGATTGAGCCCCAGACTCCAGAGGTCCAGGTACCGGCACTTGAATAGCAACTGTGTACGTCTTGCAATGCTTGCTGCCGGCAGCCAATCCAGGTATTTGACAGATAATCAAACCGGTAGTTGCAAGAAGCTTTGTCTGCTGCATAAGCACCTTCGCACCAGACTGAAAATGCTTCGGCCTTCTGCGTGGAATAAAAGACTGTCGCACAAATCGCAAGAACCATTAGGCATCGAGTCACAAACATGGGGAACCTCACAAAGATATTAAAGATTGTCGGAGTCGAAAAATCGATTGAGCTGATGATGGAGTCCGATACCCCAACGACTGCTATCTGATAAAAACGACCTCCAAGTTCTCGAAGTCACTTAAAAAAGAAATTTTACGAACATTTTTTCTGGGATATTGCTCTATTATCAGCTCACTGATATTTCAGTCAGTCTACGATCAACAAACCTGTTTCAAAGGATCTTGGCATGCCCGCTGCCCAACATGACAAAATCAACTATGTCGAGTTCCCCGCCAGTGACCTTATTGCGACCAAAGCGTTTTTCGAGAAAGCCTTCGATTGGAACTTCACGGATTATGGCCCAGAGTACACCGCATTTTCCGATGAAGGCCTGGATGGTGGCTTCTATCAGTCCGATTTGAAATCATCGACCACCAACGGAGGCGCGCTGATTGTTTTCTACACAGAAGATATTGAAATGACGCTCGTGAAAGTTCACGACGCTGGCGGAAAAATCATCCGTCCGATCTTTCCCTTTCCCGGCGGTCGACGGTTCCAATTCACGGAACCGAGCGGAAATGAACTGGCAGTCTGGACTGATCGTGGTGCGGAAATGTAGCTCCGCTCATTCCACATAATGATTTGATTCTAGATTCAATCAAAGGTCGTTACGAAGCATCCCTCTGGCAGGAGAAATGAATCTTCGTTGGAATCGTAGGCGTAAACCTGTTTCAGTGCCGGGAAATCTCTGAGATCAATTCGTGGTTCACTCGCTGCCGCACAGCCGGTCAAATAGAGAGTTTCCAAATGAGGAAGCACTTTGAGTTGTTGTAGACCTTTCGCGGTTACTTTTGTCCCCGACAGGCCTAATGATTTGAGTTTTTTCATGTGGGCGATCTGTTCCAGGCCGCGATCAGTGACAGGTGTCGCGCCGATCGATAACACTTCGAGGTTGGGAAGATCGACGAGATGCTTCAATCCCTCATCCGTAAAACGTATTTTGTAGTTGCTCAAATATTTTTCGAGGCCAAGAGAGAGACTCAGAATACGAAGTTCCTTCAATGATGAGAGCTTCTTTAATCCTTCATCCGTCAATCGATGATCGTAAAGACTTAATTCCTCCAATGATGGTATTTGACTGATCAACTCGACTTGTTGGTCAGTGATCGCTTTTTCGCTCGCATTCAATATTTTCAGGTTCTTCAACTTCACCAAATAGGGCAGAAGATCAGTCCAGTAAATGTCGTCGTGATAGAATAATAATTCCTCGACAGAGGAATCTCTCAATGCGAGCAGTCCTTCTGGTGTCACTTTGGTTGCAATCAGACGCAGGTGTTTCAGTCGCGGCATTCGGGCAATAGAAGGTAAACAGGCATCGGTGACCGGGACATGGCGAAGTACGAGAAACTCCAGATTCTTCAGTTTCACAATCGACTTGACGCCTTCGTCAGAAATCGGGCTGACATCAAGTTCGAAATGTTTGAGTGACTGTACCGATTCCAGGATCTTGAGAGATTGATCCGTAATGTTGGCTCGGTACGTCGTCAGGATTTCCAATTTCGGTAACGCCGAGATTGAATCGATCCAGTCGGACGAGTTCGTGTACGCCATAACCAGGTTCTGAAGCGATTTTATTCTTTTGAGATACGAGAACCGATGATCTTCTCCCTTCGGCTCGTAAAACCCCATAAACACAATCTCTCCATCCACGGCGCGATTGATCTGGCCTCCCGCGGATTGGATTTGCTTCAGGAGAGAGGCATCGACACTTGAAAGGTCATCCGCAAAACAACTTACACTGAGATGCAAGTGGCACATCAGAATCGCAATGATCCAGCGCGGTCTGTTGTTCATGGTCAGCTTCAATTCGTTTAGAGGACACGAACGTTATTGAGACATTTGAAGGGGGCGAGAAACCCCGACATGCAGAGTCCGCACAACGGACCCCACTTTCTCATTGCCAGTTACTAATCCCTAACTCCTAACCCCTCAATCACTGCAACTTCCCTCGCGCGGCAGTCGGCCAGACGATTTCCAACACGTCGTTACGGAAGCCATAAAAGTTTTCGTGCAGGATCGTCGTGAAGTCATTGTAGCCGGGATAGAGTTCGATCTTGTCGCCGATCTTGAGGTCGCAAGCGGCACCTTCAAGATCCACTTTGCAGTGTTCGGCAGACAGAGCCACGATATTGGTTCCCTCTATTCCTTTGACCTTCGGCATGAAGATGTCCGGGTAGATCGTTTTTCGACCGGTGTCCAGAATCGCCCGTTCCAACACCGGTCGGCTGACGACGCTCGCCAAAACTGTCACGGCGGATTCCAGATCCGAGACGCAGCACTCTTCGAGATAGAAAGGCTCGGCAAAAATGCCGCCGCCTGCTTGCAGTTCGGTGACGCAATCGATGTCGGAAGTGATCTGATACGATCCGGTTCCACCCGCTGAGACAATTTCACAATTCAGGCCGTGCTTGTCGAAGTCGTTTTTCGTTTTGGCGAGAATCTGCATCGCTTCGCCAATCTTCGACTTCTTCTCTGCCTGATCTTTGATGCGGAGCAGATGCCCTTCGTAGCCCATGATGCCGACAAGTTCGATGCCCGGCAGTTTATCCATTGCCTGGGCGAGTTCCAGAGTGTCGATTCCCGGCTTGATGCCGACCCGTTCGAGGCCGATATCGACTTCAATGATCGTGCGACACTTCACACCAACCTCAACACAGATGCGCGATAACATCTCGGCTTGGGTGTAATGGTCACAGGCAACAATGGGGTCGGCAATTTTGCAGAGAGCCGCAACACGTCGATGTTTCTTCTCGCCGATGATCATGTTGGCGATGAGAATGTCGGTGATGCCGGCAAAGGCAAAGACTTCCGCTTCGGAAACCTTCGCGCTGGTGACGCCGATGGCACCCGCTTTGATTTTCTTCCAGGAAATGGCGGGCGTTTTATGACATTTGACGTGAGGTCGCCATTGCTTCCCTCTCTCGGACATGTAGGACGCCATCTTATCGATGTTCGACTCCATGATGTCGAGATCGATGCAAAGGGCGGGAGTATCGAGATCAAACTTATTTGAACCAACGAGAGTTTGGGTCACAGGAGGACTTTCCGATCAGCAGGTGGGATGTAACGCGAGGCGAAATTGTGGGGAAGATTATAAATTCATTTCCTCCTCACCCCGGCCCTCTCCTCCTGAGGAGGAGAGGGTGGCATGCAGGTAGGAATCATTCTTATCTTCGTTCAAACTAATCTCTTCTCCTCCTTTGGAGGAGAAGATGGCCGAAGGCCGGATGAGGAGGTCTTCTGCAACCATTCACTCTTTCACAGTCTGGTGCAAGACTTTTCCAAGTTCATCGTGCCAGGTAAATTTTAAGTTGGAATCTTCATAACCGCCGGATACTTCGATCATCAAGAAACCACCTGAACGAGGATCTTGCGAGTAGGGTTGTTTGATCAAACCTTCGGGGTCCGTCGATTTGGGATCACCGGGACTGCGACCGAGACGCGAATTGGCATCGACCAAGGCACCACAGGAAAACTCTTCCACGCCGGACGGATCAACCGCATGGTATTGCCAATGACGGTCACCACACACGACATAGAAATTCTTCTCCAACAGCCCTTCCTTTTTCAAGAAGTCGAAGAACTCTTTTCGCTCGTGTCGAAAGCCGTTGATGTTGGTGTGATTGTCAAACTTGCGGAGATCGTCTGGTCCGACCATCGGCGTGGGAGAGATCAATAATTTGAACTTGGCATCGCTGGCACTCAATGTCTTTTTCAGCCACGCTTTTTGCTTTTCTCCCCAGATCGTTTTCTTTGGACCATCTTTCATCGCGTTGTCACTGCGATACATCCGATTTTCCGGGAACCATATCTGCAGATCCTTGGTGACTCGATGAGTCCGATAGGTTAACGCGTTGTCATCATCGTGTGCCGCGACTGGTAATTGTTCCAGCATCATTGCACGTCCCTGTTCGGGAGTCGGCAGGTAATCTCCACTGTTGTCACCATCGTCGATCCGATAATCGTGATCGTCGATCATCCAATACGCGGGGACTTTCGCGAACAGCTCTTTGTATCTCGGTTGCACAAACTGTTCGTGCCATTTCTGACGCAGTTCGGGGATGGTCTCGGCTCGTGGTTTGTCGGGCGTGTCGTAATAGACATTGTCACCCGTCCCGACAAGAAAGTCGGGTTGTTGCTTCAAGATTGTGGCCAAGGCAGGATAACCCAGGTGTTTATCGGGACCGGAATAAGGTTGCGGTAACTTGGTATTGTTTTCTTCGAGATGCTGCTTTTTGTCGATGCGATCATCACCGTGAAACTTGGCATAGTTCATTCCCGTGACCACCACGAATTTCACATTTGCGGAGTTCTTGGGACCGGGGAGAGTTCGGAATTCTGCCGACGGCCCCGGTTGGAGATGATCTGCGTCGGGGCCGATTTCGGTGAAGCAGGTGTAATTGGAGCCGGGTTTCAGATCGGTAAATGCAGCTCGTGCGATGAAGTCGTGTTGTTCAATTGCCGGCACAACCTGTTCGATCCCTTTCCCACTCGACGCATTCTTCCCCTGCAATAAAAGGAATTTCACAACTCCCGCCGCACCGGGAAGATCGCGTTCGACCAGTTTGTCGGTCGAGGTGAGACGCAGCTGAGCGAATGCCGAAGTTGGTGTGACTTCTCCGACCATGATTCCCATCCCGGCCAGCGGTTTTTCTGCTGGCAGATGTGTGGCCGTGCAATCTTCGGCGAAACCGCTAGACAGACATGATGCCGACAGATTCAATCCAATGCCGAAAACGAGGAAAGTCAAATTACGCATAGCATGCTGGTCCCATGAGTGGAGAAATGTCATTGATTCTTAGAGTAATCGGAATTGTTCCGGGAATCCAATCTTGAGAGGCAATCGTCAGGCTGGGGTGTCCATTTTCGGATCAAATGTGTCGATTTGAGAACCCGTGACAATTTTTCGAAAGTTTAGCTGACTACGTCGCTGGTTGAGACGTATCAGGATGTACGAGTGAATAAACGCACGGCACCAGAATGAGGGTCAACACAGTCGAGACGACCATTCCCCCCAGAAGCGCGCGTGCGAGAGGAATCATTGCTTCATTGCCCGGCGCAAACTGAATCGACAGTGGCAACATCGAAGCGACCAGAGTCAGCGATGTCATCAGAATGGGCCGCAAGCGGACTTGAGCTGCCGACAAGGCGGCTTCGCAGGGAGAGAGTCCTTCTTTGCGACGACGATTGGCAAACTCAACCAGCAAGATCGAATTATTCACCACCACGCCAATCATCATCAGTGTCCCCATCAACGATTGAATGTTGATATTTGTATTTGTGAAGTACAAGACGGCAATCACGCCGCCGAGCCCCAGGGGGACTGCCGTCATAATAATGAGCGGATCGAGGAATGAACGGAACTGGGCCATCAATACGAGGTACACCAATAAGCCGGCGACAGCGAGGCCGACTCCTAACAGAGACATACCAGATTTCATCGTTTCCACGGGACCGCGAATGGTGGCCGCGACACCGTTTTCAAATTCCATTTCCGCCAATGCTTTTTCAACATCGCGGGCGACCGAGCCAACATCTCGACCAGAGACATTCACATGCACGTCATTCACACGAGAGATGTTATAGTGCTGAATCTCGCCGGGGATGGTGACGCGATTAACGGTGGCGATGTTGGAGAGAGGGATCGTGATCGGGCCGTCCGGCGTCTCCAGAGAGAGCGGGATGTTCCGTATCTCGTCGAGTGATTCGATGGCATTATCTTCATATTGCACACCCATAAAGAAGTCGACCCCCGATTTGGGATCGATCCAGATCGTGGGA
>Ga0181597_10001004_pt1 | contig 31946 bp, 27 predicted proteins | sample 041ome_5_FD_148647 | JGI IMG/M metagenome (GOLD analysis project Ga0181597, IMG submission 148647) | Coastal salt marsh microbial communities from the Groves Creek Marsh, Skidaway Island, Georgia - 041403US metaG (spades assembly) | ecosystem: Environmental > Aquatic > Marine > Intertidal zone...
TCTTCTAATGGTTTTGAGTCTGATGGGATCGTATCAGATTTAGGCCATTTTATGGATATAATCTCTTTAACAACGTCACCGCGTTGATTGGATGTTACCGTAAGATGGAGTTTATCAGTCTCATAAACTGTTGATAAACCAAAACGTTCTAATACTGAACGATGTAAAGATATTTCTGAATCACCAATTGTAACAAATCCATACCCTTTTTTTTAATACCATGACACTGTGGCAATCTGTACCGTTTCATCCATCATAAATACCCAATAAAATCTAACATCAACAAAAGTAAATCATTCAAACTGCACAAATAGGCCAGCCCGCTAAACAAAATGTTCAAGAGACTTAGGAATATTTTTCTGTGCTGATAGGATTAACGAGTAAACTTTAATAATTCGTAAAATTATGTGCGAAAAGATCGAACTTACCTAAGTTTTTTAATAGATTCGTCAATATTTTGAACAACAGCTGATATATATTCAGTGGTTGTTGATGCCGTTTTGGCATTATTTCCAAAGGTAATTTCCCTAGATGAAGTGACCAGCCCGCCTTGATATCCTAAATCGTTGTTTACATAGTTTAATCCACAAAGAGCCATAGATGCATCTGCACCTTGAGCCCCAAAGCCTGGTATCAAGAAGGGGCATGATGGAAGTAACGCTCTCATTGATTTGGCTTCGGCAGGGTTTGTTGCTCCAATTACTACTCCTATTGAAGACCAACCTGTTTCGCCTCGATATGAGTTGATAATTGGAGAGAGCTTATGTGCTAAATGTTGATATATAGGCTTATTGTCAGAGCGCAACTCCTGCAAATCGGCTGAACCAGGATTGCTGGTTCTGAGTAGAATAAATAACCCTGCATTGCATCTTATCGCTTCATAAATAAACGGCTCCAAGGTATCTAAGCCAAGAAAAGGATTAACAGTAAGAGCATCTGCATAAAAGGGTGCGTTTTCTGAAAGCCACGCATCGGCATAGGCAACAGAAGTCGACCCGATATCACCTCGTTTAGCATCCATAATCACCAGCAGGCCTGCATCATGCGCGGCTCTGCCAATCCGCTGAAGAACTTCCATTCCTTCTGGGCCAAATTTCTCAAACAGCGCAACCTGTGGTTTTATGGCTGGAACGCGGTTTTGAGCGGCTTCAATACAAGCCAGAGAAAATGATGCCAACTTTTCAATCTGCTTTTTTGTACTAGACCCTCTAAATAATTCTGGCATTAATGAGATATGGGGATCTATACCAACACATAAAGGTGTTTGATTTTTCTCCAGCGCAATGGATAATCGATCGCCAAAAGTCATTCTATTTATTTTATCTACCATTATAGGCTAAATATCCTACGTTGTTCCTAGTTTTTCAATCAGGCCTACAGCAGCACGGTAGGTGGATAATAAGATATCCTGCTCGGCAAGCACCTCTTTGTCGAGGCCCCGCATTTTAATTATTTGACGCATAATTTTCGGCTCAAATCCAGTTGCACGAGCTTCTGAATATATGTCACGTATATCAGCCATAAGAGCTCTTTTTTCTTCTTCTAGGCGTTCAATGCGCTCAATATATTGTGAAAGCTGATTAGCGCTTGTGTTAGCTGATGGGGTTGCTTCTGACATGGTCTCTTAGCCTTTTTAATGGGAATAGTTCCTTTTTGATTTGTGTTTGGTGTATACCATAACTTTTTGCCTAGATTAGATGTTTTCTGGATTACTTTACGTTTGGTAATTTTTTTTCCATTCAGAATAGGGCATACCGTAAATTATCTCTCTTGCTTCTTCTTTAGACAGTGAAATCTCTTTTTCTTCGGCGGCATCTTGGTACCAGCCAGAAAGGCAATTTCTGCAAAACCCCGCTAAATTCATAAGATCAATATTCTGAACATCAGTTCTATTCTGCAGATGAGAAACAAGCCGGCGAAAGGCTGCTGCCTGACATTCAAGTTCTGTTTGTGTGAAATTATTATCTGTTGTTTTCATGCGTTAACTCCTAAGCAAGATTTGCATGTAACTTCTCTATTTTAAAAATACAAGTTCATGCTCTAATAAATAACGTGATTATTTTATTCTAATAGTTGATACAACTTCAAAATAGGATATTATTAAAAAGTTGCTTAAAAAACTTTGCCAAGACTAATAAGTGTGAATATCTTACATTCAAAATAAAGCCGAGGCTAATATGAAAAAACGCCCCTTAATTTCTGAAGCCCAAAGCGCTGATAAGTTTGAGCGGATTCGGCGCGCACATCAGTCTGAAGTAGCTGAAGATTATGTAGAGATGATAGCAGAATTGATCGAGGAAACAGGAGAGGCACGGGCCGTGGATTTGGCCACACGTTTTGGCGTTACTAGTCCGACTGTTAATGCAACCATCCAAAGATTACAGAGAGAAGGTCTGGTGGAGAGCAAGCCATATCGGTCTATTTTCCTTACACAGGCAGGCACACATCTGGCCGAGGAAAGCCGTGATAAGCATCGGGTGGTTCGTGATTTTCTAATTGCAATTGGTGTTAATAACGACGTTGCAGAACAAGATGCAGAAGGCGTTGAGCATCATGTAAGCGAGGAGACTTTATCGAAATTTAAAGAATTTTTAGAAAGCCAGTCTTAGATTTTTTTTGCTCTCTCTAATATTGGTGTTTTTATCTATGGGTCTGTTTATTTATTGAGTGCATTGTCCCCAAGATAAAAATAATATTTTCGGTATCTATTATTTGCTATTTTATGGTTGGAGGTTCCAGCCAAGCCTGTCCATTCAATGCCTGCAATAGACGGTATGCGGTGCTTTTGTGATAATACGATTATAGGGGAGGGCGATACGGCATTATAACTGAATTTCAGCTCAAAATGATTTCCAGGGTGATTATCACTATCATAAACCGTAATTTGCACAGGGTCTTTGTAGAAATACCATTTTAATATAGCTGCTGTTGCCCGTCTGTCGGCAATGATTGTTCGTGCGTTATTTATTTCAATCTGCCTCTTTAGGTCAGCTGATAATGCTTGCCATCCCCTAACCCGTCGCAATGGGTCCGATTCAGGTGTAAGACTTCCTAATTGTCCTGTAACTGTTATACTAACGATAATGATACCTATTAGAGTATTTATGAAAATAGTTGCATGGCTTAGGGTTTGCCTTGAAAAATTACCGAGCCATCCTGCCACAAGCAAAGTAGCAGCAGGATAGGCAGCGACAGCCCAATTCGCATTAGCTTCTTTTAAATATGCTTGTATTGAAATAATTACCAAAACTGGAAGGCAAAAAATAAGTAAGAATAAACTATGTTTTTGCCATCTAAAAATAGCAGCAAAAAAGCAAACAAGGCTTAACGGCCCAAATACGAAAATCTGCGTCTGCCAAAAATCAATAACGCTAGTAAGTGAATAAGATGGCATAGATAAATTAGCATTTTCCGATAAATGGATAATCGTAACCAATCCATTTTCTAGGTTCCAGACAAGATTTGGCAACATTACGACCAAGCTGCCTGATAGTAGGTTTAGCAAACACACAAATCGCTTAAAATAAGAGGAGACATGCCCTGTGACCAGCCATATAGCAGAGCATAGCAGAAAATATGCCCCTGCATATTTGGAAAGCATAGCAAAACCAACAACAAGGCCAGCAAGTAAAAATTTTCGAGAAGATAAATGCCTTACTGAGTTTGACGGAAGTAGCAGATATAAAGCAATGCACCAGAATAATAACATTGGCGTATCTGTAGAAATTATAGCACTACCAAGAGAGACAGCAGGCATTAATGCCCATAATAAAGCGGCAATTCTGGCGATTTTGCCTGCTCTTGGATTATCATCATATAACCGGTAGGCACATCGCCATAAAATAAGAGTAATTATAAATTGAATTATCGGCGTAAAAACGCGCACCCCAAAACTGCTGTGCCCAAAAAGAGCATGGGAAATTCCGATTATCCAAGCAATTAATGGAGGCTTAGAATAATATCCAAATGATAAGTCCTGACTCCACACCCAATATTGCGCTTCATCTACGCCAAGCTCGAGCGGCGTTATATAAAGTGCAACAAGCCGAGCTATCAGTAGACAGACTAATCCTACAAAAAGAATGATATCTGCTTTGGTCCATTCATAGGATTCATGCATCATACTTGGTTGCTTGAAATAATTCTGGAAATGGCTTCCCATTTTTATCTGTCCCAGTGCTACCAATCTCAAATATTACAAAAAAACTTAGTTTTAAGATTGTCTTTTGTGTTACTAATACCAAATTTCACATGAAATTGAGATTAAATCAAATGCGTGTTTTAATATGAATGTGTAATTGAATAATGATTATTAATTATTTGGCTAGATAAAGCTAAATTGAGAGTGTGTATGAACAAAGATATTGTAACCGAAATAGAGGAAATTATAGAGGAATTCTCGTTTTTTGATGACTGGGCCGACAGGTACCAGCATTTAATTGACCTTGGCAGAAAATTGCCAAATATTCCCGAAGAATATCAAAATGATAACTATAAGCTGTCTGGGTGTCAGTCAACAGTTTGGTTTGTTGCACATAAAACAGATACTGATTTAATAGAGTTTAAGGCGCAGTCCGATGCTGCAATCGTCCAAGGCCTTGTGGCTCTAATGCTGCGCGTATATTCCAATCGAACAGCTGATGAGATTTTAAGCACGAGCTCTGATTTTTTAACTCAAATTGGACTTGATAAACATTTATCGCCTACTCGAAAAAATGGGTTAGCTGCAATGACATCTAACATTAAATTATCGGCATCACAATTGCACAAATAAACAGCTTGTATTCTAAAAAAGCACATTAAAATCGGTACTGTTTCAAGATCAGAATTAAACTTTGAATTCAGCTAATTTGTCTCTCTCTCCGCCCTTGGTGTGCATCCATAGGTCTCACGATAACATTTCGAAAAATGAGAGGCAGAAATAAAGCCACAGGCAAGTGCCACTGATAAAATCGACATTGAGGTCTGACGTAGTAAATAGCGAGCCCTGGCAAGACGCAAATTTAAATAATGTCTGGTAGGTGTGATCTGCATATATTTCTTAAATAATCTCTCTAATTGTCTAGTAGATAGATTTGCCTGCTCTGCCAGTTCTGTCTGGGATAATGGCTCTTCTAGATTCGCCTCCATATTCGCAACTACTTTTAATAGCTTAGGGTGTGAGACACCAAGGCGAGAGCGCAGCTCTATTCGTTGACGATCGTGGCTATCCCTAATTCTATCATGGATGAAGGTTTCAGAAATTTCAGCTGCCAGTTTTGCCCCATGTGCCTGAGATATAAGATGCAGCATCATATCAAGTGCAGCGGTTCCGCCAGAACAGGTTATGTGCGTTCCATCAATCTCAAATAAATCATTGGTAATTTCAAGATGTGGGAATTCTTCACGCATTGCATCTATATTCTCCCAGTGAATGGTACATCGCCTCTCATCTAGCATTCCCGCTTTTGCTAGAACATAAGTGCCACTGCAAATCGCGCCAACAGTAATACCATTTCGCTCTAGGCGTCTTACGATGGCAAGGGTTGCTTTATCTGTGTGCTTTTCAACGTTTGTGCCGCTACATATTAAAACAAGTTTGCATTTAAATAGCGCGTCTAAACTGTTATTTATGGAAACTTCAAGACCGTTTGATGCACGCACGGCTGTATCAGATATATGCGTGGTAACCCAACTAAATAGCGGTTGTTCCCGTAGTCTATTTGCAGCGCGTAACGGCTCTACAGCAGCTGAAAAGGCAAGCAAGGAAAAATCGTTCAATAATAAAAATCCAACCTGAACAGTATCAAGCTCAGAGCGCGGCTTTAACATATATTTAATCGCGTCCCCCTTCAATAAAGAGCTCCTATCGCAAAGTTTATAACTTTTACCTTTATCCTATCTTTTGATATCGTAAAACTAATATCTTAATATTTCATGATAAAAGGATAAAGTTGAGTTTGTGGACGTTTTCTGATTAGTTCATGTCGAATAAAAAACGGTATGAAGAAATCAAGTGTATACACCCGTGAAAAGAAGCTATGTGATACAGGTTATTGTCCCGTGCCCATCTGGTGCCTATCTGGTGCCTATCCTGTTTAAGATTAATCCCATAAAAGGAGCCTATCATGAGTGATATCGAAATTGCCCGTAATGCGACAGTTAAACCGATTTCTGAAATTGGGCAAAAACTGGATATCCCAAACAACGCTATGATTCCGTTTGGCCATGATAAAGCAAAGATCAGTCTTGATTGGCTGGACCAGCAACCATTGCGAGATAATGCAAAGCTGATATTGGTTACTGCCATTAACCCTACGCCCGCAGGTGAGGGTAAAACAACAACATCTGTTGGATTAGGAGATGGTATAAACCGGATTGGGAAGAATTCTATTACCTGCCTGCGGGAACCTTCTCTTGGCCCATGTTTTGGAATGAAAGGCGGGGCAGCTGGCGGTGGTTATGCTCAAGTTGTGCCCATGGAGGATATAAATCTTCATTTTACAGGCGATTTTCACGCGATTACATCTGCACATAATTTGCTCTCTGCTATGATAGATAATCACATCTATTGGGGTAATGATCTTAATATAGATACAAGGCGCATTGTTTGGCGCCGTGTGCTTGATATGAATGATAGAGCATTGCGCCAAAACACAGTGTCGCTTGGCGGCATTGCGAACGGATTTCCGCGCGAATCTGGGTTCGATATTACCGTTGCTTCTGAGATTATGGCCATCTTGTGTCTTGCAGGCGATCTTGACAATTTGCAATCCAGATTAGGTGATATTATTATTGGATATCGCCGTGACAAATCAGCTGTTTTTTGCCGTGATATTAAAGCAGATGGAGCTATGACCGTTTTATTGAAAGGCGCTATACAGCCGAATTTGGTTCAAACATTAGAATCAAACCCAGCATTTATTCATGGCGGTCCTTTTGCGAATATAGCACATGGTTGCAATTCTGTAATTGCAACAAAAGCAGCGTTAAAATTAGCAGATTATGTTGTCACTGAGGCCGGTTTTGGAGCTGACCTTGGTGCTGAGAAATTTTTTGATATTAAATGCCGCAAGGCTGGCCTTAGCCCATCTTGCGTTGTGCTTGTCGCCACTGTAAGAGCGCTGAAGATGAATGGCGGGATTGGCAAGGATGAGCTGGGGGTAGAGAATTTAGAGGCTATCCAGCAGGGCAGTGTTAATCTTCTAAGGCATTTGGAAAATCTCGCTAAATTTGGGGTTCCGTCCATCGTAGCCATAAATCATTTTGTAACGGACACACCAGCAGAAATAGAACTGGTAAAGAATATTGTTCAGAGGGTCGGGGTTGAGGCTGTTGAATGCAGGCACTGGGCTGATGGCTCTAAGGGAACCGAAGAGCTAGCGCATAAAGTTGTGGACACCTGTGATAATGGGCAAGCTAATTTCACCCTGCTTTATCCAGATTCTATGCCATTAATTGAAAAAATTAATAAGGTTGCAACTGAGATTTATCGTGCAGATGAGATTGTGGCTGATAAGAAAATTCTGAACCAGCTGGCTGAATGGGAGGAGGCAGGTTATGGTAATTTGCCAGTCTGTATGGCAAAAACTCAATATTCATTTTCTGCTGACCCATCATTGCGCGGCGCCCCAACTGGACATAGCCTGCCTATTCGCGAGGTTAGATTATCTGCAGGCGCTGGATTTATAGTGGCTATTTGCGGAGATATCATGACAATGCCTGGGCTCCCTCGTAAGCCAGCAGCAGAAATGATCGGCATTAGTGAGACAGGGCAAGTAGAAGGATTGTTTTGAATCAGCAATAGTGAATTTCAGTTTCTGGCTAGCTAGATTTGCTCAAGTCTGATAAAGAATAGCTCTATGAGTGATATGTTAGATTATTTAGAGCAACAAACAGTCATAACCTCATCTAGTAATCAGGATATAAAGAGATTACGCTCACTCCACGAACGTAAATATCGCAAACAAACAGGCTGGTTCCTAGCTGAGGGCTTGCGTATTTGCACCGAAGCATTGCAACAAGGCTTTGCACCTCAAAGACTGCTTTATGAAGACGGAAGACAGACAGACCCGTTGATTGCTGATTTAATAATTGCTTGCAAAAAGACTGGAGGACGGGTGTTACCTGTTACACGCTCCTTGCTGGTAAAAGTCAGCAATAAAGATAACCCCCAGACGGTGATTGGCGCCTATCAAAAATTTTCAACAAATATATCAGAAATCAAAACCGCGGATGTGAGATGCTGGGTAGCTCTTGATAGAATTCGTGACCCTGGTAATTTGGGCACAATCATCCGCACAATCGATGCAGTTGCTGCAGATGGTGTTATCCTAATTGATGATTGTACCGATCCATTTTCGGTTGAATCTGTAAGAGCGTCGATGGGCGCTATTTTTACGTTAAAGGTAAGTCATTGCACTAGCGAAGAATTTATCACCTTTAAAAGGGAATTTAAGGGATCTGTGATAGGTACTGCTCTGCAATCTAGTGTTGATTATCGTACCGCTGACTGGCGGGCGCCATGTATTATTTTAATGGGGAATGAGCAGGCAGGATTGCCTATAAAACTAAGACAGGCGTGTGATCAGATTATTGCAATGCCAATGCAGGGTCGCTCTGATAGTTTGAATTTGGCGGTTGCTACGGGCATTTCTTTATATGAATTTTTCCGCAATCAATCAGATTAGGGAGTATCGCTGAATAGTATCACTCTGCTAGCCTTATGTTGCTAGACCACACCATCTTGCATAAAGGGCTTGACCAATCGCTCTTGGTGGATTGCTTGATACTGCATTATCTTCAATAAGAGCTATCTCACCAGATGTAAATTCACCTCCCATATCAGAGAAGCTATTAGCTATCGCAGCATGAATCGAGATAATAGAAAGCCGAACTGCATAAATAGTTGCTACAAGAAATAAAGGCGAGTTAGACATTAATTGCTGACAATTAGATAATAAGGATGGAAGGTTTTCGTGCAATTGCCATATCTCTCCTTTTGGTCCTCTACCATATTTAGGAGGGTCTAGTATTATCCCGTCATATGATTTACCGCGCCTTAATTCCCGTTGAACGAATTGTAATGCATCTTCAGTGATAAACCGAATAGGGGCATCCTCTAATTTGCTAAGAGCTCTATTGTCAAATGCAAGCTGAACTGCTTTTTTACTTGCATCGATATGGGTGATTTCTGCACCTGCATTTGCGGCATGCAAACTGGCAACTCCTGAATAGGCAAATAGATTTAAAATCCGAGGTGCTCGATTATGGATCTTTATAAAACCCTTTATTTTTTGGGCGCACCATTGCCAATGAACAGATTGTTCTGGGAAAAACCCTAGATGCCTGAATGATGTCGGCATTGCAAAGAAATGAACATCTTCAAACTGCATCTGCCAGTTCTCTGGAAGAGAGCTATTTAAACGCCAGCTTCCACCTTTCTCACTATCTTGTCCTGATGTGGTAAAATGTCCATCTGCCTGCTGCCATATGGATTTTTCTAGTCTTGGTGCCCATAATGCCTGAGCTTCAGGTCTGACAAACCGATAAGGACCAAATTGTTCTAACTTTTGACCATCCCCAGAATCGATCAATCGATAATCCTTCCATCCAGTAGGGAAAAGGTGGTTCGAAATTTCAGAATGGGTCAAATTCATAATTTGCATAGTGGCGAACAAATAGGCGAGTGACAACCCTAATTAGTGTAGAATATTTTTGTCTTTTCTGATATAATTGAGCACAATTTAGAAAATATTTTCAATATTCTGCAAAATCATGTGGGTTTATCTTAAATCAATTAGGAGACCAGTTTAATGGATGCTGTCGACAAAAAAATTCTAGTTATACTGCAACAAGACTCAGCTCAACCCGTAGCCGATATTGCGCGAAAGGTAGGTCTCTCTGTAACACCATGTTGGAGGCGAATCCAGAAGCTTGAGGAAGAAGGAATTATCAGAAGCCGCGTTGCATTGCTAAATGCCAAGCAGGTTGGGCTTGGAATGTCTGTTTTTGTGGCGATAAAAATTACCGAACATTCATCGGACTGGCTGAATAAATTCGCAACAAAAATTTCTGAATATGAAGAAGTTGTGGAGTTTTATCGCATGTCAGGTGATGTGGATTATCTATTGCGGGTGGTTGTAAAAAACATGGTAGCTTATGATACATTTTATAAAAAATTAATATCAGAGGTTCCACTAAAAGACGTTAGTTCTTCTTTTGCAATGGAAGAAATTAAATATTCAACAGCACTTCCTATCTCTCAGCTTTGATTATCACTCTGATTTTTGGTTATCTTAGAGATAATTGAAAAAAGATGTTCTGCAAAAACCTGCTTTGAAAAACGTTTATCATTAATGGCCTTTATCGCATTATGTTGATAGCGAAGCCTTTTCTGAGGATCTGTTATAAGAGTTCTTAAGCAATGAGCCAGCTCATTGCTATCTGAGGGCTGAAAAAAAAGCGCATTTTCATCCCCTTCACAAATCCATAATGGACCATTTGTTCTAGTCGCAATTATAGCAACACCATGATGCATCATTTCAGCTAATATATAGCCAAACGGCTCATTTAGAGAGGGAATACAAAATATATCAATTGAGGGTGCAAAATTTTCGATATCAACCCATCCGGTAAACCTTACAGGGTCACCGCTCTGTTCTGCATGGGAGCGGAGCTGTGTGAATAATGAACCATCCCCTGCAAGTAGGAATTCAGTTTCTGGGTATTCACTCTTGATTTTAGCGGCTGCATCTATAAACGTCTTAAACCCTTTTTTTTCAACAAACCTGCCTGCGGCACCAACTGTTACCTTGGGATTTGCCTGAATATTGGGTTTCGAAGTAACACCGGATTTTTTTTGAGGTTCAAAATAATGAGGTAACATGTGTATGGTATTATCATCTCTGCCTAATTCTTTTGCTTGCCGCACTGCATTTGGAGTTAAGCATATAAGATGGTCTGCATCCTTAAATTGCGCTGGCTTGTCATTATGACAAATTCCTATTACGTGTTTGCAATATTTCTGAATGCCCGCACAGATAAACCCGTTATGCGCAAGCCCAATTTCAAAAGAGTGGTGATGGAGTTTCTGAATAGGCAGATACGCAGCCCTTCTCAAAAGTGTTTTTTGCATCCATGACATGTATAGGTGCCGCGCATCATATTGGCGTTCGTAAAACGGCAATCTATTAGGCGAAAAATAAATATTCTCAAACTGAGGCATGGCTGATAGCACGCTAAAATAGGCTTCAAACGCCTTTTGAATGCCGCCTGGTTTATTATCGCTGGTAATATGCAGAATTTTCATAAAAGTATCTTTTCCGAGTTAAGCATATAACAGCACAAGTATAATAGAAATACCAAGCACGCTGATGCCGATTACTTCTAGCAGAGTAATTTTTTCCTTCAAAAAAAGCCACGAGAACAAAATTGATATAATTAATTCTATCTGGCCAATAGCACGAACAGCGCCAAGATGAAACATAGCAAAAGCCATAAACCATGCCGCAGTAGAGACAGCTGCTGTAATGCCTATGAATATCCCAATTCTCCAGTTAGCAAGACACAGCATTAATTGTTCAGGCTGTTTTAGAATTAGGTAGGTGCCAAGAATAATGGTTTGCATGGTAATAGCTATAGCAGCTGTAAAACTAGCATCTAGCAAAAGCAAATCACCGTCCAAAAGTATCGTCGCCTTGAAGTAGAATATATTTGCTAATGCAAGCGCTGCTCCCGAGCCAATTCCCAAAAAGTGAGAGGGGGAGAAGAATAAATGAACCTTATGTCCATTAGCGATTTCAATTTTTTGATAACTCAGAAGAGAAATACCAACAAGTCCAATTATGATTGCAAATAATGTAGAAAAACTTGCCACATAGCCTATTAAAATAGCTTCCAACAGGGCGGTTTGGAGGATTTCAGTTTTTGATAGAGCAATGCCAATGGCATAATTTCGATGATTAAACATCATAATTAGCAATATAGTGAAGGCTATTTGGAGTATTGCTGCAAAGCTGACAAACACAAAAAACAGCATGTTCATTTCAGGCATATAGGTACCTGTTTTAAGACAAATAGCAAATGTCCAAATCCAGGCAAATAAAATACCATAAACAAATCGGCTAAAGCTGGCCCCTAATTCACCAGTACGCGGGATTAATATTTTTTGACAAACAGTGCGCAGGGATTGCGCGGTCGCCCCTATGATTGCAATGATAGCCCATAATTCCATTACAGATTTTTAGTCTATCACATTCAATAAATCCATATTTTAGATTATTTTTTGTTAGGTTGATTTTTTTTGGGAATAGACACTTCACTCAAATCAAGTACTTTTGATTTTTTGTCTTTTTTCCCCTGCATGATGTCATCGATGATGGTGTTAAGATGTTTTCTTACTATCTGGTTCAAGGTTAATTCGATAAACTGTTTGGTTTCGTCTGATAGCGTGTTTCCCAAAAGCACATTTTCGTTAATATTATGCAAGATAGTTTCCTGAGCCGACTTTGCATTATTTTGATTTATATCCGTTGTCGCAGTGGAAACCGCAATTTTAATGTCATTCATCAAACTATTTACATGCCCAGGGGTTACATGTTCAGGAGCATGATCATTTAAATCAAGTTTTGGTAAGTCAGATTTTGGATGATTTTTTTCTTCAAGCTTTTCTGAAAGGGCTGCAATCTCAGCATCTTTCAAAAGTAATTTTAATTGATTAAGCTGATGTGCTACCAACAAATCTGAATCTAAATGCGCAACCATTTCCTCTATGATAGTTGTGTCGATATCCAGTTTTTGTAAAAAAGTTTTATCAATGCCAAGAGCGTTGGCTGCTAAAACTTCTATTGAAGCAATAGTCCGCAATGATTTTATATTATCAAAAATCGAATCCAGTTTTTTCATCATTTGCTCTTCATCAACAAAACCACATTCCAATAATACTGTCATTCATCAAATTTGACTAGGTTGAAAAATATAATTTAATCTTGCCGTACCTCTTTTATTGTTATCGAGATCAAATTAATTTATACCAGATTCAAAAGTTGAGATATTAATTCGATATTCGGGAGCATAAATGGCGGTTTTAGCAATCATGACTGCATGGCATGAGAAAATGTTTCAGAATAGCCAGTTCACCCAGAAAATCACATCTTTGACAATCCTCCTAGCTGTCCTTCTTGGTATTGTGGCAAGCTTTATGAATTTTCAGGCTCGGCATATTAATTGGCAGATATGGGAGCAAAATAAATCGGAGTTTTTCTTTGACGACACACCTCTATTCACAACTATGGATGCCGGATATTTCTTAGGCATAGCCGGTTATCTCAAATCAGGGCGAACAGTAAACGAATATCAATCCTTGCGTTCTTTCCCAAGAAATCAATACCACCCTAATTCAACAGACGAAACCCAAAGCTCACCCCCTTTGTTAGCTTCAACCATTGCCTATTTCTCAGAAGATTCCTCGCCGCAATCATTGTTAACAACCGGAAATAAAATTATTCCTTATACAGCGATAATTACCGCTATTGCCATTATTATCGCTTTTGGTGTTACTGGCTATTGGCTCGAGGCATCTGTAGCTGCTGCTGGTGGTGGTTTATCGATAGCGTATTACTGGCGCTCCTCAATAGGCAGAATAGATACAGACCAGCTAAATTTGGGCTTTATGTATTTTATGTTTGCAATGGTAATGTGTGCCGGACGAGCAAAAGATATAAAATGGGGTTTGTTTTTTACTACTATAGCTGGATTAGTGGCAAATTTATTTATGGCTTGGTATGGGAAACCTGAACTCATAATTATGGCAGCATTTTCGCTGTTTTGGCTTACGCTAGTTATCACCCGTGATCCAAGACGAATTTTTGGATTTTTTGCTATTTTTATAGTTCTTTCAGGTGTCAAGATTTTCAATCCTTTTAATTCTTTATATTTGTCAACGGAATTAACAAATAATAATTTTATTTTCGCTAGCGTATTATCTACAGTTACAGAAGTATCACAGATATCATTTAGTGAAATACTATATAGAATGACAGGTTCTGTGACATTGAGCGTGTTTTGTTTGATTGGCATGGTCCTTTGGGCAGTTAGACATCCAGTTATGGCAGTCGCTTACGGGCCGCTTGCTGGATTTGCATTGTTTACAATAGTGCTTGGAAATAGGGCGTTATTTTATTCTGCACCATTTTTCTGGTTTGGAGGTGCGTACATCTCCATTTTAATGTTAAGAATAGTAACTTATAAATTTATGTCTTTAAAGACTCAATCTAGTAGTTTTACTCAAATTTTTGTCACATTGGGGTCAGCACTTGCGTGTTGTACGTTTTTAATTTTTATATGGGCTACGGGGCCTGTTAACCAGATAGCAAAACCATCCGTTCCTATTCCCATAATAAAAGCACTTTCTGAATTGAAAACCATTGCCGTAGATGAAAAAAGCGTTGTTGCCACTTGGTGGGATTATGGATATGCGTCAATGCTGATGAATGGACTTCCAACATTCTCAGACCCCGGTTTACACGGATTAGAGGTTAACTATTTTGTTGCAGACGCGTTGCTATCTAGTAATCCAGTTTATGCAGCAGACACACTTCGTTTTCTTGCGCGTGGTGGATTGAATAGTTTGGAAGCAGAGGTTGAAAATAGAACCGACTTAACTCAAATTATGATAGATAACAGAGATAAGCCAGCACCAGTAATATATTTAATGCTTACAGATCAGATGACAGGTTGGATACCCTCTATCTCTAAAATTGGAAGGTGGGATATAGATTTAGGCGCGCCAATTCTGGCAAAAGGTCATAAGACCGGACAGAATTTGGTCTATAATTTTTTAAATTGTGCTGATAGTAAAATGCCAGGATTAATCAAATGCAATGATTCTGCTGTTGATTTAAGAAAGGGCAAGATAGATGGAAAATATGTCTTAGATCTTGTTGTAGAAGCTCATGGTGGTCGGCTTATTGGTAGCAAACGCTTCAACGACGCTGAATTAAATATGATTCAAATTATGAAAGACAGGAATGGTAAGGCAGCCAAAGTAGCTCTTCTTCATGAAGAGTTGTTTTATAGTAGTTTTAATCAGATGTTTCATCTTGGCAGATTTGATACTAAGAATTTCAAGCTGGTATATGATGATTATCCGCATACGCGCATATTCAAATTGCTTCCAGCACCTCGTTAGGTTACATAAATTGGTACAAAATAATCATGGTTTGCGTGTCTGATAGTTAACATCAAAAGCTGATATATTATATAATGAGATACATAAAATCGTTTCATAATTGATGGCCCCGTAGCTCATCAGGATAGAGCGCGAGATTCCTAATCCCGAGGTAACAGGTTCGAGTCCTGTCGGGGTCACCACAGAATGACACATTTTTATGGCGTCACTTCCATTGTATTTTCTAAATTGAATTTTTTAGCAAAATATTTTTGCAAGAACCATAGTCAAGCATAGTCAAGAAATTACTGAACTGAGTGCGGGTTAAAAACGCGCCTTTCATTAATTGTAAATTGTCCGATTAGCTTTTGCCCTTTATCTGAAATAAGCCAGTCAATGAATAATTGGCCCTCTTTTGATTTCACCAAGGGGCATTTCTCTTTGCTAATAAGCATTATTCCGTATTGGTTAAATAACCGCTTATCTCCCTCCATAATAATGCGAAAATCATGTTTGTTTGAGAATGAGTGCCAGCTTGCCCTATCAACCAGCGTATAGGCGCTCATACCAACAGCTGTATTGAGGGTAGTTCCCATGCCAGAGCCAGTTTCAAGATACCATCTCCCTGACCATGCTTCCGGGTTTAAGCGAGCTTCTCTCCAGATAGAAAGCTCTTTAGAATGGGTACCAGAATTATCGCTGCGAGATGCAAATTTGGCGCCCGTCAGAGCTATTTTTTCAAACGCTAATGTAACATCTTGCATTTCACTCAGTCCAGCTGGGTCGGTATTAGGGCCAACAATCACAAAGTCATTATACATCACATCATAACGTTTTTCTGCATAGCCATCGGCAACAAATTTCTGTTCATGCTCGGGACTATGGACCAGCAAAACATCCCCGTCACAATTACGGGCATTCTTTATTGCAGCCCCTGTTCCAACAGCAACGACATTTACTGCAATACCAGTTTCTGATTGAAATTTTGGGAGAATATAATCATAGAAGCCAGAATTCTTAGTTGAAGTTGTGGACTGCACTAAAATGGCGTTGCCCGCCGCGTTAACTGGAGTTGTAAATAAGACCCAGAGGATACTGAAAGGCCAAAGGATGCTAAAAGATATGAATATTAATTTCATTTGTATATTGTCCAGTTTATTAAACCTGTCATACGATAATAGACCAATCTAAAAACAATAGTGTAATTTGTTCTGTGATTATCCGAAATAGGTTCCGTTTTCTAAATATTAAAATATACTCTCAGAGTTTCAAAAACACAGTTTAATCACGTATGTCTGCAAAATTATCTCTCTTAATTACGGGCTGATATAAAAAGAATGCTGAGTTGTAGGGAGTTTGATATTATTGATGAGATGTTTAAAAAAGCGAGGTCAAATGTCTAAAAATTTGCTTGCAAATAATCGGGTAAATCTTGCTGGGATAGATCATATCCAAGTTGGCGTTTTTGATTTAAACGGCATAATGCGTGGCAAAAGAGTGCCGCCAACCTCCTATTCTAAAATAATGAATAAGGGGGTTCAACTCCCATTATCGGTTCAGAATATTGATATATGTGGGCATGATATCGAAGGTAGTAAATTTGTTTTTGCAACAGGAGATAAAGACGGAACGGCAACTTTCCAAAATGCACCTCAACTCTTGTTGAGACATTTATCAAAGCCTGTTCTGTTAATACCATTGGGACTTACAGATGAAAATGGCGCGCTGTTTGAAGGGTGCCCTAGAGCTTTTCTTATAACAGTTATGAATAGAGCTCGTGCTGAAAATTTTGTTTTTAAATGTGGTGTTGAACTCGAATTCTGCCTATTTTCGGATAAGTTATCCTCCCCTATTTTATCGGAGCCGCAATTACTCTCATTGCTAGCTTTGGATTCAGTAGATGCGTTTTTAAAAGATATTCATTACATTACAGAGCAGCTTGATGTTCAAATTGAATCTGTGTTATCTGAGGCAGGCATCGGCCAGATTGAAATTGTATTATCGCCTAACTCAGATTTATGCCATTTAGCCGATGCAATTCTTGTTTTAAAACATAGCCTTACAGCATATGCACAAGCTAAAGGCTTGTCTGTTTCGTTTGCTGCAAAGCCTAAAAAAACCCTATCAGGGAATGGTCTGCATTGTCATATATCGATGGAAAATACTCGCTCAGAAAATCTATTCGCAAAAGATGAAGCTTACTTTAATGCTGCAATAGCAGCTACTCTCAAGCTATTAGAGCCAGCAACGGCTATTATGGCTCCGTTGCCAGCATCCTATGACAGATTGCGGGAAAATAGTCACGCACCGTTAAATATTGGATGGGGGTTTGATAATCGTACAGTGGCGATTCGAATCCCCAATGCCGCTCCTGAGGGTAGAAGATTAGAGCTTCGCGTGGCAGGGGCGGATAGCAATCCGTATTTGCTGTTTGCTATTTTGGTTGTATCTATACTAGATGGAATTGACGAGATGCTGGTACCAACACCGCCCATCTCAGGCAACGGATATGAGGCTGATTTAAAGAGATTGCCGCGAGACCTTAAAACAGCTTTATCCATTTTTGAAAACTCAGAGCATATGCGCAGAATGATGCCAGCAACCTTAAGAGAGATGTTTATTGCCACTAAAAAACAAGAAATCAGATTGGCACTTTCAGGAGAGTTTAATGACACACAATAATAACAGCCAATCACCTCCATTATCAGATCAGGCTTGGCGCAACGATACAGCTGACAAAAGATTTTTTGAGCCCACCTATTCTGGCGCTACAAGTTTACTGAGATGTCCTTATTCAGTTGCGTTTGATACAGCAGATATCGTGGTTGCTGGCATACCGTTTGATAACGCAACAACCTATCGCCCTGGATGCAGATTAGGGCCCAGAGCAATAAGGGCTGCCTCTGTTCAATTGGCAGAATTACCGTCATTTCCGTTTGGCTTTGATCCATTTTCGAGGGTGGGCGTTATTGATTCTGGTGATTTCCTGCTAAACCCGCATAAGCCAGAGACAATTATTTCAGATATTTATGAGCAGGCTAAATCAATTATAAGTTCTGGGGCATCTCTGCTTTCAATGGGTGGCGATCACTTCATAAGTTATCCTCTATTAAAAGCCCATGCAGAGTTACATGGGCCTATCTCACTGCTTCAATTTGATGCGCATTGTGATACTTGGCCCTCTATGGGAGAGTTTGACCATGGCACGATGTTTCTTCGCGCTGTAGAAGAGGGGCTTATCGATACTCAAAGCTCTATTCAGGTGGGGTTGCGAACCCATAATGAGCTGGAGGTAGGCATCAAGCAAATAACCTGCCCACAATTTCATGAAATGGGGACTAAGGCGGTTTTAGAAGAAATACTATCTCATCTTAAAGGACGACCTGTTTATATGAGCTTTGATATAGATGTTTTGGACCCAGCCTTTGCCCCAGGCACTGGAACACCCGTATCTGGCGGAATAGCAAGCTGGCAGGCATTAACGATTATGCGGGGTTTGGCGCCATTAAACATGGTTGGCTTTGATTTAGTTGAAGTCAGCCCACCATTTGATCATGCAGAAATTACCGCTATTGCCGCTGCTACAATTATACATGACTGGATTTGTATTAAAGCCTTTCAAAAAGACTAAATCTGAAAATAATCTTTCATTTTATACCAACCCATACCAAGGGCTAAAATCGGTGTTCTAAGAGGCCCACCTGGAAAGGGCATGTGTGGGACTTTGGTAAGTTGATTAAATCTCTTATATTTTCCAGTGGCTGCTTCACTTAGAATATTTGCAGCTACGCCTGAAAATGCAACGCCATGTCCGGAATAGCCTTGCACGTAAATTGCCGTGTCTGAAATTCTGCCAAAATCTGGTAATCTATTAACAGTAATACCTATTCTTCCTGACCATGCTTGCATAATTTTTTTGTGCATGAGATTAGGAAACACAGCCTTCATGCGGTTTTTCAGGTCTGCCTCAACATTAAGAGGGTCTGTATTAAGATAGCTTGCACGGCCACCAAAAATAAGCCTATTTTGCTTATCAATCCGAAAATAATTCAAAGCCGTATTTCCATCAGCAATAGCTGCTTTAGATGGAATTGTATCTTCTATTTCTGAGACGCTAAGTGGTTCAGTTGCCATAACAGATGATGTTACAGGCGCAATACGTCCCCGCAGCTTTTTTGGTGCAACAGAGCCCAGATATACATTACCACAAATGATAAGCTGTTCTGCTGAAATAATAAGACCATTTTCTGTGATTAATTTGTTTGTGTGTTTGGTTGTCTGGATAGAGGATATAGGGCTGTTAGTATAAATATGAGTCCCTGCTTTTGTTGCTGCTTTTGCAAGCCCAATGAGAAATTTTAACGGATGTAAATGTCCGCTACCACTATCATAAAGCCCTCCAATATAAGCATCAGAGCATATATAGTTAAATAAAGAGGATTTATCCGGAAGGGCGGTTAGCTGAGAATATCCTCTTTGCTCAAATCTCCTTTGATAGTCATCTAACTCGCGCATATGTCCTTTATGTATTGCTGTGTGCACATACCCCCATTGAACATCACAATCTATATTATATTTCTCAATCCTATCTTTAATAAGAGGGGGACCTTCAATTCCGGTTTGCCACATATCTTGCTGAAGTTTCGGGTCAATATATTTTAAAAGTTTTTCAAAATTCGTAGACCAGCCTTGACAAATCTGGCCCCCATTTCGCCCAGAACCGCCATCGCCAATACTGCCAGCTTCAAATAAGCAAACATTTAAGCCCTTCTCGCTAAGGGATAAGGCGGTTGAAACTCCTGTCAGGCCGCCCCCAATAATAGCAATATCGCATGTGATATCTGTGCATAGCGCGCCACGAAAATCAGGAGGCGTAATATCAAGCTGATAAATTGATTTTGAAATATGACTAATTGACATTATGATATATTATGCAAGGTTACAATATTTTTTAAAAGCGTTATAATGGGTACTGATTTTAATTATAAATAGAGCAATCATAACATGTATTCTATTTAAGGCAGATAGAATTTTTATAAAATAGCTGAATACTGTAAAGCTTGGAAAAGGATGGTGCCTTGTGCAAAATCAAATGGATCTTCAGCGCTTTGAAGAGCAACATCATCTACCCCCATTTTCTGATTTTAAAGCTCTAAAAAAAGAAGGCACACGCATAATTACCCACGCGCAAGGTCATATGATTTATGATAGTGGTGGCAATGCGATTTTGGATGCTATGGCAGGTTTATGGTGTGTTAATGTTGGATATGGCAGAGATGAGCTGGTCAATGCCGCCACCGAACAAATGCATAAACTGCCCTATTATAATAGCTTTTTTAAGACCAGTAACGAGCCTGTGGCAAAGCTTTCGGCTAAACTGGCCTCTATTGCGCCAGAACATTTAAACCATGTAATCTACGCTAATTCAGGGTCTGAGGCGAATGACACTATTATTCGCTTAGTACGGCATTACTGGGCTTTAAAAGGGCATCCTGAAAAGCGTGTCATTATAGGTCGTGAATATGGGTATCACGGGTCTACTATTATGGCAGCTAGTATGGGTGGAATGAAAGCCATGCATGAGCAATCAGCTCATGAGGCAGATTTCGAGCATATAAGGCCGCCCTATGGATTTTTATATCAGGGAAATCAAACAGAATCCCAGTTCGCAGAAAGTTCTGCTAAATTATTAAAAGAAAAAATTCTAGAAGTTGGCGCTGATAAAGTCGCAGCCTTTATTGCAGAACCTGTGCAGGGTGCTGGCGGTGTTATTATCCCGCCAGATGGTTATTTCGAGCATATTCAAAAGATTTGCAATGAATTTGGGGTATTATTCATTGCAGATGAAGTAATAACTGGATTTGGTAGAACTGGAAATTGGTTTGCTAGCCAAACAATGGATTTAAAGCCTGATGTCGTTACACTCGCCAAAGGCCTTACATCTGGATATATGCCAATGTCAGCTGTGCTTGTGAGTGATAAGATCGCCGAACATTTGATTAATGAAGGGGGTGAGTTTTATCACGGATTTACCTACTCAGGTCATCCAGTATCTGCAGCTGTTGCACTTGCTAATCTTGAGCTTATTGAAACAGAAGGTCTGATAGAGCATGTGCGTGATATAACAGCACCTTATCTTGGAGACGCTATCAAACAACTTGATAGCCATCCACTTGTTGGTGAAACACGCAGCTTTGGGTTGCTTGCTTGTATAGAGCTTGTAAAACATAAATCTGGGCCTGTATTGTTTGATCCTATTGGCGAGGTTGGAACGCTATGCCGCGAACATGCAATTAAAGGTGGATTAATGGTGCGCGCTGTACGAGATGGAATGATTTTATCTCCTCCATTAAGTTTTCAGACTAAAGATATTGATATAACAATTGAAAAATTAAAGCAGGCGCTAGATTCCACTTATGCTGAATTTAAAAAGTGAGCAGATAGCAGATGACTCAAAAATTAAAAGAATGGCTTTCAGAGCGAACTATTACAGAAGTTGAATGTCTAGTCCCTGATATCGCTGGTATTCCCAGAGGAAAGATTTTGCCTGCTGAAAAATACCATAAGGTGCTTCAAGGAAGTGGGCTTCGTCTGCCAGAATATGTATTTGGGCAGACGGTCACAGGTGATTATCATGATTCTGTTGTATTAAATGCAGCTGTTGGGGATGTGGTCTTAAAGCCTGACGAAAATGCTGCCTATTTGGTGCCGTGGTATTCTGAACCAACAGCGCAGATTATTCACGATGCTTATTATTTGGACGATACAGAAGTGACTGTTGCACCTCGATCTGTCTTAAAGCGCGTAATCAGAGCACTTAACGATAAAGGGCTTTCTGCAATTGTTGCACCTGAGCTTGAGTTTTTTCTGGTGTCGCAAAGCTCTGATCCAGACTATCCGTTGAAAACGCCTCCTGGAAGGTCAGGAAGAGCAGAGACTGGAAAGCAGGCTTATGGCATTGATGCTGTTAATGACTTTGATCCGTTTTTTGAAGATGTTTATGACCATTGCGAGGCTATGGGGCTTGATATTGACACGCTGGTACATGAGGGCGGTGCCGCACAGATGGAAATTAACTTCAATCATGGAGAAGCATTAACACTAGCTGACCAAGCCTTGATTTTTAAGCGCACGGTAAGACAAACGGCCCTAAATCATAACATCCATGCAACATTCATGGCGAAACCAATGCAATATCAGCCTGGCTCCTCTATGCATTTGCATTGTTCAGTTTGCAATTTACAAGATGGTAGCAATATGTTTTCGAACTCTGCTGGTCAGGATACAGAAATGTTTCGGCATGCCCTTGGAGGATTACAGCGCTATCTTGCTGGTGGAATGGCATTGATGGCCCCTTATGTTAATAGCTATAGAAGATTTGTTACCACATATGATGCACCTGCAAACGTTGCGTGGGGCATTGATAACCGCACAGTTGGATTAAGAGTTCCTGCAGGTGACTATCGCAGCAGACGCATTGAGAACAGAATTCCAGGAGCTGATACTAATCCGTATCTGTCAATAGCACTGACATTTGCTTGTATTCTTCTTGGCATAGAAGAAAAAATCGAACCTGCAAAACCAATGGTTAAAGAGTCCGATAATTTGGTTACATTGCCCAGAAATCTTGACATGGCACTTGATAATTTGGATAAGGCAATAAAACTGAAGGATGTATTAGGGCTTGATTTTATATCGGTATTTAATGAAGTAAAACGTGCCGAGGCTGAAGCATTTTTAGAAGTTATCTCTCCGTGGGAGAGAGAATATTTACTGCTTAATGTGTGACCAATAATAGAGGGGTGAGATGTTTATTTATCAGCTGAATTAAGAAGTTTTGTGCTGATATAATTGTTCTAATCGCTCGCTATATAGCTGATTTATTTGCTGGCGTTTTAGGGCTCCAGAAGCTGTCAGACATTCATTTTCGATTGAAAATGGCTCGTCACTTAATACAAAATTTCTTACTTTCTCAAGGCTACTTAGCCTTGCATTAGCTGTTTTGATTGCTTCTGATATTGTGTTAGCTATTTCAGTTTGATCATATTGTAATTTTTTTGCTAGTAACTGGTTTGGTGTAATAACAGCTGTGATATAGGAATGCTGATTGCCATAAGCCATTGCTTGATCAATATCTGAGTGTGCTTCTAAAACAGTTTCAATTTTTACAGGAGAGATATTATCACCGCCTGAATTAATGATAATATCCTTTTTCCTTCCTGTTAGGCTGATATACCCATCTGGATGGAACGTTCCAATATCCCCTGTTAATAGCCATCCATCACGCAATTTTTTCTTTGTAGCAACAGGGTCATTCCAATATCCTTTCATCACAAGATCGCCTCGAATACAAATTTCACCTAGTGCTGTGAGTTTAGCCTCAACACCAGCCAGTAACTTGCCAACCGTCTCAATTTTTATTTTTTTGGGGGGATTAGCTGCGATTACTGGTGATGCTTCTGTTTGTCCATATCCTTGAAGAATGCGGACATTCAAAGCAAGAAAGAAATAACCGATATTTGGGTCCAATGCAGCTGCGCCTGACACAAATGCTTTTAGCCGTCCACCAAGCCGCGCATTAATATGGCGCCTTACCGTCAGGTTCAGATAGCTATTCTCGATTTTTTCTAGCAGGGTAAGGGGCTCCTTCTGTACGTTTTTACGTCCCAGATAAACAGCTCTATCCAGCATTTTACGATTAAGGATTCCTTTATGCCGATAAGAGGCGTGAATTCTATCACGCAATATTTCATATAATCTCGGAACCGCTGTCATAATTGTTGGTTTGACCTCAATGATTGCTGAGCTCAGCGTTTCTGGTCGATGCAGTAAATAAATCTCTGCTCGAATGTGTATTGGGAAGAATAAACCAACCGAATGTTCATAGGCATGGCTAAGCGGCAGCATGGATAAAAACACTTCACGCCCTAAAGATAAATCGCGCAACAAGCCCTCAGCGCCAGCAAGATTAGCCATGATTGAGCGATGGGTTAGCATCGCCCCTTTAGGTTTTTCATCACCATCCGAGCTGTAAATAATACAACACACATCATCTGCAGACATTTCAGGGGACTGAAATTCACAATGGGCTATCGCCACTCTTCCTTCTTCTATTAATTCACCCCAACCTACAATTGCCAGATTAAGTGAGTGGTAGAGTAATTTACTGTGTTCCATTACAACCATTAAGTAACAATCTCTGGAATCCTGAGCTGCGGTCTCAGCTAGAGCCGCTAGTTCAGAATTAGAACAGATGATAGCCCGAGCGCCTGAATGAGATAAAAGATAGGTAATATCGGTCTGGGTATAGGTTGTGAATAGTGGAACAGAAATCGCACCGATGGACATAATGGCAAGGTCAGCTATAATCCATTCAAGCCTATTTTCAGATAGAATTGCGACCCTGGTACCTGCTGTTATACCGCGCTGTGCCAACGCGCTTGCAATAATCTCTACCTGATTGGCAACATCTCCCCAGCTATGGCTTACCCAGTCATATTCCTGTTTAGTCCAGATAAACGCATGGTAAGGCTGGCGTTTTGCGCGATTAAAAAACATCTCGCATAGGGAATCTTCTTTTGGACCTAGTCCTTGAATCTGGGGCATACGCGTCTATTTACTTAAAAAAGGGTTGCATGAAAATTATGTCGGCTTTTGATAAAAATAGGCAAGGTAGAATATATAAAATCTTATCCAGATATGGAGAAGATTTTTTAAAAAGTAATTGTTGTTAATGGCATCAACATTATCTGTTATATTCTATTTTCCCAATTATGTAGAAGGATTATAGCGAATGGCAAATACATTGCCGGTTTGGTCACTAACCGATTTGTATGTAAGTATAGACTCACAGCAAATCAGAACGGATTTAAAAAAATGGTCTGATGAGGCTGTTGCATTACAGCACGCATATGAGGGCAAAATTGCTTTATTGACAGCGGATGAGCTTGGTAATCTTATTACGCGTTTTGAGCAGATCATTAGCGCTATGGGTAAAATCTCCTCTCATGCAGACCTCACTTTTGCTGCAGATACCAGTAATCCTGATTATGCCCAGCATGCCCAAAATATGAGTGAAGCGATAAATTCGGTTCAGTCTAATCTTGTTTTTGTTGAACTTGAATTAGCATCCATGCCAGAAGAGCAGTATCTAGGAGTGTTGAAAGATCAGTCAGTAGCCTATTACCAACCATGGTTGAGATTGGTCAGGTCGGCCGCTAGGTATAATCTTGAGCCAAGACTTGAGAAATTACTTGTTGAACAATCCCCCACAAATACGCAGGCATGGATCAGATTATTTGATGAAACATTCTCGGAGCTTCGGTTTGATTTTAATGGCGAGAAGCTCACTGAGACCGAAATCCTTAATAAGTTATCTAAAGCTAATCCTGATATAAGAGCGAGGGCAGCTGCGTCATTATCAGAGGTTTTGAGTGATAATTTGCGCCTATTTACCCTGATTACAAATACCATTTCCAAGCAAAAAGATATTGAAGAGCGTTGGAGAGGCTATAAGGGCGTTATATCGTCACGAAATCTTGCAAATGATGTTGATGACCATGTTGTTGATACTCTGGTTGATACTGTCACGAAAAGAATGCCAGAGCTATCACATCGATATTATCAAATGAAAGCTCGATGGCTTGGAGGTGATACAATGGCATGGTGGGATAGAAACGCCCCTGTGTCAGGACGCGAGGGGCGCAAATTTAGCTGGCAGGAAGCATGCGAAATCGTTCAATCCTCTTTTGATAGCTTTGATCCTGAAATGGGGCAGCTTGCAAAGCAGTTTTTTGAAAACCCGTGGATAGATGCAGAAATCAGAGATGGCAAAGCATCAGGTGCTTTCTCTCACCCTACTGTAACAACTATTCATCCCTATATTCTAATGAATTTTGAAGGTTACTCTCGTGATGTGATGACATTAGCACATGAAATGGGTCACGGTGTTCACCAGTTTCTTGCAGCTGAGCAGGGGGAGCTAATGTCTTCAACGCCGTTAACGCTTGCTGAAACGGCTTCTGTTTTCTCAGAAATGCTTACATTTAATTCTATTCTAACTGCAGAAAAATCCGAGCAGGCTAAGCGCTTTATGTTAGCTGATAAAATTGAGGACATGCTGAATACGGTTGTTCGTCAGGTCGCATTCCACAATTTTGAAAATTTAGTGCACACCCATCGCCAGGACGGTGAATTAAGTTCAGAGCAGATATCACAATTTTGGGTGGAAACACAAAAACAAGCCCTTGGACCCTCAATTCGTATAGATGATAGTTTTAAGCCTATCTGGGCATATGTTCCCCATTTTGTACATTCGCCTTTTTATGTTTATGCATATGCGTTTGGAGATTGCCTTGTAAATGCACTTTGGCAGGTATACCAAGATGGCTCAGACCCAGAATTTAACACGCATTATAAAACGCTATTGAGAAGCGGCGGTACAGTTAGATTTGATAGTGCCTTAGCACCTTTCTCATTGAACCCATCTGCACCAGAATTCTGGAATAAGGGTCTTGATATGATCTCCTCCATGATAGATCAGGTAGAGGATTTACAGTAATGGCAGATAGTGAAGAGCGCTCTAGTATCGGTGGCAGATTGCGCAGATACGCCCAAGTAACAAGCACTATGTCTGGTCTTGCAGCAAGGCTTGCAGGAGAGCGATATTTAGGGATTGAGCTAGACCGAGGTAAGCATGCAAACCAACTTCGCGAGGCCTTGGGAAGTCTGAAAGGCCCGTTAATGAAGGTGGCCCAGATTTTATCAACTATCCCGGATGCACTTCCAAAAGAATATGCTGAAGAACTAGCAGCCTTACAAGCAGATGCGCCGTCCATGGGTTGGTTGTTTGTTAAAAGACGCATGCGCTCCGAGCTCGGAGACGGGTGGGAGGATAAATTTGATAGATTTGATAAAAAGGCCTGTTCGGCAGCTTCACTAGGGCAGGTACATCAAGCAAGGTACAACAATGAAAAAGTAGCTGTAAAACTGCAATACCCAGATATGGATTCTGCAATTAACGCAGATTTAAACCAGCTGAAACTTGTTTTTTCCTTATATGAGCGTATTGATTCTGCCATATCAACCAAAGATATCCATTCAGAATTATCAGATAGATTGAAAGAGGAGCTAGATTATCACAGGGAAGCCTTGAATATGCAGCTATATCGTTTGATGCTTGCAGGGGAAAATGAGGTTGTGCTTCCTGAACCAATCAAAGAGCTATCAACCTCTCGAATTTTGACCATGCGTTGGGTTGAGGGTCAAAAGCTAATGAAATATCTCGAAGCAGAGCCACCACAAGAAGATAGAAATAAAGTCGCGGTTAATATGTTTCGTACTTGGTATGTTCCTTTTTATTATTATGGTGTTATTCATGGCGATCCGCATTTGGGAAATTATTCCATAGGCGAAAATTTAAAGATAAATTTAATGGATTTTGGCTCTATTCGAGTGTTTAGGCCAGAATTTGTAGGAGGCGTTATAGATTTATATAGAGCGTTAAGAGATGGCGATAATGAACTTGCGGTGCACGCTTACTCACAATGGGGATTTGATGGTCTTGATAAAGAGGCTATTGAGATTCTTAATATATGGGCAGGCTTTATTTATGGCCCATTATTAGAGGATAGGATTAGGCCAATTCAAGAGTTGAGAGGCGGCAATTATGGGCGCGAGCTTGCTGGTAAGGTTCATGAGGAGTTAAAACGAATAGGTGGCATCAAACCGCCACGTGAATTTGTTTTAATGGATAGAGCTGCAGTTGGTCTTGGGTCTGTTTTTATGCATCTAAAAGCAGAGGTGAATTGGCATCAACTCTTTCATGACATGATAGATGATTTCACTTTAGAGGCACTACAAACACGCCAAAAGAACGCTATAAGACAGGCAGGTTTTCCTGAGAGTCTTCTCGGCGCGTAGCGGAATAAAAAATTGCTAATCTGAGGTCGTTATGAGGTTATTTGCGCAAGAAGCTGATCAAGAGATGCTTTTGCATCGCCATATAGCATGCGAGAATTATCTTTGAAGAAAAGAGGATTTTCAATACCTGAATAACCACGTCCTTGTCCTCGCTTGGATACAATAACCTGACCTGCTTTCCATACCTCTAACACAGGCATGCCAGCAATTGGACTATTGGGATCATCTTGTGCGGCTGGATTAACAATATCATTTGCACCAAGAATTATAACCATATCTGTATCTGAAAAATCATTATTAATCTCGTCCATTTCCAGAACAATATCGTATGGCACTTTTGCCTCTGCGAGTAACACATTCATATGGCCTGGTAATCTGCCTGCAACCGGGTGGATGGCGAAGCGAACATTTTTACCTTTATCTCGCAGACGTCGTGTAATCTCTGAGACAGCACCTTGTGCTTGTGCAACTGCCATTCCGTACCCAGGCACGATGATAATATTTTGTGAATCCATCAGATCGCTTGCAACATTGGATACATCGGTTGCTATCATCTCACCTTCAACTTCTTGAGCGACACCCGTACTAGTGCCCCAGCCACCCAAAATCACAGAGATAAAACTACGATTCATCGCTTTGCACATGATGTAAGACAGAATAGCGCCTGATGCGCCTACCAATGCGCCTGTAACAATCAGTAAATCATTACCAAGCAGGAAACCAGTCGCAGCAGCAGCCCATCCAGAATAGGAATTTAACATTGATACAACAACCGGCATATCAGCCCCACCGATTGCCATTACAAGATGTGCACCAAATAAAAATGCTATCGCTGTCATAAGGTATAAAGTCCAAGGCCCTGCATGGTCTAAAAATAAGGCGCCAAGCCATAAACACGCTAACACAGCGGCTAGATTTAACCAGTTTCTTGCCGGTAGAAGCAATGCTTTTCCATCTATGGAGCCAGATAACTTACCATAGGCAATAACAGAACCTGTTGCGGTAACAGCGCCAATAAATACACCAACGAAAACTTCAACATCATGAATAATGAGCTCTGCTCCGATAAGGCCAGAGGGTGGGTCAATATGTGAGTTTATACCAATAAAAACAGCTGCTAATCCAACAAAGGTGTGAAGCGCGGCTACGAGTTGGGGCATGCCTGTCATTTCAACACGCTGTGCGACTATCACGCCAATAATACTTCCTATTAATATCATTGGAATTATCCAGATGAATCCAGAAACTTGTGGACCAAATACGGTTGCAAAAACAGCCAAAGCCATACCAACAATACCAAACCATACAGCTCGTTTTGCTTTTTCCTGATTAGAAAGACCACCAAGTGATAGTATGAATAACACACTAGCGGCTATATAAATTGCAGTTACAATATTAGAACTAAGCATAGGTTGAACCTTTTAACTTTTTTGGAACATAGCAAGCATTCGTCTTGTTACCATAAATCCACCGACAATATTGATGGTAGCAATTAGAACTGAAATACTTGCAAGTAAAGTGACGATAAAACTACTAGAGCCGATTTGTAACAAGGCTCCCAAAATAATGATGCCTGAAATCGCGTTAGTGACAGCCATTAATGGGGTATGCAAGGCATGACTGACATTCCAAATTACCTGAAAGCCTACAAAACAAGACAGCGCAAAAACGATGAAATGCTGCATAAAGCTAGCAGGCGCAAAGCTGCCTATTAGGAGCATAAATAATCCACCAAAAACAAGAAGCCCAATTTGTTGCTGCCCTGACTTTCGAATAGCTGCTTGCTCAAGCACTGCTTTTTCTGCTGCGGTTAGCTCAACGGGAGCTGGCGTTGCAGTCTGCTTGCCAATAGCAGCAACTTTTGGCGCTGGGGGAGGGAACATTAAATCACCATTATGACTAACTAACGCACCGCGGATAACATCATCTTCAAGATTAATAAAAATATTTCCGTCATTTTCAGGTGTTAAATCATCCAGCATATGGCGAATATTGGTTGCATATAACGTAGAGCTTTGAGCAGACATTCGACTAGGAAAATCTGTATATCCAATTATAGAGACACCATTTTCTGTCTTTATCACTTTATTTGGTTTGGTCAGGTCACAATTACCGCCTTGCTCAGCTGCAAGGTCAACGACCACTGAACCGGACTTCATCAATCCGACCATTTCGGCTGGCCATAATTTGGGGGCTGGTCTTCCTGGAATGAGTGCCGTTGTTATCACAATATCAATCTCTGGGGCTTGTTCGCGAAATAAGGCCATTTCTTTTTCGATAAATTCTGGCGAGGCCGGCTTTGCGTATCCACCTTCACCTGAGCCATCTTCATCAAATTCGAGCATTAAAAATTCAGCTCCCATGGATTCGATTTGTTCCGCAACTTCAGGACGCACATCAAAGGCGCGCACAATTGCTCCGAGGGACTGAGCCGTTCCAATGGCAGCAAGGCCAGCAACGCCGGCACCGATAACAAGGACCTTCGCAGGGGGCACTTTACCAGCAGCTGTAATCTGCCCTGTAAAAAATCGCCCAAAATGATTGCCAGCTTCTATAACAGCTCGGTAACCAGCGATATTTGCCATTGAGGAAAGCGCATCCATTTTTTGTGCGCGGCTAATTCGAGGCACCATATCCATAGAAATTTGATTGCTACCAGATGATACAACACGGTCTAACAATTCTTTATTTTGAGCAGGCCAGAAAAAACTTACGACTGTTTTTCCTGCTTTTAGATGGGCTTCTTCAGCTTGGCTAACAGCTTGCACTTTTATAATAATGTCAGATTGTTTCCAAAGGCTTGCCGCTGTTTTAACAATTTTTACACCAGCGGCCTTATAGGCGGCATCCGAGAAACCAGCCTCAGTGCCAGCACCTGCCTCAAGGACACATTCAAATCCTAATTTTTGTAATTGACCAGCGCTATCAGGCGTCATTGCGACGCGTTTTTCACTAGCTTGAAGTTCTTTTGGAGCACCAATAATCATAATTCTAAGACCCGTTCCAATCTTTAACTAATCCCAACAACTAATAACAAACTAGTCATTTAGTAAATAGTACAGAAGTTCTTTTATGCATTTTCACTATATGCGTTAATAATTAGGATTAAGAACCCTGAAATTTTGTTTCCTAAGATATTTTTTAATGTGTAACAGCAACACTCGTTTCAATCAAAACCAAAAACAAAACCGCCTCAAATGTTGGGAGACGGTTTTTTCATTCATACTACAATAAGGAGACTAATAGCCTTCACGTTCCATGCGCTTACGCATTAATTTACGAACACGGCGAGTTGATTCTGCTGCTTCTCTGGCGCGACGCTCAGATGGCTTTTCAAAATTACGTCGATTCTTCATTTCACGAAACATGCCTTCACGTTGCATTTTTTTCTTTAGCACTCTAAGTGCCTGATCTACATTATTTTCTCTTACAGCGACATACACAGATTAATATCCTCATTTGTATATATATTGAAAAGGTATTTTGGAGGCCAAAAGATATCATATTACTAAAATATTTGCAAACATTGTCTTTTGTTTGTGATTCATCCTATATGGAGCAAAAGATAGCATTAAACGGAAGATTGGAATCGCCATGATAGACCCTAGCAGAACAGAAAATCAGGAACGTATCAATTTAACACGTGCTTGTATGATGCATGTACCATTCGATGGCTGGAGTAAGCAGAGTTTAAAGCTGGCCGCTAAGGATTGTGGGATAGATAAGGGTGAACTTTCTCGCATTCTACCTCGGGGTGTTGAAGAAGCAGTAGAAATATATGCACATCTCGCAGATGAAGATATGATATTGGCATTTGAAGAAGCACTATCTGAATCACAAACTGCTCCGAAAGGGATGACAGCAAAGATTAAGCTGT
>Ga0181597_10001009_pt1 | contig 31821 bp, 25 predicted proteins | sample 041ome_5_FD_148647 | JGI IMG/M metagenome (GOLD analysis project Ga0181597, IMG submission 148647) | Coastal salt marsh microbial communities from the Groves Creek Marsh, Skidaway Island, Georgia - 041403US metaG (spades assembly) | ecosystem: Environmental > Aquatic > Marine > Intertidal zone...
GATTGCTTTAGGGGGGTCATTTTCTATATAATAAAAATCTATTGTACATAATCGGCAGCAGTGTTCCCTCACAATTCCGAAAGCGGATTTCATGAGCATCAATCACGGTACGCGGCGGCAGTCTGTCGTACGTTTCATTCTCTCACGAATATTCAATGGTGAATACGCTCCCGGCGCTCGGTTGAGGGTGGAACACTTGGCAGAAGAGTGCAACGTCAGCGTCACGCCGATTCGAGAAGCGCTTGTGGAGCTGGCGGGTGTTGGTGTCATCGAACTGCAACCAAATCGTGGTGCGGAAGTTCGCGCTTTCGGTCCGAAACAGCTCTGGGAAATTTGCCATTTACGTCGCATTCTTGAGTGCGAAGCGGTTCGCGGGTGTGTCGGGCATTTTACACCGAGCGAGCTGGAACAAATGGAAGCGGATTTTTCGCGACTTTCGATTGCAACCCGAGATGAAGATTGGCTCGATGAAACAAAGCTGCTTGATACTCAATTGCATACGCTGATTTCCGAACGGTGTGGGAATGAACGACTCAGCTACGAGATCAACCGGTATGCAGTTCTCTATCGAACTTTGCGGGATGCTCGTCATAGTGTGCGGACAGCCCGCGCAAACTATTCGGAAATGGAAGAGAACAATGAGCATCTTGCCATCGTTCAAGGTCTCATCAAACAAGATCGTGCCGCTGCCGCTGACGCGATGGGTTATCACGTGAATCAAGCCGGCAATGCGTTGGTTCAAGATCTTTTCGGCAAACAGGAAATTGCCGATAGCGATCTGGATCCCTATGTGGCCGAGCAAGTCGCACCGACAGAAGCTCCTTGAAGTGTCGGGTTCATAGACGGGTCTCGCAGTTATCGAGGTATATTATGAGAGTCGAAGTGTCGCTCACCATTCTTTGTCTGATGTTGGGACAGGCTGACTACACAACTGCAGCCGATCCTGCCGGTTCTGCAACCCGCATCAGCTTTGAGAAACAGATTGCCCCGCTTCTCGAAACGCACTGCATTCGGTGTCACTCCCCCAATAATCGAAAAGGGGAGCTGTCTTTAGAGACAATCGTGGATTTGAAAGAGAATGGATACATCGCGCCCGGTGATCCAGCAGGAAGTTACCTGATCGACGTGGTGACGTCTCAGGATGGTCAACCTGCCGAAATGCCCAAAGAAGGTGATGCACTTTCCATTGAAGAAATCGGGTTGCTCAAACTCTGGATCGAGCAAGGAGCCGATTGGCCAGAAAATGTGCTTGTCCAGGAGAAATCGAAAGCCGACAAAAGCTGGTGGTCTTTACAACCACTGGGAGAGGTCAGTCCACCAACGCCAAATGGCCTTCGACAATCTTGGCAGAATAATCCCATCGATGCGTTCGTTCAGGGAAAACTCTCCGAACAGAATCTGACTCCAAACGGTCCTGCCGACCGGAGAACTCTCATTCGTCGTCTCACTTACGATCTCACCGGGCTGCCGCCGACACCTGCCGAGATTGAAGACTTCCAGAACGAGACCGACCCGCAGGCTTATGAAAAACTGATCGACCGCTTACTGGCATCTCCTCGTTATGGCGAACGTTGGGGAAGACATTGGCTGGATGTCGTTCGCTTTGGAGAAAGTAACGGCTTTGAACGAAACGTAATCATCAATGACTTGTGGCCGTTCCGCGATTATGTGATTCGTTCGATTAATGAAGACAGGCCGATGGATCAATTCATTCGGGAGCATCTGGCTGGAGACATTATTGCCAAAGGAAAACCGGATCAGGAAATTGGTGCCGCCTTTCTGGTCGCCGGCCCCTACGACAATGTCGGAAATCAGGATGCCGCTGCCGCTGCTCAAATTCGTGCGAATACGATTGACGAAATGATTCGTGCTTCGGGTGAAGCATTTCTGGGACTCACGCTGGGCTGTGCCCGCTGTCACGACCATAAGTTCGATCCCATTCTTCAAAAAGATTACTACAGTTGGTACGCGACCTTTGCCGGCGTTCGTCATGGTTCTCGAGTCTGGGCCACGACCGAACAGCAGCAGACGCACGCCGCCAGACTGGCACCTCTGAACAAACGCAAAAATGATCTGACGCGACAACAAAGCGAACTGAAGAAAGCCATAGCGCAGCGATTGTGGGAATCCAACGACGAATGGTCCCGACCGGCAGTCGAGCCGAAACAAAATGAAGAGACATTTTCCGAGATCACGGCGAAGTTTCTACGATTTTCTATCTCTCAGACAAACCAGAGCCAACCCTGTCTCGATGAGTTAGAAGTCTACGGCCCCGCTGGACCATCCAATTTGGCACTCTCTTCAACTGGTAGCAAAGCGACCGCCTCATCATTATTGCCCGGATATCCCATTCATCAAATTGAACATCTGAATGATGGAAAGCACGGCAACACTCACAGTTGGATCAGTAAAGAATCAACCGGGTGGGCGCAAATCGAATTCCCCGACACAGTGGAAGTGAATCGAGTGGTGTGGGGGCGTGATCGCGCGGGCCAATACCAAGACCGTTTGGCTCTCGAATATCAAATTGAAGTGTCGGTTGATGGCAAGGTGTGGAATGAAGTCGCACACGGTCGTGACCGCAAACCGGTGAATCAAGAACATCTCACACAACGCGGGTTAACATCTGGGGCGTTGACAATCGAGAAAAAGTGGACACGTCCCCCCGTCGATCGCAAAGGAACTACGGAAAAATTCGACCCGGTGGAAGCAAAGTTTGTCCGACTGATTTGTGAGTCGCAAGACATGAATCCTGCATCAAGTTCCGGATTTCGCATCGATGAGTTTGAGATCTGGTCGGCAGGCCCGGAACCGAAAAATGTTGCACTCAAAATCAACGGCGGCCAAGCTTTCGGGAAAGCCCGCGAGATCAAAGACTTTCCCGGAGCGTATGGCCCCCATTTGGCCATTGACGGAAAGCCGGGAGAGCGATTCCTGGCAGCCGAGAATGATCTGACCATCGAATTGGCAACAACGACAAACATCGATCGAGTCACATTTTCCAGCGCTCGTGGGGAGCCGACTTCCGAACATCGAAAGTTCGTCTTTGTGGCCGACTATCGGATCGAAGTTTCAATGGACGGTAAGACTTGGCGCGAAGTCGCTCACGGTCGAGACCGTAAACCGGTGAATGATGCTCATCGCAAACATCGGATTGCTCGTGCGACAAAGCCGACACCTGAGGAAGAGTCCGAACTGAATCACATCAGTCAGGAACTGGCAAAAGTCACACGAGAGATCAGGGAATTGCCTCCACTGAAGACCGCCTGGCTCGGTTCGCGTCAACCGGCTCCCGGTCCGTTCCATCTCTTTCTGGGAGGGAGCCCACAAAAGAAAGGGGCAGAGGTGATTCCTGCCAGCCTGACGACACTCGATCAGTCGGCCCCAAAATATGAACTCGCAACCAACCATTCAGCAGCCGACCGACGGCTGGAACTGGCCAATTGGATCACCAGCCCGGAAAACCCTTTGACCGCACGGGTGCTCGCCAATCGGGTCTGGCAACATCATTTCGGGACGGGCATTGTCGCCACTCCCAATGACTTCGGTTATATGGGCAGCCGGCCCACGCATCCCGAATTGCTCGACTGGCTCGCTCATCAATTACATGAGAACAATTGGCGGCTCAAACCATTACACAAGCTGATCCTCATGTCGCAAACCTATCGCCAATCGAGTCTGTTTCGCGAAGAGGCCGCCCGCATTGACGGCGATGCCCGCTTCTTATGGCGATTTCCTCCACGCCGACTATCGGCAGAAGAGATTCGCGATACGATGCTGACCATTTCGGGGCAACTCGATGACAACATGGGCGGCCCGGGCTTTCGGCTGTATGAGTATCAGCAGGACAACGTGGCTACGTATGTCCCTCTCGACGAACATGGCCCTGAGACCTATCGGCGAGCCGTCTATCATCAGAATGCCCGCGCGTCAGTGGTTGATTTGATGACCGAATTCGATCAACCCGATTGTGCGTTCTCCACTCCACAACGAGCCGAAACAACAACTCCTCTCCAGGCACTCACAATGTTGAATCATAGCTTCACCGTTGACATGGCACAGGCGTTGGCAGAGCGAGTTCAACGTGAAGCCGGAGACGAATCAAAAGCTCAAATCAGCAGGGCTTTTGCACTTTGCTACGGACGCCAACCGACGAAGAGCGAAGTGACCGATTGCAAGGAATTGATTGACAAGCATTCGCTGACGGCATTGTGTCGCGTGCTACTCAACACCAGCGAACTGATTTATGTGCAGTGAGATTCTCATGACACCATTCGATATCACGCGACGCAGTTTCCTCAACAACATCACCACCGGTTTGGCGGGAGTGGGACTCGCTGACTTGTTGGCCCAGGGACTGCTCGCCGAAGAGAATCCATGGCAAGCCGGTCGCGGCATGACCCATCATGCTCCCAAAGCCAAGCGAGTGTTGCAAATCTTCTGCCCCGGTGCTGCGTCGCATCTCGACCTTTGGGAACATAAGCCGTCATTGGAGAAATATCACGGCAAGCCGTTACCCGGTGAAGAGAATTTCGTCTCGTTTCAGGGAAAGAACGGCAACCTGATGCAAAGCCCGTGGAAGTTTGCTCCGGCGGGAGAGAGCGGCAAGATGTGGACCAGTATGTTGCCCCACATGTCAAAACACGCCGACGACATCGCCTTCATTCATTCCATGCACAGCAAAACGAACACGCATGGGCCGGGATGCGTCTTCATGAACACCGGACACGCGACGGAAGGATTTCCCGCTGCCGGTGCGTGGGCCAGTTATGCACTCGGCACGGCTAACGAAAATCTGCCGACCTATGTCGCCATCAGTGACATTCGCGGCGAACCACCCAACGGCAAAGCCAACTGGTCAAACGGCTTTCTTCCCGCCCGACATCAGGCGATCATGATGAGCGATCATCGGCCCATCCGAAACATTACACGTCCCGCATCGATCAATTCCGAAGAAGAAGCCGACACACGAGAGTTACTGAGTCAACTCAATCGTCAATTCGCCGAAGCCAATCAGGGTGAATCCGATTTGCGTGCACGCATCGCCGCGTATGAACTCTCGGGACGCATGCAACTCTCTGCTCCCGAGGTCTCCGACCTGACGCGTGAATCCGCCTCAACACACAAAGCTTACGGCACACAGGACGAAAACAAACTGAAGGCCGCCTACGCAAAGAACTGTCTGCTGGCTCGCAGACTGCTCGAACGCGATGTCCGTTACGTCAATTTGTTTTGTGCGTCTCGCGCATCGGGAGTCGATGGACTTCTTAACTGGGATGCCCACAAAACATTGAAGTCCGACTACGAACGGCATTGCCCCATCTTTGATCAACCGACGGCTGCTTTGCTCACCGATTTGAAACAATCAGGTCTTCTGGAAGATACGCTGATCCTGTGGACAACCGAATTCGGTCGCATGCCCACACATCAGGCGGGAACCGCTGGCCGAGATCACAACCCGGATGGCTTCACATGTTGGATGATGGGTGCCGGCATCAAAGGAGGAGTCAGTTACGGTGCGACTGATGAATTCGGACGCCGTGCGGAAGTGAACCCGACGACAGTCTGGGATTTCTACGCAACCGTTTTGCAACTTTTAGGATTCGATCACGAGCGGTTGACCTGGTATCATAATGGTCTGGACCGTCGTATCACCGACGTCCATGGTCACGTCATCGAAGACATTCTTTCCTGATGCCGGTTGGCTCGTTCTTTGATTGATCCGCGCGCGATAGTTTATTTCGCTTCGGGCTCATCTTCCGACTAACATACCTCTGTACTTCTATCGATTTCAGGTATTGCACGCTTCGCAAATTTATATCGAATAAAATCATCGCTGATACAACGATGATTCCCTCCTCATCCGCCCTTCGGGCACCTTCTCCTCCCGAGAGGAGAAGGACTTGTTCAGCGAAGATTGACACAGGACGGACCTACCTGCGTGCCACCCTCTCCGCCTCTGGGGGAGAGGGCCGGGGTGAGGTGGTGAATTAATATTTGGCGTTGTTTTTGGCTGTAAGCCGTTGCGAACGCCCCTCATTTGTGAAGATAGACCGATTGAAGGTGCCAATTCATCGGAATAACTCTATGTGTGGATGATTCTCTGGAGTCGAAACCCTTACAGATTCGATGCAAAAGAGAGAGCATCTTTCGCTGCAAAGATGCAGGAAGTCCTCATACCGACCGCCAAACACCGGTCACACGTCCATGGAAGGATTGAGATGAACTCGCTCGCACAAAAAACACCCGGCTGGCAACAGATTGCCAAAAAGTCACTCCGCTCGGTCGTGGCGGCATTGCTGCCCGTCTATTACACCATGAGTGGTGGATCGGCTCAGGCACTCGAACCCTTTCAGGTCTCGCTGGAAGAATTGTTCGACGAAGGCGCCGCGTCGGTCATCGAGCCGCTGGTTTCCAACGACTCCGATGAAAGCCTGATGCGCTTTCGGGGTGGAGTCACTTCGGCCAATAAATCATTCGAATCACACGTCGGAGGAACTTACGGCCTCGATGGTGTGATCCCCGTCGATGATGTGTTCGGTCTGCATTGGGCCGGTCGGATCAACCAGTTCTCGGGTGCCACCCAATATCTCACCAGCTTTGGTGCCTACAAACGCTCCGACGCCAACGGCGATGCACTTGGTGCGTCGCTGATTGTCGATGTCTTTCACGACTCTCGCGTGAGTGACCTGTGGTTATCGCAACTTCGCGGACAGGTGGGTGTCGCTACTTCCGAAGACTCGGCTATTGGTGTCGCGTTTACGACGCCGTTGGGTGACGCTCGCGAAAATCAGCTTTTTGTTCCCGGCAATCCGGTGGGATCCTACACGGCGGCCGAATCGGTCGGCATGTACGCGACCCGGTATATCGATGATTACCTGATGCAGGCGAATGTTGGCTATCGCAAGTATCCGAACAGCGTGTACGTCGATCTGGCCGTTCGGCGTCCCATCGTGAACAACAAAGTGTTCGCTTACGCCAGCACGAACTACATTGCCGAGAACGGCCAATGGTCGTCTTGGGTCGGTCTCGAATTTCGTTTGGGTGGTGGAGACGACTGCGACAGTTGCACGCCGACTCGTCGCCGTGAAGTGTGGGACGATCCGACGATCTTCAACTCGTTCAACTACGGCGAGAACAGCTTCTGGCACAACACCAACAATCCTGACGGTAGTAGGAATCCTAGATGAGCTTCGACAGGATGACGTCTCTTTCATATTGGAGACGAGCGAAGCCGTGACATGGGACGTCACCGTTAGTCATGACGAATGGAACGGAAGCTTCGTCGTGACGGCGGTGATGGGTGTGATGGCGGTTGAGCCGACGGTGGACCAATAGACGGAGGGGAGGATTGTTGATCCCAGTTTCATTGCTATTCACACAGTGGTAAGACCGAGCCACACGCTCAGATCGTGCGGCTGAATGAACAGCAAATAACTGGCGACCATGGTCCAACTGAAGAGTTGCAGGTTGAGGAAAATATCGAGCATCACGTGCATGGCCACTCCGGCCAATAGCACGGGATAGACCAGTTCGTCGAACCAGACGCCCGTTCCGACCGTCAATTGCACCACCATCACGCTCCAGGTAACGAAGGGAATCGTGAAGCGGTTTACTAACAGTTCGGGTACTCTCGCTCGGGAAAACTCATCCTGTTGGATGGGAAACCAGACCGCTGTCCCGTTTCGCCACAGTTTCCCTTTCATCTTCCAGAAAATCGATCGCAGATAGACCATTGAGATCTGGATCTGCACCAGTCGCCAGGCCCACGGATCAAATTTCAGGTCGGCTTCCCAGAATTCGCGCCCGGCCAGAACGCAATCGACCGAAAGCACGGCTCCTGCCGGTGAAAAAATCAGCAGGAATCCCAGCAGTCGCTGCACGATATCTCCGCCGCTCAATACATAGCAGTTACGATGGTGGAGTGAAATCATCGTGACAAACACAATTACCGAACTGGTTCGCGTATAAAAGCCGCACAGAAGTGTCAGCGCGGCGATCACGTAGAGCGTCCAGATCAGATAGACAGAGCGATTGGTAGATGGTAGATAATTGAGTAGTGAGAATTTGAACTTCTGTTCTTTTTTGAATGCCGCTGTCGGGTGGTACCCTTCAGGGCCGAACAACAGCGCCAGGTCTTTCCTCATCAACATGGCGTTGAAGATCAGCAGTGCGCCCCACACTATGCGAAACACAGCGAGGCTCAAGGCCGATTCCGGCTGATGAAAGAATGTATTCCAGGCGGTGGTGACTTGATCGAATGTCAACATGAGCGATGAGCCTTACCAGTTCAGGCTGCGATTTTGAGGGGACCGGGTTCGTCAGTCTCTGATGCGGGCACACCCAGACAAAATTCCTGAGTGGTGACGACATACGTGCAAATCAATGTGCGTTCTTCGGAGACCGGTTCTTCGGGCTCGGTCCCCGGATAAAACAACTTCGTTTGAGCGCGTCCCAGTTCAATTCTCGCCGGTTCAAATCCTGCCGCCCGGTAACGTCGGGTCAGCAACTCGCAGTAGCCTTGCAGTAAATCCTGGTTGCGAGTGAAGGCGATGTTGGTTTCGAACTTTCGATGTCGGGTCAACAGCCAGCATTGCAACCAGGAATGTCGGGTGAGAAAGCGTCCTCCCCAGCGAATGGTTTCTCCATTTTGCATGAAGATCAAACCGACCAGTTTCGTACTGGCTGTGGGAGGGTTGGGGGCAAATAACTGCCAAGAGTGAGTCAGGCCGATGTAGCGTACGAGGCGATTAAACGGTTTTGTCAGTTCTTTCAGTAAGTGACCGCGCGGCAAATCGTAGCCGATACAGATCAGCAAAAACCAGATTATGAACAGATCGACCATCTCGCACCTTGCTACGCGTGTCAGAGGCGCGTAACAATAGAAGATCGTCGATGATTCGACAATATCAGCATCCTTTGATCAGACGTGAAGTTCCCACACTCAGAGATATTTGAGGTCTATCATGCGTTTTTTCGTTCTTTCTATTCTCTCGCTCACGCTCGCAACGAACTTTCTCCCGGCAGCCGAGAAACCGAACATTGTCGTCTTCCTCGTGGACGATATGGGAGTCATGGATACTTCGGTCGCTTTTTTGACTGACGAAAACGGTCAACCAAAGCGTTATCCGCTCAACGATTACTATCGCACGCCCAGCATGGAGCGGCTCGCCAAGATCGGCACCCGTTTCAATAACTTTTACGCAATGTCGGTCTGCTCGCCGACACGAATCGCCATCATGACAGGACAAAACGCGGCCCGGCATCGCGCGACTAACTGGATCAATCCCTGGCAAAATAATAAGGGACCGTATGGCCCACCAGAGTGGGATTGGGACGGCTTGAACACGGGAGATATCACACTGCCCGGAGTTTTGCGCAAGAACGGCTATAAAACCATTCATGTCGGCAAAGCTCATTTTGGGCCGGAAGAGCATGATGGTTCCGAGCCGCTCAATCTGGGGTTTGATGTTAATGTCGCCGGGCGTTCTGTGGGAGCGCCGGGAAGTTATTACGGCGAGAAAGATTACGGTAACCCGAAACATAAGAACAAAGTGCCGGGCCTCGAACAGTATCACGGCACAGAAACCTTTCTGACCGAAGCACTCACGATTGAAGCGAAGAAGCATCTCACCGAGACGGTCAAAGCGGATAAGCCGTTCTATCTCTATATGTCTCATTACGCGGTCCATGCGCCGTTCAATTCCGATCCTCGGTTCGCCGATCACTACAAGGATTCTGGCAAGCCGGCAAACGCTCAGGCATTCGCGACATTGATCGAGGGGATGGACAAGTCACTCGGCGACATTCTCGATCACCTGGACGAACTGGGAGTCGCCGAGAATACGCTCGTCTTCTTCCTGGGTGATAACGGCTCCGATGCGCCGCTCGGTCATCAACATGAAGTCGCTTGTGCCGCGCCACTACGAGGGAAGAAAGGCGCACATTACGAAGGCGGCATGCGTGTTCCGATGATTGCTGCCTGGGCCAAACAGAACAGCAACAATCCCCATCAGCAAAAACTTCCCATCGCTCAAAATGTGATCCAGCCTCAACAGGCCGCCGTCATGGATCTCTTCCCCACGATTCTCGAAGTCACGGGAGCCGGCAATCCGAAAGGCCATGCGGTCGACGGATTCCAACTGAAGAAATTATTGACGGGGAAACCGGACGACTACCGGCCGAAAGAGTTTCTGATGCACTATCCGCACGCGCCCCATCGCAGCGATTACTTTACCGTCTACCGACAACGGGACTGGAAGGTTATCTATCATTACTATCCCTCAAAACAATCCGACGGCATGGCGTATCAACTATACAACCTGGCAGACGATCCTTTTGAATCGACGAATCTTGCCGATAAGAACCCCGTCAAACTTCGTGTCATGATGCAGCAGCTCGTCAACGCGATGGACAAGCATGAGGCCGTCTATCCGGTGAGCAAAGAGAATGGGATGCCATTGAAGCCGATTGTGCCTTGAGTTTCACACAGCCTGACCTACATGATTGGCTGACTTGATTTGGCTTACCGCGAAATACTCCGTTGATTGTTTATCTGGATTCGTATTGACTCTCCGAACCGGATTGGCTCACATGAGATCAGGTGTTTCACCCGGCCACGCCGTTTCCCCAAGGGGCGATTATGTATCTGCATCATCGATTATCTTGTTTGGTTATGTGCGTCGTATTGTTGTTCTCGGCGCAATTGCCTGCACAGGATTCTCCACAACTTCCCGTCGATCCCGGTTTGTGGGTCAATTCTCGGCCACTCTCTCTCGATGCCTTGGAAGGGAAGGCGGTGATCTTCTACTTCTTTGAAGAATCGTGTCCCTCTTGTCTGGAAAAATGGCCTCCCTTGTTGCAAGCCTCTGCTAAGTTTCAGGGTGAACCGGTCGTTTTTATTGGAGTCAATTCCGGGAATCAGCGACGTACTGTCGAATCGTATGCTCGAAAGGCTCACATTCCCTGGCCCATCATTGTCGATCCGAATCGCTCTCTTGAAAAACAGTTCCAATTGCCCAAAGAGATCAGTCTGGAAAACATTTATCAGATGCGCGTGAAGTACCCGGAGGGTAGAATCGGTTCGGGAAGCGTCAGCAAATTTGAAGAGACAATTACCAACGCTCTGCGCGATGCAAGCTGGAAAATCGATCCCAAAACATTACCTCCTGAAACATTGGCCGCCTGGAAAGAAGTCGAGTTGGGCGATTATCAACGCGCTCTGCCGTTGTTGAAAAAAATTCTTTTTGCACAGAACGACGACATCAGCTCCGCAGCGCAACAGTTGCAGTCTCTTGTGATGGGAAATTTAGAAAAACAACAATCTGCCGCCACTCAAGCCGAGGAGGAGGAAAACATCTGGCTGGCATATCAAATCTATTCCCGGATGGCGGTTCAATTTAAGGGATACGAAGGCGGCGACCATGCGTACGAGAAGTTTCGGGAATATGCTCGTCACGAAGATGTCAAAACGGAACAAAACGCATTCAAGAAACTGGCACTGGCTCAAAGCTATTCCAGTAAGGGTGAACGTGGTTTCAATCGCGCCATTGCCATGCTGGAAGCCCTGATTGAAGACTATCCAGACACAGACGCTGCCAAACAAGCACAAGACATTCTCGCCCAGGTTAATGTGAACCCGGCTTTGCCATGAACTGATCAACCCGTGTTTGCATGAATCGGGTCACTTGTCGATTATGTGCGTGATTCTCCCGCATTATCGGTGTATTGTGTCCAATAACACTAGCTTACCTCGTGAGCCGATACCATGAAGTACATCCTTACCTTGTTGCTACTTTCTGGTCTCTCTCTGGAAGCCAGTGAAGAATCACGTCGTCCCAATGTGTTGTTCATTGCCGTCGATGACCTTCGTTGTGAACTCGGTTGTTACGGCGTTAAAGAAGTGAAGTCGCCGCGGATCGATGAGTTCGCCGGGTCAGCGGTCACCTTCACTCGCGCTTACGTGCAAGTTGCGGTCTGCAATCCGTCGCGTGTTGCCGTGATGACCGGGCTCCGTCCCGACACAACAAAGGTCTGGGATCTTCCCACCCGTTTTCGCGAGACGACTCCCGATGCCGTCACCATCCCGCAACACTTTCGCGAACACGGCTACACCGCCGTTTCGTTCGGCAAGATCTTTCACAATCCGTGGCCCGACAATCAATCATGGGATCAACCTCACGAATGGCCCAAAGACGCGGGGCTCTGGTCAGAGGAAGCCAAGCAGCGTCATAAAGAATATCGTCAACAGATGAAGACGGACGGCAAACCCCCCGCAAAGATAAACCGCATGCGGGCTCAGGCACTCGAAGCGCTCGACATCCCCGACTCGCAACACGTCGATGGCGGCATTGCCGACCAGGCGATCTCGGCGATGCGGGAATTATCGCAAGAGGACAAACCGTTCTTTCTGGCAGCCGGCTTTGTAAGACCTCATTTGCCGTTCGTCGTTCCGAAAAAATACTGGGACCTGTACGATCGGGACACCATCCCGCTGGCCGACAATCAATACCTGCCGAAAGACGCGCCCGCCCTGGCGTTCGGTGACAGAAATCAGGGAGGCCTCTACGAACTCCGCGATTACTGGGACTTCGCCGATACCCCGTCTCTGTTTGAAGGCTCACTTTCGGAAGACCGACAGCGTGCTCTCAAACATGGTTATTACGCTTCAATCTCGATGATCGACACACACGTCGGACGTTTGCTGGACGAATTGAAGTCATTGAAGCTCGAAGAAGAAACGATTGTCGTGATTTGGAGCGATCACGGTTGGAAACTGGGAGAACATAACGGTTGGTGCAAACAGACGAATTACGAAATTGACACCCGCACGCCGCTCATCATCCGTGTGCCAGGTGGAAAATCAGCCGGTCAAAAATGCGAGGCGCTCACGGAGTTTGTTGACATCTATCCAACGCTGTGTGAATTGGCAGGATTGCCGATTCGCGAAGAACTGGAAGGGAAGAGTCTCAAACCGGTGCTGGAGAATCCCCAATCAGAACACAAACAGGCTGCCTTCAGTCAGTATATCCATCATTATGACGGCAAAAAGTATATGGGTTACGCGATGCGGACCGACCGCTATCGCTATATCGAATGGTTGAATCTTGAGAGCCACGCATTAGAAGAGGTCGAGTTGTATGACCACGAACAGGACCCGCAAGAAAATCAGAACATCGCCAAGCAAACGGATCAAAAAATTCTTGATCAACTTTCCGAACAGATGTGGTCGAGTCTTCCCAGGCCAAAGGCAAAAGTCTCAATAACCCCTGTTTCCAGTCAGCTTGCTCCACCGAACATCTTGTTTATTGCGATGGACGATCTCAACGATTGGATCGGCTGCATGGGGGGGCATCCACAAACCATCACACCCAATCTTGATCGGTTGGCGAAATCGGGAGTTCTGTTCACAAACGCCCATTGTCCGGCACCCGCCTGCAATCCGTCCCGAACCACCATCATGACGGGAATCTCTCCTCACGTTTCTGGCCTGTATGACAATGGGCAAAAGATGCGGGAAATATTACCCAAAGCCGAGATCATGCCGAAGACATTTTCTGGTTACGGCTATCACTCGTCCGGTTCCGGCAAGATGCTACATTATTTCATCGATGCCGACTCGTGGGACGAATATTATCCCGAAGCAAAAAGCGAGAATCCTTTTCCTCGGACTTTGTATCCCGAAGAACGCCCGCTTTCTCTCCCCAAAGGGGGCCCGTGGCAATATGTCGAAACCGATTGGGGACCGCTTGATGCCACCGATGATGAATACGGCGGCGATTATCTCGTTTCGAAGTGGGTGGGTGAGCAACTCCAGGTCCACAGGAATGTGCCATTCTTTCTGGCATGTGGAATCTATCGTCCGCACGAACCGTGGTTTGTCCCGGCCAAGTATTTTGAACCGTTTCCGTTGGAGTCGATCCAATTACCGCCCGGCTATAAGGCCGACGATCTGGATGACTTACCGCCCGCAGGAAAAAAACGCGGACCGAATCGATATTTTGAACACATTCAGAACGAAGGACAGTGGAAGCAGGGTGTGCAAGGGTATCTCGCATCGATTCATTTTGCCGATGCTATGCTGGGACGAGTTCTCGATGCACTTGAAAAAAGTCCTTATGCCGACACAACGATCGTGGTCTTGTGGTCCGATCATGGCTGGCACCTGGGAGAAAAAGAACACTGGCAGAAGTTTACCGGTTGGCGTCAGGCAACCCGTGTTCCACTCATAATTCGTGTTCCCGAACGGACTCCGGCTTTTCCTTCAGGAACAATACCTGCCGTCTGTGATCGCCCTGTGAATCTGTTGTCTTTGTTTCCCACTTTGTTGGATTTATGCGGGAAGAAAGCAGAACCGCACCATGATGGCCCGAGTCTTTTTCCGTTGCTAAAAAATCCTCAAGCCGAGTGGCCGCATGCCTCTTATACTTATCTGCATGATCGGGGAAGCGTTGCCATCAGTACCGATCACTGGCGATACATCAAATATGAAGGGGGTGACGAAGAACTTTACAACATCACCGATGACCCTTATGAATGGAAGAATCTGGCAGCAAAATCTAAACACGCAGCTAAGCTCAAAGAGTTACGAAAGCTTGTTCCGAAAAAGTTTGCTCCCAAACCCGAGCCGAGTGTGGAATCATTGATACCTCTGAAATGGCATCCTCTCAACACGAGCGATGCTCCGGTTTCCAAGCCTGATGGAAAGACATTCCAAGTCCATTTCCTCAATCGATCCCAAGAGGTTGTGAAACTCTATTGGCGAGACCTCAAAGGTGGTCAAAAATTCTACGCAGAGATTTCGCCGGGAAAAAAACAGTCACAACAATCACGCCCCGGTGCGGTCTGGCTCATCACGAACAAAGACGATCAGCCCTTGGGTTATTTTCGCGTCGGAGATCGGACCGCCAAGGCAGTCATCCCGGCTCAATAACCGAGGAGGGGTTTAACGGTTAATCAAGCATCGTGGGAGTGAAGTGTCTCTCTGGGCAGGAAGCCTGATTTTCTGGAGAAAACCGGTAAACGGGCGGTCTATCGCTGTTATACTGAGGTATGCCGCTTTATTGCTGACCCACCTGATTTCACACTCTCGAACCGGATTGCGATGATCGCTCGATATTGCACCAGTATTGTTCTACTCCTCGTGTTAGTGAGTCTCCCAGCAAATATCGTTGCTGCCGATTCGTTTGAAAAACTTATCACGCCGACGTTTGCTCAACACTGCGTGAAATGTCACGGCAAGACCAAACGAGTAGAGGGAAAGACGAATCTCTTTGCGCTGAAGTCCGAGGCAGATCTCAAGAAAGACCCGGAGTTGATTCAGTCGTTGATCGACGCACTGGAATATGAAGCGATGCCGCCAGAAGATGAACCGGGGATTGACTCTGCCACTCGCGACAAACTGGTGATCTATTTCAAGCATTTGTTGAACGATGTAGTGACTCAATCAAAACGATATCGGCAAGCACCATTGCGTCGGATGAATCGTTTTCAATACAGCAATGCGGTGGAAGATTTGTTTCGTCTGAATCGGTTTGTTTTCACGCTTCCCGAACGAATGGCTCGGGAACACAAAAATTATTTCCAACCAGCAACCGGTAAAATGCCCGATTTGGTTCATGTCGGCAGTCGTCCATTGGGGAAATCGCAACTCATCGAACAACGGCTTGCCGGGGTGGCTCCCTTTCCTCAAGACTTGCGAGCCGAGCACGGCTACGATAATCGCGGCGATCATCTTTCACTCTCGCCGTTGTTGCTAGAGTCGTTCATGACGTTGAGTCGTTCGATTGTGGAGAGCCCAGATTTCGGGCCTCAGTCGGTCGGCATCTGGAAGGAATTCTTTGCTGAGCCGGAAGACAATCAGGCGTATGAATCGGTGATTCGTCTACGATTGGACTCTTTTCTGACTCGTGCTTTTCGGCGTCCCGTTTCTGAGGAGCTGCTCGAGCGATACGTCAGTTTCATTCTCGATCAGATCGCATCGGGAGAATCATTCGTCAACAGTATGAAGGCTGCCGCTTCCGCCGCGATTGCCTCTCCCAGGTTTTTGTATCTTTACGAAGTTGCAGCCAACCAACAAACCGCTCAAGCCATCGATGATTTTGAACTGGCATCACGACTGTCGTTTTTTCTATGGGGGACAATCCCCGATGAGACCTTGCTGGCGTTGGCGAGTGAAGGAACATTGCGCGACCCCGAAATTCTGTCCGCGCAGGTGGAGCGGATGTTGCAGGATAAAAAGGTCAAGAGATTCTGTGACAGTTTCCCGTCTCAATGGTTGCAACTCGAACGCATTATTTCCGCCGTTCCCAATCGAGAACATTTCCCAGACTATTATTTTTCCAAATACCGAAGCAGCATGCATTTGATGCTGGAGCCGTTGTTGTTGTTTGAAACGGTGTTGATCGAAAATCGATCCATCGTTGATCTGATCGATCCCGACTTCAGTTACCGTTCGGACCGGATGGAAGTTCTCTGGTACGGCAAGAAGGTGAAAGGAAAACAGAACCTGGGACCGGTGGGAGCAATCCCATTCAAGCGAGTGAAAATCGATGACCGCCGATTTGGAGGCGTGATTACCAATGCCGCCATCATGTCGATGAATTCGGGTTCGGAAGAGTCCAAACCGATTACTCGTGGTGCGTGGATTGCCTCTGTGATCTTCAATGATCCACCCGAGCCTCCACCCGCCGATGTTCCTCCACTTTCAGAGAAACCGCCCGTTGAAGAAGCCAACCTGACCTTGCGGGAACGATTGGCACTCCATCGAGAGCGTGCCGACTGCGCGGGTTGTCATGAGAAGATAGACCCCTTCGGCTTTGCCGTCGAAAACTTTGATCCCATCGGCAAATGGCGTGACAAGTATGAGAATGGGCGCGAAGTGGATTCTGGTGGTTTGTTGTTTCGCCAGCACAAGTTTTCTAACGTCATCGAGTTCAAGGATGCGATTGTGAAGGAAAAAGACCAGTATGCACGAGCATTTGCCGGGCATCTGTTGTCGTTTGCATTGGCTCGGGAACTCACCGCGGCAGACTCTCCCGCACTCGATCAGATTGTTTCCAAAACGACGAGTGATGAGTATCGGCTGAAATCTGTGATCGAACAGATTGTATTGAGTGAGCCATTTTTAACAAAAACAAATCCGGGAATCGTTGAAGCTCACTCCGCCCCGAAGACAACTCCGACATCAACTACGAGCGATTGAACATGCAAGACCTTACACGACGAACATTTCTGCGAGGCGTTGGTGGCGCTGCCTTATCGCTGCCATTCATGGAAAGCCTCACTCTCGGCGCACCGGCAAAACGTGTGGCACAACGACTGGCCTTTTATTATGTTCCCATTGGTGTTGTCAGGCGCGGATTCTTTCCCGGTGAAAAAGACGCCATCATTCCCAAGTTCACCAGCAGTCAACAAGAGATTGAACAGACCAAAAAAATTCCGCTTGGACTTCAGCCGCTCAATTTGACTCCCACGATGCAGCCTTTGGAGGCGATCAAAGACAAAGTGACGTTGATTACGGGGATGGACCGGACGTTCCAACAAGGGACCGACGTTCATGCTCAGTGTGCTTCCTGCTATCTGAGCAGTGCGCCCCCTTTCAGCATCAAACAATCTGCGTGGCCGTTGGATCGCACTCTCGATCATCTTGTGGCCGATCAGATTGGTGATTCCACACCTTTCAAAACTCTGGAATTCAGTTGCAACAGCCATAAAGACAACAAAGAATCGATTTATTTCGACAACATCTCCTGGTACGGCACCGGACACGTCGCGCCTTCTATTCGCGATCCACGAAAGATGTATCGCAGGCTGTTTGGGACTCAGGAAGTCAAACAGTTTCGCAATATCACCGACCTCGTTCTCGAAGATGCTCGGTCGATGCGAAAAGAACTGGGTGTGCGTGACCGAGACAAATTCGCTGAATACTTCGATTCGATTCGTTCCATCGAACAACAGATGGACAAACTCGAAAAAATGAAGACCGAGCTGGCGCAAGTCAAATTGGATGAGCCGCCGGAAGCTTATCTCCCGCGTGGAGAATATATCCGTCTGATGGGTGACTTGATGGTGGTGTCACTTCAGACGGGGCTCACAAACGTGGCCACATTTATGGTGGGCCCAGAGCGCTGGGACACACCCTACAAATATGAGTCACTTTTTGATAAGCCGATGAGTCATCACCAGATGTCTCACAACCAGAAACAGTTTCTCGATCAATTATTGCAAGTCGACAAATTTCATATGGAACAGTTTGCCTATCTGGTTGAGAAAATGGACAACATCCAAGAAGCCGATGGAACTTCGCTCTTGGATAACACCATCTTCACGTACGGCTCGGGATTGGGAGACGGTGCCACCCATCAATACACCGATCTACCAACCATCGTGGCGGGATCGGGGGGAGGCCGGTTGATCACGGGCAAGCACTTGAACTTGCCCGACGGCACGCCTCTCGCCAACTTGTGGCTGACTCAATCGCAACTGATGGGGCTGGATTTGCCTCGATTCGCCGACAGCACAGGTGCCATTGGGCAGTTGCTGACCTGATCCACGAAATAATCAACGGACCTCCAGATACAAGACGCTCTTCTATGATGATTCGCTCGATTCTTACCGTTCTTTTTGTCTCCTTATCCTCTTCGCTCATCGCAGCCGATCATCCGAATGTGGTTGTCTTTCTCAGTGACGATCAAGGCTGGGGCGATTTGTCTTCGAGTGGTAACACCGATCTGGCGACACCTCACATCGATTCTCTCAAGGAGGACGGTGCAAGTTTCGATCGGTTTTATGTCTGTCCTGTTTGTTCTCCCACGCGAGCCGAGTTTTTGACCGGCAGGCATCACGCACGTTCGGGAGTCTATTCAACTTCTGCGGGAGGCGAGCGGATGGACCTCGATGAGACGACCATCGCCGATCTGTTCCACTCAGCCGGATATGCGACCGGAGCGTTTGGCAAATGGCATAACGGGATGCAGTACCCCTATCATCCGAACGGACGCGGCTTTGATGAGTTTTACGGCTTTTGTAGCGGTCATTGGGGGAACTACTTCGATCCGATGTTGGAGCACAACGGTCGAATTGTGGAGGGAGAAGGTTTCTGCATCGATGATTTCACCAATCACGCCATGACGTTTATGGAATCGGCCAACAAAGAGGGTAAACCGTTCTTTGCCTATTTGCCTTACAACACGCCGCACTCGCCGATGCAGGTGCCCGACCAGTTCTGGGACAAGTTCGCCGACAAAAAATTGAACTATTCCAACGAACAACAAAAGGAACCCGCCTCTAAAGACAATCACAAACGGTGTGCCTTGGCCATGTGCGAAAATCTCGATTGGAATGTTGGGCGGGTGTTGGAAAAACTTGAGCAGATGGGAGTTGAAGAGAACACGATTGTTGTCTGGTTTCACGATAACGGCCCCAATGGTGTCCGTTGGAATGGTGGCATGCGAGGTCGTAAAGGTTCGACCGATGAAGGTGGGGTTCGCAGCCCTCTTTATGTTCGCTGGCCGAAAATAATTGCTTCGGATTCGACAATCCCGCAAATCTCTTCAGCTCGCGACCTGTTACCCACATTATGCGATCTGGCAGGAGTTTCTTACAACACCGAAAAACCATTGGATGGCAGAAGTCTCAAACCACTGTTGTCAGGAAAAAACAGCGAATGGAAAGATCGAATCCTCATCAACCAGTGGGGCAAAAAAATCAGCGCCCGGAGTCAGCAGTATCGACTCGATCACCAAGGCAAGTTGTATGATATGGTCGATGATCCAGGCCAGAAAAAAGATGTCAGCAAACAGCATCCAGAAATCGCACAGCAATTGGCTGCCGTGGTGAAGAAGCACGAAGACGATTTTATGGCCGACTATTACCGGGATGATCGGCCGTTCGTCATCGCTCACCCCGGTTCGCCGCTCACACAACTTCCCGCTCGTGATGGAGTGGCTCACGGCGGGATCGAACGCTCTAACAAGTTCCCGAATTGTTCGTTTTTCCGCCATTGGACATCAACCGACGATAAAATCAGCTGGACCGCGGAAGTGGGCGAAAGTGGAACCTACAAAGTCGTATTGTATTACGCCGCCAAAGAAGCCGGTGCCAAATGCGAGTTACGATTTAACGACGCGGTTCTGCCGTTTGAAATTACGGAAGCGCACGACGTTCCCGAACTGGGAGCCGAGCACGACCGGTATGCTCGTCAGGAATCGTATGTGAAACAATTCAAATCAGTTCCCATCGGTGAAATCAAATTGAAGGAGGGAACCGGCACGATGACCTTGCAAGCGACCGAAATCCCCGGAGAGGAAGCAATGGAGTTTCGTTTGTTGACGTTGGAACGAGTGGCTGAGTGAGCCTGGTCACTTCGGAACAATAAAACTGAGGTGCAATTCCGCGTGCCGCAAATGGAATTGCTCCCATTCTTTGAGGGTCAAGGGGCCCAACGCTCCATTGAGTGCACGTTTCTGAACGTCACGTTGTCGTTTGACCGCAATCCTCAAGGCGGCGAGCCCTTCCTCCGTGGAGGTCTCTCCCGGAATGGTCACCTTCTGTGCTTTTTTGGGCATGTTGATGCCAGGTGACATTGGCTGCGTGAGAAACTTCTTTTTCATGAACAATCTCATGAGCCAGCGGGCGGGGCCTGGCATCATGGCGAGATGTTTCAGTATTTGTCCTGCTGAAAGGTTTCCCAGTGTCTGATACTCCCCCGACGTGATCTCTTCCGCATCTGCCAGCATTTCTTCGAATTTCTGGAAGTGCAGTTCTCGTCGGCCTGTGACATGTTTGGTGTTGATCATGTTTCACAGGCAATTCAAAAGACATAATACATATTCACGCCGACATTGATCCTGGCATGCCAATGACGGGTTGGGATTTAGTAATCCACAGCAAGATTCGCAAGCTGAAGATTCCATTCCACACATTACCGGACATGGGAAGAGGAGTGAGAACGGGATGGCGTTTCCCCGTGTGGTGCTTGGTTGAATCCCGAGAGCGAATACCGCGCACCCAATTACCAGAAGGCGAAGGATCGATTGCTTGAAGAATTTCATGAGGTACAATTTCAGAAGCCGATGTAGAAGGTTGTTCCTGGGATGACGCAGTCCATTTAAGTCTGTCAGGAAATCGTTTTCTGCGATGAATCGTGGGATGAGCGAGAAGCCACTCAAGCTCCTTGGAGTGACTTAGTTATCACAGTCATCGATGCATCCGTCATATGTATCTTCTGCATTTTCATGACATTGTTCTTGCTTCGTGAGAGTCGGAGAACAACATTCACAATAGTCGTCTGCATGCTGTTTGTCGCGGAAACAGTTAAGAGTACAATGCTTGCTCTCAGCATCGAATCGTTCATGAAAACCCTCTCGGAACTCGTTAATCCACTCTCCTAGTCCAGCTTCAGATTTTCTTGGAAATGCCAGAATTGCCGTCACAACACAGAGGCTGGCGAATGTGCGAATCATGAGCATTCGGTTTGAAGTTCGTATCTGTTGTTTTGTCATGTCAGAGACTTCTGTCAGGTTAGTAGAGAAGAGGAGAACGGCATGCGGCCAAGGGTTAATTTCGTCGTCTACGATAAACTCCAAAAGCGACTACACAGGCCAGCAATGCCATTGATCCTGGTTCTGGAACCGGAACCGGCTCTGCAGAGACAAAGAAATTATCCAGACCGAATCCCGGATTGGGAACATCGCCGATGTAATCGATCTGAACGTACGCCATGATGGCTTCGTCGAAATCAAAGGCAAAAGGAACCGCTTCGGAATCTGAATCTCCACGATCTTTTCCGTCAATCACGATCTCTTCGAGAGCGACGTCGTTGACGTCGAAGGCAGTAATTCGCCAAGCCTCACGAGCACCAGTTGGCCTGGGCTCAACGTCTAAAACCATACCCGAAACAAATGCTTTATCGTCCATGAAACGCATGAAGAAACCAGCGGGTGTTGTCAGAGGGTCGCCGTCGTCATGCAAAAAGAAGTTGCCGATGTCGGGTTCGCCGGGCAGCAGTGTATCCATGACACCACTCGCTCCCACAAACACGTTTGTCCCGGTATTACCAGTCCGAACCAGAACGGGTTCTCCTCCACCATTAAGACCAAAGCGGACACCATCGGAGAGCAGATATTGATCTCGAATGGAGACACCGTCGGCAGGGCTGCCACCCCCCGGGAATGATTCAAAGTCAATCATGCCAGATTCTGCGGTCGAACAAAGCAGACAGAGGGACATAAGGCATTGGGCTGTTCGTAAAGCCCCTGTTAGTACATTCATGGTAAATCCTGATCTATTCTATCTAGTGTCAAAGTTTGGACCGGTGTCGATTTCGAAGAAGACCGAATCCCAGAAATCCAAGTGAAGAAAGTAATATTGATGCCGGTTCTGGAACCTCTGCGACATCCAAACTGAAGGCTCGGCTCCGAACTTGAAATCCACCAATCCAGTTTGTGGGTTGGATCGAGCTGTAATACTCATCGAAGTCGTTCACACTACCGAGCCAACTCCATGGCTGCTCATCATCAGGATTAGGGCCACCCGTGATGACCGAGCGTTCCATGATTTCAAGGAAGTATTCTGTTCCCGCCTGAAGATCAGCGACCCCGTTCAAGTCAACCGCATACTCGTGATAGCTTTTTGTGTAGAACATTCCATTACTTTGAATGTGTTCTCGGTAAATTTCTGCGGAGCTTGCAACTGTAGAGATCTGTTGCCAACCACCAACTTGAACTCCAGGCCGACCATTCTGGTCTGTCTCGTAAATTCGAAATCGAAAGCTCAGAGGGTCAGGCATCGTGTATCCTCCTGGAGGCGAGACCAGGTCACCTCCCAGACGAACTCCTCCCCAAAATGTCAAATGAATCGCCGTACTTCCATTCTGATGCGACCCAGATAATTGAAAGGGAGTTGCGTACCGTCTCCCAAACTGAGCATCTGAAAAATCTGATTCTGTCGCATCGGGGTTTGTTGGCAAGAGGGCTGGGTCGTAGACGGAAGTGAAATCGGCACTTGCTTTTTTACTTCCAAACAAGAGTAAACACATTAATGTGAGGGAAGTGATCAATTGACGGTTCATGAGTTTCCAAACTTCCCATAGTCAGTTCTCATCGTCCTTGATGGGAATTGAGAAAATCAAAAATAAGGGGGGCTAAAATGGAGGGGATGGCCCCCCAGAACGCGTCGGGTCGATCTTCGTTCCCGTCGTTCCTAATTGATAATGCAGGCTGTTAGGCGAAAATGATTCAGCCCGCTGCGTTCTGTCCTAAGCGGTAGACAGTCAAAGAGTTAACGCTATTCATCAGCGGAAAATACGGCGGTGTTCGGAAGTTGCTCCCGAATAAGATCAAGTTCCATTCCGCTCAATTCATTGGCGGAAAGGTTGATCCATTTTAAGCTCGTTTGCTCAGCCAAGTTCGCCAGGGGTAGTCCGTTTAATCCACAATTCACGAGTTCCAGCCGACCCAGTGTCGGTAGATTGGGTAACAATGCGATCTTGTTCCCAAGCTGTGGGCACTCCCGAAACGAGAGTCGATAGAGATTATGGAATTTGTCGAAGGTTGGTAAGACCTCTCCCGTTATCCTTGGGAAATTTGTCAACTGAAGTTGGTAGAGCCCTGTCTGGGTTTCCAGAAAATTTCTCAGAATCTGGTCATCAATTTCTTCCGAGCCGCTGAGGGTCAGAATTTGCAGAGATGTCGCCGATGTGAGAAAATTGAGAGTTTCGAGTTCCATCAGGTTCGTTTGAATTGATAACTGTTTGAGTTGTGCGACCTGATCTATCCCCGTCAAAAACTCATGATTCATTTCTTGCCCCGCGAGTTTCAAATCGTAGAGATTCGAAAGGTTTCCCAGTGGGCAATCAGTGATCCCCGAAAATGACAACGGTCCATGAAATTCCACTGATCTCAGATATTTGCATTCACTCATTGATGCAAGAAACTGGGGCGTCACCTGAATTGGTGAAGTCGCCACGGAATGAAACGAGAAGTCGTAAAAATATGCACACGTCGAGAGATTGTTCTAGGCTTCTGCGTCCTCGGGAAGGGTTTCCGCAGAAATGTGAAGTCTTTGAAGTCGCCGGATGTCTCCCAGTCTGCGAAGTGAATCGGTCTTCAGATCTCTTCCATCAAGATAAAGAAATCGAAGGCGACGAAACTTGGGGAGTAGATCGATCTGTGCGTTGTTTAAACGGACTCTCTCCGCCATCTCCCCGATTTCCAGAACTTCAAAAGGGACATCGGGGAGGCGCGTCAGGTCGGTAATTTGCTTTTCCTGCTTACTCTCTGAGAACTCAACTCGAAAACTGATTTGATCCGGATTTTTACCCAGTTGAAGAAATTGTTCCATCAATTGATGTTCGCCATCGGAGAACTCGGCTTGCTCTTCAATGTTCTCATTAACGAGTGCAGACTGGGGAGTTGAAGGACTCGATACTTTGCTCCGGGATTCATCGTTTGGAGAAGGATTTGCCATCCAAAGCCAGCAGGCAATTCCTAGAGAAGACATTGCCAGTATGCTGGATATCCAGGTTTTCTTGTGAGTCGTGAAGCGGGGTGAATTTGCGATCTCATTCGTCGAGGCAACCGATTCCTCTTTCAGAATAGTGGGGAGTTGATCTTCAAAAAGAGGCTGTGTTTCCAGGACAAGTTGGTGGACCTCTCGCGAAAAGAGTTCTTCGAGATTAGCCTGTTGTGAAATTGGCTCGATCTCTGCGATTAACTCTTCTGGTGTTTGATAGCGATCGTCGGGATTAAGTTCGAGCAGTCGATGGAGTATCTGCTTGAGTGATGCGGGAACCGTCTCTTCGATCCGCACTGCTTCCGAGATAAATGCCCGGATCGACTCCGTGGAGAGATTATGGTACGGCCTGACCGATCGTCCTGTGACAAGCATATACAGTGTCGCACCCAAGCTGAACAGGTCCGCTCGGATGTAAATTGAGACGCCGTTGACTCCATACTCCGGTGCCAGGAATGCCAATGTCCCGGCAATTGGTTCGTTCAGGTCATCGTTTTTCTGAATCGTATTTTTGAGGGCTTGCCGGGTCAGTCCCAAGTCAAGAAGTTTTGTTTCACCCGTCTTGGTCAGCATGATATTGGACGGCTTGATATCTCAATGGATCATGCCTTGTTGGTGCAAGTAGGAGAGAGCTTCCGCCGCCTGATGAACAATCAAAGCGGCTTCTGGTGCCGAAATCGGAGGCCGTTGATTCAGAAGTTTTCCCAGATCAAAGCCGTCCACAAACTCCATCACCAGAAATTGGATTCCTTTATCTTCACCTGCGTCTGTCGCGGAGACAATCCCTGGATGACTGATTCTGCCGGCAGAGAGTATTTCATTCTTGAACTGGGAGTGAGACTGAAAATTATGAGCCCGACGTTTGGACAGAATCTTCAGAGCGACATCTTTCTGGAGATGCAGATGTCTCGCCCGGAAAACATCACCCATTCCTCCATGCCCAATCTGCTCCAACAGAACGTATTGGCCGACGATGACTTGGGGAGATTCACTCGCTTTTAACGATCTTGTATATTTCAGAAGATTGGTAAACTCTGAAACAAATGAAGTTGCCAACTGACATTCAGGTTCAGATTCGTACGGATCTTCATAACCATTGCCGAGTCGAGCGAGCAAATTATCAAGAGAGTCGTCATCCCACATCGAAATACTTTTCGTCATTGCACAGCGTTGTCTGAAACTGATAGCCACGCAGGGGATAACGCGCAATGTCGATTCTGTTAGGGGGAATTCAAAATATTTTCTCGTTAATCAATCATTTCGAGAGTCTCTTTCAGGCGTTGAGTCACGCGGTAGCGAGCTTGTCGAACGGCACCTTCCCGCATGGAAAGTTCTTTCGCCACTTCGGAATACGATTTCTGCTCAATTGCAGTGAACCAAAAAGCATTCCAGGTTCGTTCACTAAAATCGTCACGAATCAAATCTAATGCTTTTTGCACGATTTGCTGGGATGTCCTCCCAGGATTCGGTTCTTCCGAAACGGAATGCGGTTCCTCTCGTGGAATATTCTGCATCAAGTCGTGGAAATCGGTGCCGCCTGCCGCTTTGGGGCGCTGTTTGTCTTGGCGATGTTGGTAATAAATGGCATTTCGAGTGACAATCCATAACCAACCTCGAAAGCTATTGGCCTCAAAGCGTCCCAAATTCAGAAAGACCGAGTGAAACACATCCTGGACAATCTCCGCCGCATCATCAGGCTGTAAACCTGCCACACGAGACCAGTTGTAAACCACAGGGGCATAGACTTTTGATAACTGGTCCCAGGCTGAGGAGTCCATTTGTTGCGCATGGCGAATCAGGCTGGATGAGGTTTCAATTTCAGAGCGAAAGGTCCGCATTAGGCATATCGATTATCAGAAGGGGCATTGATTTATGCAGGCTAATTGTTCGTCACGCGATTTAGTGTCTCCAACAATGAGGGTACTGTCAACGAGATTTCTGGGGTTAAATTTTGGTGGATCAACGGCTGATGTCGGTTTATGATCGGAAGATTCTGTCATTGAATGCTCAAAATACTCTCGTGAAGGTTTCTCCATGCGACCATGTCCTCAATGTACGACAGTTTTGGAGAATAACACGGCAGTCTGTCCTGAGTGCGGAGAAGATATTGATGCGAAAACTCCGCGTACGACGGCGGTCACTACGCCGTCAAAAGAAGCGTTGAAGGAAGATCGGGAGTTCCTGAGACAAAATCTCGTCGGTTATGGCTTTGTGACTTTTGTGACCATGGTGGGAGCGTGTGGAGTTCTTGGCTGGTGGGGAGTCCCTGTCGGGATTGCTGCATCTTTATTTTTCTGTACGTTCTTCTTTTTCTTACAATTCGGCTGATGTATTGTAGCGCTCACTATGACAATGACTCAAATTCGTCACGAAAATACCACCGACTACGACGCGGTGCGACACATCAATGAAGCGGCGTTTGAATCACCGGCAGAAGCCGGACTGGTCGATGCACTTCGTGACCAATGCGAAACGGTCATTTCGTTGGTCGCCGAGAAAGACGATCAACTGGTCGGCCATATCCTGTTCAGTCCGGTCACACTTCCCGGTCACAGAAACCTCCAGTTGATGGGGTTAGCACCGATGGCGGTCTTGCCGGAGTTTCAACGGCAGAGGATCGGATCAGACTTAGCAACCGCGGGGCTCGAACAATGTCGAGCAGCGGGAATAGATGCAGTGGTTGTTCTTGGTCATCCCGAGTATTACCCGAAGTTTGGGTTTGTTCCCGCATCACGATTCAAGATTGGTTGCGAGTATGATGTCCCCGACGAAGTCTTCATGATGATCGAGGTGAAGTCGGGTGCGTTAGAAGGATGTTGGGGAACGGTCAATTATCATTCTGCTTTCGCAGACTTGTGATTGGGTTCTTCTCAGCGCATAAAAAACGGCACCCCGGCCGGAGACCGGGGTGCCGCATGATCGATCAGCAGATCGACGAGCAATCGGAGAGTCGGCAAGTTGCCGAGATCTTGATTTATTCGGAAGCCGGTCCGGCACACCGAATCAGGTGATCGTGGTCAACATAAACGACTTCCTGACGTTGATCGGTGTGAGAGAAAGGAACTGGCCAATCGGATCGTTTGGTTTCGTCGTAGTACACAGTACATTTGTAATGGCACTTGTGGAGACGAGCTGGTCCGACCATCGGATAGAAACGACAGTCTTCCAGTTTGTCGACAATGGGCTCCACAACAATTCGTACGTTGTTGCGTGATGTTTCTGCGATGAAGGGAATACCGGCAGTGACATTGTCTGGCAATGCTCGCATCACTTCATCATCTGAAGGGGGATCGATACAGAACAAAGGAGCGTGTTCTCCTTCGACGGGATCGAGAATCGGCACTCGCCCATAGCGTTCTTCTTCGTGGTAGCCATCTTCAACTGCCTGGCTCCAATAAGCGGGAACCGGGATGAAGGGGGTTGTTCCCCAGAAAGTCATACCTTCCCACATCACTTCGACAAAGCCGAGTGAGACTTGGCAACCGCTGCTGCCAACGGTGATCAGGCACAAGCCTGTCAACATGAGAAAGCGTTTGAGTCTGCTATTGTGATTGAACATGAATGTCCTCCGGTGACTGTGACGGGCCTCAATGCCCGGTCCTGTATCATTTGCTCGTTCTGCTGAACTCGATCGAAGCTCGTCCGTAAGGTGTTCCATACGGGGCTGATTCGAAGTCCACAGTCGGAATATGACCGTGGTATCTTCTATATCGATCATTCCGCCGCCTCACTTGTGAGGTTTTTCCGGTTTTAAGGATTTTTCCGGCAAAAATTCCGTCGATCCCCTGGTTTTCGCTGAAGAGAATCTGTGGATACAAAAAAACGCCCCCCGGTATTAACCGAGGAGCGTTGAATATCCGTTTTTGTCTCAGAGCTGATTACCAGTTCTTGGGAGACATAAACCACCACCATTTGTCGGTCTTGGAATCGAAGTCGAGTGCCCAAGAGCCATCTTTCCATTCCAAAGTCGATTTTCTCCAACCCAGGGGAACCTGAGGATAAGGATAGAACGGTCCGATGTAAGGAAATGCCGAGGCACCGTATTGCTTCGGATAACTCACAGCGGCAGAGTTCGGGTATGCCCCGTAAGTGGGGTATGAGTGTGGTGGCAAGTTCGGTGAGTTATGCACCGTGTGTGATGCCATTGCTCCAGGATGACCGTATCCAGCGGGAGGGCCCGGTTGACCCTGATATCCTGCAGGAATGTACGGTGATTGTGGAGGTGCCATCTGCTGAGCAGCAACTTGCTGTGCAGACATCTGTGGTGCAGCCGCCATTTGAGGAGCAGCCGGGAGGCGAAGTTGGTTAGAAACCAGTTTCACGCCGGAAACACTCGATGCAGCTTGCTCTGCCAACAGACGCTGTTGTGGATTCGCAACGGCTCCAGAGAGTGTCGCGGTTCCATCCTGGTAGCTGATTTGAATGTCGTAGCCATTCAAGCCAGCCGTTCCCAGAGCACCTGCAATGTTTTCCGCAACAGCTTGGTTTGATGCTGTTGGTGCAGCGGTCGGTGCTGGAGTTTCAGCACCGACTTGTTGGATCGGTGAGAAATTCGGTTGAGCCGGTCCATCGAAGAACGTAGCTTGTTGAATTCCACCTGCATTCGGGGTTCGGGCAGATTGAACCTGCAATCGGTTGTCAACAGTTTTCACACCGGAGACCTGCGACACAACTTGCGTTGCTTTGGCTTTCTGACCCGCATCTGTCACTTTGCCTTCCAGTGTGGCAACTCCGCCTTTGAACTCGATTTGAATATCGGTTCCTTGCAGACGTGCCTGTTGCAGTGAAGACGCGATGCCTTCTGCAACTTCCTGGTTACTCACTTTTTCTTGTGTGAAAGGGAGTGAAGGAAGTGAAAAGGGACCAGCCAAGCCAACCGCAGGAGCAGCCGCCATGACCCCCATCGTCAATACCCATTCTCGTAACTTACGCATGAACAGCTCTCCTTATGAATCCGTTCGAAGGGAGCGGCGGACTCCCCGCAGAGTCGCCTGTGACATCCCTCTGAGATGTCTCAATCAGTAATCATTAATCGGTTTGTTTCGCCCGAGAACTTCAAAATGAGGTCACTCGCGCATCGAGACATCAGTAAAAAGATGACTCAATACTTTGATCGGCAGATGAGGTCCGGTTGCACAAACTATTCTGGTTATTTCGGAAAAAATGATTTGGATTAGTGAACGAAAATCAGACAATAAATGACTTATCGTTATTCAGGGTAAAGGCTTATGGCTTTTTATGTGGATTTCGACAGGATGCTCACAGTTGAATGAAATCTGGCCGCTCTACACTCTTGCAGCCAGAATGCCCAATTGTGAATCCCCGGATCAGTAGAGAATCGTCGCCAACTTTGGTAATTTACCTGCTCAGAAGCCGTATTTGATCCCTTAATCACTCGTGAAAGCTGCCGCCAATGGCCAAAAAAGCCACAAAAAAAGCGACTAAGAAGACCGCTACCAAGAAGAAATCCACTAAGAAAAAGTCGGCAAAACGGAAATCACGAAGTAAAAAAGCGACGGCAGAAGCTCGAAAACGCATGGTTTGGGGCGTCTTCAGTAGCAGTATGAAGGAAGAAGCTCGCTTCCCGTATGATCAGAGAAAAGAAGCCGAGAAAAAGCTGGAACAACTTTCTTCCAAGTCGAAGAAGCCGTTCTTTATTCAGCCGATGAAAGAAATCATCGACGCGCCAGCCGTCAAAAAGAAAACCACTAAGAAGAAGAAGTCGTCTGACGAAGAAGAATAGGTCTTCAGTCGCCGACTGGTTGGTGGTCAATGCTTTTGAGTACACGTATCGCAGTGTGAACATTCTTCCTCACACGATTGGTGGCCGCACTTTTCGCACAATGAGCGATTCATCTTGCAGGCTTTCCAGTCCGAATGCCCGATACGGCTGAGATCCCAACAGGGACTATAGTAGCAATCCATGCAGAAGCCGTGGTCGCTGATATCGTCGATCTTGTCGCTATAGACATCCGTGAGAGATGTGCATTGGCAGCCCGTCATGATGCCGATCAGACTGAAGCACAAAATCGACAGACAGCTCTTTTTGAGAAGAGACAATTGCATGGAACGACCCTGCCGTAACGTGAGGAGGAATACAGAAGCCGACGAGAGGGACGTGTCGGCTACTTCTCACATCGGTTCTTAAGTCGCTTCAGCTTCACTGGCGATGCTCATCATTAAGCCGGTTCCTGAAAATTCAGGACTCAACAGGAAGCTCGGCTTCCTTCCATCCCCGAAAGCCCCCATCCATCGAGATTGCTTGCGTATATCCCATCTTCCGCAAGTTATCAGCCGCCAATGCTGAGCGATATCCCCCGCCACAATATAAAATCATTTCTGTCTCTGTGTCGGGAACTTCCTGTTCGATGTCTCGCTCAATGATTCCTTTTCCCAGATGTTTTGCGCCGGGAACGTGTGCTTTGGCAAATTCGCTTTCTTCACGCACATCGATCAGCAATAACTCTTCACCCTGATCGAGCCGCGCTTTGACATCGGCAACGGTACACTCTTGGATGTTCTTCCGTGCTTCGTCCACAATTGCTAAAAAGCGAGTTGCGTGATTTTTGGCCATACTATTCTCCTTGACTCATTGAATCTTATGAAATGATCTCTGCATCATCCTTGTCCGGAGTCGCAACGTCAATCGAATCGTTTCGGTTTCCAGAGACAGGTTGCAGAGTCCGGTCGGCAAGTTCCTCGAACTCGTCAATTTGACTGGCCTGCCATTGCGCATTGCGGTTCAGTTCTTCCGCCATGATTTCTGCGACAGGTTTCGCTAATGATTTGGCGACTCGGGCGTTCAGCAACAAAATCCGATGCCTGCGTGAAAGAATATCTTCCACGGTTCTCGCCATTTCCTCACGAACAGACCAAATCGCTTCCGCTTTCGTCAAAGTGTGCTCTTTTACCAGTGGTTTTTCCCAATCAGGATTTGACGCAATCAATTGGTCAACACCTTTCCGATCACTTCCCAGAGTATCCCAATAATCATTGGTATGATCTGAGGAAACAGGAGCCGAGCCGCGAAGCTTGAGGTCAGCCGTCACACAAGGATTCGGCGGGAGATCGGTCAATTCTGCTGCCAGATTGACACATTCTTCAGCCATCTCGCGATAAGTTGTCCATTTACCACCGGCAATGGTGATTAACCGAGACTCACTCACTTCAATCGAATGTTCTCGTGAGACCTTCGCAGAATTGGAAAGCCCCGAAGGATTGACGAGTGGACGGATTCCGGAAAATGTGCTGAGGATATCGTCGCGGGTCGGTGCCGGAGAAAAATAATCGGCAGCCGTCTCCAGTAAG
>Ga0181597_10001010_pt1 | contig 31803 bp, 49 predicted proteins | sample 041ome_5_FD_148647 | JGI IMG/M metagenome (GOLD analysis project Ga0181597, IMG submission 148647) | Coastal salt marsh microbial communities from the Groves Creek Marsh, Skidaway Island, Georgia - 041403US metaG (spades assembly) | ecosystem: Environmental > Aquatic > Marine > Intertidal zone...
TGATGCTAACAGCATACCTGACTTTCAGTTTGAAGATAGAGCAACAAGTCTAGCTAGATGTATGAGATATTACGAAAGAAATCAAGGAACAGGTAGTAATAGAGAATACTTTTCAATAGGAATTAAAAGAGATAGTTATAGTGGCTCTGATGCAACAGTATCAGGAATTATGACTTACAAAGTTAGAAAAAGAGCAACTCCTACAATAGGTTATAATGGTGCAACTAGTTTTGTTTATACACATGGTGTATCAAGTGAAAATAATTTTAGTAGTATTAATATTCAAAATATAGGATTAGACCATGCAAGATTTCAAGGTGAGATAGGTTCTACAACTGCAAATAGTGGTGGTATTATAGCTAGAAGAGAAGAAACAGATAGATATTATGATATAGATGCGGAGTTATAATGATTGATACAGTTAAAAAAGTTTATTCAGAAGATGGAAACTTAGATAATTACCAAGTAACCTATCAAGATTCTAGTGTTGTTAAATCAGTACCATTAGATGAAAATAATTCAGACTACCAAGCAATTCAAGAATGGATTGCAGATGGTAACGTAGTAGAGGAAGCAGAATAATGGCAGGAATAATTTTAACAGGAGATACTTCAGGTGAAATAACAATCTCAGCACCTGCTGTAGCAGGAACTAATACTCTTACTTTACCTGCTGAAACAGGAAATATATTAACAGATGGTTCGGCTTTACCTGCTATAGATGGCTCTGCTCTTACAGGAATTAGTGGAGTCGTTACAGCATCTAGTATAGGCACATCTAATAATTCAAATGGTTATATATTATTTGACAATACATTGCTTATTAATTGGGTAAGAAAATCATCAGCATCAACACAGACAATAACTTTCCCTCTTGCTTTTACTAATTATTATGGTGTTTATCATGGTACGGAAACGGCAGGTGGAGCTTATCTTAGAATACACTCATTAAGCACAACAAGTGTTACTGTTGGTAGTGGTGGTGCAAATGTTACAGGTTGGGTTTTAGCTTTTGGGAGAAAAACATAATGATTGCAAAGTTAGATTCAAATGGAGTTTTATTAGGTTGGTATTTAGATACTGATTCTGTAGAAGAGCCAAAAGTAACAGTAACAAAAGAAGCATGGCAACAAGCTATAGATATCAATGCTAATAAATATGTGGATGAAAAATTTGTTTGTGAAGATTTAAGAACAGATGAACAAAAAGCAAACGATAATGATGAGATAGCAAACAGAGAAAGTGGCAGACAAAAACTAAAAGACTTAGGATTAACAGATGCAGAAGTAAACGCATTGATAGGTAATTAATTATGAAAGTTACATTAGAACAACTTGCTGAAAAGCTAGACCGACTGGAGACAAAAGTAGAATCGTTACAGGAAGATGTAGCCAAAGGTAAGGGAGCTGTAAGTTTTCTTATGTGGTTAGGTGGTATAGCCACAGTTGTTCTTGGATACTTTTGGAGTAAGTAATGATACCTTTTGAAGTTATTACCATGTTAGGAAGTAGCTTACTTACAGGTGTACTAAGCCTGTGGTCAGCTAGTCAGAAAGATAAAGCTGAGCAACAAAAACACTTAATACAACGTGCTGAGGTTGATAGAGCAGCTATACAGGACGCACGTAATCACGGTGGACACTTCCAAAGTGTAACCCGTAGATGGATGGCATTATTAGCAGTATTCTTTATTATATGTTTACCAAAGCTAGCCGTCTTTGTAGACCCATCTATTGCTGTACATTTAATGTACTTAGAGCAAGTCCAAGAAGGTTGGTGGATATTTGGCTATACACAAGAGGTAACTCAGTTTGCTGGGCTTACAGGTATAGTCATTACTAATGCTGATACACACTTTCTAGCTGCTGTGTCAGGATTTTACTTTGGGAGTGCAGCAGTACGTAGATGAGAAAGCTATTAGTTTTACTATTAATGTCCAATGTGGCAATAGCAGATGTTACTTCTAGTGGAAGTACTACTAATACGTTGAGTAACTCAGCGGGAAATAATACAGCTATCACGGGTGGCTACGAAAGTAGCACTACGTATCAGTCAGGTTCGTCTAGTAATACAACTAATAATTCTACAACTAACAATTCAAATAATCAGGAGACTGCGGTTAACTCCGCTCAATCTCCATCAATGTCTGTTTACGGGCAGGATAGCTGCGTTGTACCGTTGTCCTTAGGAATGACCACTATAGGCTTCAGTTTCAGTGCTGGAAATTACTATATAGACAAGGCATGTGAAAAACGTAAGAAAATTAAGCTTTTAAACGCTTTATCTATGAAAGTGGCTGCGATATCACTGGCATGTTCAGATAAAGATGTGTGGATTGCTATGAAAAACGCTGGGACTATATGCCCTGTGGATGGCTTGATTGGTAAAGAGGCTGAGAAACGCTGGGAAGAACTAGGAAATGAGAAGTATTTTGATAATGCTAATGCTACCTTTAGTAGTAAACGCAGACACTTCCACAAACCTCATCATTAATGGTACGTTTGAAGGCGGCAACGCCTCAGGCTGGACGCAATATGGTGATGGTACAGTCATAAACGACTGCTGTGGTTCATCCTATGACTACGAAATAGGTAATTCAGGCGGTATATCACAACAATTTAGCCTAGAAACAGGCACTATTACAAAAAATATGTTGGATAACGGGGTTACCTTAAATTCGTCTGTACTCGTACAAAATGGTGAAGGCGGGGGCAATGGTGCTTGGTGTACATCTTGTGGTGGTGCTGATACGTTCAGTATCAAACTAGATATACTTGACCAAAATAGTCAGGCATTAGCTACAACTATTACAGTCCGCACAGACGTCACTGGTATAAACGGAGAGACGTTTACTGACAGCGTTACATGGACTGGCTCAGGTTCTAGATACGGCAATATAGACCTATCAGGCATAGATGCAGCTGCACCAGCAACGCTCGGTGGGGCTAACTTTGACAATATAAGCGTTACTATGGAGTATGACCCTGTTGTACTTACAGCTCAGCAAACAGAAGAATTAAAAGAAATAGAAAAAATAGAGAAGAAAATAGAGCCAGTTAAGTTTGAACCTATTAAAACTATTGTCAAAAAGATTGAAGAAGTCTTTGAGATTAAAATAGAAGAAGAGATTGAAATTAAAGAAGAGGAGAAGTTTGTTGAAGAAACTATTGTGCTTACTCAAACAATGGAAACCCCTCGTCAACCTGAGGAAGAGCGTCCTGAAGAGGATGAAATAGTAGCTGAGTCTGAGGTTGAAGTAGAAACTACAGACATTTCAATAGAAGACGTATCTGTTAAAGTAGCTGAAAAGGTTAGTAACGTATCAGACCAACTAAAGCTTACACAACTTATTGTTGCTAAGGCTATGCAAAACAATAGTAAGATATCAGCATATAATAATATTAATCAGGACTTATTCAAACAACCCGAGTTAACTACTATCAATATAGACGCTTATATTAATAAGACCTACGTTGATACAAGGAACATTTACCCTAACCAAATATTTGAGGACAGATTATGGACGTTAAGACGATAGGAGCTGTTGTTGCCCTACTATTTACTGTAGGTGGGCTATTTATACAGATAGGAGAAATAATGAACAGACTAGAAGTGGTTGAATCTGCTACTGCTCCTGACATATCCCCTATTAAAGAAGATATAGCTAACATTAAAAAAGAATTAGCTGTACTTGAGAATGATGTTAAAGGATTAAAGAACCCCTTAGGACAATAATATGGAAGACAAAAAAGAAGAAATAGAAAAGATAGTAGAAGAGTTACCTGTATTACTCGTAGCTCATGCTTATAGGAAACTAAAATCAGGTGAAGAAATCACTGCAAGTGAGATGAAGGTATGCCTAGATATCTGTAAGACTTACTCAAGTCCTGATATTGTAGAAAAAGCTAACAACATACTAGAGGACTTACCGTTCGACACAGATGAATAAGATAGATAACTTTAAGAACTTCTTGTATCTAGCTTGGAAACACCTCAATCTACCTGAGCCAACACCTATACAATACGATATAGCAGACTATCTACAATCTAAAGAGAAACGTTTAGTAATAGAGGCTTTCAGGGGCGTAGGAAAGTCTTGGATTACTTCTGCGTTTGTATGTCACCAATTACTGCTGAACCCTCAGCGTAACATATTGGTAGTATCAGCTAGTAAAACGAGGGCTGATGACTTCAGTACATTTACACAAAGACTAATCGCAGAAATGCCCTTATTACAACATCTACAACCTAAGGATAGTCAAAGACATTCTAAGGTATCCTTTGATGTTGCCCCAGCTAAGGCTTCACACGCCCCCTCAGTGAAGTCTATGGGGATTACGGGGCAGCTAACAGGGTCTCGTGCAGACCTTATTATTGCTGATGACGTAGAATCTGCCAATAACTCACAGACTCAGCTTATGCGTGACCGCTTAAGTGAGACCGTAAAAGAGTTTGACGCTATTATAAAACCTAAAGTAGGACGTGTTATCTTTCTAGGGACACCTCAAACAGAGATGTCATTGTATAATGACCTAGATGAACGTGGGTTCAAGACACGTATATGGTCAGCATTGATTCCTAACCAAGCACAAAGGACTGGATATGGGCATAAATTAGCCCCTGTAATCGCTGATATGGACGGAAAAGAGGGAGACCCTACTGACCCTGATAGATTTAACGAAATCGACCTTATGGAGCGTTTAAGCTCATATGGTAGGTCAGGCTTTAATTTACAGTTTATGTTGGATACTAGCTTATCTGACGCCAATAAATACCCATTGAAGCTTAATGACCTTATTATAGCCTCAGGTTGCAGCACATGGACAGAAGCTCCAGCCAAAATACAATGGGCTTCAGGTATAGACCAAATCAAAGCGGTTGACTCTGAGTTACCTAATGTAGGACTTAAGGGTGACTATTGGACTTCTTACCTATATATGTCTGATGAATTTACAGAGTTTGAAGGCTCAGTGATGTCTATTGACCCAGCGGGTCGTGGGGCAGATAAAACAGCCTATTGTGTACTTAAGATGTTACATGGTGTTCTTTATCTTACTGCCATTGGTGGTCTAGATGGTGGATACTCTGATGACACACTTAAGAAGCTAGCCAATATTGCTAAGGAACACAAAGTCAATGACATAATCATTGAGAGTAACTTTGGTGATGGTATGGCAACACAGCTTCTAAAGCCTGTATTGGCTGATATTCACCCTTGTAATGTAGAGGAAGTACGTCACAGTATACAGAAAGAGAAGCGTATAATAGACACATTAGAGCCTATTATGAATACCCATAGGTTAGTCATTGATGATAAGCTTATCAAAGATGACTTTCAGTTAGACCCTGACCACCAGTTATTTAGACAAATGACTAGGATAACAAGGGATAAAGGTGCACTAAGGCATGATGACCAAATAGACGCCTTAGCTATTGCAGCTAACTACTGGGTAGAAGTAATGGATAGAGACCAAACATTGTCTTACAATCAACACAAAGAAGAAATGTTACAGGAAGATTTAGATAAGTTCATGGAACAAGCCATAGGCAGAGAACCAAAAGGAGATAGCTGGATATGAGCCAATACAATAACCCCGCTAATATAGAGGTGGGACAAGGGTACGCTGGTGAAACTGGTGAGACCTACGCTGGTCGTTTTGCTATTTTTGATTCCCCTGTAATGGGACTTAGAGCCTTGATTAAAGATTTAAACACTAAGATAGACAGGCATGATGGAGATGTAAGAAAGATAATATCTCAGTTTGCTCCTGACTTTGAGAATCCTACAAATAACTATGTAGATTATGTAGAACAAGTCGTACAAAAGCCTGTGGTAACTAGAGACAAAGAAGATGTTATGCAGCTTGCCTCAGCTATAGTACAGTTTGAGAATGGCGTAGATTCTCCAAGAGTAGAGATGTATCTGAACCCAAAGGTTAAAGAAGAGGCATACATTCTATCTCAACAGAATTTACCTAGTGATACTAGATACGAGGATATTAAGGCACAATAGGTCGTCAAAGGTTTTTCTTCATTTTTCCTTTGGCGGCTCTTGTCCTACTTGTAGGAGTCCTTGTCTGTAAATATCTAGACAAAGGGTGGACAAAAACTTAAAGTACCCATATAAGATAAAACCCCTGTGCACCCCTAGCTATATATAGACAAGCTATCCTTCCTTATTACTTATTATTATGTACCTATTAGAAGTACTACTCATAGTTATTATAGGAGTCACTGTCCTTAATAGTCACTATATTAGAACCTACTGGTTAAAACCTGAGATATCCATAGGGGAGTTTATTCTTATAGCTGTGTTAACAGCGGTCATATTGTCGAATATTTGGTAAAAAAATATGAAGGGATAACGCATACAGTCGTCCTTCTAATTACCCCGTCGCACTTCTCAGGATACACGCACAGGAAACCGTTGTTATACATATATCAGCAATTCTCAGGCTATATATAGGGAAACTTTTGGTTTTCTATGGCTTCAATTTATTTTTGTTTGTGTTTGTCCTTAGGTCTATTTTTATTCTGAATAGCTATATCAACCTTTAGTTAAAATTATTTTCATTGTTAAGTTATTGATTCTAAAGGGATTATTCAATTAGTATAAATTAATTTAACACATAGTGTTGACATGATGTACATAATAGCATAATCTTTACTCATGCTGTTTAGCTAGCCAGATTGAGAAGCTAGCGAAATAAATACCAGCGGTCTGAAGTAAAGTAAGATGACGAGCGGTACGGATGGGGCACTTAACAGCTGGGAAAAAGTGCGATAGCTCATTATCCGAGATGATAGCGGACGAGACCAATAGCACGGTCTATCTATCTAACGGGGACGTGACCACAGGAAGACGCAATAGGCTTTCACACGTAAGTTAAGTAATAGGCTGTGTAGCCTATCTGATGAGCTCAAAAGAGCGAAACTTAACATTAACAATGCGAGGAAATTATGAGAGAAATGTATATAACACATGAGGGAAAGCGTACCAGTAAGTCTAATCTTAGATTGCTAGAGGGTAACGGTATAACCGTTCTTATGTCTTATGCTACACCTGTAGCGTTTAAGGATGACAACGATAACGCTAGGTGCAATGAGTGGTTCTTTACTAGCCATAAATACAGCCCGACAACCAGCAAACAAATAACACGCTTTTTAAATGCGTACGCTCGTGGGCGTGCGGGTGGTCATGAGGTGGCACAGTCTCATATTGACAGTGCATACACAAACATGGCGGACAACGGTAACTATGTATTAATATCGAGAGGTAGTAGATAATGAATAGACAATTACAACGTGCAATGAATGATGATGAGGCTTACGCCTATAAGGTAGAAGCTAATGAAGATTACGCAAAAGCTGAGTTATCAGCTAAGCGTATCACTAGGCTTCAATACATCATGATTATGCGAGATATACAGAAAGGTATCTTGCCTTATATCGACTAGTTACACTGACGAGACTTCTATAGTCGAAACGCCGTGAGGCGTCTGTAACATTTAACAATTAATGCGAGGTAAAAAATGCAAGTAATTAAATTATATCTGCCTATGAAAGACAATGACGGGGACGACTTAATGTATCAACACGCCTCTTTTATAGACTACATATCAGATGTAGAAAAAATAACAGGCTTTACTAGGTTTCAAGCTGAGGGCTTTTGGTTTGACAATGGTAAGGCTTATAAAGATGACATTAAAATATATGAGTTTCATGTAGCTAATAAAGACGCCACTGAAGTCTATGAAATGTTATGGCATCACGCTAGAGAGTTATGTCGTACCATGAAACAGGAATGTATCTACTTACAGCATAACAATGAAACTCATCTAGTGAGGTAGATAATGGACTTTATAATATTTGGATTCATGGATAATTTCATATTAATTCTAGGTATGTACTTTTCGTACACAAGCGTCGAGTACTACCTTGAGAAATACTTTGATAATATCCATGCTGATAAGCTGGTGCTGGCATGTGTCAGTGCTGGCTTAGGGAATACATTTAGTGACGGCGTAGGTTTCCTAGTGACTGGTAATTTCACTTGGATGACGCTCACTATTGTAGGATGTTTAATAGGCATGGTAATTATACCTATCATGCAAAAGATAAAAGCGAGGTAAAAAATGAGTGTAGATAAACAAAGAATGAGAAAAAAAGAAGATAAAATACTTCATGAATGGACAGTAATAGAATTTATAAACGCTATAAATGACTATGCGATAGACTGTGACATAAGAAGTGGACATTTAAGAGACTTAGCAAGAGCAATAATAGAGGATGAGGATGAAAATGGTTAAGTCTAATAGAAACAGTACTACTGACGAGGATTGAGTATCCGAAACCCCTGACCAGTAAAGTGTCGGGGTTCTAGTACAATTAACAGCGAGGTAAAATTATGAGTTATGATTTATCTGACCGCATAGATGACTACAGCAGAGATATGCATGGTCATTCTAACTGGGCTTATGTCGATACTTTAAGTAAAGAAGATAAAGCTAAGATAAAAGACGGAACTCATCCTGAGGGCATATTAGAAGGGGGTATCCTCTTTTACTATGCACCTTGTGATGAGGATGAATAACTAATAACAGCGAGGTAAAATTATGACAGTACAAGAAATGATAGACAAGCTTAGCAAATACAATCCTAAGTCTCAGGTCTTATTAAGTAGTGGTGCGTTTTCTATTCCACACAACTACAGTGAGATAGAGGTTGTAGGGTATGATGATGACGAGGTTGACTATCAAAAAGGTAATACAGAGGCGTGCCCTGTAGAACTAGAAATAATAGAGTGAGGTAAAAAATGGTAGATGTAACAAGTCGTAAGTATCTTGAGTCGTACTTTGAAGATGAGGTTGACTCACCTGAAGATATACAAAACAAGATACTAATGGTCATGAAGCAAGACGGTATCATGGAGCGTAATGAAGAAGGTCAGATGACCGTATTCAAGAAGCGTCCACTACTGGCTTATCTTCGTATAGCCTTTCCTAATATCAAGCCTAGTGCTATCAATAGACAGCTTAATAATCTGTTTAAGGATGACGTGCTCAAGATATGGGACAAGTACAAAACTAAGCCGTATGTCATCAAGTCTAGACAGTATGAGTCTAGGATGAGACGTGCGACCAGCAGAGTACAACGTAGTAAGACTGATATGCTGATTGAGATACTCATGGGAGATGACGCAAGTAAACGCATGAGGTATATCACTGACTGTATAGCTAGTGGGGTTAGACCTGCTGAGTTAGATATATAGGTAGTAAGTAGGAAGTAATATAGCTGTATATATAGCTAGGGGAGACAGGGGTTTACACTAATATGGGTACTTTAAACACCTGTTTCCTTATTTAACAATAACATAGCGAGGTATTATGAATATATTTATATTAGACAGACATCCACGTACCTGTGCTCAGTATCATTGCGATAAACACGTAGTCAAGATGATACTTGAGACAGCTCAGATGATGTGCACCGTACTCAATGAGTTAGGATACGAGACGCCTTACAAGTCTACACATCCTAAACATCCATGTACGCTGTGGCTCAAGGAGTCTAGGAATAATTATTTATGGACTAGACAACTAGCTAAGGGACTCAATGCTGAGTACAAGTTACGCTATAACAAAACTGATAATCACAAGTCATGGGACGTTATAAAAAGCTTACCAGCATTACCTAAAGAGTTACCACTTAAGGACTTAACTGAATTTCCACAAGCTATGCCTGACCAGTATAAACATACTGACCCTGTCGTTGCGTATCGTACGTACTACAGACAGGACAAGCGGGACTTTGCTACGTGGAAACTAGCAACACCTATATGGTGGAACGACAACACATACACATACTAACCAACAAAGGAGAATAACTATGGAGCAAACAATAGGCAGTAATGAGTATCATATAGGAGACGGCTCACCTATGGAAAGTGGTTTCATGTTTGGCATTGATATGGCTAATGACATGATAGACAGTATGAAAATTACAGGAGACTATGATTTTCACGAGCAAGTCTTATGTATAACTATATACAAAGGCAATAAGATTTATAGCTTTAGGCATGAGTATGACATACCAGCGTGGTGGGACGGTATTTATTACATTGATGAGGCTATAAATGAAGTAGACCCTAGCATTAAAGCTAAATTTAGTAGTTTTGGTGGCTATGAGGATAAAGAAGAGACAATAACTTTAACAATAGGAGAATAAACATGAGTGAACTAACAACAGAAATGCTAAAGGCTGACTCTGAGCCAGCTAATAAATCGCCTGTCGGGTGGAATCCAGTAAGAGAGAGACATTACAAACAATTCTTAAGGACTCTTGACTGGCACGACTTTGGTAAGATTGACGCAGTAAGACGCCACATGTATGAGACTTGGATAACTAAGGGTGTACATCCTAATGACCTAAAGAAACCATATCATGTGGGTAAAAATGAAAAGGACTATGGGTCTGAGTTTTAAAGTACCCATATAAGATACCAATACACATTAACCTAAGGAGTATACATGGTAGAGATATTTAAAAACATAAAAGAGTACGCAGACGAGTTAGACCATGAAGCGGAGATGATTAAGCTGGGTAAACAGCGAGTCAATAAGCGTAGGGTCTCTCATATCCAGCGTGAAGAGGAGTCAGTGACCAGCTATGGTAAAGTCATGGTGGCTAATACCATACGACCACTGGCACAAGCCATACAGGACTATCTTGAATCTAATGCTGACGCTAAGGGTCAGCCTGAGAAAGCTTTTATTAAGCTTCGAGAGATTGAGCCTGAGGTATCAGCCATGATATGTGCTAAGCATGTCATCAATACTATCACTCAGCATAAGCCATTAACGGCTACGAGTATTGCATTAGGTGGTAAGATTGAGACTGAGACATCTCTTCGTAACTTTAAGAACCTAAACCCTGAACTGTTTGACGCAGTTAAGAATGACTTGGACAAGCGTTCATGGAACTACGCATACAAGAGACGTAAGCTAAAGGAATCAGCTAAGCGTGACAACGTGGCTATGTGGGAAGAGTGGACTACGGAAGAGAAACTACACACAGGCATGAGACTTATCGAGTTTATGCAGTCAGCTACGGGTATGATTGAGTTTGGACTTGAGGTCATCAATCGTAAGCGTACTAAGATAATCAAGCAGACAGCTAAGACTAGGGAATGGATAAAGAATAGGAATAACTTTAACGAGCTTCTTAATCCTGAGTATCTACCAACTGTTATGCCGCCTAAGAATTGGGAGACAGTTACAGGTGGTGGATACTGGACAAAGGAATTACCTGAACTAGACTTAGTCAAACAAAAGAATAAGTTATTCAAGCGTGAGCTAGAGAACTTTGATATGCCTGAGGTATACAACGCAGTTAACCGTATGCAGTCGACTGGCTTCAAGGTTAACAAGTTTGTACTTGATGTAATGAAGCACGCTTGGGACAACGGTATTGCTATGGGTGGTATGCCACCAATTAAGAACATGGAGATACCTAACAAGCCACATGACATTGATACCAATGAGGTAGCACGTAAGGAGTGGAAGAAACAAGCTGTCATCTGTCATACAGAGAATAGTCGTATGTTTAGTAAGAGATTACTGTACGCTAAGATACTGTGGGAAGCTGATAAGTTTAAAGATTATGAGAACATATACTTTCCACTTCAACTAGACTTCAGAGGTAGAGCCTATTGTGTCCCAGCATTTCTAAACTATCAGGGAATCAATGGTGCTAAGGCACTGTTAGATTTCTCACATGGTAAAGAGATAACTGAAGACAACAGCGGTGGCTTTTGGTTAGCTGTACACGGTGCTAACGTGTGGGGTAACGATAAGATTACTCTCGAACAGAGAGCAGATTGGTCTATGGACAAGGACAACATGCAAATGTTTCGTCGTATTGTTGAAGACCCTATCGTCAATCGAGAATGGGAAGAAGCTGACTCACCTTTTCAATTCCTCGCTTGGTGTAAAGAGTGGGTTGAGTTTCAAGATACAGGCTACGGCTATGTATCACACTTGCCTGTCTCGATAGACGGTAGCTGTAATGGGTTACAGTTATACTCGCTAATGTTACGTGATGAGACAGCTGGTAAGCTGGTCAATGTTGTCCCTAGTGAAACACCACAGGACATCTACCAGCTTGTCGCTGACTCAGTGATAGAGAAACTGAAACAAGATAAAGCTGAGGGAAAGCCTTATGCACACGCATGGTTAGAGTATGGAATCAAACGTAGTACCACTAAGCGTAGTATTATGACTATATGCTATGGGTCTACAAGATACTCATGCACTGACTTTGTTGTCGAAGACTTGACCAAGCGTAAGGATAAGGGGGAAGACCACCCGTTCAAGACTGATGTATTCAAGCCAGCTATTTATTTAGCTGGAGTGATATGGGATAGCATTGGAAACAATCTAACATCAGCTCGTATGGGCATGGACTACCTACAAAAGATAGCTAAGGTTGTATCCAAAGAGCAATTACCTATACATTGGATAACACCTGTCGGCTTTCCTGTTTATCAATCTTACCCTGAAATGAAGAGTAAGAGAGTCAAGACCATGTTACTCGGAGAGGTTATCAAACCTAGAGTAAACTATGAGACTGACAAGACAGACAAACTACGTATGAGTAATGGTGTTGCACCTAACTTTGTACACTCACTCGACTCAGCAGCTATGATGAGGACTGTTAATATTGCATATGAAAATGGTATAAGAAACTTTTGTAATGTGCATGACAGCTTCGGAACTACAGCTGCAGATGTAGAGGTGTTGAGTAGTGCATTGAAGGAAGCATTTATTCAAACGTTTACAGAGACGGACGTACTTAAAGAGTTTAAGGAAGATGTCAAAGCACAACTACCAGTAGAACTACATGAAGAGTTACCTGAAGAATTAGATAAGGGTAACTTGGATATTGAGAAGCTGAGAGAGTGTGACTTCTTCTTTGCATAAAGTACCCATATAAGATAATAAACCATAATCAAGGAGATAAAATGGCACAACAACAAAATGAAAAAGTAGTAACACCTATTGGCGTCAGTCAATATGCGTGGTTGACACAGCCTGATACTCGTTTTGATGAGAATGGACATTATAAAACTAATCTCATCTTAAAAACTGAGGACGCTGGAGAGTTAATGCAACGCATTGATAAAGCTTTGGAAACTTCTAAGGAAATAGCTCAAGAAAAAGCTAAAGGTAAGAAGATTAAACAAGCTGACGCACCTTACTTTGAAGAAGTAGATGAAGCTGGTAATCCAACTGGCAACACTATCTTTAAATTCAAATGCAAAGCACAGATAGTATCTAAGGACGGAACAATTATACCTAACAAGGTTGCATTGTTTGACGCTAAGGGTACGCCAATGCCTAAAGATGTGAACGTATGGTCAGGCAGTGAGATGAAAGTCTCAGCTGAATTGATACCGTACTACACAGCTATGGTTGGTGCTGGTGTTTCTATGAGATTGAGAGCAGTACAAATAATCAAACTAGTAGAAGGCGGCGGCGGTAATGCTAAAGGCTTTGGGTTTGATGAGACAGATGGCTACGAACATCAGGAGACACAAGTTAAAGATGACATGGAGAGCACGACTGAAACGGAAACCTCTGACTTCTAAAAAAGTCGGACTTGTTTACGGCTTCAGGTCAGGACTTGAAGAACGTATTGCTGGGGAACTTAGAAGTGAGAGTGTTAGTTACGAGTTTGAAGAAACTAAATTAAAATATACTAAACCTGAGAAGCTACATACTTACACACCTGACTTCTATCTTCCTGAGCAAGACATATTCATTGAGACTAAGGGATTGTTTACGACAGCAGATAGACAAAAAATGAAACTAATTAAGGAACAGTATCCTAAACTGGATATCAGATTCTTATTCAGCAATGCTAAAGCCAAGATAAATAAACGGAGTAAGACCACGTATGGTATGTGGTGTGAAAAGTATGGCTTCAAGTATGCTACTAAACATATTCCAAAGGAATGGCTATGCGAAATCAAAGGAAAGAAACCAAGTACATAGTAGTCTGTTGTTCTCACACTGCACCTAATACAGACTGGGGCAGCAGAGAGATGGACATAGAGGGACGCAAGGAAGGGTTACTCGAAGGTGGGTTTCATAAAGTAATAAAGAGAGATGGCACAGTAGAAGACGGTAGAGATATTGATTCAGCTGGTGGCTTCTTACATTACAATATGAACAGAGCCAAACACCAACCAACCAATAAAAATTCTATTGGTATTGTATTGATAGGTGGTGGTAAAGATGATGGTACATCTGATTGCAATTATACTCTCGAACAATTTAAAGCATTGAAGTGGACAGTAGATGATTTGAAGAAACAGTATCCTGATGTCATAGAAATAATGGGACACAGGGACATCTTCCATACATCTGAGCCTAACTTTAATGTACAAGAGTTACTAAAATAAAATGGAGAAAAAATTTATGGACGCAAATGAAAAAAGAAAATCGAAATACACACAAGTAGTAGTAACACACGAAGTAAAGAGTATGCTAGAAGCTATCACTAAAGAAACATTTAGAAGTGGGTCAGGTGAGGTAGCGTTCTTAGTACACCAAGCTTACAAGAAACTACAAGATAGAAAGCCGTACGATTAAGTACCCCTATAAGAATGGAACAAAATGAAAGCACATTTCTACACCATGCACCATGTTCGTCGTGTGGGTCTAAGGATAACTTAGCCGTATACAGTGATGGACACAGTTATTGTTTTGGATGTGGATATCATACAAATGGAGAGTCAATGACAACACCTACCACCACTAAAGACACTACTGACTTTGTCAGTGGTACTGTCACCGCTCTTGCCAAACGCAAACTAGATGTCGATACGTTACAGAAGTTTGATTATCAAATAGGCACAGCTCATAAGAGACCAGTGCAGATAGCCAACTACTATAACAAAGACCATGAACTAGTAGCTCAGAAGTTACGCTACCCTGATAAAAGTTTTCAGTGGATTGGCGAATCTAAAGACGCTCAGTTATTTGGTCAACACCTATGGCGTGATAAGGGAAGAATGGTTATCGTTACTGAAGGTGAGATTGACGCTCTCTCTGTCTCGAAAGTAAATCAAAATAAATATCCTGTAGTATCAGTAAAGACTGGAGCTAAGGGGGCTAAGCGTGACTTACTTAAAGAGTTAGAATGGCTTGAGGGTTTCGACTCTGTCGTTCTAATGTTTGATAATGATACAGCTGGTAAAGAGGCTGCCACTGAATGTGCAAAAATCTTCTCACCAAACAAGGCAAAGATATGTTCATTGCCTTTGAAGGACGCAAACGAAATGCTATGTGCTGGTAAATCACAACAGCTTATCGACTGCGTTTGGTCAGCTAAAGCTTACCAGCCTGATGGCATTGTAGCTGGTGCTGACCTTTGGGATGATATCCAAAAAGAAGATAGCTATGTTACAGTCCAGTATCCATTTGAATGTCTTAACACTAAGACACATGGACTACGCAAGGGAGAACTAGTTACTGTCACTGCTGGTAGTGGTGTAGGTAAGTCTAGTTTCTGTAGACATGTAGCCTTACATTTACTGAAAAATAATTTCAGCGTTGGTTACATAGCACTAGAGGAATCTATCAAGCGTAGTGCATTGGGTATCATGGGAATAGAAATGGGTAAGCCATTACACTTAGACCGCAAAGGTGTCGACGATAAGAAACTTAAAGAAGTATTCGACAGCACTGTGGGTAGTGGTAAGTTTTATTTGTACAATCACTTTGGCTCGACAGCCAGTGACAATTTAATATCTAAGATAAGATACTTAGCTAAAGGTTGCGGCGTTGACTTCGTAATACTTGACCACTTACACATGGCACTGTCAGCTGTTGGTGATGAGACTACAAGTGACGAACGTAAACTTATAGATTATACAGTATCAAAGCTTAGGACTCTAGTAGAAGAGACAGGTATTGGATTAATACTGGTGTCCCACCTTAAGAGACCTGAAGGAAACAAAGGTTATGAGGATGGGGTTGCAGTGTCTATGAATAGTTTACGTGGAAGTGCGTCAATCGGTCAGTTATCTGATATGATTATAAGTATGTCTAGAGACTTACAGTCAGACAAGAACTTGGCTCAGGTTAACGTGTTGAAAAATAGGTTTAGTGGAGAGACAGGCAAAGCTTGTACACTCTACTATGATTTAGAAACAGGGTGTTTACGGGAGACAGATGGAGATGTACAGGACGACTTCTAACGTGGAATATAAAACAGTAGAATGGACACAGGTAATAATGAAAGCTTTAGCTGAGACTGAAGAGACGAATCATATTATCCAAATTCCAGTAGGCACTGATACCGCAGAACAAATGTTAAACAACGCATTAGATATGTTAGTAGAAGAAGGTGACACAAGAGCGTTGCAAATAGAGGTGGTGAAACATCCAGTGCACTAATGGAAAAGAAAAGATACTTACCCAAACTAGACCTTATCAAGCATGACTTCGTTATGGTCTATTGGGTTGATATAGAATCTGATAGTAACTGGCGTGACATTGATGACCTCATTACTGATGAGCTACCTATATGTATTTCTAGTGGGTGGTTAATTAAAAAAGATAACAAGGTGACTAGACTCGCTAGTGACTTCAACATAGATAGTGATGGTAAGATAAAAGATATCGGGAACACCACTATCATTCCGACTTGTGTAATACAAAAAATAATTAAAATAAAATTATGAAGAAAAATGACAAGGGGCACTGGGCTGAGCTGTTCGGCAAGGCGTGGTTAATCGAGCAAGGTTACTGGGTATTCACTAACGTTGCACCGCAAGGTGTAATTGATTGTGTTGCTATTAATCAGAAGACACATGAATGTATCTACATTGATTTCAAATGTGCATACTACAACCCAAAGGGCTGGGTTACTTCACGCATTACTAATGCACTTGGCAATAAGCTTGGAGTAAAAATAATTTATGTCTGTCCTGAAACTAAAAAGGTTTGGTTCAAGCGTGACCTAAAAGAATATAGAAAACAGTTAAGCAAAGGAGAACATTTAAAATGAAGAGGAGATACGTGTTTGACATTGAGTCTGATGGACTCATGGATGAAGCAACTAAGATACACTGTATTATCTTGTATGATATAGACAAAGATGAAATAATACACGTTGATAACTGGGACGCTATTAAGTTAATGAGTCGTGCTAAGTTATTAATTGGACACAACATAGTTAAGTTTGATTTACCTATGTTAAAAAAGTTTTATGACTTTGAACCTAAGGGAGAAATCTTTGACACCATTATCGCTACACGTTTATTATTTCCTGACATTAGAGACGCAGACTTTAAGCGTGGTAATGACTTTCCCACTAACCTTATAGGTAGACACAGTCTTGAGTCATGGGGACACCGCATTGGTAAGTACAAAGCACACATAGAAACAGACTGGAAAACATTTACCCCTGAAATGTTAGAGTACTGTAAGCAAGACGTTCATGTTAACGTTGGTTTGTATCGAGCAATAGAAAAGAAAGGTTACTCTAAACAAGCTATGGAACTAGAGCATGACGTAGCTAAGCTTATATTTAAACAAGAACAATATGGCTTTATGTTTGATGAAGACAAAGCCAAAGAACTCTATGGTAAACTAGAAGCTAGACGCTTAGAGATAGAAGAGGAACTACAAGAACTATTCCCACCTATAATTAAAGAGACAACATTCATACCTAAAGTTAACAACAAGACTAGAGGATATGTTAAGGGTCAGCCATTTATTAAGAAGCATGAAGAAACATTTAATCCATCCAGTAGACAACATGTATCACAAAGACTGATAGATAAGTATGACTGGAAACCTGATGAGTATACAACTGATGGTAAGCCTAAGGTTGATGACTCAGTACTAAACAGTTTAGATTATCCTGAGGCAAAACTCCTCGCTGAACATTTCCTTTTAGATAAAAGGATTGGACAGTTAGCCACAGGTAATCAGGCATGGTTGAAGCTTGTTAAAGCTGGCAGACTTCACGGCACTTGCAACACCAACTCGACAGTGACTGCAAGAGCCAGCCATGCCTACCCTAATTTAGCACAAGTACCCAGTGCTCATGCACCTTACGGTAAAGAGTGTAGAGAATTATTTACTACACCATTCAATCGTAAGCTAGTGGGTATAGATGTATCAGCATTGGAAGTCAGAATGTTAGCACACTACATGGCTAAGTTTGACAACGGTGCATACACTAAGGTGGTACTTGATGGTGATATCCACACAGAAACACAGAAGCTAGCTGGTCTAGATTCAAGAGACTTAGCTAAACGTTTCTATTATTGTTTCTTGTATGGTGGTGGCGTAAACAAGATAGCTGATGTTACTGGTAAGACAGTGAAGGAAGCCAAACAAGTTAAGCAAAGATTCTTAAACAACTTACCAGCCTTGAGTAAACTTATAGAAGCTGTACAAAAAGCAGCAGCTAAAGGTTACATCAAAGGACTAGATGGTAGGAACGTTAAGGTACGCTCAGCACATTCAGCATTGAATACATTACTACAATCAGGTGGTGCATTAGTATGCAAACGTTGGTTGGTTGAGTTTAATAAAAGGACACAAGGATACATGAATGTTAACCAAGTGGTGTGGGTGCATGATGAGATACAAGTAGAGTGTGGCTCAGACTGGGCAGACATCATTGGTGAGAAAGCTGTTGAAGCTATCGAAGCAACAGGCAAGTACTTTGATTTAAGAATACCACTGACTGGTGAATACAAAGTCGGTAACAACTGGAGCGAAACACATTGACAGAGAGACAACCACAAGTACCTACAGGTACTAAGAGAGAGATACTTATTGATGGTGACATTCTTATTTATCAGACCGCTCTTCAAAATGAAGAAGCAGTTAACTGGGGTGATGGACTATGGACACTACATTCATACGAAGACAAGTGCTGTGGTCTAGTAGATGAAGCTATTAAGAAACTTAAACAAAACTTACAAGCAGACAGAGTTAAGATATGTTTAACATCCCCTACTAATTTTAGAAAGGATGTACTACCTACATACAAAGACAATCGTAAAGCTAAACGTAAGCCGCTGATACTTCCAGTGTTGCGTAAGTATATTATGGAACATCACAAAGGAATCATGTGGGACAACGTAGAAGCTGATGATGTCTTAGGTATCTTAGCTACCACACCTGACCCGCACTTTGATGTAGATAAAGTTATTGTATCTATTGATAAAGACTTAAAACAAATACCAGTGGGTGTATCTTCTGATGGTGTTAATATCCAAAGGGTCACACCATATGAAGCTGACTACTGGTTCATGACTCAGGCACTTATTGGTGACGCAGTAGACGGATACACTGGGTGTCCTACTGTGGGTATCAAGACAGCTGAGAAGATACTAGGGACAGATATTAATGTACCCCTCTTAGACCTGTGGGACAAAGTTTTACAAGCCTATGATAAGAAGGGATACACAGAAGCTGAAGCATTACAACAAGCTAGGTGTGCTCGTATACTACGGCACGGTGAGTACAACAAAAAAACTGGAGAAGTAAAACTATGGCAACCAAGAAAAAGGTAGAGATAAATGCAATCAACCCCAAGCATTATGCCAAGTACAAGATACAGCCTGTAACGTTTATCATTGAGAATGAGATACCTTACTGTGAGGCTAACGTTATCAAGTATGTATGTCGTTGGCGTACCAAGCACAAGGACATGGAAGGTAAGCTTGAGGACTTAAAGAAAGCAAAAGAGTATATAGATATATTAATTAGAGAGAACACACATGTGAACCCTCTCAACATATTATAGGAGTGGATATGGATTATAGCAGAGATGAATTGTTAACCTCGTTTGGTAAGACTACCTTACATGATAGGTACTTGTTACCTGAAGAGACCTCACCACAAGAGGCATTTATGAGAGCGGCTAAAGCTTTCTCTGATAATGATGAGATGGCTGAGCGTATATATAATTATTCATCTAAGCTATGGTTCATGTACGCTACACCTATTTTAACTAATGGTGGTACAGATAGAGGTATGCCTATTTCATGCTTCCTTAATTATGTACCTGATAGTAGAGAAGGACTGACTGGACACTACACTGAAAACGCATGGCTGGCTTCTGTCGGTGGCGGGGTTGGTGGATACTGGGGACACATTCGTTCAGATGGAACTGGCACTAGTAATGGGTCTCAGTCGTCAGGGTCAATACCTTTTCTACATGTAGTAGACTCAGAGATGTTAGCCTTCTCACAAGGAAAGACTAGAAGGGGCAGCTATGCCGCTTACATGGACGTAAGCCATCCTGAGATTATAGAGTTTCTAGATATGCGTAAGCCTAGTGGTGGTGATGTACACAGGAAGTGTCTTAACCTACATCATGGTATTAACATATCTAATGACTTCATGGAATTGATTGACAACTGCATTAAAGAACCAACGTTTGATGATAGCTGGAATCTAATTGACCCACATACAAATGAGATAGTAAGAACTATATCAGCCCGTGAGTTATGGCAGCGTATATTAGAAAACAGAGTAGCCACAGGTGAGCCATACATTATGTTTGGTGACACAGTTAATGATGGGCTACCTCAAGCACAAAAAGATTTAGGTTTAAAAGTAAACCATTCTAATTTATGTACAGAGATAACATTGCCAACGAATGAAGAACGAACAGCTGTGTGTTGTTTGTCTTCAGTCAACTTAGAAAAGTATGATGAGTGGAAAGCTGACCCAATGTTCATACCTGATTTAATTCACTTTCTTGATAATGTGCTACAGCACTTTATTGACAATGCACCTGACACTTTATACAAGGCTAAGTTTTCTGCTGTAAATGAACGTAGCTTAGGGTTAGGTGCAATGGGATTCCATTCTTACTTACAATCTAAAGGCATACCATTTGAATCAGCATTGGCTAAGTCTAAGAACCTACAGATGTTTAAACATATTAAGGAACAAGCTGTTAAAGAATCTAAACGATTAGCTATTAAGAAAGGTGAAGCACCTGACATGGAAGGCACTGGTATGCGTAACGCTCACCTACTTGCTATTGCACCTAACGCTTCTAGCTCAATCATTTGTGGCACTACGTCACCAGCTATCGAACCATACAGGGCTAATGCCTATGTGCAGAAGACAATGTCAGGTTCATTCTTGGTTAAGAATAAACACCTAGAGAAACTATTAGAAAGCAAAGGGATGAATGATGAGAAGACATGGAAGAAGATACTAGCCAACAGAGGTTCAGTATTAGAACTCAAAGGTCTCACTGATTATGAGAAGGATACATTCAAGACAGCCATAGAGATTAATCAACAGTGGATAATAGAACATGCAGCAGACAGACAAGAGTTTATTTGTCAGGGACAATCTGTTAATGTATTCGTTCCAGCTGATGTTCACATCCGTGAACTACATGACATACACATGTTGGCTTGGAAAAGAAAACTCAAGACACTTTACTACTGTCGCTCAGAAGCAATGAAGAGAGCAGAACTAGTGTCACAAAAGATAGAACGAACAATCATTCCTGATGGGGAATGTATAGCTTGCGAGGGATAATGAATTTATTTAAAGAACGTACACACTATAAACCATTTACATATGACTGGGCATTTGAGTCCTATGACATGCAACAGAAAATGCACTGGCTACCTTCAGAGGTTTCTCTACATGAAGATGTAAGAGACTGGAATGAAAGGCTGACAGAACCTGAGAAGAATCTTATTAATCAGATACTTAAATTCTTTACACAAGGTGATGTAGATATAGCTAAGGCTTACTTAGATAAATACTTACCTAAGTTTAAAGCACCTGAAGTACGTATGATGTTAACTTCTTTTGCAGCTAGTGAAGCTAACCATGCTCATAGTTATTCATTACTAAATGATACTATCGGATTACCTGAGACAGAGTACAAAGCATTTCAAGAATACAGGGAGATGGCTGACAAACATAAATACTTATTTAAAGATAAAGGTAAAGGAGTAGAAGGGCTGGCTAGAGACATAGCTTGTTTCTCAGCATTTGGTGAGGGACTACAGCTGTTCGCTTCTTTTGTTATGCTACTTAACTTCCAACGCTTTGGTCGCATGAAAGGGATGTGCCAAATAGTTACATGGTCTATCCGTGATGAGTCACATCATGTAGAGAGTATGATTAAACTATTTAAAGAAATGATTAAAGAGAATCCAAACGTATGGAATGATGATTTCAAAGCCACTATCTATCAAACCTGTAGAGACATGGTTGAGCTAGAGGATAAGTTTATTGACCTAGCATTTGAACAAGGTGGTATTCGAGGACTCGAACCTAAGGAAGTTAAGCAATACATAAGGTACATTGCTGACCGTAGGCTGTTACAACTATCATTGAAACCTAACTACAAAGTAAAAGATAACCCATTAGAGTGGTTAGACTGGGTGCTTAATGGTGTTGAGCACGCTAACTTCTTTGAGAATAGAGCAACTGAATACAATAAAGGAACAATAACTGGTACACTATGGACTTAAAGTACCCGTTTTAGAAGGATAAAATATGTTTATAAAAGATATAGTAGGCAAGGATGAAGAAGAAACCACCCTACCTAAGACAGTACCACAGTTTATTAAGCTGTTAAATAGTTTATATCCTGAGCAGTCACCTGACTTATCAGATGAAATGAAGGACATATACTTCAAAGCTGGACAGCGTGATGTTGTCCGCTTTATTAATCAACTAAAGGAAAGAGATAAGTAACATGTGTAGTGGAAGAAGAGGAAGTGCCTTACAAGCAAACTGGGAGAAAAAAAATCCTAGTCAGCCTTACCCTATATCTGAGGTTAAAGACTCAGAATACACTAAAACCAAAGATGGTAAGAAAGTTAAAGTCAAAACCAAAGGCACAGGTAAACTATCTAATCCAGCTGTTGGTACAAGTACTTTAAACAAGTCAAACGCTGGCTTACAGATTCCAACTAGAAACCAATAAGGAGACAATATGTGTGGTATGATGTTTGCGGGCGGTAAGAACGCTAAAAGGATGTACAAAGATTCTACTCCAGTAGGACAGGTCATGCGTAATGCAGACAGAAGAAACGCAGAGAAAGATAAAAACAGATTAGCAATAGAAAAAGAAGAAGCTTATCAAGCTGACAGAAAAGATAAGATAGCTTCTATGGAAGCACGAAAACGTAGAGTCAAAGGACAAAATACAGGATTAGAAATTTATAAAACATAGGAGATAATATGTGCACAGGTAGCCCAAGAGTATCCACTCCACCACCAGCACCTACTCCAGCTCCACCTATCGCTTCACCATCAGGAGAAGAAATAGCACCAACACTTAAGGTAGCTGAAGAGAAGTTAACTGAAGAAGAAAGAAAAAAGAAAGTCAAACGTAAAGGTACAAAAGCTTTACAAACATCAGGCTTATCTATTCCTACTTCAGGGTCAGGATTAAACATTAGTTAATTATGCAAGAGATGATGAAAGAGACAGCGAAACAACGCTATGAAAAGCTACAAGCAGATAGACAACATTATCTAGATAGAGCCCGTGAGTGCTCAGAACTTACAATACCAACCCTTATTCCTGACGACGGCTTCGAGTCTAGCTCAGAGATTTATACACCATTTCAATCAGTAGGAGCAAGAGGTGTCAACAACCTAGCTTCTAAACTTCTATTATTATTATTACCACCCAACTCACCTTTCTTTAGATTATCTTTATCAGGTAAAACTAAAGAGGAACTAGAGCAGAACCCTGAATTACAATCTGAAATTGAGAAGTCTCTAGCCAAAATTGAGCGTGAGATACACAAGAAAATAGAGAACCTAGCACTTAGAGTATCTGTATTTGAAGCACTAAAACATCTTATTGTAAGTGGTAATGTACTAACATATCTACCTAAGAAAGGCAATATGCGTGTGTATGGTATAACACAATTTGTTTGTAGAAGGGATGAAGATGGTAATTTATTAGAAGTAATTATTAAAGAAAGCATTAGTCCAGTAGCACTAGATGAAGAGACATTACAAGTTATAGGTAAATATCCTGATTATAAAGAAGATGAGGACTGTGAGATATATACTCATATATACAGATTACCTGACGGCAAGTACTATGTATGTCAAGAAATTATGGGACACAAAATACCAAGCTCAGTAGGCACGTACCCAGCAGACAACATGCCTTACCAAGCATTGCGTATGGTTAGAGTAGATGGTGAAGACTACGGTCGTGGTTATGTAGAGGAATTTCTAGGAGACCTAAGGTCACTAGAGGGACTATCACAATCACTAGTAGAATCATCAGCAGCTGCAAGTAAAGTAGTATTTATGGTACGCCCTAACGCTGTGACCCGTAAACGAGATTTGGCTAACACTAGAAACGGGGACATAATTACAGGACAAAGAGACGACGTAACATGTCTGCAAACTGAGAAGCAATATGATTTAGGTATTGTAGAACGTAGCATAGGACGACTAGAAGAACGCATGTCTTACGCTTTCTTATTACACACAGCAATACAAAGAGATGCTGAACGTGTTACAGCACAAGAGATTAGATACATGGCTGAACAGTTAGAGACTAGTATGGGTGGTATATACTCATTATTATCTCAAGAGTTTCAGTTACCATTAGTACAAGTATTAATGAAACGTATGTCTCAATCCAATGAGATACCAAAGCTTCCAAAAGATTCTGTAGCACCTACTATTATCACAGGTATAGAAGCTTTAGGACGTGGTAATGACCTACAGAAACTAAGAGAATTTGTTATGGAGATAGGACAGCTAGCTCAGATTAGCCCTGAAGTAGTACAGGTATTAAACCCTAATGACCTGATTACTCGTGTTGCTACCAGCTTAGGTATTGACACTGAAGGATTAATTAAGAGTGAAGAGCAACTAGCTCAAGAGCAAGAAGCTGCTCAACAGCAAATGGCTCAACAACAAATGATGGATATGGCACAGGATGTAGTACAACCTGTTGCTAATAACATAACTAAACCACAATAAAGGAGAAGAAATAAATGGTAGAACAAGTAGTAGTACAATCAGATGAAACTACAGCAGAAGCCCCAGCAGTAGAAGAACAAGTAGAATCTTCTAGACCTGAGGGTTTACCTGAGAAGTTTGAATCTGTTGAAGCAATGGCTAAATCATACGCTGAATTAGAATCTAAATTAGGGCAACCTAAAGAAGAACCTAAGGAAGAAGCGAAGGCTGAAGAACAACCTAAGAGTGATTTAGAAATACAAGCTGATGAAGCTGTTGAGTCTGCTGGACTTGACATGGATTCACTCAGTGCAGAGTATGCTGAGAGTGGACAACTAGCTGATGAGTCATATGCAAAATTAGAAGCAGCTGGTATTAGTAGAGATATAGTAGACCAGTTTATTGCTGGACAAGAAGCTAGGGCATTACAACAAGGCACTGAAGTCAAAGGCTTAGTAGGCGGAGAAGAAGCTTACGTAGAGATGACTCAATGGGCTGGACAAAATCTAACTGAAGCTGAACAGACAGCTTATAACAATGCTGTTAACAGTGGTGATATGGAAACTATCAAGCTAGCTGTTACTGGTTTACAAGCTAGATACACAGCAGCTAATGGTACTGACCCTAAATTACTATCAGGTAAAGCAGCCCCTACTTCACAAGGTGGTTATGAATCATGGGCTCAAGTACAAGCTGACATGGGCGACCCAAGATATGCGAAAGACCCAGCGTTCCAAGCTGAAGTACAAGAGAAATTAGCAAACAGTAATCTATAGGAGATATACAATGGCATATGGTAAACCAATGAAAAAAGGTAAGACTAAAAAAAGAGGTAAATGTTAATGGCTAAACGTGGACTATATGCAAATATCAATGCACGTAAGAAAGCTGGAACAAGTAGACCTAAGTCTAAATCTACAATCAGTAAGAAAGCTTATTCTAATATGAAAGCTGGTTTTCCTAAAAAGAAAACAGTGAGGAAGAAAAAGTAAATGCCAGCAAAGAAACACCAAAGCCCTAGTGGCGGATTAAATGCCGCTGGTAGACGTTATTACAAACGTAAGACTGGGGCTAACCTCAAAGCACCTGTAACAGGAAAAGTTAAAAGAGGTTCTAAAGCAGCTGGGAGACGTAAAAGTTTCTGTGCAAGAATGAGTGGCGTTAAAGGTGCAATGAAAAAACCAAATGGAAAGCCAACACGTAAGGCTCTAGCTTTACGTAAATGGAAGTGCTAATAGCTGTGCTATCTCGTTAGATGGCAGCTGCCAACAAGTAGTAGTAACTTGACCTTCTGCGGAAGACAATCTTGGGGACGAAACTTAGAGGCGTTTAACAACAACTAAACTATAACCAAAGGAGATTTATTATGGCAAATGCTAGTCCAGTATCTGTCGGTAAAATCAACACTGGTGGTTCAGAAGACGCTCTATTTCTTAAAGTATTTTCAGGCGAAGTTTTAACTTCATTTGAACGTGCTTCAGTAACTCAAGGAGCTGAAACTGTCCGTACAATCAGTAATGGTAAAAGTGCACAATTCCCTGTAATGGGTAGAATTGACGCTTCTTACCACACAGCTGGTACAGAAATCACTGGTAGTGACGTAAACCACAACGAGAAAATCATAACAATCAATGACTTATTGATATCTTCTGTCTTTCTTTCTAACATAGAAGAAGCAAAGAATCATTATGATGTTAGAGGTTCTTATTCATCCGAAATCGGTAGAGCATTGGCTTTCCAAAAAGATAAGCACATTCTACAAACAATCGGACAAGCAGCACAAGCTTCTGCAAACGTAGCTGATTCAGGCTATGCTTCAGGAACTGTGCTAACAAACACATCTATCGCTAGTGCTACAGCTTCTACAGCTGCTAACGCTGTGATTGATGAACTTTTCAATGCTGCAAAACAACTTGACGCTAACTATGTGCCAAGAGAAGGACGTAAGTGCTTCATCAGACTTGAAGAGTATTACAAATTAGCAAACGCTACTAACGCTGTAAACGTTGACTTTAGTGGTCAAGGTTCTATTGCTGAAGGTAGAGTATTGAAGATTGCTGGTATTGAATTAGTACCAACACCACACTTTGTGGCTTCAGACTTCTCAGCTTCAACAAACGTTGATGGCGGTTCTGCTACAGCTGGTGGTTCAAACCCACAACAAGTTAACTTAGCTAACTATGTTGCTCTAGTTTGTCACCCTTCAGCAGCTGGTACTGTTAAGCTCATGGACTTAGCAACTGAAATGGAATATGACATAAGACGTCAAGGTACATTGATGGTAGCTAAATACGCTATGGGTCACGGCGTGCTCAGACCTGAAGCAGCTGTAGGTATTAAAGAAGCTTAATCGTTTCTTATACTTAACCTTGAGGGGATGGCTTTGGCTGTCCCCTCTTTACTGAGGAAATTATGGCAACACAAATAACACCAACTACCGAGTTACAAGCTATCAACACTATGCTCTCTGCTATTGGAGAAGCACCTGTTAACTCAATTAGCGGCGTAACAAACGTAGATGTATCTGTCGCTATAAATATCTTAGATGAAACTAGCCTTTCTGTACAAAGTGAAGGCTGGAACTTTAACACAGAATACAATGTAACTTACTCAATAGATGATGATAGTAAGATTCCATTACCTTCCAACTGCGTCCAAGCTGACGCTCATGCAACACACAGATATCAAAACGTAGTAATACGTGATGGTAAACTGTATGACCTAGATAACCACACAGACGTTTTTACAATCGTCCCACCATTAGATGTTGTATTAGTACAACAATTTGAACAACTACCTGAATACGCTAGACGCTATATTACAGTTAAAGCAGCTAGACGTTTTGCAGCTAGATTCATAGGTGACGCTGGTTTATCTGAGCTAATGAGCATAGATGAACAAGAAGCTTATAATAACTTTAAGCAATCTGATTCTAGAAGTGAGGATGTAAACATACTAGAAGGTGACGCAAATACATATTCAATAATCAATAGACCACCTAGAAGGACTTATTAATGGCAGTAGTTTCTCAGTCGATACCTAACTTTCTGAATGGTATAAGCCAACAAACACCTACCCAACGTGGTATTAATCAAGGTGAAGAACAGATTAATTGTCAAAACAATATAATCAAAGGCTTAGGCAAACGCCCACCATCAGAATATATAGCTACACTAGACGCTACAAACGTATTTCCTAACACTACAAAGATATGGAGCATACAAAGAGACGAGAACAATAAGTACATTGTTGCATTTTACAATGGTGGTGTAAGAGTCTTTGACTTACAAGGTAATGAGAAGACCGTAAGCTACCCTGATGGTACATCTTATCTTACAACTACTGACCCTAAGAATGACCTTAAGATGGTTAACATTGCTGACTATACTTTTGTATCTAACAAATCTATAACACCAGCACAAAGCGGTTCAACTACAGCAGCTAAAGTAGAATACTTTTATGTAGTGTTTAAGGTAACTAACTTTGGTAGAGAGTATGCAATACATCTTACTCACCCTGACTTACCTTATGGTATTAATGCAATTATACAAATGCCTGATGGTAGTGACGCTAACCATGACACACAGTTTAGAGATACAGCAAAGCTTATAGATATCTTTAGATACGGCACAAATAGTACTTATTGGGACTCTTCTTCTAGTATAGAGTTTAAATTAACTAGAGAAGACACAGGGGCAACACTAAGTACAACACAAGGTTTAAGCAGTTATTCAGCTGTCACAGCAGAGTTTACATTTACAGAACACCAGTCTGCACTACGTGGTTATGTAGTAGACCAAAACGCTAACTATACAGTAGAGACACATGATGGTGCTGGTAACAGTGAACTGTATGCTGTTAAAGATGAGATACAAGATTTTACTAAGTTACCTTATTATGCAAAGTTAGATGATAAGATTAAAGTAACAGGTGACGCTGGTGATACAACATCAGATTACTATGTTAACTATGTAGGTAACGGTGTGTGGGAAGAGTGTATTGCACCTAACACAAGTACAGGTCTAGATGATGCTACCATGCCTCATGCTCTTATCAATAATAATGATGGTACATTTACTTTTGCTAAACAAAGTTACACAGACAGGGACGCTGGGGATGATGTCACAAACCCTGACCCTACATTTGTAGGACAGAAAATACAGAACCTTACATTCTATAAAAATAGACTAGGTATATTAGCTGGAGAGAATTTAATATTATCAGGTAATGCTGATTACTTTAACTTCTTTGGAACAACAGTAACACAGGTATTAGATACAGATGTTATAGATGTTGCAGCTTCAGGTACAACTGTAAACGTATTAAGAAATTCAATATCATTCAACGAGACCTTACTGTTATTCTCCGACACATCACAGTATAAACTCGCTTCAGCAGCTGAGACAATTACCCCGACCTCAGCTGTGTTGAATGAAGTATCAACATTCTCACACAATGCTGCTGTAACACCTGTATCTTCAGGTAGATATGCTTACTTCTCACAAGTACGTAATGCAAACACAGCAGTAAGAGAATATTATTCAGACAATGATACATTAACTAATGACGGTTTAGATGTTACTGTTGCGGTACAAACTTTGATACCTGACAACGCTTATTCAATATTAAGTAACACAACAGAAGATTCTTTGATAGTGCTGTGTTCAGATACAGCTGACACTCAGACAGCACCATACACTACAGGAACAGCTGTATCACCTACCAATGCCAACACAATGTATATGTACAAATACTTCTTTGATAGAGGTGAGAAAGTACAAACAGCGTGGTCTAAATGGCAACTAGACAATGTTAAAATAATAGGTGGGATGATAGACCGTAGTTTTGTATATCTATTTGTAGCTGAAGGAACAGACACAAAGTTACTACGTATTGACCTACAAGATTTATCAGATGAAACCATAGGTCATAATGTATATCTAGACCTTAAGAAATCTGTAACTGGAACTTATGATTCAGGTACTGACCTTACTACATTCACTAGCCCATATGGAGCTAAGACAGGATTACTAGCTGTGAACGCTAGCACAGGAGCTGATTACACAGCGACAAATACCTCAGGTTCAACATATACAATAGAAGGAAATCACACTAGTTTAATTATAGGTGTGCCTTATGAATCTAAATATACGCTGTCACCACAGTACGTAAGAGAAGCTTCAGGACAAGGGTCTATAGCTGTAACTTCAGGTAGATACCAAGTGCGTACTATATCGTTTGATTATGAAAACAGTGGGTTTTTTAAAGTAGAAGTAACACCTGAGAATAGAGATACATATACCACATTTATGAATGGTTATATTATTGGTTTATCAGGAGCAGTAGATAACCCAGCGATTTCGTCAGGTACTATTATTGTCCCTGTACAAAGTAGAAATACATTATTTACATTAGATATAAAAAGTAGCTCACACTTACCTATGTTTATTCCTAGTGCTGAAGTGGAAGGTTACTACCACAGACGTTCTAGGAGAATATAAATGGCACACGTGAGGCGGGCAATATCAGCAGACATAGCTTTTCTTGCACCTAAAATGAGGCAAGCGGACAGAGACGAAATCAAAGCGTCAGACAATGTAGGAGCTGTAGAGGCTCTTATGACACCTTTCCAAGAAAAAGGACATAGAACATGGAGTGTCATAGGTACAGACGAAGAATATGTTATAGGTATGTTTGGTAGTGTACCAACGTTAGACCGTGACTATGGTGTAGCTTGGTTATTATCTAGTGATGAGTTATTTAATTACAAGAAAGAATTTATAAAACAATCACCTGAATGGGTGGCACAAATGGGAAAAGGTTATAAATACCTGTATAACTACGTAGACTGTAGAAATGAGAAGTCTATTAAGTGGCTTAGGTATTTAGGATTTAATACAATAAGACGAGAGGAACAATATGGCAAAGGTAAAATGCCATTCTATTTAATGATGAAGGAGATAACATATGTGTGGCGTACCTGAAGCAATGGCTGCATTGCAAGTGTTGCAATCTATAGGCGGTTATCAAGCCCAAAAAGCACAAGCAAAAGCACAGGAAGCGGCAAATCAACAAGCGATAGAATCCGCTAACGTAGCATATTTAAATGATTTACAACAAATAGAAACAGAAAGAGGATTAGCAGCTAGAGAAAAAGCCTTGACAGATTTTGAAAACAAACAAAAACTAGCAAAAGAAAGAGCAACTGCCCTTAACAGTGGGTATGGAAATGTAATAAACATTATGAGGGATATTGGAGCTAAACAAGATTTACAATACGTAGAATTGGAAAATGAATTTAGTTTTGACATGATGAAACTTAATACACAAGCAGCTAATTCTTACACAGCATTACAAAGAAATTACAATAAAATACCACCTGTTACTGAACCCTCTGCATTAGGACTTGGTTTACAAATAGCAACAGCTGGGGCTAGTTATTTAAGTGTAGACGCTAGTGACCGTAAATTTATGAAAGGATACGGAATAGGGGCTCAATCACCATTTAACCCTAAAAACGCAACAGGAACAATAACAGGTAAAAAGGTATAACATGGCATATAAAAGTAGAGTAACTAATAAATATCTTGGAAACACAGCTGGAGCACCTACCGTAGGTAAAACCAGTGAACTACAACAAGTGGTCAATACGTTGGCTACAAGTTTTACACCAGCTATGCAAAAATATGGTCAAGCATATATGAAAGATGTAAAAGATAATGCAACCATTAAGATGGAAGAGTTATACGCCTCAGGTAAATCTGAAGAAGAAATTAAAAATGACATCATG
>Ga0181597_10001011_pt1 | contig 31803 bp, 33 predicted proteins | sample 041ome_5_FD_148647 | JGI IMG/M metagenome (GOLD analysis project Ga0181597, IMG submission 148647) | Coastal salt marsh microbial communities from the Groves Creek Marsh, Skidaway Island, Georgia - 041403US metaG (spades assembly) | ecosystem: Environmental > Aquatic > Marine > Intertidal zone...
AAGTCTTGTCCGGCCCGCTGTTCGCCATTTGCAGTATTCAGCACGGAGGCGTCTACACCAAGGTCGATCAAATGATCTTCCAATGCCCGCTCATCCTTCAAATACACTGACCGCTGGCCACGCTTCACCTGGAACAATGGCGGCTGGGCGATATAAATCCAGCCACGCTCGATCAATTCCGGCATCTGGCGATAGAAGAACGTCAGCAGGAGGGCGCGAATGTGGCTTCCGTCAACATCAGCATCCGTCATGATGACGATCTTGTGGTAGCGGGCTTTCTCCGCGTTGAACTGATCCGCGCCAATGCCTGCGCCAATCGCCGTAATCAGCGTGCCGATTTCCGCAGAATTCAACATGCGGTCAACGCCGACACGTTCCACGTTCAGGATTTTACCGCGGATCGGCAAGATTGCCTGATTGCTACGGTCTCGCGCCTGCTTAGCGGACCCGCCAGCACTATCGCCCTCGACGATGAATATTTCAGCGCGTTCAGGGTCTTTGGTCTGGCAGTCCGCCAGCTTGCCCGGCAGCGATGCGATGCTGAGGCCCGTTTTACCGCGTGTAAAATCCCGCGCTTTCTTTGCCGCGTCCCGCGCTTTCGCAGCCTGGCAGGCCTTCATCGCGATGATTTTGGCTTCCTTCGGGTTCTCTTCCAGCCATTGGCCAAGCGCATCATTGATCGCACTTTCGACGACAGGGCGCACTTCGGACGAAACGAGCTTGTCTTTCGTCTGGGATGAGAATTTAGGGTCCGGCACTTTGACGGACAGCACGCAGGTAATACCTTCGCGTGCATCGTCCCCAATCAGCGTGGCTTTTTCCCGCTTAGCGATGCCGCTTGAGTCTGCGTAAGAGTTAATCTGGCGCGTCAGCGCACCCCGGAATCCGGCCAAATGTGTACCGCCATCCCGCTGCGGAATGTTGTTGGTGAAGCACAGCATGGTCTCGTGAAATTGGTCATTCCATTGCAAGGATGCCTCAACCGTAACGCCATCTTTTTCGCGCGTGATCCAGATCGGCTTTTCGATGAGGGCCGTCCGATTGCGGTCTAGGTATTCGACATATGCCGCTAGGCCGCCTTCATAATAAAGGTCGACGTCTTTGTCTTCGGCCTCGCGGGCATCCGTCAGCAAAAGGCGGACCCCGGAGTTCAAGAAGGCCAGTTCGCGCAAACGACGCTCAAGGGTGTTGAAATCGAATTCGACCATGGTGAAGACTTCAGTCGACGGCAGGAACGTGACTTCTGTGCCTTTCTTGCCAACGGCCTCACCGGTGATAGCCAGCGGCGCTTCAGCATCACCATTCCGGAATCGCATGGCGTATTCTTTGTCATCCCGCCAAACCTTGAGGTCGAGCCATTCGGAAAGGCCATTCACAACCGAAATGCCAACGCCGTGTAGGCCGCCGGACACCTTGTAGGAGTTCTGATTGAACTTCCCGCCGGCATGCAGCTGGGTCATGATGACTTCGGCAGCGGATACGCCTTCCTCCGCATGAATATCCACCGGAATACCGCGCCCGTTATCCCGAACGGTGACGGATCCGTCGCTATTCAGGATCACATTGACCAGATCGCAATGCCCCGCCAGCGCTTCATCAATGGCGTTATCAACAACCTCATACACCATGTGATGCAGGCCGGTGCCATCGTCGGTATCGCCGATATACATGCCCGGACGCTTACGCACGGCTTCAAGGCCACGCAGCACTTGAATGCTATCAGCGCCATATTCCGGTTCGTTTTCAGGCGTATCTGCCATGGGTTGGGTCGTCCTTGGTTATCGAATAAGGCCTGGCGCGATGGCCGGGCTAAGTCGTGAAAACATGCAGGGCGAGCGCCCTTTGAGGTGTGTCATTGTTCGGCCCCGTCACTGACCGTTGCCGCCTCTACGTGACGCCAGTCGGCACGGCCTTTGAGCGGTCGCAATTGATCTTCATCAGCACCTGTAACCCAGACCTGCCCGCCAAGCGCCAGCGCTTCATCGAACAGAGCCGCCCGGCGGGCGGGGTCAAAATGCGCAGCGACCTCATCCAGCAATAGAACGGGGGCCGCACCTTTCGCGGTTGCCAACATGCGCGCGGATGCGAAGGTGAGTGAGACCAGCAGCGCCTTTTGCTCACCGGTGGAGCCGTCGGCAGCTCTGAGGCCGCGCGCCCGGTCAGCCACGACCATGTCACTACGATGAGGACCTGTTGCGGTCGCCCCAAGCTGTGCGTCGCGGCTTCTGTCAGCAGCAAGCTTTGCCCGGAGAACATCTTCAGCGGCGAGTGCGGGACCACTTTCGAGCAGCCGCTCCGCCGTTCCGTCAACAATCACTGATGCGCGCGGGAACGCGCCGACGCCTTCTGCAGCAGCCGTGTCCAACAACAAAGCCGTTTCATTCCTGGCGGCAGCAACAGCGACAGCACGGGCGGCCATTTCAGCCTCCAACGCGTCCAGCCAAGTTGGGTCCGCACGGCCTTCCTTCAACAATGATAAACGTTGACGCATGGCATTCCGGTAATTTGAGACCCGTCCGATATGTGCGGGATCAAATGTGGCGGCCAAACGATCCAGATAGCGGCGGCGTTCTTCCGCACCATCGATGAACAGCCGGTCCATCTGCGGCGTCAGCCACAGCGCAGAGAACCGTTCGGCAAGTGCCGCTTGCCCTCGGGCGGGTGCGCCATCGACCTGCACCTTCCGGCGTTCGCCCTGGGTTTCAGGGTCACAGCCCACCCCAAGCGTGCTCTCACCACCTGGACCGTCAACAACAGCCGCAGCGCCCCAGCGTCTTGGCTGGCCGTCTGCGGACTTGCGGCCAATTTCTGTCGTCTTGGCATTGCGCAGGCCGCGGCCAGGCGTCAGCAGGGAAATGGCTTCCAGCACATTGGTTTTACCAGCGCCATTAGGGCCGGTTAGCACAATCGCCTTGGCATCTGTCTCCAGGCGCAAAGCCTCATAACACCGAAAATCCGTAAGCGTCAGCCTGGACAAGCATGCGCCAGCAGGCGGCGTCACGGCAGACGCCGCCGTTGGAAACGCATGTATGACAGGATTGGCCTGCAAAAGCTGACCTTGGCTCTAGACCCGCATCGGCATCAGCACGTAGAGCGCGCTGGCGTCGGCCTTAGCGCGAAGGATCGTAGGAGATGCAGGGTCGGAGAACGAAAGCTCCGCCACGTCACCTTCAATCTGGTTGGCAATATCAAGGAGATAGCGGGAGTTGAAGCCGATCTCGAGTTCAGCGTCGTCATAGTCCGCTTCAATCTCTTCGCTTGCTGCGCCCGATTCTGCGTTGGAGGCAGACACCACCAATGCGCCCGGCTGCATCGCTAGCTTCACGCCGCGAGACTTCTCGGTGGAGATTGTGGAAACGCGATCAACAGCGTCCTTGAAGGCTTGACGATCGAGCTGCATGAACTTGTCATTGCCTGCTGGAATGACGCGCTCGTAGTCCGGGAAAGCGCCGTCAATCAACTTTGAGCCAAGCACGATGTCACCGAGGACAAAGCGGATCTTGGTTTCAGAGAGGCTGATCTCAACATCATCGTCACCAGCCTCATCCAGAAGCTTGCGCAATTCGCCAACAGTCTTGCGGGGAACAATAACGCCGGGCATTTCGGCAGCACCATCGGGCAGCGGCGCTTCAGCGCGCGCCAAGCGGTGCCCATCTGTCGCCACAGCACGGAGGACTTGAACGCCTTCGTGCTCAGCTTTGTGAATGAAGATGCCGTTCAAATAGTAACGGGTCTCTTCAGTCGAAATTGCAAAGCGCGTCCGGTCGATGAGCGCGCGCAGGTCCCTGGCGGCCATCCGGAAGTTAACGGGCAGATCACCGTCCGCCAAAGACGGGAAATCCTCTGTCGGCAGCACGGAAAGCTGGAAGTTTGATCGACCAGCCCGAACCGTCAGCCGTTCCGCCATCGCGTCCAGCGCAAGTTCGACCTGGGCCCCGTCTGGCAGCTTTCGGACAATGTCATACAGCGTATGTGCTGGTGCGGTGGCAGAGCCATCTTCAGATGCCGGGTCAGCCATCGCACTTTCTGTGAGACCGATTTCCATGTCCGTCGCCGCGACGGAGACTTTGCCGTTCGCGACTTCGAGCTTCAGATTGCTCAGGATTGGAATCGTGTTGCGGCGTTCCACAACACTCTGGGCATGCGCCAGCGTTTTCAGCAGCACGCCACGGTCAATCATCAACTTCATCGCAAACTAGCCCTTTTGTTCACGCCGCCGACAGGGAAGACGACCCCCCAGTCCGGCTTGTAGCAGCCGCAATAAACGCGACCCAAATACTTGCCCCGCTATTCAGACTGGGAAATTCTGCTGCAACGCCTATCGTGGCGCTAGGATTTGTAGCGACCGACGCCGCAAACCCTACATCTTCCCCCTGTCGCCTAAAAGCGCAGTAGCGAAGGATACTCCGACGGACGCTAAGGCGCCAGCGATTCGCAGCATTTTGGTGTCTTTTTTCAAGCAAAAGCCGCCAACTATCCCCAACGGATACTTGGCGGCTTTAAATCGCACGTAGACATCGCTTCCCGTCCGCTTTGAGCGAGCCGAAAACGACAGGCCACTATTTGTTCGCTGTGCTTGGCATCCAAGGCCGGGCCATATCGTCCTTGCCTTCAAAACCATCAATGTCCTTCTTATTGGTCATTGTCAGACCAATATCATCCAGACCGTTGAGCAAGCAGTGCTTCTTAAACGGATCGACGTCAAACTTGACGACTTCGCCGTTCGGGCGCGTGATGGTTTGGTTTTCCAAGTCCACCGTCAACCGAGCGTTTGCGCCCAGCTTGGCGTCATCCATTAGCTCGTCAACAATGTCCTGCGGCAACTTGATCAACAACATGCCGTTCTTGGATGAATTGTTGAAGAAAATATCCGCAAAATCGGTGCCGATCAGGCATTTGACGCCGAAATCAGAGAGCGCCCAAGGGGCATGCTCACGGCTGGAGCCGCACCCAAAATTGTCGCCGACAACCAACACTTCAGAATTACGATAGGCAGGCTGGTTCAGGATAAAGTCTTCCTTCTCCGTGCCGTCCGTGTTGTAGCGCATATCATTGAAAAGATTTTTGCCGAGGCCCTTACGCTGAATCGTTTTCAGAAACCGAGCCGGGATGACTTTATCCGTGTCGATATTCTGGGCTGGCATCGGCGCTGCAACGCCGGTGAAGGTTTCGAATTTTTCCATGGGTCTAAGACTCCCGAACCTGAATTAGCAATTACCGCGCGGAGCATAGCGCAGAATGTCGGCCATCTCATCAACACCGACTTCTTCAGCCGAGCTTGGCCATGCAAGTCGCGCTGTATCGACAGCACGCAAGGCCCCATCGCGACCGCGCACCATGGCCCGTACGGCGGAACGGCGCACTGGCTGCACCTGATCTAACTCGTCCAGATCAAATGCGGCCGCTGCCGCGCCGAAACGGTTGCTCCTCATGATAGGAACTCCCGTACGTCAGCCAAATGGCCCTTGATTGCAGCCGCAGCCGCCATGGCAGGGGAGACCAGATGAGTCCGCCCACCAGGGCCCTGACGGCCTTCGAAGTTCCGGTTAGAGGTGGACGCAGACCGCTCGCCTGGGGCCAGCTTGTCAGCATTCATCGCAAGGCACATGGAGCATCCTGGCTCCCGCCATTCGAACCCGGCTTCTCTCAAAATCACATCAAGACCTTCGGCTTCAGCCGCTTCCTTCACCAGACCGGAGCCCGGTACGACCAGAGCACGAATGCCGTCAGCAACCTTGCGGCCTTTAGCGACTTCTGCGGCAGCCCGGATGTCTTCCAGACGGCCATTGGTGCAAGAGCCAATGAAGACTGTATCCACTTTGATATCTTGGATATCCATGCCGCCTTCAAGGCCCATATATTCCAGGCTGCGGGCGACGCCATTCTGGCGGCCCTCATCCTCGAAATCTTCAGGCCGTGGCACTGTCGCCGTGATCGGCAATGCATCCTGCGGGCTCGTGCCCCAAGTTACGTAGGGGACGATTTCAGCTGCATCCAACGTTACTTCGGTATCGTAGACCGCACCTTCGTCAGACGGCAGTGTCTTCCAATAAGCGACAGCCTGTTCCCATGCACCGCCCTTTGGTGAATGCGGCCGGCCCTTCAGATATTCGAAGGTTCTCTCGTCTGGCGCGATCATGCCGGCGCGAGCGCCTGCTTCAATCGACATGTTGCAGACCGTCATCCGGCCTTCCATCGAAAGGTTCTTGATCGCGTCACCAGCGAATTCGATAACGTGGCCCGTACCGCCAGCGGTACCGATCTGACCAATAATGGCCAAGACCAAGTCCTTACCGGTGGTCCCCTTTGGCGGCACGCCGTTAACAGTCACCCGCATGTTCTTTGCTGGCTTCTGAACGATCGTTTGGGTCGCGAACACATGCTCAACTTCAGACGTGCCGATGCCGAATGCGAGCGCGCCGAACGCGCCGTGAGTGGAGGTGTGGCTATCGCCGCACACCACGGTCATGCCGGGCTGGGTAAGCCCCTGCTCTGGGCCAATAATGTGCACAATACCTTGGCGAATATCATCAACCGCATAGTAGGGAACGCCAAATTCCTTGACGTTCTTCTCAAGCGTCTCGACCTGGAGACGGCTTTCCGGATCTTCGATGCCTTTAGAGCGGTCCGTTGTCGGGATATTGTGATCCGCGACAGCGATCGTCCGGTCGGGGCGCCGTAGCTTACGACCCGTCTCACGCAGGCCAGCGAAAGCCTGTGGGCTGGTCACTTCATGCGCCAGATGCAGATCGATATAAATCAGCGCCGTACCATCTTCTTCGGTGCGGACAACGTGATCTGCCCAGATTTTATCGAACAATGTGCGTGGCGTAGCCATTCGCCCCTCCCGGTCGTCATATTGCGGCGGTGCCCAGAGGCACCGCCGGTCATTATAAATTCAGCAGCGTTTCTGTTACTGCGCCTTCGGCGGAACGCCACGGCGACGCTCAGCGATGCGCGCGGAGCGACCACGACGGCCACGCAGATAGTACAGCTTCGCCCGACGGACACGACCGTGGCGAACCACGACGATGCTTTCGACATTCGGGGAATACAGCGGGAATACACGTTCCACGCCTTCGCCAGATGCAATCTTGCGCACGGTGAACGCGGATGAGACGCCAGCGTTCTTACGGGCGATGCACACGCCTTCAAACGCCTGAATACGCTCACGCTCGCCTTCGACGACGCGGTAGTTTACCCGAACGGTATCGCCGGAGCGAAAGTCAGGGATTTCTTTAGATTCCGTGACGCGGGCGATTTCTTCTTGCCCGATAATATCAAGGATGTTCATGAGGCCGGTTCCTTTTTCTTTTCGCCTTTACATGAACGTGCCCGCCTTAGAAGGGGGACGACGCCATATTCATTTTTGATCGCTCAGTTCTGTTTTGCAGCTTGCGCTGCGTTAGCTTTACGGCTCGCGCCGCGCTGTTTTCCTGGCGTAGGTTGCCCAAAGATCAGGCCGCCGCTGCCGGGTCGCAGCTTCCGATTGTTCCCGCCGCCAAGCCGCTACGCGGCCATGATCGCCAGAAAGCAAAACATCGGGGGGCTCCATCCCCGCCCATACCCTTGGTCGGGTATAGTGCGGATATTCGAGCAACCCGTTCTCGAAACTCTCCTCGTCTAACGACTCCGCACTGCCCATTACGCCGGGCAGAAGCCGTACACATACGTCCAATATAATCAGCGCCGCCGCCTCGCCCCCAGACAGGACAAAATCACCAATGCTGATCTCCTCAACGTCGCGAGCGTCCAGCACCCGTTGATCGACGCCTTCATAGCGACCGCACAGCAGCGTCACCCCTGGCCCAGCAGCTAGCGCTTTCGCGCGCGCTTGGGTCAACGGAACGCCCCTGGGCGTTAGATAGACTAATGGGCCAGCACTCTCATGCTTCTTGGCCGACGCAGCTTCTATCGCCGCGTCAACCACATCAGCCCGCATAACCATTCCGGCCCCGCCGCCAAAAGGCGCATCGTCGACCGTGCGGTGTTTATCGCGCGCAAACCCCCGAATGTCCAGTGCTTCCAACGACCACAGCCCCGCTTCCAGTGCCTTGCCCGCAAGGGAATGGCCAAGCGGTCCTGGAAACATCTCCGGGAACAGCGTCAATGCTGTCGCCCGCCAGGGTTTCTGGTCATTTTCAGCGTCATCGCTCACGCGGGACCGCCTTCACCTTCTACCGGTTTTGGCCGTTTGCGTTTACCGCTCTTGGCCGGGCCGGTATGTTTCGCCTTCGTCTCTCGTGGCCATAGGCCTGCTGGCGGGTTGAGTACAACCTTGCCGCCTGCAATATCGACAATTGGAACCACCGCCATCGTGAAAGGGCACACCAACGGCGCACCGCCAGCATCCAACGCGATTTCAATCAGCTCACCGGCACCGAAATCATCCAAACTGGACACAACGCCAATCCGCCCTTCGGCCTCTGTCTCCGCGATGAGCCCTACCAGGTCTGCGTGGTAGAACTCATCCTCATCCACCTCTGGCAAAGCCGATCGGGGAATGTGGAGCATCAGACCTTTAAGCGCTTCTGCCGCTTCCCGACTGGTGACGCCGTCAATCTTTAAGACAGCGACCGTTGGCCGGGCTTCGACCAGTGTCACGTTGAATTGCCGCTCGCCGCTCTCATTGAACAACGGGCCGTAATCCGCGATGACGCCGGACGTTTGCGTGAACGTCTTCACCCGGACCAGGCCGCGCACCCCCTGTGCGCCGACAATAATGCCGGCAGGGGTTAGGCCTGGTCCCGATTGGCTCACGCGTTCTCTTCAGCTGCAGCGTCTTCGGCTGGTGCTTCTTCAGCCGGGGCTGCAGAGGCTTCCGCAGCAGCTTCGGCGGCAGCTTCAGCAGCGGCAGCGGCTTCGCGCATACGCTCCTGGGCTTTGGCTTTAGGCTGATCTTTCTTGGTCTGGGTCGGAATAGCTTTCCGCTCCATCAGGCCAGCATCCGCCAAGAAACGGCCAACGCGATCACTTGGCTGAGCGCCAACAGACAGCCAATGCTGCGCGCGCTCGGTTTTCAGCGTGATGCGGTTTTCGTTGTCACGGGGCAGCATCGGATTATACGTGCCGATCTGCTCGATGAAACGACCATCCCGTGGATCGCGGGAATTGGCAACGACGATGCGATAATATGGGCGCTTCTTAGCGCCGCCGCGGGTGAGCCTAATCTTTACAGCCATAGTTCGAGACTTCCTTATTTAAGCAAAACAGTGTGTTGGAAGATGACCGTTACCGGCCAAATGGATTGAAACCGCCTTTGGGCAACATGCCGCCGAGACCGCCAAGGCCCCCGCCGCCGCCAAGTCCGCCACCACCGGGCATTTCCATACCGGGTGGCAGGGCAGGCATGCCCTTCTTGCCTTTTTTGCGGCCAAGCTTGTTCATTTTTTTCATCATGCCGCGCATCTGATCGAACTGCTTCAAAAGCCGGTTCACATCCTGCACTTCAACGCCTGCACCTGCGGCAATCCGGCGTTTACGAGACGCCTTCAGGAGATCTGGCTTGGCGCGCTCATGCGGCGTCATGGAGAGGATGATGGCTTCCTGGCGCGCGATCATTTTCTCGTCAATATTCGCGTCCGCCATCTGCTTTTTGAGGTTGCCTACTTGTGGCAGCATGCTCATCAAACCACCGAGCCCGCCCATCTTCTTCATCTGGCGCAGCTGTTGCAGCAGAACCGTAAGGTCCATCTGCCCGGATTGAAGCTTCTTGGCGAGCGCTTCAGCGTCTTCCTGCTCAATCGTTTCGGCAGCACGCTCGACTAGGCTGACGACGTCACCCATGCCCAGGATACGACCGGCGATGCGGTCCGCGTGGAATGGCTCAATCGCATCTAGTTGTTCGCCGGTGCCAAGGAATTTCAGCGGCTTACCGGTAACGGAGCGCATGGAAAGTGCGGCACCGCCGCGGGCATCACCATCAACACGGGTCAACACAATGCCAGACACGCCGAGACGGTTATTAAAGGCCTCAGCAACGCCGACAGCGTCCTGGCCTGTCATTGCATCGGCCACCAGCAGCGTTTCCTGCGGGTTGATGATGCGGCGGACCTCTTCGGCCTCCTTCATCATCTGCTCGTCAATGACAGTCCGGCCAGCGGTATCAATAAAGAGAATATCGTAGCCCTGGCGCTTCGCTGTATCGAGCGCACGTCGGGCAATGGCCGGGGCCAATTCACCGAACACGACCGGCAGCGTATCGACGCTGATCTGCTGGCCGAGCGTCGCCAATTGCTTCTGTGCCGCAGGGCGATGCACGTCCACGGACGCCATCAGGATTTTTTTGCGCTCACGATCTTTCAGGCGCAGCGCGAGCTTGCCTGTCGTTGTGGTCTTACCGGAACCTTGCAGGCCGCACATCATAATGACGGCAGGCGGGTTCTGACCAAGCGAGAGTTCAGCGGAAAGGCTGGCCGCTTCAACAGTCTCAGCTGGGCCGCCGCCGAGCATGGCAACCAGCTCGTCATGGACGATCTTGATGACCTGTTGGCCGGGGGAGATGCTGCGCAGCACATCCTGGCCAATGGCTTTGGCAGTGGCGGCATCAATGAATTTCTTGACGACCGGTAGCGCCACATCCGCTTCCAGCAACGCCAAGCGGACTTCGCGCATGGCTGTGCGGACATCGGCTTCTGATAGCGCACCCTTGCCAGTGAGCTTCTTAAAGGCTCCGGAGAGCTTGTCACTCAAGCTTTCAAACATCGCTGACCCTCCGTCCTCTCTAAGCCCAAAACCATAACGCAAAACGCGTCAGTGCGCGAACCCTCGCGGACTGACGGGCGACGCGATGTGCGCCGTTGGCGATGCAGTGCTGCCAATTGATAGCGGGGATATGCACCAATTCCACCCGGAACGCAAGCACATCCAGCAACAGCAGAGGACTGGATTTTCGCAGCATTTGGTGGTCCGCTTTATCTCCCGATCCTATCAAACTTGAGCGAGCAGGACCATGAGTGAACAGCTTCCCTGGCAATGGCCGGAATCCACGTGGCGCCCCATCGTTGAGAAAGTTCGTGCTGGGCGCAGCCTGAAACCCGCAAAATGGCCCGGTGGTGCCACGTGCGCAGTCGCCCTCTCGTTCGATAGTGATCATGAGACCACGACGCTGCGATGGGGCGATAATTCGCCCGGCACCCTTTCAGCCAACCAATATGGTGCCCGCGTCGCCATCCCCCGCATCCTGGCGCTCCTGGCGAAGCATGACATCAAGGCCAGCTTTTTTGTGCCAGCCGTCACCGCCATGATCCACCCAGATGAGCAACGCCGGATCATCGCCGAAGGCCATGAAATCGGCATTCACTCATGGATCCATGAAATGAATGCATCCCTGCCGCCGGAGGATGAGCGCGACATTCAAATGCGCGCAGCGGATAAGCTGGAGGAAATCTGCGGTGTACGCCCTGTCGGCATCCGCACACCAAGCTGGGACTTCAGCCCCGTCACCCTCGCCATCACCCGAGAGATGGGCTTGCTCTACGACTCATCTTTAATGGCCGATGACGACCCTTACGAACTGCTGGAAGAAGGTGCGCCGACAGGCATTGTCGAGCTACCGGTCGAATGGATTCGGGATGACATGCCCTATTTCGGCTTCGACTTCCGCCGCCAGTCGCGCCCGCATACGCCGCCAAGTTCAGTGCTAGAAATTTTCAAGGCTGAATTTGATGGTGCCCATGCCGATGGCGGCGTGTTCCAGCTAACCATGCACCCACACATTATCGGCCACCGCTCCCGCATGGCGATGTTAGCCCAATTGATTGACCACATGAACGCCACAGGCAATATCTGGTACGCAACCCACGCTGATATCGCGCGCTGGTGTATGAAGGAAGCAGGCGATTGCTAACGGGCGTCTGCCCAAGCCAGGGTTTCCTGATACCGATCCAGAAGCTCTGGGACATTGACGACACTGCGGATAGCGCTCAAAGCTTCAATTGCTGTTTTGCCTTGGTCGCTTAAGGTCTTGTCATAGCGCACGATACGGGTCAGGTCGCCAAGCGCAACCGCTGCAGCCAGGGCGAGGGGCAAGCCGCGATCGTCTCCGGCACGTATAATAGCCTCAGCCTCGATAAGCGCTTCACGATATACGCCGCGCCGAAAGGCATCCATGCTGACCGGTATTCGGAACCAACCGGGTGGCGCTGGACTGCGCCGTATCCCGCGTTTAATGGCTTCAATTCCAACGTCCCAATCACCTTGCAGTACAGAACTCCACCCCAAAAGCACTTCCAAATCTGGCTTGCTTGGGCTGAGCTGAATGGCGCGCAAATAATGCCGCCGCGCGCCTTCAAATTGCCCCGCAGCCATGAGCACCGAAGCAAGATACTCATGCCCAATTGCATTGCCCGGCTCCAACTGCGTACCGCGCTCAATCGCGCTGAGGGCCGCACTAAAATCTGCGGAATCTGACGGCTGTCCTGCCCTGCTCCAATCCAGAAAAAGCATGAAGCCATAGGCAGACCAGATCGCGCCAGATTGTGTCTGCGCCTCCGTAAGGCGTGAAAGGCAGGCCCGTGCGATGGAACCTTCCTTGGGGTCTTTAGCTGTATCAAAGGCGTACCAGCGCAGCAGGCATTCATAAGCTGAATCTGATTGGGTCAGCACATGGGAGTGCTGTCCCTTCATATCCCGGAGCGCGGACGCAACCATCACACCGTTCGGACCGGCCAAATTGCCGATTAGAGATCGCACTTCCGCCAGATAGCCTGGGTCAAGCTTGCCACCGGCGTCCGATATGACCCGCCGCTCACTCCAAACCACCTCCGACGTACTCACACGGATCATTGTTAGATGGAGGATCAGTACAGCGCCCGGCTTTGCAATAAATCCGACAACACGAAATTCCACAGCTGGCCGATTGCTATGACTGCGCGAGTCTGCTCTGTCATCCAGCTGCAGCACGCGCAATGTCTGAAATTGGGCCAGTTCTCCGACCAGGAGTTTCCGAACCGTAACGGCTGCCGCTTGCACTTCACCATCCGCGACCAGCGCTTCGACTTTACCGACCTCCAGCAGTGGCGGCTGGTCTTGTGACGGCACCCCAGCTTTACGGGAATCAAAGGCCATCCAGGCAACAAACCCAAATGCGAAGAGCAAGACGGCACTAGCAATGAGGATACGTCTGACGGACCACTCTGCCGGGCGTTTAGGGCCTTCTGTGTGGACGTTCGCTGGCTTCAGGACGGGCCGATACTGACCGCGCGGCAAATCAATCCTAAAGGGATCATCCACGCCGGGGCCTGCATAGTAACGCGCCAGAGCGCTTCGCAGGCGGTTGATCTCTACGCGTACAATGCTATCTGAATTCGGATCGAAGTCATCTGGACGGCCAAACGCGTCAACGCCGATTGTATAGGCTTTCAAACGGTCGCCGCGCCCATTGATTTCCTGCTGGACCAGATAACTTAGCAATCCGCGCAACCGGGACTTCGCGCCAAGTACGTCGCTAACCAAAACGCAGTCGAGCGCGAGGGCCATATCTGCGGCGGATGGCCGATTCGGTGTTGCCGATTGGTCCATTTGGCAGCTCTGCGATTGTTGGCGTGTGCTATCGCCATCCTGCAACAGGCTGAAAGTAAAAGAATTTAACCTGTTACATTTGTCTCTGTACTGTTGCAGCGACTTTGGGTGGTCCAAGTCTAGCACAACAATGCACCCAGAACGAGAGTTGGCGCCATGATGACGACGCTCCCGCCTATTATGGCGACCATATACCATTCGCATTACATCAAGACTGACGTCGCCACAGTGCAACAGGCCACGAGCAGGTTGATCCATGCCTGCCTGCCGCTAGAGCGTCTGTAATGACCTACACATCTGATCTTCATGTTCTGATTGTCGCTGCTGACCCTGTAGAGCGGGTCACAATCGCTGATCTGGTCAGCAGCCAAAACTGGTCCACCATTATGGTTAATGATGGTGACGCCGCTATAACCCATGCCAGAATTGAGCCCTACCACGCTATCGTCATTCGCAGCAATTCGACCGATTGCGAAATGATCAATTGCGTCGCGGAGGCCCGGGAGAAAGCAGCGCCGACTTCGCCCAATAACGCCACGCCGGTGTTATTGCTGGTAAACCGGATCAATGCCCAGGATAATGAAGCGTCAGCTGATCTGGGCAGGATTGAACTCGCTGAATATCCGATCTCAGCCGAAGGCCTGCGATTTGTTCTGCGGAGCCTGACGGCGCGGGCACCATCGCAAAGGCAATCCCCATTACAATCCGCCTGACCCGTTAGGCCTTCACAACGCGGTTGCCGACGTGGATTATAGCGCTGCCGATGATCAGTATAAATATCGATCCCGCGCTTTGGAGCCTGTGCAATGACCTATTCCGTAGAAGCTTTCGTCAATGACCTTCGCCGCCTGACTGCAGAAGGCGGCGGCCCCAAGGATATCCTCCCAGAAGTGGCACCGCTTGCCGCGAAGCTGGCGGAGACGCCAGGTTGGATTAAACCTGATTTCTATGACGTCGATCCTGAACAAGGCATTGGCATCACTGTGCTGCACGAAGAAGCGGACCACACGCTGCTGGTCGAAACCATTGTATGGGCACCCGGCAAAGGCGTGCTGCCGCATGATCACCAGACATGGGGTTGCGTTGTTGGCCTTGATGGCGTTGAGCGCAATACGATCTGGAAGCGGAATGATGATGGCGGCGCGCCCGGCCACGCAGACCTGACCGTTCATCACGAAGCCGATGTCGGTGCCGGGCAAACAATTGTGTTCATGCCCGATGATATTCACAGCGTGCAGAACCACGGCGATACGCCCACACTCTCCCTCCACATTTATGGCAAGAGCCTGGCCCATGTGAGCCGATCTGAGTTTGATCCAGATGCGCGCGTTGTCCGCCCCTGCCCGATCCGCAAGAAGCGCCCGGCAGCCTGAACGTATTCAAGCCTTCGACAGCCCCGTTCTACCCTGCTATAGGGAGCACTGGTGGACGCGTTTCGGGGGCCGTCCTTGGTATTTGTGGACAGCTATTCTATGCGCCTTCGCCTGATTACGACCCGCACTGCGGCCTTGCTGACGCTTGCTCTCATGGCCGCGCCGGCACTGGCGCAACAATCCGGTAGCCTCAGCCAGGCACGGACGGTGGAGCCGACTTGGCATGCAACGCCAACACACATAGCCAAAGCGCCGCCGCTCACCTATCGATCGCCGGCCTCAACTCCCACGGCACAGATTGCCCAAGCTCCCGTCCGCTTTAATACAGCGCCAATGGAAAAGCCTTGGCATGCGGATATTTGGTACGGCGCACTGAACCCCGGCGACTTCACTGAGTCCATTATCGACCCGGCCAGTACGACAATTGAAGATGAGCAGATCGTTGGCTTCACCGTCGGGCGGAAGCTGTTCGATCTGGGCTATGGCTTCAGTTTTGGTCTGGGTGTGCTCGGTGCCCACCGGATTGACGAAGGCGGGTTTGAGCTTGGTATGCCAATGACCGTGACATTCGACGGTTTCCCCTGGCGGGAAAGGCTGCCAACGAAGCTCGCAATTTCTGTCGGCCCATCTTTTATCTCAGAGATCACACCGACCGAAAAACGCAAAGACGATGACAATCAAGGCTCTAAGTTCCTGAACATGTTCTCGCCCGAAATTGAGTTTGGCGTACCGGATACCGACTGGTCCGGCTTCTTTCGCCTACACCATCGCAGCGGCATTTTTGGTTTGATAGATGGCGTTTCAGGCGGCTCCACCTACTTCACCTTCGGTGTGCGCCATCGCTTCGGTCTCGGCGACGAGCTGCCCTGGAAGTAACAAGCCTAACCGCTAGGGCAATTCCCCACCAATCTGAATCAGATTAGTTGGGATAAATTGCCCGCAATCAATGAGATAGAGCGCCGGACTGCGTGGCCAAGCGACGCACGGCGCTCTAGCTTTTCTGCTGCGACCACACGGCGATTTCGTTGCCGCCGGGTTCTTTGAATTGGAACCGGCGGCCACCGGGAAATTCGAAAATCTCTTGTGTGATTTCGGCGCCCGCATCTTTCACGACCCCAAGCATTGCCTCAAGATCATCGGCTTCCAGCACAACCAGGGGCGCTCTGAGGTCTGCCCGCTCAATCCCGGCACCGATGCCAGCGCCTTGGACGTCCCGGTACTGGTCACCATAGTTGATAAACTCCCACCCGAACGCTTTTGCGAAGAAGGCCTGGGTTTTCTTTAGCTCAGGAGAGGCGAACTCAACGTAGTTGATGCCGATTTTCTGTTGCTCAGTCATAGGGATTTCTCCTGATATCGGGAATGAACAGCTGCGCCTTCAAAGCACGGGCAATTCACGCGCTGCTCGCTCTGACAGCAATTGCGGCGCGCCGTCTGTGATCACGATGTTTTCTTCGTGGACCATGATTTTGCCAGGGCTGATGGTCAAGCTTGGCTCCAACGTGATGACCATACCGGGTGCCAGGATCGTTTCGTCGAAGTCGATCAGCGACGGTGGCTCCGTGAGCTGCATGCCAAGGCCGTGCCCGTAGCGCCCAACATCGCTGGCACCTTGGCCAATGATCGCGGCCATGGCCTGAAACACATCTGCCACCGGCACACCTGGCCGGGCGGCTTGTAGGCCCGCTTCGGTTGCACTCCACAAGGTATCGTAGGCTGTTCGGGCGGCATCGCTGGCTTGGCCAATGGCGAAATTCCGGTCGAAATCCGCGAAATAGCCTTTGAGGCTGGCACCTGTGTCCAGCATCAGCACGTCGCCAGATCGCAATGGTGTGTCATCTGGCGGAGAGATCACGTCGCCATACCCACCCTGACCAGCGCCGCCAACGAGGTAGGGTACATCCTCCGCCCCAGCTTTGAGCAGGGCGATCTTGAAAGCGCGGAAGGTTTCGTTGAGCGGTTGGCCTTCGTGGAACAAGCTCGGCGCCTGGGCAAACGCCGCTGACGTGATCTGGCAAATGTCCGCGATCAGGGCGATCTCTGCTGCGGATTTCACCAAGCGGAGGTTCCGTAATAACGGGCTCGCATCCAAGAACATCGCCCCTGCGAGCCTGGCCCGAAGCGCCTCAAAATTGGCTAACGGCATACGGAGGCTGCTTTCGCGGCCCATGGGCATGCCGATCACGCGGGCGGCCCTAAGCGCATCGCTCAACAAAGAGAGGCCATCGTCTGTTGCGTGGGGGGCAGCCCAGGTGCGGATATCCTCTACCCAGGTCTCACGCATCAACGCAGCACCGATTTCGGGAATGATGGCGATTGGCTTGGCACCCATCGGCAACACCACAAACCAGGGGCGCGTTGGGCTTTGCCAGAACGCCGTGCGGAAGCCGGTGAAGTAGCGGACCTCCGCTTCGGTCGTCAGCAGCAGCGCGTCGATACCTGCTGCGTGCATGGCCTTATGGGCATTTGTAACCCTTGCTTCAAACTCTGCTGGCGGGAAGTCCGTCGTCACACGCGGCCTGCGGATACGCCGCCATCTACCATGTAGACGCCGCCTGTGGAGAAACTTGCGTCATCGCTGGCTAGGAACAGCATCATCCGCGCGACTTCTTCTGGCTTGCCGTAGCGTTTCAACGGCGTGCCTTGGGCGAGTGGGAAATTCTGGCGGTCAGCATCTGTGACCCCGTTCATATCTTCCATCTTATCCATCATTGGCGTGGCGATGGGAGATGGGTTGACCGTGTTCACGCGAATATTGTGCGCTGCGCCTTCCAGTGCCGCCGTCCGCATCAAACCAATGACGGCATGCTTGGATGCTGTATAGGCCGCCAATCCCGGCAATGCGCGAATGCCAGCCGTGGAAGACGTAATCACGATGCTGCCGCCAGATGTTTCCATGGCCGGCATCATATGCTTCAGGCCAAGGAAAACACCGCGCACATTCACGGCCAGCACTTTATCAAAGAGATCCAGATCATACTCGACCGTCGGCAAGATCTTGCCGACGATGCCCGCGTTCAGCAGCGCCGCATCCAAGCTACCGAAGCGGTCGAGCGTCGCCGCAACGATATCGCGGTTAGCGTCATCCTGGGACACATCAGCCGCCATATATGCTGCACCAAGCTCGTTTGCGAGTGCAGCAAGGGGTGCCTCATCAACGTCCACCAACATTAAGTTGGCACCTTCTGCATGGAACAGCCGCGCTGCGGTCGCCCCGATACCAGCAGGAGCGCTGGCACCTGTGATAATCACTGATTTGCCCGAAAGTTTACCCATGATGGTTCCCCCTATTGCCAATCGCCCTATTGCCAATCGCCGTGCGTCGCCTTCGGCAGACCCAGATGATCGCGGAGCGTAGAGCCGGTGTATTCTTTGCGATACAAGCCCCGCCGCTGTAGCTCTGGCACCACATGCTCGACAAAGTCCTCGAACGATCCTGGCAGCACCGATGGTCCGATAACGAAGCCGTCGCAGGCTGGTGACGTGAACCATTCTTCCATGATGTCGGCAATTTCCTTCGGGCCACCAACCCACGCGTGATTCAAGCGGCCGCGCTGCGTCAGGTTCATAAAGTCCCGCGGTGTCGGGTTCGCGACCCCCTGTTGCACAACCCGGTCCCGAAGCGCCTGAATGCCAGACAGGCCTTCCATATCCGCGTCCGTGAACGGCTCATCCATGCCCTTCTGGCCGAAGTCATAGTTCAATCCCTCAGACAGCAGAGAGAGCTGATCGGTTTCGTTCGGCAATGTGTCGTAGAAGGCGCGCTTGTCTTCAGCTTCCATCTTGGTCGCAGCGGCGACGGGGAACCCTAGCGCCGCGATCTTGAAGTTATCTGGATTGCGGCCATTGGCGGCGCAGGCGGCTTTCAGGCCGTCATAATTGCGCTTAGCGATATCGAATGTTGGGAAGGCCGTGAACAGCAATTCACCCCAACGCGCCGCAAATTTTTGCCCGCGTCCGCTCGCCCCCGCTTGAATAACCACTGGGCGGCCCTGCACGGATCGCGGGACGGTGAACGGCCCCCGCGCCTTATAGAACGCGCCCTCATGATCAAGCCTGCGAACGCTACCCGGCTTTGCGAAAACGCTGTTCGCTTTATCCAGGATAATCGCGTCGTCATCCCAGCTGTCCCACAGGCCAAGTGCCGCTTCCATAAAATCATCGGCACGATCATACCGGTCGTCATGGGCGATGACTTTGTCGCGCCCCATATTGCGAGCCTCATTGTCATTCACAGACGTTACGACATTCCAGGCGGCCCGGCCCTTGGTCATCAGATCCAACGTCTGGAACAAGCGGGCTACGTAGAAGGGCTCATGATATGTGGTGGAGAACGTGGCACCGAGACCGAGCCGTTCCGTCGCCATGGCCATTGCCATCAGCACGGCAACGGGGTCCATTTTTACGGCACGGATGCCGTGTTCGATCGTGTGGGCATGGTCCCCGGTATACATATCCGGCATGGCGAGGCGATCATCAAAGAAGCCGATATCAAATTTACCATGCTCCAGCACACGTCCAATGTGCTGATAATATTCGGGCGAAGTGAAATCAGCCCGCGCCTCCGGATGGCGCCACGCGGCAGGGATCGTCGTACAGTTCTGCGCTTGCAGGAACGCGACCAAATGGATTTGACGCATAGCTTAGCCCTCAGCGAAATTATAGTGATTTCACTAAGTGTCGGCTGCACTGCAGGGCCGGTCAACTGCCGATTATGGTCCTCTGCCGCTATTGGAACCTGCGGTCAGACTTGCCGCGGTTATCCCGAACGTCTTCAAAACAGAGCTTGACCTGGCGAAGATCGGGGCGATACCGCGCATCACAACGGGTGACCACACGTTTTGCAACGAAGCGCGGGAATTCGCCCCGATCAGCCCAGGCATCAATCCATGCGCCCGCCCGCTGTTGATCAGAAAGACAACTGTCGGCCTTTTCAGCAGCACCAGCGACACAGAACATCCGCGCTTGGTCAATATTGAATACGCTAGCAGATGCAGCCAGCGGCACCAGGGAGACTGCAGCGGCAAGCAGGATGGGCTTCATAACCATGGGACTTCCTCCTACAGCAAGACATAGGTGCGGCCCCACCGCCCGCCAATACGAAAACGGCCCGGAACGTGAGCTCCGGGCCGTAATCTCAATCACATGTCCGCGATGTCTATTCGCGATTGCCGAAGAACGACAACAGGAACATGAAGATGTTGACGAAGTTGATGTAGAGCCCAACCGCGCCCATCACCGCAAGCTTGCCTGCAAGCTCGTAGCCATGGTTGACGTGGTATTCTTCCTTAATGCGCTGTGTATCCCAAGCCGTTAGGCCTGTGAAGATCAATACACCAAGAGCTGAGATCGCGTAATGCATCACCGGGCTCTGCATGAAGATGTTCACGATCATCGCGATGAACAAGCCGATCATGCCCATGAAGAGGAACGAGCCCATTTTCGCCAGGTCACGCTTGGTCGTGTAACCATAGAGGCTGGTTGCAGCGAACATGCTTGCCGTGATGAAGAAGACCTTCGCAATCGATCCGCTGGTATAAACCAGGAATACGGATGAGAGCGAAAGCCCCATCACAGCAGCAAATGCCCAGAACACGATCTGTAGCGTGCCGAAGCTCATTTTATTGATGCCGAAATTCATCGCCAGGATGAACGCGAATGGCGCGAAGGCCAGCACCCAGCGCAGCGGCGTGCCATAGATCATCTGAGCCAATTCAGGTGACGTGGTGATATATGACGCGAAGCCGTATGCGACGACGCCTGTCAGCACCAACCCAGCGCACATGTAATTATACACGCGCAGCATGTGTGAGCGGAGGCCGACGTCGTATTCTGTATCAACGGCACCTGCGCCGCTTCGGATGTAGCCACGATCTTGGAGAGCCATTCCCTGTTCCCCTTGGAATTGATTGAGTTTTGCGAAATTTTGGCTAGCCCATGCGCACCCTAAAGCACGCTGACGCCGCCATTGTCCGCGCTCGTCCCTAAAATATCGGCGTTCCGTCGCCTGAATTCAAGAGGTTACAAGCGTCAGACACACAAATTTATAGACGCACGACATGAACAGACACTTGCGGACGCTTACCGGTTTCGCGCCGAAGCACCCGACGGAGTGCCGTACGCGCAGCTTCATGCACGGGATCGTCCTTCTTACGGTCACCCGGCTTCATCGCAGTAATGGCGTCGTCGATGCTTTCTTCAATCACATCAAGCACATCATCATCGTCAGCAGCGTCGAGGCCAGAGAGTGTAACCATGCTATCGGCGGCAAGGCGGCCACGGTCATCCAGCACGACGGTGATATGCGCCATGCCTTCAATTTTCATACGCCGTCGCTCGCGCAACGCATCGCCATTCAGTGCAACAGGTGTTTTGCCATCAAGACCAACCCGGCCGACCTTAACATCCCCAACTTTCTTGAAGTCGCCACCTGCGAGGCGGACCACATGGCCATTGAACGCGACCATGCTTTCAGGGATACCGCAATCCTTCGCAAAAGCAGCATGGGCGATGAGATGCCGGCCCTCACCGTGAGCCGGCAACACCCGTTCAGGCTGCAGCAATTCATAGAGACGCTTGATCTCATCCTGTGCAGGGTGCCCGGACACATGGATATCTTCCATGCTGGCCGTAATCACCTCAATCCCAGATTCAATCAGCCGGTTCTGCAAGCGGCCAATGGCTTTTTCGTTGCCCGGGATATCCCGGCTGGAGAAGCAGACAGTATCGCCCCGCTCTAATGTCAGATGCCTATGTTGACCATCTGCGATCCGGTGTAGAGCCGCGCGCGGCTCCCCCTGGCTGCCAGTGCAAATGGCAACCATTTTGCCGCGTGGTAGATAGCCGATATCGTTTTCCTGCAGGAAGTCAGGCAAGCCATCCAAATAGCCTAGCCCGCCCGCAACGCCATGCATCCGCCAAAGCGAGCGACCCACAAGACCGATGTCGCGCCCTGCCGCCTGTGCTGCTTTCGCGACCGTATAGAGCCGGGCAACGTTGGAGGAGAAGCAGGCGAATATCACGCGGTTCTTGCGGGACTTGATCAGCTCTTCAATCGGCTGCGTCAGGCTGCTTTCACTGCCCGTCCAGCCTTCGCGAAGGACATTCGTTGAATCGCACACAAGCGCTGCAACGCCCTCTTCCCCAAGCTTGGCCAGTGCTTCAGCATCTGGCTTGGGGCCAATAACCGGGCCGTCATCCATCTTCCAGTCACCGGAATGGACGACCATGCCAGCTTTGGTGCGGATCGCGACAAGGTTGGATTCCGGGATTGAGTGCGGCATTGGCACCATTTGGATATTGAACGGGGCAATTTTCTTGGTGCCCGGTGATTTGACCTCAATGATCTTTACCTTGCGCTTAGCACCCGCACCGCCATCATCTTCCAGCTTCTTGCGCAAGAAGGCCGCAGCGAAGGGCGAAGCATAGACCGGGCATTTGAAGCGGCCTGCGAGATAAGGCACAGCTCCTATATGGTCTTCGTGGGCATGGGTGATCAGAATGCCGACTAGGTCATCGCCCAGCGCTTCGATGGCACTGATATCTGGCACGATCACATCAACGCCCGGCGTGTCTTCGTCACCGAAAGTCACGCCCATATCAACCGCCAGCCATTTGCCGGCATGGCCATAGAGCGCGAGATTCATCCCGATTTCGCCCAGCCCACCCAAGGCGGCGAACAGCACCTCATCCTTGGCAGGGACAGGAAGATCGGCAGTTGGCTGGTTGGGATCGGTCACTTGGCGTTCCGTCTGTATAATTCAAGGAGGCCGCGCAATGTGAGATCGCGGTCAATGGCGTAGATAACATCAGTGGCGCTATGAAAAAGTGGTGCAAGACCACCAGTCGCAATCGCGCGAAGGTCAGGCTCGCCGCGTTCCTCACGGATGCGCGCCACCAGGCCTTCGATTAAGGAGAGATATCCGTAAAAAATTCCAGACTGCATGGCTTCCACCGTACCGCCGCCAACAACATGGGCCGGTTGACGGACGGCGACAAGGGGCAGCTTCGCCGCGGCCATGTGCAGTGCTTCCATAGAAAGGTTAGCGCCAGGCGCGATAATGCCACCCACATAATTCCCATCGCCGTCGATAACGTCGAACGTCGTGGCTGTGCCAAAGTCGATCAGAATCAGCGGACCGCCATATTCAGATTTCGCGGCGACGGCATTCACAAGCCTATCCGCGCCGACTTCATTCGGATTATCAAGCAGGACAGTGATGCCAAGATCAACGCTTGGCTCCCCGACCACCAGGGCCTCGACGTCAAAATAGCGGGTGCATAAGCGCGTCAAATTGAAGAGTGAGGCAGGAACAACGGTCGAAATGATCGCAGAATCAATATCGCCGCGCTCAACACCCTCGACAGCCATAACCTGGGACAGCCAGACAAAATGCTCATCAGCAGTGCGGCGCGTATCTGTCGCGGCGCGCCAAAGGCCTCTGCGCTCCTCGCCGTCATAGACAGCAAAGACAGTGTTCGTATTGCCAGCGTCAATTGCGAGCAGCATGGGTCAGGACCCTTTCGCCAAGGGGAAGACATCACCCGCTGAAATGCGTCGTTCAACGCCATCAGCGAGTTGGAGAACAAGCGCCCCATCTGCCGCTAAATCAAGGGCCACGCCCTCAACCGTTTCATTCGGCAGACGGGCAACAACTGGCTTGCCAAGATCACGGGCGCGCTCACGCCATGCATGGCGAATAGGCTCGAAGCCCTGGCCAAGCCATTGGCTGATCCAATGATCCAGATGCGCCAAGAGCCGTGCTGCTGCATCATCCGGCTGTAAGCGTGGACCGCCTGCAGTCTCCAGATCAATCGCATGCGGGGCGACGTCGTGCTGTTGTGGTGCCAGATTAACGCCCATGCCGAGCACCAACCAGTCTACAAGCCCATCGGTGCCAGACGCGGCCTCTGCCAAAATGCCGGAAAGCTTGCGATCCCCAATCAGGACATCGTTCGGCCACTTGATCGTGAGCGGTGCAGTGGCTGGCAGTACATCTTTTGCAAGGTCATGCACCGCGAGGGCTGCGACAAACCCAGCGGCAGCCGCGGCGGCAGGCTTCAATTGCGGGCGCAGTAGAATAGAGAGCGCCAGATCATTTCCGCCGGTTGACCAGGCGCGTCCGCTTCGCCCCCGGCCTGCCGTTTGTTCGCGGGCCGTGATGGCATATCCGGCAGGTTCACCCGCACGGGCGCGTTTTGCGGCTTCCGCGTTCGTGCTATCAACGCTGTCCCGCGTATCCAGGCGCCAGCTATTTGGGAGGAATTGGTCGCCGGCTATGGTCTGGAGGCTCAATTCTGGAACAGTTGCTGAGCCGCGGCCGTCGCTTCAGAAACAATGGGCCCTGGCAGCACGATAAACAGCAGAATCACAATCGTTGCCACGCCCAGCACCATGCCGAGATCACGGGGCATTGGGCCGTCAAGCGGATCACTGGCTTCGTCGAAATACATAACCTTAATCAGGCGGATATAATAGAAGCAGCTAACCACACTGGCAAGAACACCAACGACGGCCAGAATGTACAGGTGCGCCTCAACGGCGGCTTGCAGCACATAGAGCTTGCCGAAGAACCCAGCGAGCGGCGGAATACCCGCCATCGAGAACAAGATTGCAGCCAGTGCCAATGCCATGGCTGGATGGGTGCGGGACGCGCCAGCAAGGTCATCAATGTTCTCAACAGCGTCACCGTCCCGACGCATCGCGAGCACACACGCGAAGGCCGCAAGGTTCATGAACAGGTAGATGGCCGTATAGATCAACAACCCGCGCACGCCAATTTCAGACGCCGCAGCCAGCCCGATCAGCGCGAAGCCGACATGGCCGATGGAGCTGTAGGCCAGCAGCCGTTTGATATTCCGCTGGGCTAGCGCACCAAATGCACCAACCACGACAGATATGCCCGCCAACATGGCCACAACCTGGCTCCAGGATTCAGCGGCACCTAACAGTGGATCGGCCATAACACGGGCAAAGAGCGCCAGCGCCGCCGCTTTCGGCGCGGCAGCAAAGAAGGCGGTGATAGGCGTATCAGCGCCTTCGTAGACATCAGGTGTCCACATGTGGAACGGTGCCGCGGATACTTTGAAAGCGAGGCCGGCGATCAAGAATACGAGCCCGACGATGAGACCGATGTTAGTATCCGGTGCGGCAAGAACTTGCTCGGCAATCATGTCGAAGCCGGTGTAACCGGTATAGCCATAGATCAACGAGCAGCCATACAGCAGCATGCCGGACGACAATGCGCCCAACACGAAATACTTGAGGCCAGCTTCCGTCGCGCGCAAGGAATCTCTGCGGATAGCGGCAAGCACATAGAGCGAGAGGCTTTGGAGCTCCAAGCCCATATAGAGTGAGATCAGGTCATTGGCGGATACCATGAGCATCATGCCAAGCGCTGCAAATAGCATCAGAACCGGTTGCTCAAATCGTACAGCACCTGAGCCATCGCCAGGGGTCGCGCGCGCAGCGGCCATCACGGCGGTAGCAGCTGCACCAACCACAATTAGCGCCTTAGCGAAGGTGGCCAGTTTGTCGGAGATGAACAGGCCACCGAAGGCAGGGCCAGCGGGCATCATCAAGCCGATGAGAAACACCGCGACAAGCGTCGCCGCGACCGCATAAGCCAGAGGTTTCGCCGAGCGATCCCCCATAAACACGCCGATCATGAGAAATATCAGACCAGCACATGCTAGCAGGATTTCCGGGAGGAGAGGCATAGCCGCCATAATTCTAGCGTCCTCCAATCAACGCAGGGAAGCGAGCAGGGAACGAGCCTGATCGCCAATGTCTTGCAGGCTGGATGCTGTGGAGACTGGCGCTCTTGAGAGCACCTCCGCCACAGCAGGCTGAATGCCATCCAGGAACGAGGCCGGGTATATGCCCATCCAAAGCACCAGGATCACCAGAGGCGTGAAAATAGCCGCTTCCCGCCACGTCAGGTCGCTGATGGATTTGAGATCATCATGCTCCAGCTTGCCGAAGATAACGCGGCGATAGAGCATCAGCATGTAAGCGGCGCCCAGGATCAAGCCGGTAGCCGCCAGCGCTGCAACCCAGGTATTCGCCAGGAAGGCACCAGCCAAGACCAGGAATTCACCGATAAAGCCAGATGTGCCGGGCAGACCAACGGAAGCCATGGTGAAGATCATCATAACGGCTGCATATTTCGGCATCCGGTGCACCAACCCGCCATAGCGGGAGATTTCACGGGTGTGCATCCGGTCGTAGACGACGCCAACGCAGAGGAAGAGCGCTGCGGACACAATGCCGTGGCTCAACATCTGGAAGACTGCGCCTTCAACACCCTGAGCGTTGCCGGTAAAGATGCCCAGCGTCACGTACCCCATATGGGCGACAGATGAATACGCAATCAGCTTCTTCATATCCTCCTGGGCAAGCGCCACGAGAGATGTGTAGACGATAGCGACAATGCTGAGCGCGTAGACCATATCTGAGAAATAGGCGGATGCATCTGGGAACATCGGCAGTGAGAAGCGGAGGAAGCCGTATCCGCCCATCTTCAAGAGCACGCCAGCCAGAATAACGGACCCTGCCGTTGGCGCTTCAACGTGCGCATCCGGTAGCCATGTATGGACAGGCCACATCGGCATTTTGACTGAGAATGAGGCAAAGAACGCCAGCCAGAGCCAAATTTGCAGCTCTGGGTCAAAGTCGAACAGCATCGCTTCTTCGATGGAAGAGCCACCAACTTGCACGATCATCGCGATAATCGCGACCAGCATCAGCACCGAGCCGAGCAGTGTGTAGAGGAAGAACTTGAACGATGCATAGATGCGCCTGGCACCGCCCCATACGCCGATGATCAAGAACATCGGGATCAGCACGCCTTCGAAGAAGACGTAGAAGGCGATCATATCCAGCGCGCAGAACATACCGACCATAAAGGTCTCTAGCGCCAGGAACGCCGCCATATATTCGCTCACGCGCTTATCGACAGACGTCCAAGAGGCCAGAATGCAAATCGGCGTCAGGAAGGTTGATAGCAGGATGAAGTAGATCGAAATCCCATCAACGCCCAAGCGGAAGGCGATGTTGAATTCCGGGAACCACTCATAGGTTTCCTTCATCTGGAAACCTGGGTTCGTCGGGTCAAACTGCGCCCACACCAGAAGCGAGACCAGGAACACAAAACTGGAGGCCCACAGGGCAACCCAGCGAGCGTTCGATGCTTTCTCGTCCCCACGGGCGAAGAGCATGATCATCAGCGCGCCGACAAGCGGGCCGAAGGTGATGAGCGTTAGAAGGGGCGCGCCGGACACTGGGCTCAAGCTCCCTGTTGGAAGATGCGCCAGGCAACCAGGGCAACAACCCCGATCAACATAGCGAATGCATAATGATAGACATAGCCTGATTGCAGCTTGCTGGCTTTATCTGCCGCACGCTTAGCCAGGGACGAAATCCCATCTGGCCCAAAGCGGTCAATGATGCCGATATCGCCACGCTGCCAAAGCACCCGCGCTACGCGTTTAGCGGGCCGCACAAACAGCCAATCATAGGCCTCATCAAAGTACCACTTGTTGAAGAAGAACTTGTGCAGGCCTTCGAATGCCTCCGCCGTTTTCTTCGGCAGGCTTGTATCCTTGATGTAGAACTTCCAAGCCAGGAAGATGCCAAGCGCCGTAACGACAACCGGCAGGGCCTTTACCCAGAACGGCACATGATGCGCCTTATCTATGATGTTATGGCCTTCACTATCCGCCAGGATGAAGATTGAGTCGCCCCAGAATTCCTGGAAATGATGGCCAACGAACGGTCCATAAAGCGCAATGCCGGAAACCACGGCACCAAACGCCAATACATAGAGCGGCCAAAGCATGACAGGAGGCGATTCATGCACATGCGCCATGACTTTCTCATCGGCGCGCGGTTGGCCGTGGAATGTCATGAACAGCAGGCGCCATGAATAGAAGGCGGTCATACAAGCGGCCGCGATCCCGAAGATGAACGCGAGCATTCCAGGCACAGATCCAGCGGCATATGCGACCTCCAAGATCATATCCTTGGAGTAGAAACCCGCGAAACCGACCACGGCAGGGATACCAACGCCCGCGAGCGCCAAACTGCCAATCCACATCAAAATATAGGTCTGTTTGATGTGGCCGCGAATGCCGCCCATGTTCCGCATGTCCTGCTCATCAGACATGGCGTGGATCACAGAACCAGCGCCAAGGAACAGGAGTGCTTTGAAGAACGCGTGTGTTGTTAGATGGAACATGGCGGCGGGATAGGCGGAAAGGCCAACCGCGAAGAACATGTAACCAAGCTGCGAACAGGTGGAATACGCGATAACGCGCTTGATATCGAACTGTGTCAGACCGACCGTTGCCGCGAAGAACGCCGTGAAGGCACCGATCATCGTAACAAACGCCATCACGTTGGGCGCGTACTCAAAAATCGGTGAAAGGCGGCACACCATGAAGACGCCTGCCGTGACCATCGTCGCTGCATGGATCAATGCTGAGACCGGCGTTGGACCTTCCATCGCGTCCGGCAGCCAGGTGTGTAGACCTAGCTGGGCCGATTTCCCCATAGCACCGATGAACAGCAGCAAACAGAGAATTTCAAGTGCGGGTAGGTCCATTCCCAGGAACTGCAGCCGGGCTTCAGTGTACTGCGGTACTGCGCTGAATATTGAACCGAAAGAAACCGTTTCAAACAGCAAGAAGATACCGAAAATACCGAGCGCAAAACCAAAGTCCCCGACACGGTTGACGATAAACGCTTTCATCGCTGCTGCGTTCGCTGCCGGGCGGTCAAACCAGAAACCGATCAACAGGTAAGAACAGACACCAACACCTTCCCAGCCAAAGAACATCTGCACCAGATTGTCAGCTGTGACCAACATCAACATGGAGAATGTGAACAGCGAGAGATACGCCATGAAGCGCGGCTTCGAATGGTCGTGGCTCATATAGCCGATGGAATACACATGCACACAGGCCGAAACGATTGTGACAACGCACATCATAACGACCGAGAGCGTATCAAAGCGCAGGATCCACGCGGCGTCGAAATTGCCACTTTCAATCCAGCGGAACAGAACGGCTCTATCCGGGTTATGGCCAAGCGCCACATCAATGAATGCGACGATGGAAATGATGGCCGCCAGGATCAACCCGCCACTGGTGACAATCTGTGCGCCTCGGTCCCCCAGGCGACGATTACCAAATCCGGCGGCAAGCGCGCCAATCAGCGGCAGGAATACAGCGAGCGAGTAAAGGGCTTTCATCGGATCAATTAGCCCTTCATCATGCTGACGTCTTCGACCGCGATGGAGCCGCGGTTACGGAAGTAGACGACTAAGATCGCGAGGCCGATGGCGGCTTCCGCCGCGGCAACGGTCAAGATGAACATAGCGAAGGCCTGCCCCGCCAGATCGCCATTGAATGACGAAAACGCCACGAGATTGATGTTCACCGCCAGCAGCATCAATTCAATCGACATTAAGATGACAATCACATTCCGGCGGTTCAGGAAAATCCCGAAAATGCCGAGCGTGAACAGGATCGCCGCAACGCCCAGGTAATGTCCGAGCCCGATAATCATTGTGCGCCCCCGCCCAGCGGTACTTTCACGACCTCGACTGCATCGTCCGGCGTACGCGCCAATTGGTCTGCAATCGTCTGCTTACGCACGCCTGGTCGGCTGCGGAGGGTCAGTACAATCGCGCCAATCATGGCGACCAGCAGAACGAGACCGGCGATTTGGAAGAGGATGAAATAGTTCGTGTACATGATCTGCCCGAGCGCACGCGTATTCTCGACCACCTCATGCGGTGGTGTTGGCAACGCGCCGCCGATAACCGCACCTTCGCCAAGCGTCATCCCGCCAACAACAACGAACAGCTCAGCGAGTAGAGCAGCGCCCACCAATCCACCAACAACAAGATAGCGTGCCGCACCTGCGCGAAGTTCCTGGAAATTCACATCCAACATCATCACGACAAACAGGAACAGCACCGCGACCGCGCCCACATAAACAACGACCAGCGCCATTGCCAGAAATTCAGCGCCTAGCAGCACGAAAAGCCCGGCAGCGTTGAAGAATGCCAGGATCAGGAACAACACCGCATGAACGGGGTTGCGCGCGGTCACTACCATAGCGCCAGCCACCACGGCGACCGTGGCAAACAGGTAGAAACATAATGCGGCGACAGTCATCCAGATCCCCCCTTTGGGCGCACAGCAAGCGCGTCCTTCAGGCTTATCAGCGGTACGGCGCGTCTTGCGCCAGGTTCTTGGCAATGGCGGTTTCCCACCGATCGCCGTTATCCAGAAGCTTCTGCTTATTGTACATCAGCTCTTCGCGGGTTTCGGTCGCGAATTCGAAATTCGGGCCTTCGACGATGGCATCCACCGGGCAGGCTTCTTGGCAGAAACCGCAATAGATGCATTTCGTCATGTCGATATCGTAGCGGGTCGTGCGGCGGCTGCCGTCTTCCCTTGGCTCGGCCTCAATCGTAATGGCCTGGGCCGGGCAGATCGCTTCACACAGCTTACAGGCGATGCAGCGTTCTTCGCCGTTCGGATAGCGGCGCAGCGCGTGTTCGCCACGGAAGCGCGGGCTTAACGGGCCTTTTTGGTACGGGTAGTTCAGCGTGACTTTGCGCTTGAACATATATTTGAACGTAAGCGCCATGCCGGAAACCAGTTCCGCCAGGAGAAAGCTTCGGGCCGCGCGATCAATAAACGCCATGGTCTTTGGTCCTCTCCCTACGATCTAATGTTTCGGCAGCCAGTCAAACATGACCAGCGCACCAGCGGTGAGAGCGACCCAAAGCAGCGAGAATGGCAAGAATACTTTCCAGCCAAGCCGCATCAATTGGTCGTAACGATAACGCGGGAACGTTGCACGCACCCACAAGAAGCAGAACAGGATGAATGCCGTTTTAGCCGCAAACCAGAAGACGCCCGGGATCCAGTTGAACGGCGCGATGTCAATGATCGGCAACCAACCGCCCAGGAAGAGCGTCACAGTCATGCCGCTCATCAGGATCATGTTGGCATATTCGCCAAGGAAGAACAGCGCGAATGTCATCGCTGAATATTCAACGTTATAGCCGGAAACAAGCTCCGCTTCCGCTTCTGGCAAATCGAACGGCGCGCGGTTGGTTTCCGCCAGCGCCGATACGAAGAAGATCACAAACATCGGGAATAGTGGGATGCAGTACCAAAGGCCTTTTTGTGCCAGCACAATGTCCGTCAGGTTCAGTGACCCAACGCACAGCAGCACCGTGATGATCACAAAACCGATGGAGACTTCATAAGACACCATCTGCGCGGCAGAGCGCAGTGCGCCCAAAAACGGATAGCGCGAGTTGGAGGCCCAGCCTGCGATAATGATGCCGTAAACGCCAAGGGATGAGATCGCAAAGAGATACAACACACCGACATTAATGTTCGCGACCGCCCAGCCTTCATCAACCGGAATCACCGCCCAAGCGACGAACGCCAGGATGAACGTTAGGATCGGCGCCATGATGAACAGCGCTGCGTTAGCCCCAGCCGGAATAATGGTTTCTTTGGTCAGCAGCTTCAGGCCGTCAGCAATCGGCTGCAGCAACCCAAACGGTCCGACCACATTTGGGCCGCGCCGCAATTGCATGGACGCAATAACTTTACGTTCCGCCAGCGTGAGATAGGCGACAGCGCCCATCAGCGGCAAAACTGTCGCCAGAATATGCGCGACGATGATGATCGTCGGCCAAGCGTATACGCTCCAGAAGCTATCCATGGGCTTCGGCCTGCTTTTCAGCGGCAGCCCCGAATTCGGCGGTACATTTCGCCATAGTCGGGCTTGCGCGGGAGATTGGGTCAGTCATGTAGAAGTTCTGCACGGAGCTAACGAAGGGAGCGAACTCTAGTGCGCCTTCTAAGCCAAACGCGC
>Ga0181597_10001016_pt1 | contig 31699 bp, 19 predicted proteins | sample 041ome_5_FD_148647 | JGI IMG/M metagenome (GOLD analysis project Ga0181597, IMG submission 148647) | Coastal salt marsh microbial communities from the Groves Creek Marsh, Skidaway Island, Georgia - 041403US metaG (spades assembly) | ecosystem: Environmental > Aquatic > Marine > Intertidal zone...
CGGGTACGTACGAACTTGTCTCTCTCTCTCTCTCTCTCTCTCTCTCGAATTATGGCAATTATTTCGGGTACACCATCCCTCCTTCGCGTCGCCAACCGGCTGGTAATGGACAGTTATTGTCGAGGAGGTATTTTACGCACTCGGGTTGGTTGTACACGTGCGCGTCGCGAAGAGTTCTCTTTCCCCAAGGCGCTTTGGCAACCTCGTGTAAGAATTTCAAGCAGTCCAAGTGACCACAAACGGCCGCACACGCGCACGCTTCTTTGTAATATTTTTTATATTTACGTTCCACAAGGTATTCGAGTATATGGAGATGACCATTTGAAGCCGCGCGTGTGGCAGTTAGATGGTCCCATGGCGCTTTCGCTTCTTGGTGTAAGTATTTCAGGCACTCGAGATGACCATTTTCGGCAGCATATGCACACGAAAACTCATCCATAAAACACTCATTTGCAACACAATACTTAAGCATTTCAAGATTACCTTGTTCTGCGGCTATTCTCATCGTCGCTACACCCCACTCACACTTTTTCTCTTCTCGCGCCCACTTGAGCAACTCGAGTTTATTCGTTCGAGCAACTCTCCAGCAGAAGTTATTTTTGTTCAACCGATTCTCCCAAGCAATCTCCAGCGTAGATATCGACGACATCAGACACACTTGAAACTTCCGTTTCAACTCATGTTTTCGAGACGATCTCTTTATCAAAGCTCTCGTTTCACTGTTCACTTCAAACAAAAACTTCACGTCAGTTGGATTCAGTCTCGGAAGAATATGAGTGAAACAAATATCGTCGTTGTTCACAATCACATCCCACAAATCTCTCTCCCCGATCCGTCGCTTGCGCTTCTCCGCTCGTGGCGGCATTTTTGCAACGCTCGTTCGATTGCTTTGTGCGTGTGTGTGTGTGCGCGCGCGTGCACGCCGCTGCCGAGATACGAAAAGACGTGTGAAGAAGTTTCTTCTTTTTTTTTTCGTCTCGAAGCGAAAAATAGACGTTTTTCACAAATTATAAAAATACAAAACTCAACTTGATAATGTTACAAAAACTCTACTTTCTACTAACCAACGGCGGCGGCGATTTGAGCACGGGAGAAGAAAACGAAGGGATGATCTCGTCGTCGTCGGACTCTTCCGCGTCGAATTTATCCGCGTGGTGTTGCTTCTTTTCCGTTTGCTTCGCACCGTTCGGTTCGTCGTTGTTGAGCGTTCGCGTTTGCAACGCGACGGGCCCGGGCGGTCTCGATTCCATCATTTTGAGCAAAGCTTCTTTGGACTTCAACTCGGATTGTAATCGCACGCACGTGGCTTCGCTAATTTCCGCTCTCTCCTCCGCTTCTCTCCGTTTATTTCGCTCGATTTCTAGGCTATTTTGAAACGAACGCGCGGCGTCGGCGTTTCGCGTGAGCAGCTCTTGGATTTCGCCTCTCAGCGTTTCTACTATTCGTTCGTCGTTGTTTTCTACGTTTTTCTTCTCGTCTTCTTTTTCTTCTTCTTCGTCATCTTCGTCGTCGTTATTCACGGCTCCTAAACTCGACGAGCTCTCTTCTTTATCGTTCTTTAAAATCGTCTTCTTCTTAAGTTTCAATCCTTCCTCGTCTTCCATCTGTTGTTGCCTCTCGATGCGCAATATCTTCTCTTGCAGCGATAAGTTCGACGGCGTCATTTTCCGCTCCACTTTTCCCGACGACGACGACGGCGTCGGACCATCGTTCTCGTTCGCTTCAGCGTTATTCTTTCCAGCGCTATTCTCTCTCAAAGCCTCGGAAATCTTCGCGTTCGCTCTTTGCATGAACACCTTCGCGCTCCTCTCCGCCTCTTTCAACTTTTTATTCGCCGTTTCCAACGCGTTCGTTCGTTCCAACGCTAATTTCTCCGCCTTGGCGCACCTCGCCTCTAACTCTTCCCGTTTCTCCTCGATCGAATCCACTCTCGTTCGCGCGTTCACGATGTCCAACTTCGCCTGCGATTGCACCGCTTCGAGCATGTCGTCTTTCGCCTTCAACTCTTGCTTCAACAGGTGCAGCTTTTGCTTCATTTTTTCCATTTCTTTTTCTCGTTGTTCTTCGACAACGTTATTAAAATGAGAAGAAGCCAAAGGAGGAGATCCGCTCGCGCTCAGCGAATCCGCGCGTTCCGTCACCGGGTCTTTCTCTACCATCGCGACAGGCACCCCTCCTCCAGACAAAGACTGTTGTTGCTTTCGCCCTCGCGCGTTAAACATATTATATGTCTGTCTGTGCGTGTGTGTATAAAAATTTTAATTTTGATTTCAAAAGAAGTGAAGAGAAAGTGGAAAAAAAAAGTCTAGAATTTTCTAAAACAACCGCGTTTTGTCCTATGTGCTATCGCTCGCGCTAAAACCAAACCATTTCCTCCTCCTATCTCCTCCTTTCTTCTTCTTCTCGTCTTTGTTGTTATTACTACTTTTCATCCTGTTTTGCTCGACGATTCTTTTCATCTCCGCGTCCGACGGCGGGTCCGGCGCCGAGGCTGGGTACACGACGTACATGCGTTTTCGTATGATGTCTTCTAAATTGGATGGATTCATCGCGAAGAATACGGTCATCGCGATCGGGATGGAGAGGTAGACGGAGAATTTGAACGCTTCCAAGGAGAAGGATTTAGCCATTGTTGTTGTTGCTGCTGCTGTTGTTGTGTGTGTGCGCGTGTGTGTGTGTGAGCGTGATGATGTATCTCCGTTTGTTTCTTCTTGCGCGTGCGCTGTGGCGTTTAGACTTTTTTGTGCGTGTCAAAACAACAGCAAATTTTTAGGGTTTTAAAAATATGATAATAGTGATTAAAAACGTCCAAAATAAGCACGTTGAACAGTAGTTCAAAAGCTTAGCGAATGGCCATGGGTTCGATCCCCATACGCGGTATCTCGTGTACAATGTTTCGTCGTAGATTCTCGCCTCGTTAGCTCAGTAGGTAGAGCGTTCGCCTTTTAAAAGAGACTCCTCGCGAGTTTTATTTTTTGTTGGATGTGGCTTTTCTCTTGCGCGTGTGGATGTGCATCACGCGCGGTGTGCTTTCTTTTCCTTCCTCTCGGGGCGGAGACGGGTGTATATTCTCAAGTATTGTATCTATCAACTTCACGACCATCGTATTACTACTACTGCTACTACTACATCTACCATTACGACATCACGAATCAACATTCATTTTCAAAACCAACTCGCAAAACTTTCTGTGCTTTCCTCGAAACTGTCTCAGCGGCATCTGGTCCAAACCGTAGCATCTGTCGTCGTCGCCGCAGTTTGCGCACGTCGAATTCCATCCGCCGTCGCCGATCCACCACGGAGAACCACACGTTAAACACGGCATTTTCGGAAAATAATGTCCCGTTCGTGTGATTTTGTTTTCGGAGGAGGTAAAAACTTTCGTTTCGCCTTGTTGTTTGGTCGGTCGCAAAAACGCTTCAGGAACGAGAACGCCAATCTTACCGCCGAAAGACTTCTCTTCTTCTACATCTACTTCGTCTTCTTTTTCTCGCGGGGTTGAAAAAGAAGAAGTGTTACTAGTTTTCATCGTAACCTTTTCTTTCTGTTGCATCAACGCGACGCAACCAGCGCCGCCTCGACCTTCGGCAATGACGCCGCAGCGCTCCATCGTATACGAAACCGACTCCCACACTTGTTGACACATCGTCATGAAAGAATCTTCCTTCGCGTCATCGTTCTCTTCAGCGACGTCGTAATCGCACAAGCAACTGTCCAGCATCTCGCGAAGTTTCTCGGCATCTTTGACGCCTTCAAAGACCAAATGGTTCCTTCGATCGCCGCACGAAAACTTCAACTTTCTTTGAAACAACGAAAGCAACGCCTGTTTCTCTTGTTCTTCATCATTTTCATCATCTTCATAATGCTCATTAAACCACGGCTTTTCGTCCACGGCGTACACGCGAACGGGTTCCGAGCGTTTATGAAGCCACTGGAGAGGAGTCGTCAAGCGCGAGTTTACCCAAACGACGCCTTGTGAACGCAAACTGGATGCTAACAACGATTCGTTAGCGTCTTCTTCACCGTTTTCATCGTCATCATTCAAATCCTCCGTGAACGAAACGTTTCCGTACTCTTGTTTGAGCATCAAAAACAACTTTCTGGAATCGAAAGGTCGTCTCGCGAGGTACACAACCGGTGGCGGCTCCTCTTCGTAGTCCACTTCTTCGTCTATCTCTTCAACGCCTTCTTCTTGCTTTTCCTTATTCCCGAGCGTCTCTGAGTACTTCTCCGTGCACTCCACGCAAATTTGCTCAATTTGCTTGTCGTACTTGTTGTGTTCGAACGTAATTTTGGAGACGAACAACTCGGCGTAGTTATCCGCTGCTTTTTCTGTTTCTAATATCCACTCATCGACTCTGTTGCTCAAACCTTCGATTGTATTTTCGGACGAAGAGTCCCTCTCTCGCACCGCGTCGGCTACAGCTTCGCCTAACTTTGCGCCTTCACTTTTGACGAGCACAGAAACACAGTTCTCGTCGTTTTTTCTGCTATCACTACTATTCGTCTCACTAAACGAGCACTCGATGATCTCCTTCTCGCGATTGTACTCTTCGCCTCTCGCCGAAAGCACGACGAAGACTTTCACCTCTCCAATCGCTTCTTCCCGAATTTCCTGGCACGCTTTCATAAACTCTCTGCCGCTAAAGCCGCTCGCCACACCATCCGACGACGACGACGATAAATCCACTGGATTCATCAGAACAACGCTCACGACGGACTCCATCTTATCGTGCTGCATCAACGCGCGCAAAACGACCAGACTCTCTTTACTTCCAAACGCAATCGCAATCGCGCGGTCCTTCACGTTGACTCTCTTCAGAATGTTATGCAACTGTTTACTCGTCTTTTCGTCGTTCTCGTTCTTGCCTTTGATGCCGCTAAAATCAATCGCGTGCACGCAACTCGCGCACAGCGAGGAACTGAATATGTGCCTGAACAAAGGTTGAAACGTTTTCATCAGTCGCATCGTTTTTCTCTCCTCCTCGTCGTCGTCGTTCGCGCTCTCGACGGTAAACAGCGCGTTTCGGTGAAACAACAGAATCAACTCCGACGGCGCGAACTGTTTTTTGTATCTTCGGCCGCGAGATACGGCGTGGATTAAAATAGGCTCTCTGTCTCTCGAATCCAGAGAAGAAGAAGAGAAACCGCGTCTCTCTTTATATTTTCGACTCATGATTGATGAGTTTGTGATTGATGACGACGATGCAAACGATGATGCCAGCGCGCGCGCGCGTTTGGTGTTTTTTATCTTCATTGAGAGAAAAAAATGTTTAGGGTTTATGTATGTAACACCAAACAAATTTTAATTACTTTTGCCGAAAGAAGGAGCGAACAAAGCCGCACAACAGAGAGAGACACACACAGAGAGAGAGAGATACGTTCGAGCGCACGAATCAGAGACGTTTTTTTCTTGGATACGAAAGAAGTTGCAGACGCATAAGCGCGCGCATCGACGCTCTGATTTCAAAAAGAGGACACACCCGAGAATTTTTTATTTGGCTTTTGGATTTTTCTCTCGTATCATCGTCGCCTTTGCTGCGAAGAACACGCATAAATGATACCGCCGTCATCGTCGTCAACGCCGGTCGACGACGTCGAGAGCTCCTTCGCGCGACGGCCGACGATGGGCAACGAAAATGACGACGAAACCGCGTCCACGACGTCGAGTTACTCGACGGCTTCAAACAACAACAACATCAGCAATCCAGAACAAGAAATCTATCGAATCTTGGCCAACAGAAGAAACTATTACAAGGTGTTGAATCTCACGCCGCAGACGACGACGAACGCGAGCGTGAAGAAATCGTACCACAGAATCGCGCGAGCGATACATCCAGATAAATGCAAACATCCAGACGCGTCGGCGGCGATGAGCGTAGTGACTTCGGCGAATAGCACGCTGACGACGCCAAAGTTAAAACAGAGCTACGACTTGTATTACAACACGCAAGACGTCTCCGAAAACGCAAAATCGGGGTCAAACTTTGACGAGTGGCATTCAAAATCTGGAGCAGCCGTCGCTGGTTTACCTCCGTGGTTAGTCAAGGCGTTATCGACGCCAGTTTTAGGCGCTTTCGTGATGCTTCTAATGATTTTATTCGGCTTAGTCTTTGGCGCGGTGTTAATCGTCCTCTTCCTGGCGTACATGTGCGTCCACATGGTCTTCTGGGTCCTCTGCTGCTGCGGCTGCGGCGGCCACTGCTGGCCGAGATACGGCGAAGGCGCTCGCATACACGAAATCCGCCAGCGTCGCTTCTTCGCCATGCTCCGAGATTACGAAGAGGCGCAAATGTTCGCCGCGCAGCGAGGCGACCCGGACCCGGATCCAGGCGCTTTTTTCCAGCGGTGGAACGCGTTGCACCCGGAAGACTTATCCTTCCCAGATGGGTACGATCGAGAGTTTACCAAAGGAGGAGGAGGAGGTTACGGTGCCACCGACGACGCGCATTACGGGTCGTACGTGTAGAAGAGAGAGAGAGAGTTTAGTTTTGTAGTCGTATTTGTGCGTTTTGCCTCTTTTTTAGATTTCAAAAAACGTCCGCGAGCTGTTTTTTTCCTATTATCCATCGCCACAAAAAGAAAGACCACGCGACGAACCGCGCGCGATAACGAGATGGCGACGACGACGACGACGACGCGAGGAAGAAGAAGAAGAAGAGAGAAGTCGATTTGTCGTCGCATTCTCCTCTCTTCGTTTTTCGCGGCGGTCTTTTTTACGACCACGGCGTTGTTCTCGTCTTCATCTTCATCTCGTGCCGGCATCGTCGTCGAGGCTCGCGAACCGGCGTCGCAAGAATCCATCGATAAGTTTTTCGAAGCGTTCGACGAGGAGGACGAGGACGATGCCAACGACGACGATAAAGCCGCCGCGGATTCCTCTTCTTCTTCGTTTCAATCTTTAGAAAACTTGGTTAAACTCGCACAAAAAGTCGCGGACGAATCGGAAAACTATTACTCTTCTCAAAGCGAAGAAGACGATTTTGCGATGACGAGTCGAGCGACGGATGGGAAATCCGGACCGTCCGTGGACGTTTCCGACGACGATTTGGACGAGGTTGACTTTTCGGACGATTTCGAAAGCGAGACGGACGAGAAGAATTTGTGGGAATCCATCAGCCAATCCGGGACGATCACGAACGAGTGCGGATACGGGCAGTCGAAGGAGTACAGCTTGTGCTTTAAGAACTTTGACGAGGAGGAGGAGGAGGAGAGCGGCGGAAGAAGAGGAGAGCGGAGCGGAGGCGGATTCGTGGCGTCGAGACAGGCGACGACGGTTCCGGTGAACGTCATCGGCGGCGCGCTCGTTTGGTTTGAGATTGCGGTGGATGGGTTGGCATCTCTGAGCGATGCTGGTATTAGTAATAGAGAGTCAAGTAGCAGAGGTAATAGTAAGATTGTGCTAGAGGCGAAACCGTTGGGGAAGCCGTGGAGAGTTTTAGAGAGTTACGATTCGGAAACATACGCTATTTCAGGAGCATCTTCGGCGGACGACGAAACGATCAGCGAAAAGAACGTCAACGTGAATTCGTTGGCGAGTTTTGACGCTCGAGCGAACGAATTTGGATTCATCGGGTACAGAGTCGAAGTGCCGAAGAGCGCGGAGTCGTCGGCGACCAAGTTTCGTTGGAGGCAGGTGAATAATAACGAGGAAGAAGAGGAGGATGGCACCAACGATGATAACAACATTAGGATTTGGGCCATCGATGACGTTGTCATCGAACGAACCGCCATTGCACCCCATGCGCTGATTGCCGCCGTGAAAACGAAGAGGAAAACCAAATCAAAGTTCTCGAGAGACGAGCATTTGGATAATGTGTATTTATCGATAAGTTTCTCAAAGTCTGTGTATGGATTTGACTCGAACGGTTTGAAAGTTGGCAACGGAACCGTTTTAGCGCTCTCGCAAGCGAGGACGTTCACTGGTACGGATAGATCGATATCTTCTTCGCATTTTGTGGCGACTGTAAAACCTATCGTACCCAACGACGGTGATTGGGTTGGTCCGTTTGCAGTTTCCATACAAATTCCTGGTGGCGTGTGTACGAACGCGGACGGGAGAGCGAACGTTGCTTCGAATACGCTGAAATTACGGCGCGTTTCTGCGGTGACGAACAAGTTGAGGGAGAAAATGCTAGAAGTAGAAGGAGAAGAAGAAGAGCGGGATGAGCAGGAAGACGCGACGTTATCCATTGGCGCGTTGAAAAAGAAACGCCGAACGAAAGAATCGCAATTTGGTGATGAAAACGAGATTAAAAAGAAACGAGTTACGTATGAGGAAATTACGCTCGGACCTCGTCCGGGACCAAAAGATTCGCGATGGGCTGCCGTTGTGGCAGAAGAAACTGAGCTGAACACTTCAGCCACGTACGATAAAACGTTCGTGGTGGTTTTAGATGACGATACGATGCACTTGCACGATCCAGACTTGGCCAAAGATTCGAGCGCGTGGAAAGACGATCCGAGTAAAGTTGGCGAACGTGTCGAAATTGCGCAAGAAATCCACGGTAGAATGAAACGCTCGAAACGGAAACCAAGTCAAGAAGCGTTCGAGAAAATGGAGGATGAAATCGTGACGTTAAAGAAGGTTCAAGAACGAGCGTTGAGAAGATGGAAAGATGCCGACTCGGGAGGGTTCAATCGTGATGTTGGGAGTTATACGGATGCTAAAGAAAAGGCGCAACAATCTCTCTCGCCGTTTGCGAAGGAAATCAAAGAGGAGGAAATGATGGAGGAAATGTTAGAGCTGTCGAAAGACGCTAAAGGTGATGAAGAGTTGAAGAAAAAAGTGCGCACAGATAGTACGAACGAATTAGACTTTCAGGATGAAGAAGATGATTACGATGACGATACGTTTGCCAGCGGCGAGATTTCTCCAGAGGAAGAGGAAGAAGAAGATACGACTTTGGCGGATTTGAAGAGGGATTTGGAAGAAAGCGAGCGGTTGCACAGAGAGTTGGCGAGCGAGGTAGAAATGAGTCATAAAATGCGTGAAGAACTCGACTCGGAATTAGAAGAACTTCGAAGTCTCGAAAAGGAGAAGATGATGAAGAAGAAACACGATAGCGATAGCGGCAGCGGCAGCAGTGATAGCGGTATTGAAGATGAAGATGGCTTTTTACAAGGCGAAGGGCACTCAACGATAGATGGTCGAAGTGTAGAGTTTAGAGAAGATGGAGTGAAAGATGATGATGATTTTGCGACTATAGAGCGACTCGCGCACGAAATGAGCGACATGTTCGAGGAGGAAAAAGAAGCCGAAGAGCTGGTGAAGAAGTCGCGAGGCGACGAAGCGCCAGAGAAGGAAGAAGGAATGTCGCGAGATATAAACGCGGACGCTGAAGCCATCAAAGAAGAAGCGCGGATAATTCGCGAAGAGCTCAAGGCAGAAAAAGAACTTCTGAACAAGGAAAAAGAGATGAAAGCAAAGTTGGACGAAGAGTTGCTCAAGTTAAAAACGGCGCAAGAGGTTGAAGTGCTCGCAAGCGACGAAGATGATGACGTTGACGAGTAAAAAAAAATCTGGTCATTAACAAGGCTAATCAATCCATTATTATGTTCATTATTCAACTAGAAATCCGCGAACCCGCTAAAAGAGCTGCGCGCACTTCCACTCTGTTGACTATCGTTACAATTGCCGCCATCTTCCGCGAGCCAAAACTTCTCTGCGTTACCACCTGAAGAGAAATCACTTTCACCGTCATTTTTATTTCGATTCATGCTCGTCACGTGCCCTTCTGGAAACATGTGCAAAGGTCTCAACGTGCCGTTTTGAACCGCAATCCAATCTAAATTTTCAAACCAAGGATGATCCATGATTTCGCCAACATCTGTGCCTCCCAAACGTTCCTCCTCATCTTGGACAAAAATTTCACGCAATAATAACTCGGCTTTCGGATCGAAATTAGACGGTTTCGCAACCGCGTCAAAGTCCGCGTTGACGATAAGATCGTACATCTTTTTACGAGTATCTGCTCGAAATGGTGGATATCCGGCCATCATCTCAAATGTTAACACACCAAACGCCCAGATATCAGAGGCATACGATCCACCTTGATGAAGCAACACTTCTGGTGAAAGATAATCGGGTGTGCCGCAAATCGTGAATGCACGTTCGTTGTCGCCGAGTTTTTTTGCAAATCCAAAATCGCTAATCGCAATACTTCCATTCGAGCGAATCAACAAATTTTCTGGTTTGATGTCACGATATATGTATCCTTTCTCGTGTATGGATTCCAGACCTAACAGAACCTGGGAGGCGTACACTTTCGTTTGACCAATGGAAGGCAAACCGATTGCGTTGAATAGTTCAAACATGTCTCCTTGGCACAACTCTAAGGACAAATACAAAGCTTTCGCATCTTGGAAAGCGGAATATAATTGCACGATGAAAGGTGAGTCTTTGAGCGAAAGCAAACAATTCTTTTCTTCCATGACGTGACTTTCTTCACTCACCGCGATGATATTCTTCTTTGGCATAACTTTGATCGCACATTTGTGGCCAGACTTCCTATGCGTCGCAGAAAACACAAAACCGAGCATTCCCTTGCCCATCACCGTATGGAGTTCAAAGTCGTTTATATCCTTAGAGCCGGAAAGAGCGAGAGATAATGTATTTTTCTTGTCTCGAGTCTTTTTGAAAAACAAGCTCTTCGTTGAGGTAAGCTTGTTCTTTTTTGTTGGCGTCTGCGCTGCTCGCGAAATGAAGGACGGGGACGAGGCGTCACTTCCGTCGATGCTCAACTCTCTCTTTTTATTGCGAACTCGTATCCGTTGCTTGAACTGTGCAGCTAATCGAGAGAACGTGGAAGAACTTTTGTTCAATTTCCTCTCGACAGAACGTTCCGCTTGCGCGTAAACGATTTCGCTCCTACTTTGTATGGCGGTGCCCCTTGCCACTTCTGCACCTTCTCTTCCAGTGACCTCCGGTTGATGTGTCCCAAATTCCAAAAGCGAATTTTTCGTTCTTCCTCCTGGGACTGAATTTGAAGTCGTGTTTTTATCGATCTCCGTAGATACGTAACGAAAGAAATCATTTTCATACGAATCCGTATCGCTAGAAACATCGCTAGAAAATTCTGATTCAATTGTCGTTGCCGTTCCGCTTTCGTCGTTCGATAACGATGAATACGACTGTCTATTCCTCTTCCTCTCCCTTGATCTAGATGTACTGCTATCGTGTTTCATTCGATATTTGTCCATATGCCTAATGTACGCGTAGTTGCACGCATCCAAGCGACCCGCGTTGAAGCTGATAATGACAGAAAGCGCGCTCAAGGAGGAGCAAATTTCATTCTTTTCGCCATGCTCATCGAAGGTAGTTTCAAACCAAGAACCAGCTTCAACAGTCTTTTTTGCCGAAGGATCTTTAGTATTCACTAAAATCACCGTGCCGTCAATTAGAAAGTGTAAAAGAGATTCATTCTCTGAACTCTTGGAAATATCTTCCAAATTACCGCAAATCTCTTCACCTTTCGCTAATGCTCGCTTATACTTTTTGAGCGCATACTTTGAGGCGAATTTCATGCGCTCGGTGTCGTTATAAAACGCTTCGCGCGTTCTCTTGCACGACAAAAATATTCGCAACGCGACCGTTTCAGAAAATTTTCTCACTGATCTAATTGCATGCTCAAAATGTGATTTATGAATCTTGATTACTTCGGCGCCGTTGATGTTATTGGCAACGAGAAAACGCGTGTTCACGTGCGGTTCAACAATAGCACCTTCGGCCCAAGTCGATCCTTCATTCAAAACAGTCGTATTTTTCTCTTTCGTCGAGGAGATGAATTTTCCTTCTTTATCTACATCAACGTGCGCATTGCCGTCATCCTCGTAACTCATAGCAGTGCCTTTGACTAAAATGACGAACGATTCCTCGATATCCTTCGGTTTTGCTATTATTTGATTTTCCTCGTACGTCTTTCTCTCAATACTGCGAATCAAAGCTTCCATTACTAACGAGAAAAAACCGACCTTCGCAATCGATGCGTTCTTCTCGAAAGCCTTCTCTAAGTATTTACGTTCCATATCAGTTATGAGAGGTAACTTCACATTTTGCGTTTGGTCGTGCTGTTGTTTTGTAATTTTCAATGTTATTTCTTCTCCACTCTCCTTTTCTTCAGAGATGCTGTTTTGACGTTGATATTCTTTGCGCTCCTTTTGAAAACTCCCGCTGTTCGTGCTGGCGTTCGGACTTTGTCGACTACTCAAATCGCTACGAATGCTGCGATTAATCGATACATTTCGCTCGCGCTGTAGCACCCTTCGTTTACTACTAGAGCTCGTGTTGATCTGAGACGACGGCGACGCAGAACTGTCATTCGAGGTGGAGGCTGAAACGGATTGAGAGTTCGAAGACAGACGTTCTTTGGAGATCAGCTCTTCTTCATCTTTTTCGACAACCGGCGTATCTCCTTCCTCTGCTTTCTTTCTTTCTTCCATTATTGGTGTCGTGGCTTCATTCGTCTCTGAAATCTTGCTCTGCTTCACATCTCCCGGTGACGAGAACAACAACGAAACGTGTACCTCTCTCTTTTTCACAACAGTGAGCACGAGCAAAGGAAACGAAAATACAAACGCTCCGAAAATCCACGCAAAGTGTGGCATGTCCTTCCAATAACCACGCATCCCAAGCGCGCAATACTGATAAATGTACGCGAACGCACAGATTGCCAGCGAACACGCGAACGAGACGGAGGATACCAGCGACGAAACGCTTAGCGTCTTCTCTGATTTTGAAGATTTCGGTGAAACGACGCCTTCAACTTCTTCCTCCTCTTCAGATCGCCGTGAATCTACCATCCTCTGTCTCGCACCGAAATCGTCTCCGCGAACGATCGCTCCTTCTTCTCCATCGATCCTCCGAGTGGTAGCGGCAGCAGAAACGTACCAGTATTTGAATAAAATTTAACGTGGGGGGTGCAGGGAAAATTTTAGAGCACAGATCAGGAAAAATTTACTTCTGTCTTTGTAATGAAATAAGTACACCACAAGTCACAAACCACACCAAAACACAATATAATTTACGCTCTCAAACTTTTAAAGTTTAGCACACACGCGTGAAGGGGAGACGCTTTTTCTTCCTTTCTTCTCTCGGTTCTCGCTTTTATCGCTGATAAATACACGCGCGCGCACAGAGAGAGCGAGAGCGAGAGAGAGAGATGGTGTGGTTCCAGTGCGACGACTGCGGCGATTCGATAAAAAAACCAGCGCTGAAGAAACACTTCAACAACTGTTCGGCGAGTCGATTTAGCTGCGTGGATTGCGGACGAGAGTTTGATCGATACTCCGTGCAACAACACACGTCGTGCGTGACTGAACACGAGAAGTACGCGCTCGGGGCGACCAAGCCGGGCGGGAAGGCGAATTACGCCGCCAGTGGTGGTAAAGGAGGAGGGGGAGAAAGAGGAGGAGACGTCGCCGCCGAAAAAGAAAAAGAAGAACCGGCACCTTTGAGTTCTCCCGCGACTGGCTTGGAGAAGAATGAGTCAATCCCCGGTCGAGAGTTTCTCGCCACGGAAGCTCCCTGGATGTGTACGTGTTGCAACGTCGAGTGCACCGGCGCGGAAACGCTCAAGTCGCACGCGCTTGGGAAGAAACACAAACGCAAAGCGAAGACGCTCAGGGCGCAAAAAGAAGAGGAGAAGAAGAACGAGGGGGAACCGAAACTGAATCCAGCGAAGGAGAAGAAAGAGAAAAAGAAAGAGAAGAAAGCGAGAAAGAAAGTGATTCAATTAGCAAACAAAGAGCAGAAGAAAGAGATTCTGCAGGAGAAACTGAAAGCTCAGAGAGAGAAGAAGGCGCGGAAAGAAGAGAAAAAACGCAAGAGAGACGAGTTAAAAACGGACGAGGAGAAAGCGAAAGACGCGGAAAAAGCGAAAGAAAAAGAGGCGAAAAGAGCGAAGCAATTAGAGGTGAAAGCAACCAAACGGGAGAAGAAATTGGCGCGGAAGAAGGCGAAGCAAGAAGCCAAGAAGAACGGAAGAGGAAAAACAAACGCAGCGCTTTCAGTGAAAGGGAAGGGGTTGAAGAAAAAAGACCACAGGAAACCGTATTCGTAATAATATTAATGATAATAGTACATACATGTGACTAAAGCCCGTCCGCGACTACGTTTGGGACTAAATCACCATCGGGACACCGTTTACTTTGCATAATTGCTGAACCACCTTCGATTCTTCCGGTCAACTCATGCGTTGGCCCCCAATCCATGAACAACTGCTTACCGTCAGACCCGGGAATAACACCCCAGGTACCCTTCCCCCACGGAGTAACTAAATCACCGTTATCTTTCCATTCGATACCACTAACACCGCCCCATTTGCCCGTGTGCGCGTTCGCGACTTGTTTAGCGAGCTCGCTGGATTGAATACCTTGCGTTCGTTCGATTTCACCAACAGGCCGCGGTTTACACTGTACCGCACTCGATAAACCTTCTCCTCCGTTCCATCGCTCGATGGCGCCTTTCTCGCCTTTCCAATACTGTTTGATAATATCGAGCATTCTTTGTGGTTTTTCCGGATGATAGTTGACGTGAATTGAAGCTGGATGAAACTTGTCTTCCGGGTATAGCTTCTCGTCCTCACGCATGTACTTGAAAACATACTTTGAGTTACAGAAACACGCAAAGTTCATGATTCGCGACGAGGCAGAATTTCTCGAGGGAGTTTTTTTGTCGCTCAAGAACGTGTGTTCCTCGTTATACGCGGTTTGATCCCAAGTCGAACGTTCGGTGTTCATGCGATTCGCCAACACAGTCATCATTTGTAAACTTTCGTGAGTGGCTTGCGTGAAGAACAAACCAGAGTTTTTCACGAACATGCGGTACGTGAGATCATCCGCAGAAGAAACTTGATCTCCTCGTCCTCTCGTAGGGTTCCACCTAAAGCCGTATGTCGTTCGATCATCCCATCCGTCTGACATTCCTTCAATGTCTACATCTCGGTACAACAAATCGTTCTTGAATGGATCTCGCATCCAGACAATATCGACATCCGAGAGCAATACATTAACGCCGATTTTGATAAACTCTTTGAGGATTTCAAATTTTAAGCCGGAGGTGGCGTGATTATCCGTCGATCCAGTAATGGATGTCAACGATCGCAAATAGTAAGGCGCGTTGTGTTGTTCGCACCACCGCGCGGTTTGTTCGTCGAGTGCGACAATCATATAATTCGTAATTTCAGTTTTTTGTAATCCGTCGATCCACAACTGCAACATGTGGAAAATGTTTTTGTTCGAGACGCCAACTAAAACCTCGCGGTTGATGGCAACTTCTTTCACTACTTCGCATAACTTTTCCGAGCCACCTTCGCAGTTCGCAGGCCACGCGGTGGTATCGGCGTCATCTTTCGGCCACGGAACAACGTAGCGTAACTTTCTCGGATGCGGTCCTGAACCTTCAGACCACGCGCTTCGTTCGCACTGTTTGTGCTTATTGATGATGTCGTCTGAATTTTCGTCGCCGAGAGCAAACGAGCGACCTTTCTCGAACGTTTGAGACGGAATAATTGCGTTAGGATCACCGGATAACTCGTCACCTCTACTGGCATCTTCGCTCGGCGCGTATCTCGAGCCCCGGCGCGGATCGTGTTTCAAGTTGTACCTACACGCGTATCGAAGCGGTTTCAAGCGCGCTCCGGACTTGAACGCGTTATCGTATGCAGGCATAATCACTTGTTCCGTAACTCTATCGTCGACGCCGATGTGTTCTATGTCCAAGTGCTCGCCAAAATATCGACTCAATTCAATCGCCGCTAAAGTTGGATTAAATCGCATAAAACTCGATCGTGCCATAGGCAAACAAACGCTTTGTGCGTATTGCGACCAACCCATGGATTTATCACCAATACCAATTACTTGCCCAACCAATCTGCAGGAACTATCGGTGGCGAGTTCAATATCAAATCCAACGTGTGCGGGCATCATGTCATCGTGAGTATTCACGCCGGCGCCTATGGACGTAAACGAAAATGCTTCAGATTCGAGCGGATTCGCCGTAAACTCCGCGCTCTTATCCGAGAGAATTAACACGGCGTAACCTCTTGAGAGTAAAATGCTCGCCAAGCGATGTGCTGGTGATCCATTATCGCTTTCGCCTTTGACTAACACTGCAGAGACGTGTTGTTGCTCTTTGAACTTTTCCCGATTCCCGTAGGCAACGAAAACGGCATTCGTTTGCGTGGTGTCAGCTAATCTTGACGCTTCGTCTGCGCTCATCTGCGTCCCGTCGATGACAACGACAGCTTTCTGATACTTCACACTTGTCATGTGATGACTCGTATCGCGGTTATCAAAGATCTTTTCCAAAGCCTCGCGCAGAGCATCCGAGGAAGAAGAACTCGTCTCGCCTGCGACGGTCTCAATCTTCATCCCGTCCGTCACCATCTTCTGTCCATTCCCTCCGTCGTCTAAATATCCGTCGTCTTCCGACTGCGACTTTGTGCATTTGTTTATTCCGCCTCTCCTATACGCTCTCGTCTCGTGGTAAAACACTTCCACTATTTTCGCGCTCGTCAAACTAAACTTTTCGCAACTGTACCCATCCCGAATCGACGCGACGCACCGTTCGCCTTCCATGGTGTCCATACTACCAATGGCGCTAACATTGTCGTTATCACTGTTATCTTCATCACTATTATTACTACTGCTGGAGCTGCTACTACTACTGCTGCTGCTACTACTACTACTGTTCTCTGCTACTACTCCTTCTCTCGTTTCGCCGCCGCCGCCGCCGCCGCCGCTTCCCGCGTGTTCGCGCTCTTCGAAACCAACACCATCACCAACTTCATCACTCGTCGTCGTGTGAATCTCCGCGATCTCCTCCGGTTTCCCATCTCTCACCAATCTCTCCTCGTCAAAATCCGAGGAGCGAATGATATTCTCCTCGCGAGACGACGCCAACGACGACGACGACGTGTGCGAGTGCACGTCCACTCGATGACTCCCCACCCGTCGTTCCTCTCTCGTCGCCTCTCGCTGCAATTTCGTCTCGTTCGTCTCGTAAAAGACAATGTCCGCGACGAAGAGGAACACTATCAGCGGCAGAACGACGCGAGAGAGGAGGCGAGAGACGAGCTGGTGTTTGTTTCTCTTGCCGCGAAGAATAACAGGAGAAGAGGACCGTTCCGAGGACGACATCTTTCTCTCTATATCTCTCTCTCTTCCGTATTTTCGATCTGAGATGCGTTTATGTGGACAATGTGCATTTTTTTCCCGAAGTCCACACACGCATTACCTCAAACCACACGCGCGCGATACTTTTAAACGATGCACCATCTCGCGACCACGATCACGACCAGATGCGCCGTGGTGGCGTCCACTTCATCCTCCTCCTCGTCGTCCTCTAGAGGAGGACGACAAAACGCGACGAGAGCCCAGTTTTCCGCGCGTCACCGATATCAACAACAACACCAACGACGACAACAACAAAGAGTTACGATATCTTTGGATAATGAGACGAGCAGCAGAAAAAACAACGGAAGATTATTCGCGTCGTCGTTCGTCGTGAAAGCATCATCGTCGTCGTCCGAGGGAGAGGATGGCAACGACGACACCGCCGCGCCTTCTTCTTCCTCGGCGCCGAGCGCTGGTAATGGTTTCGACGGGTTCGATACCGGAACTTCCGTCACGGACGAAGACCAAGAGCGATTGAAAATGATGAGCCAAGAAATCAAAGATTGGTTGAAACTTTTATACGTGAAGCGTGAGATGTCGTTCAATGAAGTCAAGTTGATTATTGGCATCGAAGACCCTCGATTAGCGGACAGAAGAGAACGGTTCGGGATCGAGGACGAATCTGGATGTTCCGCGGAGGAAAAGATTCAAGTTTTGGAAGACGTGGATGAAGGGAGGATTCCGACCGATATCGTTGCTTGCGAGTTTGTATTGAACGAGTTGAGAGAGTGGCCGGGGTTGGATTCAGACACGGTCGCTCCGGAAAGAAGAGAGACTGGTCCGTCGAGGTACGAAGAAATTGCCATGGACGCGGCTGGGATTAAAGGGAGAACGAGGAATCCCAAGAGAATGCTAGACGATTATTTAGACGAGGATGAGGAAGACGATAAGAAACAAAACATTCTCGGATTTTTGCCGTTATACGCCGTCAGCAGTGCACCGATCTTCATTACCATCTTTGCTTTGGGGATTATGTTCGTTAACTCGTTGCAGTGAGGGAGCTGCCTGCTATCGATCGGGCACGTGCTGACGCAATATTGGATTTGAGTTCACGGTTACCCGATGGGAAAAGGATATCATGTTTGTCAACGCTTTGCAATAATACATATATACTTTTACACACATAAACACGCGCCTCTATTTCTACGGACGAAGCTGTCCTGTTTTCCTACGCTTTCCTCCTCCTCTTTTGCGTGAAGGCCAAAAGCCGTAAAACAACGCGAACAGGGTTAAAGCCCATAAAAGGCCGGCGTATTTCCATAACTCGATCGTCGCCGCGTCTTGTTGTTGTTGTTGCTGCTGTTGAGGAAGCGTGCCTTTGCCTCCTCCAATGGAAACCCTCGCGTGTTTATACCCTCTATCGCCTTCGTTCGTTTCTACATTGCCGCTGCTGCTATGACTATGAAAACTACTTGCGCTATTCCTCTTCGATAGTATGACTTTTTTCTCCGCCTCCTTGTTGTTACTATTCTCGCTACTACTACTCTTTGGTAAGCACTTTCTCTTTCGAGTTAACATTATCCCTCGGTTGATCTTTGTCACGCACTCGCGCATCAGCTCGACTCTCATTCTCTCGTACTTGTCGATGGAAGTATCGTTTTCGGGATATAACTCGCACACTGGGAACAGTTCTCTTCGATTTTCCTTCCCGCACTTCAACTTATCCTTTTCCGTTTCCGACTTTTCGTATTCAAAGTGTTTATCCCACTCGTACCCCGGTTCTTTCTTCATTAACAAGCCGTAGTGTATGACGAATGAATGCGCGCTCTTCTCGTTCCACGGTTTCGAACCAGCGTACATTTGCACGTCGTTGTTTACGTTATGCGACAATCCGGCGCTCGCGACGCCAAAGACATACCCGTACATTTCCGAAATCCACGGACGTGGAGACTTCTCCGTGATGAACTGATCGCCCGTTCCTTTGTACGGCCACCAAACTCTCGGGTCTCTCCTCACTTTTTTCGTGTATTCAAACCACAGCGGCGCCGCTTTTGCTATATCGCTTCTGGCGAAAATCTCCCACCCACCGACTTGCGCCAACCGCTCGCGAACGGCGGGGCCAACAAACATAGCCGCCATATCGTTCTTCACACCGGAGAGATACCCGTAATATCCACCGGCTACGACACCAACTCGAGCGGGAATTTCTCTCACCGTAAACGGTCTCCGTAAAATCATGTCCGCGTCCAACTTCACCACCCACTTGAGCCGAGTAAAGTTGCTCGATTTCGTCCAGTGATTGATGCTCCCGGGTAAATTATACGCGGAATACGAATCCAAAGGGTCGTCGCGACTAAAATCTGGCGTCTTATGCGTCGGCACGATGTCTAAATTTTCGTATCTCGCGTATTCTTTCGGAGTGCAGGAGAGCAAGCGCGTCATTTGCCCCGGGGAACCGATATCAATCCACGACTGGTACAGCGCGGCGGATTGCCAATCCATGTACGGTTTGCAATCCGCGGAAAAGACGTAGTGGTAGTCATCTATTTCCCTGTGTTGTTGACGAGAAGAAGAAGAAGAAGAAGAAGAAGAAGAAATCGTAGCGGTAGTGGCGGCATTCATGTCGATTCTTTTCTGTTTCTCACTCACGCGCGCTGCGCGGCGAGACTCTCTCTCTCGTGCTTTCACTGTGTTCATAACGCTCTTTGTTTAGGGTTTATCAAAAAAACCCTAAACTATACGCACGAGCCGCGGGAAGTTTCAAAAACATTCGTCAAGTCCACAACATAACGCGCGCGCACACGGTCTCGAGAGTTTGAGACGCGCGCTCTTCAGAGAAGAAGAAGAAGAACAACAGCAGCAGTCCGATCGCGTTAACACGCACGCGTGTTCAGTGTTCTTGCGTCCGATAAAGAATACACACACGCACGCACAAACATGATGTCTTCGTCGTCTGCTCGAGAAGAACGACAACGTTTACTACTCGAGACGGAGGAGGACGCAGAAGCGGCTTCTTCGTCGTCGTCGTCGTCGTCGTCGTCGTCGCTCTTTATTAAAGTTGCCTCGATTACCGCGTTAGCGACGACGTTCGCCGCGCTCGGGTACGTTTCCGAGAGCAGCGGGCACGTTTTAGCGGCGTCTTCGTCTTCGTCTTCGCGGTTAGGGCACGGAGACGCGCGACGACGAGGAGATTTTCCCCGTGGCAAATCTTCATCGTCGTCGTCGGCGCCGCGTTTAGGCCGCTGGAGAGACGACGACGACGACGATTCGTACGACAGAAGAAGACCGTCGTCGCGCGACAACCGAGACGACGACGATTCGTACGAGAGAAGAGGAAGAGGGTACTCGAAATACCGAGACGAGGACGACGACGAGTACGAGAATCGTCGTCGCGGGGGCGGAAGACAATCCTCCTCCGCGGCTCGATTCGGCAGAGACGAGGAGGAAAAATATTCGTCTTCTTCTTCTTCTTCAAAGAGCGGTAAGCATTCTTCGAGATACGAGGACGAGGACGAGGACAGAAGAGGAAGAAAAGGGTCGAAGGGTTCCGACGACGAGAAAGAAGAGGAAGAAGAGGAGGAAGATCCCGCGTTGAAGGAAGTCTGCGTCGGCGAAGCCGCCGACGAAGAGAAAGGCATCTACCAGTACCCGGACAAAATTTGCTTGACGAATCCGTCGCTGACGCCGGCGTGTCTCGGGAACGGAGGCGCGGTCACCGCGTGCAGATTTTGTCAAACAGAAGAGGCGACGAGGAAAGTAGCCGGTTGGCCGCAGTGTCCGCACTCTGTGTGCGAGAAAAGCTCCGGGATTGGATGCATCGGGGATTCGTTTTCCAAGACTGAAATTTCGTGGAGGATGCACGTGAAGGACATCGCGAAGCACAACCAGCGCGTGAAACAGATTGGAATTTCTGGGACGTGCGACTCAACAGTTTCCGACCAAGCCGTTGGAAGACACATGTTCCGCGATCAGAAGTGCTCTGAGCGCTTATTGCCTGGCTGCCAAGACGCACAAGGGTGCAGATTTTGCGTCACAAAGTCGGGCGCGAAGTTGGACACGGAGAAAGTCACCGCGCAATGGCCCACGTGCCCAGCCGCGGTGTGCGCGAGATTCTCCTTGGAAAAAAGCGACTGCGAAGCGACTTTAGGTTTGTACACCGTGCCGACTTTTGATGTTCCGGAAGGGTTTGACGGCACGAACTTGCCGAAACCGCAATTGGACTTGGAGGCGACGCAAAAGATGCAAGAGCGCTTGAAGCAACAAATCAAGGCGGCGATGACTGGGCAAGACGATCCAGTGTTTGAGGACGACGAAGATGACAGTATGCCGGAAGAAGCTCCACTTACACCGGAAGGTGGCTCAGAGAAGAAGGAGAGCGGCGACAAGGAGGAGAAGGATGAAAGAGACGACGACAGAGAAGAAGATGATCGCGAATCTTCTTCCTCCAAAGGTCGATACGCCGACGATGAAGAAGATGATCGAAGACACTCTTCGTCGAAGTACGACGATGACGAAGATGATCGAAGACACTCTTCGTCGAAGTACGACGATGAAGAAGATGATCGAAGACACTCTTCGTCGAAGTACGACGATGAAGAAGAGGACGATCGTCGTTCGTCTTCCCATAAGCACTACGACGACGAGGAAGCGGAGCATGAACACGACCGTCGAAGAAGCGGAGATGAAGACGACGACGATCGGTACGACGACCGAAAATCTTCCTCCAAGAGTCGATACGACGATGAAGACGACAGACGCAATTCTTCCAAAAAGCGTTACAATGATGACGACGATGATGACAGAAGAGATAATCACCGATCTTCTCGTTACGACAAAGACGACGACAGAGATGAGGACGACCGCAGATCTTCGCCGAAGAGCCATCACGACGATAGAGATGAGGACGATGATGGCTACAGACGTTCCTCATCCAAGATGGATCGCGACGACGACGAAGAGGACCGCTACGACGATCATCGCTCCAAGAAGCGATACGACGAGGATGACGAAGTAGCTGATCGCAAAAGATCATCAAAGTATGACGACGACTATGAGAAGGAAGATGATCGCAGAAGATCCACAAAGTATGAGGACGACGACGACGAAGATGATCGATCGAGACGCCATTCCTCGAAGTACGATAAAGACGTGGATGACGAAGACGAGCGCAAGTCATCCTCCTCGAAGAAACGTTATGACGAAGACAGAGAGTACGACAAAGAGGACGTGGAGAAGTTTGAAAACGATAGCAGATTGAAAGATGTGGACGATTGGGGTGACGATGATGACAACAAGAAGTCATCAGGAAAGGGTTCAAGTAGCAGTAAATCCTCCTCTAAAGAAGACTGGTGGGCGACTTCTGCGAAATAAATCTAGTTAATCATCTTTTAGCCGCGTAACGTACGTATAATATAAAAACAAACAGAATCAAAGCAAAGCATATACACATCAATCATAACAATAACTGGTACTACTACTTTGTACTCCACCTAAAATACTAATACTAATACTAATGCTAAACTACACTAAAATTCACTTTCAGGCGCCTGCTACCATCCAACTCGGTCTCCAATCTTTCTTTTCCAACTTTGCGTTGGGATCTTGCAATAAGGTAACTGCCGCGAAGACCAGAAACACCGAACCGCCGAGTATGGTCATTTTCTTCTCTGAAAACTTATTCGCGATATATTTGCCCCCTACACAAGCTGTCCCTGAGGCTATGGCGTGACCTAGGAAGCATCCAATTACTATGCCGTACGGCTCGTAATCTCCTGCTAAAGCGACCGTCGCTATTTGACTTCGGTCACCCCACTCGGCGATGAACGTCAGAGTAAAAGCTTGCATCCATACGCCGTTACACAAACACTCATAAAAACTATTGCCCTTTTTCCTATTCCTTGCATCGTTATCGTCGTCACCGAAGCTCTCGGCGTCTTTTCCCACAATTATCGGCGCTTTCTCCTCGTCTCTCGTGTTTAATTCCTCTTCGATTTCCTTCAACTCCTCGTTCTCCTCGCCCGGCTCTGCCTCTTTCATCCCACTCGCTTGAAAAAGCATGTAGAAACCGTAAAACACGAACAAACACACCGAGCCGTAATGCATGAATTTCCTGGGAATCATCGACGCCGCTTCGATCCCAATTACCACGGAGACAAACGTCATCAGCCACAGCGCGAGTATGGCGCCAAAAAACACGTGTTTTGAATCGTGTTTCGAAGACATTAAACTCGCAATGAAAAACGTTCGGTCGCCGAACTCGAGCGAAAGCATCACGAGCAAAGATTGGACGAAACCAGAAAAGTTATCGCCGCGTTCATTCTCGGTGGCGAACGCGCGCTGCTGATTTTCGAATATCCCTTTCGCTAAACTCTTCGGTTCTTGCGTTCCATCGATTTCGTCTCCCGCGGCGGCTAAAGCTTGCGTCGAGCACAGCACCGCGAGTAGCGCTAAAACGAAAAAAGGACGTTTGAGGTACGCGCCCCATCTGTTGTCGTTGGACATGTTTTTCTATTTTCCCGTCAGGAAGAGAAGAGAAGAGAAGAGAAGACTTTTTCTCGAGACACAAACCAACGAGATGAGCGAGTGTTCTGTTTCTCTCTCTCTCTCTCTCTCTTTTGTGGTCTCCTTCCAAACAAACTCTCCCTACGCGACGGTGTCAGCAGAGTTTGTTGATTGAAAGCACGCAACGAGTTGGTTTTTTTGAAGAGCGCACGGGGAAGAGAAAAAAAAAATGGGTGCAATTTTTTCATCGCAAGAAAGTGTGATGATGATGATGAAGATAGATGTGGGTATTAATGTATATAAAATAATGTAACACGATTTTGATCTCTCTCTCTCTCTCTCTCTCTCTCTCTCTCTTTCCTCACGTCGACGAAGTAGCCGCAGAAGAAGACGAGGAAGTTTTCATCCAGCTCGGCAAAGCTTTGGCGTAATCCGCGCTCGGGTCGTCGAAGACCGCCAAGATGCCGAAGAGCAAAAAGATGAAACCGCCAACCATGGCGATTTTCTTCTCGGAAATTTTCTGCGCTAAGATGCGACCTCCGATGCACGCCGTGGAAGTGGCTAAACCGTGACCTAAAGAACCACCGATGATGATACCGTACGGGTCGTAATCGGCTGCCATGGCGATAGTAGCAATTTGACTGCGGTCCCCCCACTCGGCGAGAAACGTGAGCGTAAACGCTTGCACGAAAATCGCAGAGACGAAAAATTCCCACCATTGCTTTTCGTTTTTCGTCGAAGCTCTTTTCGCCAGCGATTTACCTTTTTCCGCCAAGTCGTCGTCGTCTGTGCTCGAATTGATGTCGTCGGATTTTTTACCAGATCGTCGGTTGGTGAGTTCGTCCAACTCGTGCTCGACTTCCTCAAACTCTTCGGAGACGTCGTCGGACATGAATTGGGAGTTGTACAACATGGTCACGCCGTAGCCGAGGAACAAGATCACCGCGGCCCAATGGACGAACCAACGGGGTAAAAACATCGGTGCAGCGACGCCTAACAAGGTGGACACGATGGTCATCACCGCCAACGCGCTAAAAGCGCCAAAAAATACAACTCTTCGGGAATGTTTCACCGACATCAACGCGGCGATGAAATACGTTCTGTCGCCAACTTCGATGAATAAAATAACCAAAAAGGAGGTGACTAATCCACTAATAAAAGACGTTTGATCCGCGTATTGCGCTTTGAACCAAGCGCCTAAACCAGGACCAGATCCTGGTCCACCTCGTCTACCTCCGCTTTCGTAATTTTCCAACCTCGTGACCACGGCTTCCAAGCGGTTGATTTCCTTTGCCATCGTCAATAACTCCGTCGCAACCGCGCCTTGCTCTTGCTCCACTTTGTCCATCACCAACGCATTCACCGCTTTCGACCCTTCTAAGTTTGATAAAACCTCCTGTGCGGTATCCGTAATATCCGCTAAATTATCCGCCGCGTCTTCTACCGCCTCGGTGGCTTCGTCCACCGCCGCCGTCGCGTCTTCCACGTCCGCCGCGACTTCTTCCACCGTGTCCGCGGTATCCTGAATTTGCGCTGCCGCATCTTCCACCGCTTCCGTCGCGTCATCCACCGCATCCGCGGCATCCTCAATCGCTTCGGTACTTTCTGCCACCGCTTCGCTCGCTTCCTCCACCGCTTCCACCGCCTCTTCCGTTTGCTCCGCGACTTCCGCGATGGCTTCATTCGCTTCCTCGATCGAATCTGCGGCATCCGCCACGGTTTCCGTCGCCTCGTCCACCGCGTCCGCCGCATCTTGCACGTCCTCTGAAATCGCCTCCGCGGTTTCCTCCGTGATTGCCTCGGCGGCGACGGCTTCTTCCGCCAGTAAACTTCTTCTTCTGCTGTCTGATACAAATTTATCTTCACCATCATCGTTATCATCGATTCTCAAAGCTTTGAACGATACCGAGGAAGAGGCGGAGGACGATCGCATCATCGTTTCCAACGCGAGCGTTTCCTCCGCAAACAACGAAAGAACGCAGAAAACGAACAGCGACAAGCCGTAGCAGCACATCATCGCGAACGTCGTCTTCTTCGTCATCTTTCTTTCCTTTCGCGTGAAAGTGCTGTTCTTCTCGTCGTCGTTTTGTTTTCTCTCTCTCGCGTGTGTTGTTTTTTGTAAGAAACGTGGGGCTAAAACGCAAATTCATTCATTTAGGGTTTCACAAACGCAAAAAAGTTCCAGAGCCGTGATGGAGTTTTTTTCGCTCTTCTCACATCAAAAATTTAAACTGCAAATACGTGCGCGATGATGCTGTCGTCGTCGTCGTTTAACAAACGGGACGGCAAAGTGCACTCGAAACCTCTGACGCAGACGCAACTGCGTCGTCGGACGAAAAAACGAGCGATCGTGTCTTTTTTATTGGTCGTTTTGATGGCGTCGACGTTGTATCGCTTCCTTCGACGACAGACGGTGGAGGAAGCTCGACGCATCATCGGGACGGGAAGGAAAGCGAGAACGGATTTGGAGGGGCAAGTTTTGGTGGAGGAAGCGATCAGGACTGGGAAAATAGGACGCGAAGTCATCAATTTTGACGATGGGAGTTTAGACCGAATGATCGAGGAGAACAGGAGGAAGAAAGCGATGGAGGAAGAGGAGAGGAAATTGATGTTTCACGAGGAAAGTCAACAGATTTCTCAACACGACGATACCAACGAAAACGATAATAATAATGATCATGATTATAGCGGCAACGAGGAGGAAGATGACGATGATGCCAACAATAACAACAATGAAAACAATGAAGACGATAGCACCAACGACAAGAATAGCGAGAACGATTTGAACGGTGGCGACGGAGACGGCGTCGAAGCGGACTCGTCCGAGCGCGTTGAAAAAGAGGAAGATAACGTAGAAGAAACCGAAAACGAAGAAGCGCACGGAGGCGATATTGACAATGACAACGAGGAAGAACGTGAAGACGAACACAAGGATACCGTAAATGATGAGCCGTTGGAGGAAGTCAAACCAGGCGCGGGCGATGCGGACGATTTAGACCCGAAGCTCCCTCGCTCGGAGTTGCTCCCAGAAGATCCTTCGCGCACGTGTTCGGTGGATCGTTTGAGAACGCTGTTTAAGCCTTGCTTACTCGGTGGGGATGCGCAAAAGTGTTGTCAAACGCTCGATTCTGCGTTTGCTCCAGATTCTACGCATCGGTTTGAAGATCAAAGCGAAAGCGAGAGTGGAGAAGATACGACGGCGAATTGTTTGTGCGTGTTCACGGCGATGTCCGATTTGAACGAGACATTTGCGAAAGTTGGATTGAACGTCTACGAGGACATCTTAGATAAATGTGAACCGGATTCACGAAAGTTTGGATGGTTTGGCGATGGCACGGACACTTGTCCGGAGGACAATCTGGAGGAGTTACGAAAACGCAAAGAGGAGGAAATTCGAGAACACGAAGAGGCGAGGAAAGAACGCGAGCGCAAAAAGAAAGAAATTTATAAACGTAACGTAGAGAGGGCAAAAAAACAAGAAGCTATTCGAGTAGAAAACGCGTTGAAAAGATCAGACACGGAACGACAAGCTCGCGAGTTACGCAGGAGAGAACGCGAGGAAAATCTTAGAAAAGAGGCGAGACTGGTCACGTGGCGTTTGAAGGAGGCAAAAGCGGCGGAGAAGGCGCTGCGGGAAGCCGAGGCGAGACAGGCGAAGTTTTTCGGCAGCGGCGGCGGTATTGAAGACGTCGGATGTTACGAGGAAGGCGAGAAGCCGATGAAGGGTCAAAAGCCGTGTTAGAAGATATATTCAATACGATGCGCTACTATAATAATTATACACAGAAATTACAACTCCTCGACGGCTTCCCGCGAGAGCAAGTGGACACTCGCTTCTCTCTCAAGCCAATCGTTTTCTATCAAGCTGCTCGTGCGATCAACGCCACCACCAGCACCGGACGCATCCGTTCCTAGCTCGCGATAATACCTGCTTTGCATCAAAATGAACAAGTCTAAAGCGCAAGTCCCTAAACTTCCAAGCAAGAAGCTCAACGAATCTACGATTTCATTCCATCTGAAGTTCTTCATGAAGATAATACTGAATCCGTACGTCACGTTCGCGCTAATCGCAAAGAAGAACATCAACGCCGACACGCCTTCGCACGATTTCCGCTTTCTATTTTTCATAATCTGAAACAATCTCCCTCCTAAATAACTAATCGCTGAAGCATAACCGATGAACCGTCCTGACATTACTCTCGCCTCCGAAACCTTACCCACAGCTTGATTCAAACATCCAGTCGCACTCTGCAACGTGCGCGTGGCGCTCGATCGCATCACGTCGGAACCAGATAACGACCGCAAAGAATACACCGAAAACCCCGCGCCTAAGAAACCCGTCATGTACGTAGACGGCGACACGGACTTCTTCTTCTTCTTCTTTCTGTTTTTATTGCTCGTGTTACGCTTTGGCGTCGACGGAGAAGTAGTAGTAGTATTTATAGCATCATCGTTTATCGATTCATCCTCGACGTTCCGTAGCGCGCTGATATTCTCATCAATACGCGCCATCGTGGCTGAAACCGTCGAATCATCGTCTCCTCCTCCTCCTCTCTGTTGTTGTCCGCGTCGTCGCTGTCTTTTAGAATACAACACGAACTGTGAAATCAGAACCGAATCGCTCATCAAAAAGTAAACCGCCGTGTACGTTTGCATCGGCGTTTGGTCGTTCGTCAGAAAGCACGCGAGTAAGTTGCAACTGTCCCCGAACGCCCACAAGAGTAAAAAATAAAAGCTCAACCCGTCGCTCGTCTTCAGGCGATAGTTTGCGACGATTTGAGGAAGTTGACAGATGAGCCACAACGCGATGGAACACACACCAAACAGAAAGCCGATATATTCGATGGGAGCGTACGCGCAGATTCGAAAGACGTCTCGTATGAGACCAGAATACGCGTTTGCATGTTCGCACTCGCAATATTTATCACCGTGAGACGTTTGGGACGCGCTGCTCATTTTTTTATTTATGCATGGTGCCTTCCAAGACTGAGGAGAACGCTGACTGTTTTCATTTTTATCATAATATTCAACTCTGATATATATATTACAACAATAACAACACGTCGTGTATGACCACGCGCATAAATAAGTAGTAAAGGTGAACGTATTAACTAATGGTACAGCAGTCTCAATTTTTCGTTTCGTTCTCGTCCGAATCTTCCTCGCCGTCGTCGACAGAAGACGAACCGTTGCCGTCGAGCATAGCGCGCAAAGATTTTTCCAACGCGAGTTTGGCTCGCAAGCCTCCGAGTTGTTCTTCGAGCGCGGATTTAGCGAGACGCAAGCGGTCCACTAACCCTCGCGACGTTGACATAGCCGCGGCTCTTCTTGCGATGAGTTTGTCATTTTCAGCCTCAGAGGCAAAGGGAACTTCTTGAAACGCGGCGAATGAGAGACGCTCGGCGCGAACCATCGCCGAAGCTCGAGATTTCGTTTTTGAATCCGTAGCTGAACGTATTTTCTCTTCCTCGTCTTCGTTGTCGTTTTGGGTCATCGTCAGTGCAGCTGAACGTCGTAAACGAGATAAAATGGCATCGTCCAAGGACAAACCCGCCTTATCTTGGTCCCGTCTCACTCGCGCCACGTTCTCCAACTCGATTTTAGCATCGAAAAAGACGCCGTCTTCTTCTACCCATTTCATGCTCTCGTGCAACGAATCAACCTTGCCGACTGATTTTGCCCATCGGACCATTTTCGCTTCTTCGATGGCAAACTTGCGGTGAATTTCTGTCGGATAATCTTTGGCGGATTCTGCTTTACGAACGACTTCGTCAAAGAGCGTTTCTTTCGTCACGTTCGAAACTTCCAACAGCTTATCGCTGAACTCAGTGACGTAATTCATGAGGAGTTCGACGTCGTCAGCCAATTTCTCAATTTCTTTGCGTTCTTCTTCCGTCGGTTGAGCAGCAAACTTTGAGTCTGGAGAGTTAACCAACGAAAACGTGCCCGCAACATAGCCTGCGGGCGTTTCGTTTACATCCTCAACCATCATTCGCGATTCGCCGACAACTAACACTCGGTAAGTTTCACCAAACGTGCTCGAAGAGTCGCCGTTTTCATCGACGATATCGAAAGAAATACCATCATCGAAATCATCGCTAGATAGGATTTTAATCGGTTCGTAGTGAATGATTCTTCCCAACGTACACGATGCGTTCAATTGCACCGCTTGCGTCTCTTCGTCATCGTCGTCTTCATCGTCGTCATAGTAATAACCATCATTTTCGTTGGAACCAAAGCCAGTTTCGTCACCGTAACGACTGTTGACTTGTCTCGCAAACTCACTGAACTTTTCAAACTCTTCCTCGTAGTCGGAATCGTCCGAATCCGAATCGCCGGAAACTTCTCCAAACACCTCCAACTTTTCGTCTCGTTCGTTCCGCAAAGGCCTTTGATTTAATTTTTCTTCTTCTCGTTCTGTTGTTCTTGTCATCGCGCTGTTATCACTACTAGTTACTCCGCCACTGTTTTTTTGGTCGTTTTTGTTTTCATCCAAAACTCTCCTCCCACTCGTCGTCTTTCCGCGACTCGGCGGAATTTGCGAGTAGTGCACGAACGCCAACAAACCTCCGTGCGTCTCCACGCTATCGTTCAACAAACTCACAAACCTCGGCTCGTACAAGTGCAAAACTTTCCGTTGTCCTGGAATGAGCGGCTCAGCGATTGGGAAAAGCAGCGAAGGCAACACGTGCGTCGATTGCCCATTCTCTTCCTCGTATCGTTTCGTCTTCTCTTGCAACGATTCGCTCGCTCGTAAATACGTCTCGCCTTCAAACATGTCGCCTTCGTCTAAGCTGCCCGTATTTTGCTCGCCTCTCTTGTTATTGCTGTTGTCGCTGTTATCCGTGGAGGAGTACAATTCGTGATCGTCGTTGTTCCAAGCGTTGCACGTCGTCGTCGTCGTCGTCGTCGCTTCTTTTCGTCTCATCATTTTCCCTCGTGTTATCTTGTTCTTCGACGTCGTTCCATTTCTAGAAGCCGACGACGACGACGAAGCCGCGCAGTTCATTCTCTCCGCGCGAGAACACAAACAACCAGACGCCATCATCTCACGCTCTAAATCCCCGCGTTCGTTCACGCTCTTTTTCTCTCTTCTTTGTGTTTGAGTGCGTGCGTCTGATGCTTCTTTTTGAGTGAGTAAATAGAACTAATGCGTATAAAAAAGAAACGAGCGGTGCAGACAACTCTAGGGAAACCGAGAGCACGAAGCCACGAACGAGGACGAAATCTCTCGAAAAAGGAAAATAGAAAGAAAATAACTCTCGAACCGTTTCCCCGAGGCTCTCGCGAGCGGTGTTTCCTCCTCTGTCAGTGGTCGCTGTCATTTTTTTTTTGTTTTTTTTCTTGAACTGCTTTTGCACCATGGTGCACACTTTTGAAAAACTACCTTTTTTTCACTTTTTTTTTTACCGCCTCCTTCTCTCTCGCGCGTATGGAGACACACTCGTATATCGCTCTCGCGAAAAAAAACGAAAAATTTTACTTTTAAACGTGCAAGGAGAGGGGTCTCTGCGTATGCAATACCCTTCGAGCGAGGCCCGTTGACGATCTTCGCGTTTGAATAATTTTCAAACGATACACTTCTTCACTTCTTTCCACGCGCGCGCGCGGTTACACAACTTAAACACAAACGAGTACATCGGGGAGGTGGAAGTATACGAACATCCGCATCGAATCGTTTCATTCGTCGAGGAGTTGATACAGAAGAAGAGAAACGCGACAGAAGAAGAAGAACAGAAGGAACGTTTAGGTTAAACGATTCAAAACGCACACGCACACGCAAATCGCAAAGAGGCAACTACTACGACGAGACCAGAGCGGGGAGAGGAAAAAAAAAATCCAAAGCAAAAGCAAGGAGAGACGGAGACAAAAGATAAAGAGACAGAGTGACAGAGAGAGTCTTTACCCAGATAGAAAACACGCATAGAAGAGAAACAAAAACAGAGATATATCGATGAGCGCGATTAACATCACGCAAGTCCAAGTGTTGGTGCGTCTGTTTCAGATTTTGAGTCTTCTCTTTTTTATCTCTCGCTCTCTCCACATTTTCTTGTTTTTTGAAAATCGAGTGTCGTCGCCAGGG